>ERZ773067.116-NODE-116-length-50663-cov-4.213148_pt1 | contig 50663 bp, 50 predicted proteins | sample MGYA00580622_ERZ773067 | MGnify/ENA primary metagenome ERZ773067 (study PRJEB29015, sample SAMEA2737998) | human oral metagenome | biome: human oral; feature: human-associated habitat; material: dental | place: China | collected 2113 ...
CCAGAAACTATTTTCTCAAGCAGTCAGCATGCCAAGACACTTTTTGTCTTAAGGAAACAAGAAGAGACAGACATTCAGCCTTTTATCTATCTCCTACAGGATTTGCAGAGCCAGAATGAGATTTTGAAATTTCGGGAAAGTTTTCAAAACTGGCGCAAAGATAGTGAAATTTAAACAAATTTTTGATATAATAGGTTTGAAAACGCTTAAAGAGGTGACGAGATGTCAAAAACTATTTCTATTAATGCTGGAAGTTCGAGTTTGAAATGGCAGCTTTATTTGATGCCAGAAGAAGAAGTGCTCGCAAAAGGCCTGATTGAACGGATCGGTCTCAAGGATTCTATCTCTACAGTAAAATTTAACGGCCGATCAGAAAAGCAAATTTTAGATATTGCTGACCATACTCAGGCTGTGAAAATCCTATTAGATGACTTGATGCGCTTTGATATTATCCAGTCTTATGACGAAATTACAGGTGTTGGCCACCGTGTCGTGGCAGGTGGGGAATATTTCAAGGAATCAGCTCTGGTAGATGAAGAAGTCATTGAAAAAGTCGAAGAATTAGCTCTTTTGGCTCCTCTTCATAATGGAGCAAATGCTGCGGGAATCCGTGCTTTCAAAGAAATCTTGCCTGATATTACCAGTGTCGTGGTTTTTGATACTTCTTTCCACACAACGATGCCAGAAAAGGCTTATCGTTACCCGTTGCCAACGAAATATTATACTGAAAACAAGGTTCGGAAATATGGGGCGCATGGTACCAGCCATGAATATGTCGCCCACGAAGCTGCGAAAGTATTGGGTAAACCGATTGAAGAATTAAAACTGATTACTTGCCATATCGGGAATGGAGCTTCTATCACAGCAGTGGATAAGGGAATTTCAGTAGATACTTCTATGGGCTTCACTCCGCTTGGTGGTATTATGATGGGAACGCGCACGGGGGATATTGATCCAGCGATTATTCCATATTTAATACAACATACAGATGATTTTAATACGCCGGAGGACATCAGTCGTATCCTGAATCGCGAATCTGGACTTTTGGGCGTTTCTGAAAGATCAAGTGATATGCGGGATATTCATGCGGCGATGCGTGCAGGTGATGAGAAAGCTCAGTTGGCCAATGAGATCTTTGTAGATCGAATCCAGAAATATATTGGCCAATACTTAGCGGTTTTAAATGGAGCAGATGCAATCATCTTTACAGCTGGGATTGGCGAAAACTCTGTAACGATTCGTCGAATGGTTATCGAAGGAATTTCTTGGTTTGGCTGCGATGTCGATCCCGAAAAGAATGTCTTTGGTGCAACAGGAGACATCTCAACAGAAGCTGCTAAAGTAAGGGTTCTGGTCATTCCGACAGATGAAGAATTGGTCATTGCACGTGATGTAGAACGTTTTAAGAATCAATAATCAACCACAAAGCCCTCACTAGGATTATAGGCCTAATGAGGGCTTTTGATTTGTTTTCATCCGTTTGCAAGTGATTGCGTAGCAATCATGGACATCTGTCTCACTTGCTTTTAGTAACATATTTAGAAATTAGCTGTACAGGATGGAAAATTTTCGCTATACTAAGAAAATAGGAGGAAAGTATGAAAAGTTTTTTGAAAAAAATAGAATATAGTTTACTTGTTTTGTTTGTGGCTTTGCAAACTCAGGTTCCTTTTGTGGTGATTCAACAGTTTAAAGAAGGAGGGCAAGGTTTTTCAATGGGGCAGACCTTGCTTGTCTTGATGATTTATTTACTCATTATCTTTTATGCCCTACGAATGGCCAAGAAAGAGGCCTTGTTGACCTTAGATTTTCGATTTTTCAAATGGTCATCGGTCGGCTGGCTGGCTCTGTCCTATCTGATGACTTTTGGGGTTAGTATTTTGGCAGTGATTATTTTGATTTTAGAAGGTCAGCTTTCAGGAACGACAGCCAATCAAGCTGCTTTAGAAGGTTTATTTCAGCATATGCCAGTTGTTTTGGTTGTTGTGGGAGCTGTCTTTTCAGCACCGATTTTAGAGGAAATTATTTTCCGTGGCTTGATTCCGAAAAAGTTATTTCCTAAGCATGATGTGATTGGTTTGGTGGTCGGCTCAGTTCTTTTTGGCCTTTTCCACGGTCCGACCAATATTGGCAGTTTTGTCCTTTATGCTGGTATGGGTGGAGTTCTGGCATTTGTTGTTTATAAGACTAAGCGTCTGGAAATGGGGATTTTAGCCCATATGTTGCGTAATGGCCTCGCTATCCTAATCATGTTGGCCATGAAGCGCTAATGATAGTCAGTTGAGAGATGAAGAGGTCATTTTTGGCCTCTTTTTGACCTTTTAGGGTTAAAAAGTGTTTTTTTAGGATAGACAGCTAAGATGCTAATCCTTTTTCATTATAATTAAAGTTATAGTTCAGCTTTAGGGAGTGAAAGGGAGATTATGCTCAGATTACAAAAAATGATTCAAATTTTATTAGTGGCGATGCTGACTCAAGCAAGCTTGCTGCTTTTGGCCCAACCAGTGTCGAATCGGCTAGTCTTATCTAGGCCTAGTTTTCTCTTTATCCTTGGCCTGATTCTCTGTCTCTTGTGTTATGCCTTTTATTTTTCACATGAGCTAGAGGATTTTAAGGAAGAAGTGCGCTCTTCAGAACGATTTCAGCACTTGCGCTGTCTTTATTTTTTGATGATTGCAGCCAATGCAGTGGGTGTGGTTCTTCTCTGTGGTTGGGAGACCTCGCTGCTAGCACCCGTACAGCAAATGTTCTCAGACAGTTTTTTCTCTTCCTCATTATTGCTGCTGGGCATGGATTTATTTATCTCCTCACCACTGACTGCTAAGAAAATTACGCTAAAAGTGCGGATGAGCTATCGAGAAAATTGGGGGCTTGTGCTAGGGATTGCTCTCTTTTCTCTTTTTCGAAATCCTGGAGAATTGTCGTGTTTTCTTCTTTATCTTGGGTTAGGAACATGTTTTGTTCAGCTGTTAAAAGGGTGGGTGCAGCCATTGGAGCTGTCCTTGCTGGCTCATGTCATCCGAAATATTATCGTTCTCGGTCTTTTGCCCTTCTGTTTGTAAGTAAGTGGTAAGAGTTTTTAGAATAATAAATAATCCTGTATTTATGAGGAGAACGGAGAAATCTGTTCTCTTTTTTGTTCGTTTAAAATCTCATAAAGAAGGGAGTCTTACCATGAAGGGATTGGAAATTGTGATGAATATTGAGACTTTAGAAGTTTATGAAGTCATTGACCATGATCAAGAAACGAGTTCAGATGTAACCGAAGAAACTGCTGGCTATATTTCTATTCAACAGGAACCACAAGTTACGTTCCATCAAATGAATTTATTTGATGAGATGAACTTGGTTAATACGTCCTAAAGAGTACTTTAAACGAGATATAACTAGGAGGCTAGAATGATTAGAAATGAATTTTATGATCAGTTAATCAATAGTGAACCAATGGGTTTTGTTGATCCTTTAACTGACTTAGGAGAATTTGATTCTATTCAGATGAAGTTCAAACAACCTGTTAGAAATCTGATAAATAAGTACTCTGGTAAACCTTATAATCTTAATTGGCAAAATAAGATAGAACAGATGAGAGTGCTATACATTCAGTACCAAAAAAGTTTGAAATTAGAAGATGAGGAACAAGCGGTTCATAACAGAGTTAGAAACAAAGAGTCTAAAAAGCATGTTCATGAAATCGTTACAACATATTTAAAGTTAGGATTCAGGTTTAAAGAGATTGAATCAAGGGTATCACTTTTCAATACTCGTTTGCGTCGAAATTGGAAGAGAAGTGATTATGTAACAACAACAAACCCTGAGTTCTACCTAAAAAAAGATTTGCAGGATGGTTACTGTATGCCAAGGTCTTCTCTCCCAGAGAGTATGAAAGTTAATTAAAGGAGAAGTTATGTTGCAAATAGAAAAAATAATCTCATTAGAGAAATCTTTAGAGCAAGTAAAAGGTACTCTTTGCTCATATTATTCTTACTGTACAAAGGAAGGAATGATTGTTAAGGCTATTCCAGTAAGAAATATTATATTAGAGGTTAATTCATTATTGGACAGCATAATATCATTGAGGAATACTGAAAAGATTCCTTATTATATAGCTGACAAACTTGCTAAACAAATAAAGGCTTTGGTAGAAAAATTGAATTCATGGGAAGTAAGTCCATTGTTTACACCAGAACAATTGTCCGAAATTATTTCCTATTCAACTTTTTTGGAAATGGAAAAATAACCATGACACAAGAAGAAATAGATCAAATGATTGAAGATTGGGTAGAGAATGGTTTTCCTAGTGAATTAAAACAATTAATTCCTGATGAGGAGAAAGAACATGGGAACAGGGATTTGCAGGAGATGTGGTTGTAAAATATCAAAAATGATTCCTGAGGAGCTATTAAAATGAGTGAAATTAAACAACAGATTGATGAACTTATTATAGAACTGACTCATGCCAATTCTTCCATTGGAGAATTGGCTAAAAGACAATACTGCTTATTGAAGCAGACCAACGCTACATCTACAGATTTTAATGATTTTTTAGATGATTTGAAGATAGCGGTCGCACCTTTTAAAAATCGTTGATAGTAAGGGAAAAGATGGACTTAACTAATATTTATTCTTTAATCCTCAAAGATGGATTAAGAAAAGCAAAATTTAAAAATAGCCATTTAAAACCAGTTCCTTCAGCTGAAGAAGGAAAGCGTGGAGCAATCTTTGGTTTTCGTACGAAAGCTAATATGGTGAAAGCACGTGGTCTTGTATTGACATCGATGGAAGCTATCGAAGAAAATCAAGATCATTTCACTCACTGGACACCTAACGTCTATCGTTTCGGTGCCTATAGCGATGATAAACGTCGAGTAACACGTGGGCACTCTGAAGATAATCTAAGACAGATTAATACCTTCTATATTGACTTTGATATTACCTCTTCAGCTGAAGAGATGACCTCTGGAGATATTTTAACAGCTTCCATTGATTTAGGATTTATGCCAACGTTAATCCTAAAATCAGATAAAGGCTTCCAGGCTTATTTTGTGTTATCAGAATCAGCTTATGTTACGGCACATTCTCAATTTAGAGTTGTCAAAGTGGCTAAAGCTATCTCTCAAAATTTACGAAACTATTTTGGACAGACATTGCCAGTTGATATGATGTGTAACCACTTCGGAATTGCTCGTATGCCACGTACAGATAATATCGAGTTCTATCATGAAGAATACACGTATTCATTCCAGGAGTGGTTAGATTGGTCTATGAAACAGTCTGATCTACCATTTCCAAGTAAAAAGCCTAATTTAACGGTTATTTCAGGCTCTGAAGGAGTTAAACAGGTAGATGAACCCTGGTATGGTTTGCTGCTGAGAGAAGCTAATATTAGAGGTGCTAAAGCATTGATGGGAAGAAACAACGTACTCTTCACATTGGCGCTGGCTAACTTTTCAAGTGGTGTCTCTCAGAGCGATTGTGAGGCTGTTTTAGCTGATTTCAATGAACACTTGGCCGAACCGATCTCTCAGGACGAGTTCCTGAAAGTCATTCATTCGGCTTATTCAGGAAAATATGAAGCTGCCAGTCGAGATTATATCAAATTACTATGTAAGGCTTGGGTTAATGAGAGTCTGAAAGATTCAGATTTGTTTATCAAGCAACGCTGGTACAAATTCAAAAAGAAACGTGCTGATCGTAAAAATAGTCATCTTCACGAGTGGAAAGCGGATATCATGGCTTATTTGGAAGGCTATTTTCAGTCAGAAGATCCATTCATCCAAACAACTAAGAAGGCTATCAGAGAAGAATTGAACATTCCTGAGCGATCATTGGATAAAGTCTTAAAAGCTCTAAAAGCTGATCGTAAGATCTTCTTTGTGGTTAAATCTGGACGAGGTGGAGGCATTAGATTAGCTTCAGTCAAAGCGATCGTTCTTTCTCTTATTCAGGTGAAAAAGGAGTGTCAAGAGGCTTATTTTTCCAATATAGCTGCTTTCTTTGAAGAGAGCTTAGGATTTACTAAACAGGTAATAGAGGGGGTTAAAAATGGGTTTAAACAAGCTAAACAACTATCTTTATTTGAGGCTGACATTGGATAATAAATAAAACCCGCAAGTTGCCATTACATTTATATCTAGAATACGTAGGGCTAAAAAAGTGACTAGATAAAACTAGCAGCTACTCGACTAGAAAGAAAAATAGATATAGGAGTACGGAAATGGAAATGATCTTAATTATTTTAGGAGTTAGTATATTGGGGAGTTCCTCTTTACTAATTATAGGGATGCTATATGCTAACCATCAAATTCGTTATAGAGATGGATATGATAGAGAGTTAGAGAGTGATTATCAAGCAATTATGGAACAGCTTAGAAAGTGAGGTACTATATGGGATATGTTATTTTTAGCTTTGAAGATGGAGATTATCTTTATGATAATCAAGGACAAATATTGGTGTTTAAGAGTAGAGGATTAGCTTGTCAGTACATGCAGGTTTATTATCATATTCCTTTACCTATTCAGAAGACTAAGAGGGTGATGAACTATCCAAATTTCTATCAGGCACCTTTCAAGATTCATAAGGTTTGTTAAGGGGGTAAATAATGAGTAAAGATAATTTGACTAGTAGTGAAGCTAGAGAAATTGAAAGAATCAAAAAGATGGAGCTTCAACAAGATAATAAGTCATTAAGTGATGAGATAGATGAAGGTCTTGAGATATTATCAGCTATTGCTGCATTATTGATTATTGGAGTTCCGCTATTGCTGATTTTTATTGTAGGAGCTTTAATGCGTATAGCATTTGATTTGCATTTTTTATAAAGTAAGTGAGGGATTGGCTTCAAGCAGCAGCTTTGATGTCCACTAAAAGAAAAATAATTAAATGTGTCTTTATTGATGACGATGAGGAGGACGAACATGTCGGAGAATTTTAAAATTGTACGTGGTTATTATTTAACAGGAGTAGGGCAAGAACCTTCTGCTTATTACTTTAAAATCACTGATGCATTTCCTGAATTTGAAACATTGAAGCCAGGAGACGTTGCTTTAACGTTCTATCAAAATTTAGAAGCAATTACAAGCATCCCAGCGCTGATTAGAGTAGACGGTCTGATTGAGGCAGAAAAACAAGTCTTTGAGTTTCTTCAAAGTGAGAAGAAGGATCATTTCCCAATGTTGCCACTGGTGAGTGTCTTTGAACAATTTGACCCATTGCGATTCAATCTAATGATGAAAACCTTTGATTGTCTAAAATTGGAGATAAAACGTTTGGCAAAAGTGAGTTACGTTCAGGGAGATTTGTTCGAGTTTATGGAAGGAGAAGAATAATGGATAATCGATTTAAAATTTTAAAACTCGTTTGTGGTACGCTAGCTGCTATTGTAATGTTATCTTTTACGATTGTTGGCATACAAACTACTTGGACTGATTATGTGGCTAGGGATTATGACAAACACCTCACAGAGCAAGTTTATGTGGATGCTGCGGTGAATCAGAATGTGAACCTGATCTTTTATAAAAAGGGCTGTCCTTACTGTGAGAAAGGTAAGACAGCTATTATTACTGTTGCTAAAAAGAGTGTCTATCCGACATTTTACATCAATGTAGAATCAGAATCTGGCCAAGTTTTAGTAAAAAAATATCAGGTAAAAAAAGCAGCGACACTTGTCACGCTAAGAAACGGTAAACCACAGCTTTATCTCTATGCCACTAAGGACAGAGAAGGGGATATTAAGGCTGATAAGATAGGTATTAAGGAGGCTTTAAATGACTCGAAAAACAAAGATCAGTAAGTGGGCAGAAACTGCCTTCCAATTCGATAGTGAATTGTGGCGTGCGAAAACAACTGAAGGAATGGTTGTCCTAGGGAAACTTCCTGATGGAACTTTTACCTTGCACCGATTTAATGATGAAGGTGGAAAGCTTACGCATATTTCAGAAAGTGAAGCCTTATGGTTAACGTTGGATCTCGCTCCAGAAAAGATGAATTGTATTTAGGAGAATAAAAAATGGTCAGAACAGTTAGAAAAAATAGATCCTTTGAACAGAAACAAAAGAGACCTAATGCTAATCAGGTAGGAAGACAATTTCAAGTTTTTAGCATTAATAAAAGCCGTGAACCTATGAATATTTTACTGAAGACACAGATGTTGCTGAGAACCAATAAGGAATATAGAATTGCTGAGTTCCAGCAAGTTATAGGTGGCCTATTAGTAATGGGAACACTCATCTATATTTTGGGGTGTTGCGTGTATTACTTTAGTGTAACTACGCTAAAATGGTCTTTCCTTAAATTTGTGGATAATATAACCTTAGGTCTCTTAAAACCGTCACCTTTGGAACAATTTCATAGCTTTACATTTTGGGAAGTCTATGAAAGATATTCTATGGGGCAACCAATCATTGTTGGAATAATCGTCATTCTTTTTTTAGCGACTGGTGTTCTTCTAAGTATCAAGGGTGAAGAAAAGAAGAGTATAATTATAGCTAATATCCATGATGAGAAACTAAAAAAAGATTATGAAAAATTGGGAAAGAAAGGAAGTGCCGTTCATGATAGATACAATTAAACGATGGATTGAAAGAGTGAAGTCTAGTTCAATCGCCAAACCATTTATAGTAACTAAGAAATGGTTTCAAGAAAATGTGATTAAACGAAAGTTAGTTATTTTCTCCATACTGTTTACAGCTTGGATAAGTTTATTGTTGGGAGCTATCTATTCCCCACAAAGACAAACTTATACGGATGATCAACTAAAAACAAAGAGAACATTTGAGAATGGCACAGGTGAAATCAGGCTCTCTAGTCAAACCTATTCTCCTGAAACAGGGATTATCGTTCTCCAGTTTGAAACGAAAGATTCCACCTCCCCAGTTGATCGCGGGATTGACACAAAACGTCTCAAATGGAACCTCTATGCTAAAAAGAAAACCAGTCAAACCACGATGGAAATTGTCCCCATCGTAGACAATAAAATCTCTGTCATTATTCGCAACGTACCTAAGGATTTTGGTGCCTATGCGATTGATATTACGAACAAGACGGTTTCCACTAGCTCAATTGATATTGATGTTTCCAGTACTTCAGATGATCAAGAGAAGCCATCTAAAACAAAAGATAAGGGAGATGCTAATGTTGTTCAATTCTATGTGACGACTCAAAACAGTCAGCTTAAGAAGAGAAAAATAAGGACAGTTTCTCGTGAGGAATTTGCCTTATCAGAAATCACAGAAGAGAAATCTTTCCAAGAGGGTCAGATTAAAAAAATAAATAATTCTATCAAGCAATTAAAGACTTCCATTGAAGATGATAATTCTCGAAAAGATGGACTTCTTAAAGAAGCAGAATATCTATCTGGTGAGGATTTAGAAACTAATCAGAAAGATATTGCTACCATTGAAAGTAACATCGAAACTAAGAATAGGTCCATCGAAACAGCTAATCAAAATATTGAGAAGGTTCAAGTCAAGATTAAGAACCTGGAGAAAAAAGAGGTCGCTATTAAAGATGGAACCTTTGAATTCTCTAACCCAATTGAAACAGTAGAAATGAAATAAAGGAAGGAATAGTAACATGCAAAACCTCACTTCAAAATGGAAATCACTTAATAAAAATGGTCTAAAACTTTCACTCATCTGTAGTCTGAATTGGCTTATTGTATTTATTGCTAAAGCTCAACTTTTTATCTTTTCAGTTATGTTTTTGGGGACATTGACATATTATTTACCACGAGATTATCGCATTATTACTGTTAATCTTGTAGAGCTTTTTGTCATGGCAAAAGTTATTATTGATTTTGTTCAGATGGTTTGGTCACAAGAGTTTAGACGCTTTAAATCAGTGCTAAATATTTGTGTATTATTGGTATTTTTCGTAGCAGGAACTAAATATGCGGCACAATACACAGTTACAGAGCGGTTGGTTACTGACTTATGTAATTTCATGATTATGAGTGCCATTTTTCAAACTCTAGTGACATTTCTTCAGCCGAGATTGTTTAAGAGATATATCTTTAAAAATATCATCAATAAAGAATACTTGGGCATTCGAAAGCTAACGGATGATTTGCCACCAGAAATTAATTTTTACACGGATGCAGCTGAAGCAGATGCAGATAAACGAATGCGACAAATTAACAAAAATGTGATCAAACAACCATATCAAGATATTGTCCAACTGAGCTTTGTGAATAGAAAAATAATCACAGGTATTCATCACAAAATAGATCTTGTCACTAAAGAAAAAGAACAAATTTTTGAAGATGTTGATACTATTTATTATCCTGTGTTTAAAGTTTATCCTTTTGGAATTGATGAAGAGTTTTGGCACACACTAATCCAATTTAAGCTCAGTCGAAAGGCTGCATTCACGAAATCATTAGAAGGTCAACTTGGAATAAAGCACTGATAATGTTACTCTCTAATCATTGTATTAGGGAGTTTTATTTTGGATGCAGTTTGTCCCCTTAATGCAAGAAATTTTATTATCCCTTACACTAAAATTATTAAATAAAGGAGGCTATTAAATGGCAAAAAAAGATCTTACAAAAATTGATTTGGAACTTGAAGAGGCAAAGAAAAAAGTTGCTTCTTTGGAGAATGAACGGAAGCTAGCAGAAGAAAATATTCAAAAACAAATTGGTAAAGTCTACGTTCAGATTCAACTCAAAAAAGATAAAACTCAGACCTATGAAATGATTTTAGATGATCTCAAAACTGAGCTTACTCTCATTCGAGAAGAAGAAAAAGCACAACGTGAGGCAGCTAAAAAAGAACGTGAAAACGTGGAACAATAATCTTCATTTTTCAGCTGAAGAAGCACCTTGTCAAGCTATTTAACAGAGTGTGTATTTGTGCGCTCTTGTGGTGTGTTTAAGTGTGGGTTGTGGTATACGTGCTAGGCGCATGGTGTGTTTAAGTGTGTTCAGCATGTGTGTGTTTAGTAGGCGTAGCCGAGAGAATTGGGGACACGGGAAACGTTGATACTATCAACTCCCAGCGGTACGATGGGACAGTTTCCCTTATGCTCTTTTCATGGGTTAGAACACATTAAGTGGGCTAGGTCTTGAAAAACCGCAAAAGTAGAAAATTTATTTTCGTAACGTTGCGAGGTTGAGGTTTTCTTTTTTGCTTCTTTTAGCTTTTGCCTCGTCAAAAGAAAAAAGAAGGGCGCTGTTTTTTTGAAAGGAGATAATCATTTTTTATGGCAACGAAAAGAACAGAGTTGAAAATACGTGGCTTAACTGAAAAAGAAATTGATTATTTAAAAGCTCAATCCAAGAGAACGAAATCGAAATCATTTAATGATTTTTTAGTTCGTGTCTTGCGTGAAAAGATTGAAAAGGATCAATTTAATTTTGCTGAAGCGAACTATCTTGCTCATTTAGAAAATATGAAATTAACGTCCGATCATGTTTTACGATTAACGCAAAAACAGACAGAAATTTTATCGGACTTTGAAACGAAAATGGGTCGGTATGCTGATCACATTTCACGATGGTTGGAATACGAAGGTGAGGTAGAAAGGGATGACTAAGGAAATTAGATTACGCAAAGTTCCTGATGAACTATTTGTGCAATTAGAGATGATGTCTGAAAAATTTCAGTATCCTAATCTTGCTGATTTTTTGATGTCTCAGTTGTATCGTATTGTCGAAAATGATGGTCTTGATTTATATGATAATAAATTTGCAGCGACGTTGTCAGATATTAAAGAACAACAAGCTCAGATTTTGGATCAACTTCTCAAAAATGAAATTAAGTTATTAGCCTATCATGCAAAACAAGATATTGTGGAAGAGTTAACGACAGACTGGTTACAATTTATGGATGATGTTGATGCGCTGGCTGCTGAAAGAAGAGCAGGAGGTCGTTCATGAAGAAGAATAAATTTCTCCTAGTCAGTATTTTATTTCTTGCAATTTTTTTAGTGCAGCCACAAAATTTTCAAACCTTGAAAAGTGCATTTACTCAAAATGATTTGCCCAGTCAGTTGAACATCTCGAATTCATCTGAAGAAAAAAATGGTGACTTAGGAAATAGTCATCAGACACAAAATGAGGAACTAAAATCAAAAGTATTTGATGGCCAACATCAAGTCATAGTCATTAATGAGAAAGCGCAATTTACGACAGATGAATTGAGCTTGAAAAATGGTTCATGGGAAAAATATAGTAACCTTGATCTTTTGAATCGTGTTGGGGTTGCTGAAGCAATGTTGGGTAAAGATTTAATGCCAAAAAGTGAACGTGAAGATATTTCATCTGTCAAACCGACTGGCTGGAAAAATAAAAAAATCATGTTTAATGGTAAACAAGATTTTTTGTATAATCGTTCTCACTTGATTGGTTTTCAATTAAGTGGTGAGAATGCAAATGTGAAAAATCTATTTACAGGTACACGTGCACTTAATGCTAACTTTAAAGATGAAAAATCATCAATGGTGTACTATGAAAATTTAGTCGCAGGTTATATTAAGAAAACAAATCATCACGTCCGTTATCGAGTAACACCTATTTTTAAAAACGTAGAATTAGTTGCTCGTGGTATTCGTCTAGAAGCACAAAGTGTAGAAGATGATACTGTATCTTTTGATGTTTATATTTTTAACATTCAACCAGGATATGAGATTCATTATTTAACAGGGAGTTCAAAAAAATCACAGTAAAGGAGAAATAATGGCAACTAGAATTAATATCTATTTTAACGAAGAAACCCTACAAAAGTTTTCTGAAATCAAAGCCTATTTGTTAGAAGATGTAGGGGAGAGTTTGGAACGTCCAGGTCAAAAACAGTCGGCGACTGTTGTTAAGTTGATTGATGTTTTTTATAAACTTTTTTTATCAACTGAAGATAAACAGAATTTTTCTGAGAGGTTATCTCGGCTGGAAAAAAATTTGGCCAACTCGGATGATGGACGGACTTTAAAATCTATTCGTCGTCAAATGGATCAGCTGCTCTATTTAGAGTTAACTAATTTTCATGCTATCACAAAAGGTAGTGATTTTGATATTCAAGATTTAGAGTCTGTTCATTCTCGTTTTGATCCAGATCAACATGAATTGATGGCCAGAATTGATGACATTATTAAGGAAGATGTGGCACGTGGTCAAACGATTAAGAATTCGCATTGAGGATATTCAAATGACTGATATTGTTGATATATATTTAGAAACAGGAGACTTTCATGAAGCAGTGAAGCAATCAGGGTTACCTACTCATATTGCTCACTTGAAATTAATAAAGAGTGGCTGCTTGAAAATCCAAGATAAAATTCAGTACGGTTCTCGGACAGCTAAACTGGGAGGAATGGCAGAAGAACTCTTTCAAAAATATGTTCCAGAAGCCACAGATGCTAATAAATATTTCAAGAAAAATAATCCTGTCTATGATTTTTGGTTTGATGGTTTGACGATTGATGTTAAGGAAATATGGGCTATTTTGATTAGGAGAGGAGCATAAGTGATGAATGTATCGTCTAGTCCTAATATTACATTTATGCTGCAATACACAGAGGCTAATAGTCAATATGTGGATTATACAAATCGTGATGAAGCTGTCAAAATTGACGAAGAACTGTCCTTGGAAACGAACAGGCAAATGATTGAAGGATTGACTGAAGACGAGATGACTCGTATTCAGAAAGCTGTCCCTGAAACTCAGTTGGATTTTAGGGAATACATTGATTATATGAACCGTTCCTATGCAACCGAAAAACAATCTGAAGAATTAACCGCCGTCTTTACTCAGGAAGCAGACTATCTCCAAAAACGTCGATTAAACGATCTCAAAAATAAGTTGGAATCAGCTTATCAAAATGGTTCTCTTCTTTGGCAGGGTGTTATTTCGTTTGATAATACTTTCCTTGCTGAGCAGGGATTATATGATGTTGCGACTGGTCAAGTGGATCAAAAAGCAATTAAGGCTGCTATGCGTGACATGATGCCAACCCTAATTCAGAAAGAAGGTCTTTCAGATTCTGCGTTTTGGTGGGGAAATATCCATCTCAATACAGACAATGTCCATATTCACTTTGGTTTATCCGAAGTAGAATCTAACCGTGAAAAAATATTCTATCGGCCCCGTGGACGGATGGAGTATAAGGGAAACTTTTCTCAAAAAACAATTAATCGCTTCAAAAGCGGTGTGTATCATGGTTTGCTAAAAGAGGAAACACGATCAAACCTTCTTAGAAAAGAACAGATTCTAGCTAATCTCAAAGCAGATTTAATGACCTCTGTTTACCAAGAAGAAAAGATTACTTCTTCAGCTGAAAAAAATTTTTTGGAACAAGCCTACAATCACTTACCCCTTAATAAAAAGTGGCGCTATGGATCAAATGCTAGGGATTTTGCGGTTAGTAAGTTTTTTCTTGATCGCTATTTGGATTCCTACTTAAGCAATGAAGGTAGTGCTGCCTATCAAGAATTTCTCAAAGAGACTAGAGAATTTCTATTGGCTTATGAAGGCGTCTATTCAGCTGAAAAAAATCAGGTCTATGAAAAACTACGCAAAGTTGATGGCCAAACCATCAGAACGCTGGCAGAATCAAAAGGGTATGATCTAGAGCATCATTTGGCACGTCGTATTATGGATCTAAGAGAACGATTGGCCAATAATATCTTACGATCGTTTAAAGAGGCTGCTCCACAAATACAGGACGTTCAGCTGGAAAAAAATTTGGAGAATTTTTCTGTTTTGAACCAGAAGAAAATTTTAGATCAACTTCCTGAAGCAAGTGTTGTAAAAAGTTTAGAAGCTTGGCAAAAATTGGGTTATTCTGTTAAAACTGGAAAACAGCCAATTAGTATTATCAAGCCTATTTATGAAGCTTATGATAAGCATGGTAAAGGGATAGGACGGCCAGAATTTGTACCAGATACTGTTTATGATATTAGTCAGCTAACAGAAAATATTCAGCTGAAAAGTTTAACCTTGAAAGACCTCTCTCTATTTTCTTCTAGTGAGTTGCAAGAGTTAGTAGATGCTGCTAAGTCAAAATCAACACTTTCTGAAAAAGAACGTCGTGAATTAGGGACTTTCCGCTACGCTTTAAAACTCAGTATGCTAGAGGCTAGTCAGAAAGAATTGCAAGTACGTCAAAAGCTTCTGGAACAGATACAACCTTTAGCCTCTGATCAGCCATTTGTGGATTTTAAAAAGCAGTCCTTAACGCAAGAATTGAAATCGATTGAACTACAATTGACTCCTAATTTTAAGCTTTCAGAAGATGATAAAGCCTTGAAAGAGCGCTTAAAAACTCAATTTGAAGATAGTGTTGCGCTTCCTGTTTCAAAGGCTACTCCTAGAGCTATACAACTTCCTATTAGGCAGCTTAGAGCTGAGTTGGGATTGGCTGCCCAGATTCAAGATGATAATATTTTAACGCTTCTAAAAGGTAGGCCAACGACAAAGCGTGACTACGTTGAAGAGCTTCAGACCCATATTTCTATTTTTCAGTTGAAATACCAGATCAACAATAGAAATCAGCAGATGAGTCAGTTATCGGATGAAGCCGCCATAAAAGAGATGAGAGTGGCTAATGCTAAGGGATTCTCTGAGTTGAAACGTTTATATAAGAAACTGCAATCAACAGATGATAGTCAAAGTCAGATTGGTCAAACAGTTTCTAAGCAATTACAAGAGCGTAAAGTGATCAAAAAAGCACAGTTGCAACAGTCTCAAGGACCTGTAAAGTTGAATACGGACTTTATGCGTCAATTGTCTTCCTCCCTGAATGGTTCTCAGCTGGCAAATAAAAAAGCACTTATGGAACGTGCTAGAAGTGATGAACGTGAAGAACAAGAAGAACGCAGGCAAGCCCAGCGTTAATAAGTCATTGATGGATTATCAATGGCTTTTTTTTGTTTAAAAATCTCCTATGATTTGTCCCCTTAACGCAAGAATTGCCATTATCTCTTAGACTAGAAGTAACTGTAGATACAGGAAGGAGGTGGTGATAATGCTACAATTTCCAAGCGTTTATGAAGAAGAATTTGACTTTGAGGCTGACTGGTTGGTTAAAGCAATTGATGATACTCAAAAACGAATTCTTTTTGCTGGTCAAGGCAAAAATGGGGATTTGGAGTTGGAATTGGACTACCAAAATAATCCAGAAGAATTTGAGCATTTTTCAGTAGGTGATCTAGTTTCATTGCCAAGAGAACTGTTTATTGTGCCTGAAACGACACTGTATCAGCCAAAATATGAGTGTTTCTAGTGAATGAAAGGAGTTTTTATGGTAGAAGAACACACACAACAGCCTACGCCACGTGGAAAAGGACGTCGAGAGAGAGTAGAATATGCTCGGTCTCGTGATATTTTAGACGTTGCTAGTGAGCTGAACATGGAATTGGTACGTTCAGGACGAGATTACCGCTGGAAAGAACATGATTCTATGGTTATTTCACCTGATAAAAATATGTGGAACTGGTTTTCACGACACCAAGGCGGCGATGTCATCTCACTTGTTGAAACGATGAAAGAGGTGAATTTTAATCAGGCGATTGATTACTTAAATGATGGCAGTTTTAAGGAATATACAGCTGTTGAGAGAGTACAAGAGCCGTTTTCCTACTATCTTGAGCCTTATGAACAGCCATTTGAGGCAGCTAGAACCTATCTAAAAGAACAACGTGGTTTATCAGATGAAACGATTGATTTCTTTATTGATAAAGGAGTGCTTGCCCAGGCTAATGCTAAAGTAAATGGTAGTATTGAACCTGTTGTTGTCTTTAAATCTTTTGATTTCTCAGGTGAGATTGTAGGGGCGACTTTACAAGGAATTGAGGAGAACTGGGAGAAGTGGCCAGAACGTGGTTATGCTAAGAATATTGTCCGAAATTCAGATGGTATTACTGGTTTGCATGTGGATATTGGCCAGCCTAATCGTCTTATCTTTGCGGAAAGTGCTATTGATTTAATGTCTTACTATGAATTACATAAAGACACTCTTCAAGATGTACGCCTAATATCAATGGATGGGGTGAAAGAAGCGGTTATTGGTAGGCATTTAGCACAACTACAATCAGAACTCTCTGGTCGCCCTCTGCGATGGAGTTATGATCAATTAGCTGAAGGCTTACAGACAGCTATTGATAATAATTTCTTTACAGATGGAAAACATGCAGACTGGATTACTCTTGCAGTAGACAATGATGAAGCAGGTAGAACTTTTATTGACTCCTTGAGAGAAAAGGGGGCTACTATTAACGAGGATTTACCTGATTTACAACCAGGACAAGATAAAACAGACTGGAACGATGCCTTAAAAAATCCTCCAGTTGATAATAGTCGTCTTGGCCAAGCAAAGCGTAAGTTAGAACGCCTCAATAATGAATTTATGGATGCTACCGATGCGGTTTACAGCCATTCTGCAATGGCAAATGGCCAACCGATGAATGATAAACGCAACGGTGCTGCCTTCTTTAAACGACAAGAACAACTGGAAAATAAGGTCTTTAATAAGTTAGATGAGATTAAAAAACAAGAAGAACGAGTTGAAAGATTAGAGCAACAACAGCGCTTTAAAGAAGAAGGATTAAACCGTAAAGGGAATGGTTTAGATATGAGTGTTCAAAACATTCCTAGAATCCATGAAGAACTTGAGAAGGCTGAACGAGGGGAAAGTCATTATACTAAGGAAACCATTAAACGTTATCGAGAAGAACTGAAGCGTCTGGAAGGTATATCTGAACAGATGTCTTCTGTGACAATCCAACCGAGCACCCAATCTTTAATTGATGATGGCAGTGTCAATCAGTGGGCTAAACAACCTAATCTTTACTTTGTAAAAGGTCTTAGACGAGTAGCGGTGGAACTCACTGAAGAAGGAACGTTTGTTCCATCTACTAAGTATCGTCCTAGAACCGACGAAGAAAAAGCGGTTCTTGATAACTTGTTAAATAAACAAAATGATGTGGATCTTCCAGGGATTTCTTCAGTCGAACCAGAACAAAAAGAGGAATCAATCCCAGGACAAACAGAAGGTGAACAAGGGGTTTTGTTTGAAAACCTTGCTGATGTTACTCCATCTTCAGATCATGCAATGGAACCAGAACTACAAGTTGTTTTTGATTTCTCGGAGAATCCAAAATTATCTAAACAGTATTCTTCAGGAGAGGTTATTCCTTATAATGACTTCATAGCCAAACTCTATGAAGAGAATGACTGGCAGCTTATCATTCCAGATTCAGGGTATGATAAGACTTATTTTGCTTTGCAAGATGAGTCAGGAAATTCTTTAATATCGTCTATTCGTTATGATATTGGTAGTGAACGTGAAGATCTTTCTGAACAATTGAATCAGGATTTGCCTGCACCTTATTTGGAGTTAGCTCAAAAAGCAGATCACGACTATCGTGCTCAAGTATCTTATGATACTTTTAAAGCTAATCAAGAAAGATTATCTGAAGCGGTTCAAAGTCAAATTCAAGCTGGAGCTTTGCGGATTACACTTTCAGATGAAGCCTATTTCTATACCTTGGTCAACTATACTGGATGGAGTCATCCGATGCAGCAGTTGAAACCAAAAGCACTTGAGAATTTGAAAGAATATCGGACTTTCTTTGAGTCTATCAATGATACTAATATTGATCGTTTTAAAGAAAAAGGTACACCTGAACAAAATCAGATGTACGATATTTTGAAGAGTATTCAAAAAGAATTAGGTCGTTCAAATACTTCTACAGTATTTTCAGCAGAAGTCGCTGTCAGTGCCTATAATCTCAATCGTCAGTTAGATAGCTTGACAGCTGAAAACTGGGGTAAGAGCATCGTGGATCCACTTGGAGCCTTGGGCCGTGATACATGGAATATTATCAGTTATCCAGCTAATGAGATTGTGACTGGGAATGTTGATTATTATTACCAGCTAGTCCCATACCACTTATTAGACTATCTTAACGGTAAAACTGGAACGGTCGAAATATCTCCAGAAACCTATGACCATATTCTCCAGCAGTTGAGAAATGAAGAGGTTATTATTACTCCTGAAGCGGCTGAAGAAGTCGCTGTGTCATCAGAACAGACCATTTCTTCAGATGAAGAAACAGAAAAGCCTCTTGAGGTTCATCAAGGGCAGGATGTTTCAGAGCAACAAAAAAACGAGAGGATGTATCAACGCAAGGGTTATTTACAGCCCGAAGCTGAAGGTAGCACCTCACCCGTACTTGAAACAAGTACCTTTGAACGCTCTGTTACCAGTCGTCCTACTGTATCCTCTCAGTATCTAAATTTTAGCATAAAAGATGGCTTTAAGTCAAGAAAAACAAAGTATGAAAAGTCTATTGACGCTTATAATTTGGGCAAATTAAATAGAAGAGGGGTAGATATTCAAGAAGCGGCTCAATTCTATTTAAACGAGTTGGCAAATAGTACCGTCCATTACTTTACATCAGATGGTAGTTTAGTACAGGTAAACTTTTTAGAAGATAATTTTCTGCATCTAACTGGTCTAAAAATTATTGGTGATGCTGCAACACCTGAGAAAGTATTGCATGATTTTGCTAATGGTGGGGAACTTAGTTATGATGATATTCGTTTAAAAAATACAGAATCTCCATTTGATAAAATTAAAGTTCTTCCTGATTTAGAGACTGTTTTACAGACAGATTCATTTTATTTTGATGATCTACAAGATATTCCTAGATATCAAAGACGTTTTGATAGTCTAATCAAGTCAGACGATAGTGATTTGATGCTTTTATTCCGTATGAATACCGAGGATGGAACAGTTCCTGTGTCGGTATTTAAAGCAAGACAAGTTTTGAAGGTAGAGCTACAAGAAGCTAGAAAAAATGAAATTTTAGGTATTTTTCGAGAGAGAGGTGGCTTGATAGAACAGATTGACATAAATAAAAACTATGTAAAAGACGACGGTGAGGAGATGCTTTCTATTTTAAAGAATAAACAATATGAAGAATCTCGTGATATAGATGATCGATCAATGAATGTTTCCTCTTATAGCTTCAATCATCAAGACTATTCAGATATTGATAGTTTGTTGGCAGCTGGTTCTGCTTATGTACAAACTACAGAAGGTCAAGAATGGCTGGCTAGAGATCCAGAGTATCATCAAGAATTATTAGATATTTTTGAATCCGCAACTGCCACCCCTAAACAAAAATTAGAGGTGATGAGTGAGTTTGGTAACATTCAGGTTAATGGGTATGATATTGTTGCTGGCTTAGGTTATTCTGAAGCGTTGAGTGATGATGCACTATTTCTTGATCAGAACGTCATATCCGAAATTACTGAACAAGAATTTAGTCCAGAAAAAGCACTCCCAACAGATACTTTTTCAGCTGAACTTTTCACTAAAGTATTAGATTCTGCATATAATGTAGGAGATCCTAGAAAGTTAGGTTTACAAGTTCCTGAAGAATCTAAGGGAGCTTGGGAACGTTACTATGAACTTTCTGATAGTCATGAAGGAAACTTTAGCGCTGTGGTAGATGCTGCTGACCAGTTGGGTCTCGTTGATAAAAATTCTAATTTCTATCAAGAATGGAATCAGGATCGAATTTTTAGTGAAACCTACCATGTACGTCTCCAGTGGTCAGAAACGTGGCCAGATGGTCCTCAGATTCCGTTTAAAGAAACAGAGCTTGTAGACTACCAAATATTTGCTGAAACGCTGTATAAGGAAAATAAGGCCTTCTATGAGCGTCATCATGGCAGTATGGCAGAGGTAAACGCAACAGGGAATCAAGAAGCTTACATTCCATTCACTAAGGTAAAATTTGATGTCTATGCTCCTGGGGGAACACTAATTAAATCAGATGTTCGCTATGATATTGGTGATGAAATAGAACCTATTTCACGTTTGCTTGGGTTAGGTTACCGTCGTTTAGAAGGACAACCAGAATTGGCTGCCATCGATGAGATGGTTCTTTCTCAGCTGGAAAATCAAGAAGTTAACCAAGATATTGCAACTGAAGCCAATGAACAGACAGCAGTTTCACAAGAAATACCAGAAAGTATCTCAAGTGAAGATTTTCAGTCTCCTAAACAAGGCATAAGAACAGGATTAGCTCAACGAGTCGAAGAAATCATAGCTGAAGATGCTACTAAGATTTTAGTTGCTTCCATTCCTCAAGTTCAAGAGAATTTATCAGTGGAAGGTGATTTAATTGGAACCCCTCAAGCAGATGGCCAGATGCTTTACACCAACCAAGAAAATTTTGGCCGTGATTATCGATTAGAATTAGCTGTGCATAGCCCAGTAAAAATTGATCAATTATCGGATATTCAAGCCCCTTGGACGTTAGAACTTATCCAGGGAGAACAAAAACTTGGTTATTTAGCTTATGGTGGAGATTGGGGAAATGATTTTCAAGTTAAGAAGGAGCTAGAGAAACTAGCTTCACAAATTGGAACTGGAAACTCCCCTGAAGGGCTTTATAAGCAAGAAGAAATAGATGCCTTTTTAACTAACAATGGAGGACAAGAACCTAGTCAGCGGATTCAGGAAAATATCTCTTCAGCGGAACTATTTGATTATAAGTCAGCCTCAGCTTATGAAATTAGTGAAAGAGCCTTCCAGAAAATTCGTGAGTATACACAATCCCCTGAAGACTTAATGGAGTACGTGGAATTTATGAGTAAGTTCCCTCAACTATCTCCTCGTAACGTAGCTTTGATCCAGGAACAATGGAGAGGTGCAAATGCAGTCGCTACTTATGATCAGTGGCAATCGATGGGAGAAGCACTTGGAATTAAACCAGAGGACGTTATCCAAACAAAAGCAACGTACGTTAACAAGAGAACTGGTGAAACTAAGGAAGTAGTTCATCGAGGTTTATCTGTTAAAACAGGCGAAAAGTCTCAGATCACATTGTTTAGACCGTTGATGGTTCGGATGATTCCTGTCATAGATGAGAATGGAAATCACGTCAAAAATGATAAAGGGAATCCAAAATATAAAAAGTTTTCAGATGCAACGCCACAGGAAAAGGAATTGGTGAAAGCAGGCAAGCTCCCTGTTCGTCAATTCCAGGAGAGAAATCCTAAAACTGGCCAACCAAGGTTTACAACTTACAAGGTTTTTGAGTTGTCACAAACCACTTTAAAACCAGAAAGCTATCCAAAAGCGATGCCAAACCGTCATTATAACTTTGATGTTGATAAGGTAAAAACGAAAGAGGTGCTGGAAGGTCTTTGTGATTATGCTGAAAGCATTGGCGTTTCTATTATGAAAGATGAAGCTCATGTGCTAGGAAATGCCAAAGGTGCCTTTTTCCCAGGAGAACAGTTAATCCTTATTAATCCAGATAATACGCCTGGAGAAAAAATCGCTACAACTATTCATGAACTAGCTCACGCAACCCTTCATAATCCTAGCCTATCAGATCAGTATAAAGAGCTTCCAAAAGTCCAAAAAGAGCTTGAATCTGAAATGACTAGTCATTTACTGTCAAAACATTTTGGATTAGATACATCTGAAAAGGCTATTGATTATATGGCTAAGTGGACAGATAATTTACAAGGATTAGATGATAAACAATTAGCTGACTCTTTGAAACGAATCCATAAAACAGTTTCTAAGATGCACAAGCAAATTGATCATCACACAAAACCTTATCAATTAGGAAAAAGTCGAGGACAGACACCAAATTTTCCTAAAGCCCCGACAAAAGGGCCAAGTCGTTAAGACAGAAGGTATTCTCAATTGAGAGTACCTTTTTTGTGTGCAAAAAGTGATATAAAAAGTTATATAACAAATAGTATCAAGACTGTTTTAATTATACGGCTTTGTCCCCTTAATGCAGAAATCTTCATTATCTCTTAAACTGAAACTATTAATAACAAAGGAGAAGAGCTATATGGTAACAGTCATTCTAGCTGAAAAAGAAACACAAGCTGCTGCTTATGCGGAAAGTTTGGGAACAGCTAGTAAAAAAGGAAAAGTTCATATTATCAAACATACCCCATATTTTTCAGATGAGGTTCATGTGATTGCTGCTGAAGGGCATTTATTTGAGTATGGCTTACCAAAGGATAATTGGGATTTGGATAAATTGCCTTTGGTCGATGTATCGTTTAAACAAACACTAAAGCAAGACAAAGTTTCCAAAGATACCTTTAAACAGATTTATCAGGAAGTGATGGCAGCTGATCAGGTGATTATTGGTACGGATTCTGATAGAGAAGGTGAGCGTATTGCTTACTCAATTTTATCCCACATTCCTGAAGGAAAAAGTAAGGTAACTAAGCGTCTTTGGGTTAATTCGGTTACTACTCGATCACTTCAAAAAGCATTTCAGACACTTAGGGAACCGATGGAAACCTATAACTACTATTTAGAAGCTGAAGCACGTGCACAATCAGATTGGTTAGTAGGAATGAATTTATCTCCTCTAGCAACTCTGGCCTTACAAAATAAAGGACGACTTCCCAGAGGAAAAGGTAATAGCTTATCTGTTGGTCGTGTGCAAACTCCAGCGGTTCGTTTAATTTGTGAAAATGATTTAGCTATCCAGAATTTTAGGCCTCAAACGTACTGGAAATTACAGCTAGAAGATAAAGAAACAGGAGTGACATTTTCCAATAAGGAAAAGTATTCAGATAGTGATGTGGTTCTGGCCACTTCACGACAATTAAGTCCTACCTCGATGGTTTCTTCAGTTGAAATGACAGAGCATCAGAGGGCAGCACCTGAGTTATTTAATCTATCGGATATTCAAGGGCTTGCGGCTAAATGGTGGGGCTTTGAACCTTTCAAAACAGAAAGGATAGTAGAAAGCCTTTATTTGAAAAAATACTTGTCCTATCCTCGGACAGATACTCGATTTATTACAGAAGAGGAATTTGATTATCTTAAGACGTACATCAAAAGTTATCAAGATGCTATTAGTTGCCATTTTGAGCCAGTTCATTTAGAGCCAAGGGAAAAATACGTTAATCCTGAAAAAGTGGCTAAAACAAGTCACTACGCCCTTATTCCTACAGAAAATATACCTAACCTAGTGACTTTAAAACCAGATGAACGGCTAATTTATGAAGCTATTGTTCGCAGAACACTTTTGATGTTTGCGGCTGATTGTCGCTATAATACCACAACTGTTGAAGTAGAAAATAAAGGCTTGATTTTTAAGGCAGCAGGTAGACAGATGATCGATTTTGGTTGGGTCTCCTTCAGTAAGCAAAAATTAAAAGGTGATGTTACACTACCACATTATCGTGTAGGAGATCAATTGGAAACAAAAACGTTGATTCTTGAAGGTGTTACAAAACCACCTAAGAGGATTACTGAGTCTCAATTGATCAGTGAGATTTTACCAAAGTATGGTTTGGGAACACAGGCAACGAGGGCAGCGATGCTAAAAACGATTCAAGACCGTGGCTATATCACTAAGAATAAGAAGTCTGGTCAACTATTTCCAACTGATAAGGCTTATCTCTTAACTCATTACCTTTATGACAATGAGTTTGCCAGTCCTGAAACAACGGGTGGTTGGGAGCTATTCCTTTCTCAGATTGGAGAGGGAGAAATTAATCCACGGGAGTTTGTCGATGCTATCAAAGAAAAGCTAACAGAACAGATTGCAGCTGCTAAAGGAAGGAGTGATTGACGTGGAAGATGAATTGAAGACCCCTTATCTCGATAAATACACGGATAATTTATCAACCAAGGTTGCTAAGCAAGCAGCTGATTATCAAGTCTATGGACGAGACAAGGAAGTTCAAGCTGTCATCATCTCTCTTCTCAGACGAACTAAAAATAATCCTATTTTAGTAGGAGAAGCAGGAGTTGGTAAAACAGCCATTGTGGAAGGTTTAACGCTTGCTATTATGCGTGGCCAAGTTCCTGAACCTTTAAAAGGTTTAACGGTTCGTTCCCTGGAGCTGTCCAGCTTGATGAGTGAAGATGATGGCGGCTTTATTGCTAAGTTTAAAAAAATCATCGAAGAGATGGTTGCCACACGTGGTCATAATCTTCTCTTTGTCGATGAATTTCATACCATCGTTGGGGCAGGTAGTCAAGACGGCCAAGCACTTGATGCAGGAAATGTGATAAAGCCCGTTTTGGCTCGTGGGGATATTCAGCTGATTGGGGCAACTACCCTAGATGAGTTTCATGATTACATCGAAACTGATCGAGCTCTAGAGCGTCGGATGCAGCCTGTTATGGTAGAGGAACCAACTATTCCACAAGCCATCACAATTATTGGACAAGCTAAAAGAATTTATGAATCCTTTCACGGAGTCGAAATTTCTTCAGAAGCGATTCAACAAGCGATTCGTTTATCCGTTCGCTATATGACAGATCGTTTCTTACCAGATAAGGCCTTTGACTTAATAGATGAAGCCGCAACTATTGCTTCAGCTGGAGGAAAAAGCAAGGTGACAGAAGAAGACATTGCTCAAGTCTTAAAAAATAAAACAGGAATTCCTGTCACAACAATTCTAAAAGGCGATCAGGAACGGTTAGAAGGCTTCAAGGAAAAACTAATGGCACGTGTTAAAGGTCAAGAAGATGCGATTGAGGCCATCGTCGATGCGGTCACCATTGCTCAAGCTGGCTTGCAAGATGAAAACAAGCCTATCTCTTCTTTTCTCTTTCTTGGCCCAACTGGGGTTGGAAAGACTGAGTTATCCAAGGCTGTCGCAGAAGCACTTTTTGACGACGAAAATGCCATGATTCGTTTTGATATGTCAGAGTTCAAACAGAAAGAAGATGTGGTCAAGTTAATCGGTAATCGTGCGACAAGAACAAAAGGGCAATTGACGGAAGGTGTGAAACAGAAACCTTACTGTGTCTTGTTGCTAGATGAAATTGAAAAGGCACACAATGAGGTGATGGATCTCTTCTTGCAGGTTCTGGATGATGGTCGCTTAACGGATAGTTCTGGGCGTTTGATTAGTTTTAAAAATACAATTGTGATGATGACCACTAACATTGGGGCTGAAAAAATCATTAATAAATGGGAACTCAAAGGTAATTTTCGCAATCTCACTGATCGTGATTGGCAACAATTTGAGAAGTCGATGGGAAGTGAGCTTCAAAATGAGTTCAGGCCAGAGTTTCTCAATCGGATCGAAAATAAAATCATCTTTAATCTTTTAGAACGTAATGTGATTGAAGAAATCGCAGAAAAAAACCTGTCTGAGATTGCAGATAGAATGAATCGACAAAATTTAACACTTTCATACGAGCCTAGTTTGATCCAGTATCTGTCTGATGTTGGTACTGACGTTAAGAATGGTGCACGTCCTTTAGAACGTTTGATGAAGCGAAAAGTATTAGCGCCTATCTCAGCTAGAAGCTTGACGTTAGATAAAAGCAAGCAAACTTATAACGTTCATTTATGGGTTGAGGGAGAGGCACCAGATAGTCAACATCGAAAAGATTTGAGACAAATTCAGCTGGATATTGAGGGAGAAAAAGATACATTATTCAGCTGAAAAAATTTTTCCTATGACTTGTCCGCTTAATGCAGAGAATTTGATTATCCCTTACACTAATAATGTCAATAAAATATGAGGAGGATTTCTATGAAAAACAAATTGACAAAAACGTTAAATGAAGTGAGATCTAAAGGCAAGTGCTATTTGCTTAGTCTCTCACTCTTTCTGTCAGGACTTCTGACGAACACTGTCTATGCGGATGATCCCTTTGCCAAGACACAAAATTTGGCTCAACAAGGAATTACCAAAGTTCAAGGAATTGGGATTGTTACCTTAGGAGCCGCCGTTGTTATTACAGGTCTCATCTATGGTTTTGGTGGTCGTGAAGTAAAAGCTGCGATTAAAAAACACTGGGTAGCTATTGCGGTATCCATTATTGCGGTTTCTGCTGGTCCAAGTATCGTTGAATGGTTCTATAGCTTTGTAAAAGGATAAGGTGGTTAATATGGCATTTATCCCTTTTAAAAAAAGTAATAAATGTTTGGTGACTGATGATCTTTTTTTAGAGATAACTTGGGAAGAAGGAAAATCTCCAGATGATGATAGTGAGCTTCTTGGTATTATTGAAGGGCTAGACCAACAGTATTTTGATATTTTTGAGCAGTCAATTGAAGAGTCGCTTCCTTATATGACCTTTCTTCAAGCAGAACTGCTCTTCCAAGTTTTACAAGAGGCTTATGGTCAAATGCAGCTGAAAAGAGTTGCGATTTGTCACCTGGAAGGAAAAGAAGCGGTGTCAGAAGGAGAAGTTTTTGCCAGTCCATTCATCATTGATCAAAGGTATCAGAATTTACTGTTACCATTAATTCAAGCCATCATGACAGGGACAGATTTTCAATCCTATACCTATCACGAAAAACGAGAGTATTTTGTGAATCAAATTTATCCCGCTTACAAAAAGAGTTTGGGAATTCAAGAATCGGCACTACCGCTTTTCCCAGAAGAAGGAGAGCAAGTCTCAAATGTCTTGCCACAACAGAAGCTGGTTTCAAGCAATTCTGTATCTATACCATCACCTGTAGAACACAAATTTCCAAAAGAACCCTCCCTAAAAAAGGTCTATATACTCATGGGATTTCTTGTAACATTAGCTGTCGGGGGGATGATTTTATCTGTTATTTCGCATGCGCAACTGTCCAAACAGAAGGAACAAGTAATCTATCTCTATCAAGAACTGAAAAATACCCAGAACTTAGCAGATAAGGAACATCAAATAGATGTCTTCAGTCGTCATTTCTTACCTAATTATTATTCTGGTAAAAAGGAAAACTTAACAGACTTCCTTTCAGATGGAGATGCCAAATATACCGTTCCAAAAGAAGGAACCTTGCAGTCAGTGATTCTTGAGAAACTAACCTATGATTCAAAAACAAAAGAATATACGGTGACCTATGTCCTATCTGTAAAAGAAGGAGAGAAGGCTTCCAGTATTCGATTGAGTTTTTCAGTTGAGACTTCTAAGTCTTTTAAATATGGCTATGTCATCACGACAGAACCCAAAGCATCTGAATACATCAAAATTAAAAAGTAGAAAAGGAAACGTATCATGACTAAAAAACAATTACTCGCACTATTAACGGTGTCCGCTCTTGCGCTATCTAAAGCTGGGTTTATCTCCGCTGATGAAGTGGCACCTGTTGATCCAAGCGCACCATCTACAGAAGTGGTAGTACCGCCAACGGATAGTACCCCTCCAGCCACAGATACTGGTTCTTCTGATACTGGGACAACGAAACCAACAGTTCCAGTAGATCCATCCACACCAAGCACACCGACAGAACCCTCTAAACCAGTTGAACCTGAGAAGCCAACAGAGCCTTCTCAACCAACGGATCCAGTAGTTCCTACAGATCCGAGTCAACCGTCTAATCCAACAGAACCAAGCAAACCAGCTGAGGAGCCGTCTAAACCAAGTACACCGGAACAGCCAAAGGAAGAACCGAAAACTCCTGAACAACCGACAGCCCCATCAGCTGAGAAAAAAGATGAACATACGGAACCAACGACTCCACCTGCAATTACTGTGCCAGATGTTTCACCTGAGAAACCGATTGTAACAGAACAAGGACAAGAAATTGTTGGAACTCAGGACAGTCAAGTTATCGTCCGTACATCTGACGGAACAACCCAATACGTTGCTCCAGAAGCTATTGGGGCTAAGAAAAACAGTGATGGTACTGTTACCGTCAAAACCAAGGAAGGTAAAATGGAGACACTTCCCTCAACAGGTGAAAAGGCAAGTATCTTCATGTCCATTCTCGGTATTGGACTATTGGCGAGTCTCGCCTTTTGGAAAAAGAAACAAACTAACTAATAACTTACAAGCAGTTTAATTCTTTCAGATAAGAAGCAGATTTTTAGAACTGCTTTAGTACATTTATTTTATAAAAAAGGAGAAAAATAATAATGCAAACAAAAGAAATTTTTTCAATTCGTAAATTTAAAACAGGTACTCACTCGGCTCGCATTGCTAAGCTAGGAATTGCTTTAGCTGCAACTGCGGTATTAGGTGCTGCTAGTGTGGTTAGCGCAGATGAAACCAGTGCAGCTACTGAACCAAAGACAGTTGCGACCGAACAACCACTGGATGTAACAGTGGATAACTCTAAAGCCGAACAAGCAGCCCAAGACGCAAAATCTGCTGGTGTGAATGTGGTCAAAGACCCAGCTAAAGATTTGGGTACAGCGACATCTGCGGAAGAAGTGGCTCAAAAGCAAGCACAAGCTCAACAGGAACAGGCAGAACAAGCCAAAACGATTTCTGAAACAAAAGACCAATTTGTCAAGGAAAAAGAAGCTGTCAAGACTGAAAATGCAGCTCGGGACATTCGCAATGAAGAACTTAAAAAGGCGGCAGATGAAGCTAAGATTGCTGCAGAAAAAGCCAATAAAGATGCTAAATCTGCTCAAGATAAGGTGAAGTCAGAGTTTCCAGATGCCAAAATCAAAGAGTCTACAGTTGAGACAAAGGTGTCAGATAAGACATCTGTTCAAGCTTATAAGGATTACCAAAAGCAAGTAGAAGCTGCTCAAACTGAAAATAAAAAAGCTGTAGATACTTACGTTGAAGAAAAACGTAAGGAAGATAAGGCAATCGCAGATGCCAAAGCCTACAATGAGGCTGTCCGTAAGCGAAATAAAGACGGTCAAGCAGCGGTGGATGCTGAAAACGAGAAGATTAAGAAAGCAAATGAGGAAGCTGCTCTTTGGAACAAAAAAGAAGATGAGCGGGTTGCGAAGGAAAAAGCACAAGCAGAGCAAAATAAAACGAAAGATGGTTATTTGAGTAAAACGGCATTACAAACATTGTCTTTTTCTAGTGAACCTAATGCAAAAATTACATCTTTCAAAACGACTTCTTCTCAATCTTGGACGAAGGCTGAGAAAGATGCAGCTTGGAATACTTATAAAAATTGGCTCGTTCAGAATGGTCACCAACCTGCAAATCTTCCAGATAGTTTTGCAAGTTTATTAAGTTCTAATGGCTATGGAGCAATGCTTTCTGAGGGGGATAAAGTTGAAGTTACTTATGAAAACTTAACAAATTCCTATAGTAATGGGGTCAAGATTCACAAGGTTAAATATGTGTTTACTTTGAAACATTCTTCAACCGGAAAAGCAATGCTTGTTCCAGCTAAAGATCCAACTGTAACAGCTCATTATTGGGATAATTGGGGTTCTGCAACATTCAATCTAGATGTTACTTATTATGATGAAAAAGGAAATGAAGTCAATCCAAATGGTTTAGTTTCATTTGCTTCCCTTAATAGAAGTAACGGTAGTAAAGATCCGTCAACTGGATTGAATATTCCAAAAGATCGTGAATTTGTTGGTAGTTTTAATGGTGAAATGATTCCCATTGTAGGAAGTTCTATTTCTAAACAGGCAGATGGGACTTGGTCTTCAACGAATGGAAATAATTACAAATGGGATGAGTCCAAATATGAAGCGAGTGACTGGGATGTAGATGGTAGTCCTTTAGAATACTATGGTGCTGTTGCAGGTCAAGCGAAGGGGCATATTAATTTTGATTTTGGCTCAGAAAATCGAGGCTATATATGGTTTGCTTTTAATTCAAAAGTAAAGGCTTATACAGTTACTTCACAAAAATACAAAGAACCAGCCCCACTCAAAACGTTTACGCCTGAAAAGGAAAAAGCTGTTCCAACTCCAAAAGCAGAGTTGAACTTGTTGAAAGTCACACCACCAACTGACCCAACATTTGAACCACATTTGAAGGATCCTAAAACTCCAACAGTTCATTACAATGACTACAAGTTGAAGGTAAAACCGACAGTTACTCCTGAAAAACATAATCATGACAAAGAGGGGAATGTGATTGACGGAGCAAGGATGCTTTCGGGTTCTATTAACTACTACACTTCTAAATGGCACAAGGCGCCATATAAAGGAGTAAATGTCGCTGGTGAAACTGTGAAGAAACTCCATGCCTTTATTGAAGATTATGATGAAGACAAAGTAGAGCCAATCTTTAAGGACTTCACTGTTACAGATGCGGAAGGTAAGAAAGTATCTGGCTTGAAGATGTACCATGTCTTGTCAGGAACTAAATTGAGTGAGGAACTTCAAAAAGCTGTTGAAGCTTCTGGTATCAAACCAAAAGGTTCTTATATCATGTGGGTGGCAGAAGATGCAGTAGCTCATGCGGCAGCTTACAACCAAGCAGGTAAAGATATTTACTTCCACACACCAATGAAGAACAAAACGTTTGTTGGTGAATATAAGAACCAAGTCGCTCAAATTGATTATAATAATGGCTATTGGTCTAATGTTGTAGTCAACCATATTCCTAAGTTGGAAAACAAGAAAGATGTGGTGAAAGCTGTTGGAGATACTGAAAGTCTGAACGGGAAAGAAATTAAGCTTGGTCAAACGTTCTGGTATCTGTTAGATGGAGCTAAAGTTTCAGCTAATCGAGGAGAAGCACTCTTTGAATACAAGACAGTAGATGATTACGATCAACGTGGAGATGAATTTACTGGCAATGTTCAAGTGTTAGCGGCAACTGATATTGTCTTGAAAGATGGAACGATTATTAAGAAAGGCACAAATCTGACTCAATATACTACTCTTACTCATGATAAGAAGAATGGTATTGTGACGATTGATTTCAAAGCTGATTTCTTAGCTACGGTTTCAAACAAATCAGAATTTGATGCAGATGCTTATTTGGAAATGAAGCGGATTGCATCAGGAACCTTTGAGAATACTCAAAAGCAATATATCAATGGTGTGGAAGTTGTATCCAATACAGTTAAGACTACAACTCCAGAGCCAGAGAAACCAAAAACACCAGAGAAACCAAAAACACCAGAAAAACCACACGAACCAGTGCGGAAGTTACCACAGACTGGTGAAAAAGCAAGTGCTGGTCTATTGGTGGCAGGAGTTGCAATTCTTAGCATGCTCGGATTAGGCAAGTTCAAACGCAAAGAAGAAGTTAAATAAAGCAAACAATGGAAGACTGAAATGCAGGGGAACTGCTAGTCTTCCTCTTTTGCAATTTTTAAAGTTATATAACTGATAAAATAAATAGGAGTTTATAATGAAAAAATTAACAAGTGTAATTGCTGCTGGAGTTGTTGGTGTAACTGTACTTGGTGCAGTGGATGTAAAGGCGGATGAAGTCAAGGAGATGGTTGATTCTTCTAAAGCGTCTACCACAGAACAGGTTAAACAAACTGTTCCAACTCAAGCAGATGTAGATGCCGCTCAAGCAAAGCTAGAAGCTGCTAAGGGTCAGGTTAAAGCTCAGGAACAAGTTACTAATGCAGCTCAAACAGCTGCCCAACAAGCAGAAGCTGCGAAAGAAACAGCCGCTGCACGGGAAACCAAAGCCGCTGAAATTGCGAAAGAGGCAACACCTGAAACTATTTCCAAGGCTGAAAAAGAGGTGACCGCAAAATCTGCTGCAGAAAAAGATGCAGAACAGTCCTTATCAGCTGCTCAGGAAGAACAAGCCAAAGTAGACCAAGCTGTTGAAGCACAAAAGGCTGTGGTTACACAAGCCCAAAAGACTGTAGAAGCCAAACAAGCAGATGTGACTAAGGCTGAAAAAGATGTCGCAGAAAAGCAAGCGCTTCTCGATGGAACAGGAGCTGCGAAAGTGATTCAAGCGGCTGATGAAGCTAAGGCAAATTTAGCACAAAAAGAAACCGCTAAGCAAACAGCTGATCAAAACCTTGCTTCTGCTAAACAAGCAGATGCAAGCCGTCAAGCCAAGGTGAATCAAGCTCGTACTGATAAGGTTACTAAGGAAGCAGCCTTTAAGGCAGCCGATAAAGATTTGAAAGAAAAAACCGCTGTAGCAACAGAGACTGCTAAGGACTTAGCTCAAAAAGAAGAGGCTCTTACGAAGGCGAAAGAAGCGGTTCAATACATGAATCAACTAACCGTTAGTGATGAATATGTGGCAGCTTTGAAAGAATACTATCGGAATTATGGTACCTGGTCAAAAGAAACCCTAGCAGCCAAGACAGAAAATTTGGCACGGTTAAGTAAAGAGTTGGGGCAAAAGAACAGATATATTGCTCTTCCAGCAGATAAGGCTTCTGAGAAGTATGAGACGAATCATCTTCCAGAAGAAATCCGAGAAAATTTATCTCTCTTTGCGGCAGACTTGCTTAATCAGCTTCATGAACGCTTTGGCACATCTAAGGTAGTTGTTTCTAAAGATGTTGTGAAGATCATCAATGAACACACGTCCACTTCTGCTAAGAATGGTGTCAAAGGTCATGATACAGAGAACTTGAAGCGAGTGATTGCCAAATATGGCTTGGGAGACAATGAAGAAGAAAATATTGCTTTACAAAGTCGTTTTCCAGAAAAGGCAACCTTGGCTGAATTGAAACACTTAGTCTACAATGCCTTGACAAATTTCTTGTTTAGCACAGTAGATGGGACTTTCTACGGAGAGAATTTGGAATGGGGACATGCAGGAAGTATTGCAGGTTTGAATATCTTTGAAGGTCGAGAACCAAAAGTACAGTATTTGGGCGTTTCTACGTCTTACAAAGATGATCTTTGGGGCATTACCAATTTCTTGTATGTGAAAGAGGATGCTGCTTTACAAGCAAATCCTAAGTTTGATAAAACAGTTCTTGCAAATCCCTATGATAGTAAAAAAATAATTGACAATTTGAACCAAGCTCAAATGGCAACCAATGTTGCCAAACAAGCTAATAGTGTGGCTCAAGGAGCTCAATCAACTGCCCAGGAGCTTTACAATCAAGCACAGGCTGATTTGACCCAAGCTACTGAAGCACTTGCACAGGCTGAGGCGATTGCAGTACAAACTCCAGCAGCTCAACAGGCCCAAACAAAAGCCCAAGAAGAGTTGAAAACGGCTCAAGATACAAATGCGAAAGCGCAAGCCAACCTTGCAGCTTTAAATGCAGATGTGACTGCTAAGAAAAACGCTTTGGCAGCTGCTAAGGCAACTCTTGGAAATAAGCAAGCCGCTTTATCTACTGCTCAAACAGCGTTAAAAGTCGAGCAAACAACCTTGGCTGAAAAGCAAACTCAAGCTACAGCAGCTAAAAATAAGGTTGCTAGTCAAGTACAAGAGCTAAGCACTGCAAAACAAGCTTTAACTCAAGCTAAAGAACGCGTAGAGGTTCTGAAAAATGCTCCAGCTAACTTGAAAGCGGCTCAAAAGGCTTTAGTGGCAGCTCAAGAAACGCTGAAAGAGAAGAAAGCGATTCTTGAGGTGAAGATGAAGAAGTTAGAGATGTTGAAGGTAGAAGAAAAAGAAGCTGCTGATCAACATGCTCAAGTGATGAAAGCCTATCAAGATTATCTAGAAGCGCAGCGTCAAGCTAAGATTGCGGCTGAAAAAGCCGCTATCGAAAAGGCAGGAAAAACAGCTCTTCCAATTTTTGATGCGAATGGTCAAATCGTAGGTTACACAGAAGCTAAAGCTCCAGTACAAGAGCCGTTAGCTTACAGAAGAACCAATCATCAAGCAACGCAAACTAAACGTTTGCCACAAACGGGAGAGGCAGGAAGTCTCTTAGGAATTATGGGCGGTTTTGTCCTTTCAGGACTTGGTCTTGTAGGACTTCGTAAACGTAAAGAAAACTAATCAATAGAAAGGAAAGAGAATGCAAAGTTTTATTGCGAATGGCCGTGTTTCAGATATTCCATCAGATGCTGTTGGTAAAACAGCTAATGGCCATGTCAGTTTTAAATTTGAATTTGTCTGTGACACCAGCCAACAAGATCAAGAAGGCAAGACTTTACCAGCTTTCTTTCATGTTCAGGTGTATGGCAAACAAGCTGAAGTTATGGCTCAGAGCCTTGTTAAGGGATCGCCTATCCTAATCAAGGGTGAAATTATTCAACGTCCTTATACGAACAGCCAAGGCCAACGACGAACCTATCAATTTATTGCTCCAGCCTTGCAAGGTGGTATTACTTTCTTAGAAAGTAAAGATGCTGCCAATAGACGAAAACAGGAGCAACTCAACATGCAGCAACAACCATCAGATAGTCAGAAGAATCTGTTTAGTGGAGATGAAAATCAAAATACTTCACCAAATAATTCTTATCCAACACCGATTGATGCTGATGAACCCTTCTAAATAACAGAATAAGGCATGAGGGAAAACCTCATGCCTTATTTTTATAGACTCATCATCAATTCAAAAATAGCACGTGGAATAATCTCACGTGCTATTTCTGGTTAGGGCTTGCGCCTCTGCTAGTATATCATAAGGCGTGCTGAGAAGGCAATTCTAAGCCATTTTCAGGTGATTTTATAGGGGATTATCCCTGAAAACCTCTTAAAATGAGCTATAAAAAGTTATATAACTTTTTGTCTACTATTTTGACTTGTCCCCTTAACGCAGGAATTTCCATTATCCCTTATTCTAGGAGTGTATTAAAAACTAGAAGGGAAAATTTGCTTATGGTAAAACAACAAACGGATTATCAATCCGATGATTTAATGGCTGATTCCCTTCAGATAGAAAATTATCTGAAGCAAGGAAGAAGCTGCCACTTATGTACGGTTCATCTGGGAATTGAAGATGGTATTAGTTCCTATCTGGAACGCTACCAACTCGCTTCGCCTCAACAGAAATTTAAGATTTTTCTTTTTTCTACTTTCTATGGTCAGAAGATCCAGCGATTTTTAGAAGAAATTCGAGGTAAGCAATATGTTTAGTTGGTTAGAAGCTGTTTTTTATACTTTGGTCCAACTGGCAAGGGTGAATCGACTTAATGCTTTATTATTGATTAGCTTTTTAGCTTATCTTTGTTACCAGGGATATAAGCTAGTCCGTCAACCGCTGATGACCTTTTTTCAGCTGATTAAAGGATGGATCGATGATAGAGATAATATTAAAAAGCGTATCTGTCATAAAAAAGAAGAACTTCTGAATCTTTGGAAGCATCGTCAAGAGATCGACTGGAAATCATCTGGCAAAGATAAAGGGAAAATGATTTGGTCGTTGGTCAAGCGACTTGCCACGGTCATCCCATCTTTCCTATTCCTGCTATTTGGAAACCTTATTTTTCGTCTGGTTTACATGCTGCCTTTTGTTAAACAGGATAGGAAACGGTTTGACAAGGAAATGAAACCCTTGCTCTACTTTAAAAACTATCGTAGTTTTGTCTTTATGGGGCTAGGTTTCAGCTTTATTGCTTTAATCCTGGCAAACTATCTAGTAACTGTTTTAAGGGCAGCTATCCGCTTCCTTTATTTCTCAGTCGTTACTCTGAGAGATAATAGCCAGACAGTTACGTTTAATGTTGATAGCTTGCTGATTCAGAATCTGTTTAATATTAAGGTATTTGTTATTGCTCCTATTCTGGCCGTTCCTATCTTTATTATTGGGTTAATAGTTGCCTGGAAGTCTGCTTGGGTTAACTTTGAGCAGTACCGTGATTATAACCACAACGAAGAGGGGGATGATCGCTTTGCAACAGTCAAGGAGATTCATCAGCAGTATAAAAAAGTCCCCAATAAGACAGAAATCTATCCAGGTGAAGGGGGCGTTCCTGTTCTTCATGAGACGAGAAAGAATCTAACAGGATTAACGCTTGGCTCTCAGATGCTGTGGCAAAACCGTACCTTTAGCCGTTATATGACGAATGCGGAGAGGATTTTAGGACTGTTATCTACGCCTTCAGGGGACTATTACATTGATGACAGTACAACGAATATGCTTGGTGTCGGTATGACTCGATCTGGTAAAGGTGAGGGGCATATCACGACAACGATTGATATTAATAGCCGTGCAGCTATTCAGCCTTCTATGGTTATTGCGGACCCTAAAGGGGAGCATTATCAATCCTCTTATAAAACGATGCGAAAGCGTGGTTATGATGTGAATGTGCTATCTTTCCAAAACATGGACTGGTCAATGTCTAATAATCCTCTAGCTCTTGCGGTAGCAGTAGCGAAAAAAGGATACTATGAAATGACCCAAACCCGTGTTAATGCGGTTGCGGAAGCCATTTATCGGAAAACGAAACCTGGTAGCGGCAATGGCAATGCTAAATATTGGGAAGATACCTCTATTTCCCTCTTCAATGCGATTGCCATGGCTCTCATTGACCGAGCTAATGAAACCTTCAAGAATGGTGAAACAGATGCCTGGGACACGGTAACGGTTCGTAATATTGCTAAATTCTTAACTGACTTGGGTTCTGAAGAAGTCTTTGTCAATGATTTTGGAGAAATCGTTGAGAATCCAGATCGTGATCAACAAGTGAAGAAGAAATCCAAAATTACGGTTTACTTTGATAATCTTCGAAAGATTAACCAGGAACAATTTTCTAAATTTAGAGATATGGCCGATCTAAACTTTAGATCATCTGACTTTGCTTCTGAAGAAACTAAAGGGAATGTCTTCTCAAGCATGATGTCTGGGATTAACCTCTTCTTGCAAGATAATATTGCCAAGCTTACCTCTAAAAATTCCATTGACTTAGAGTCAGTTGGTTTCCCACGTCGTCTGTCCGTTAAGTTCCGCTCCAGTTCCAACGTTGCTATGCGTAATGAGTACGCTCATAAGACTGCTAAGGTTACGATTACCAGTCAGTCAACTTGGGGTAAAACAACTAGACACATTACTCACGTGAAAGAAGCAACAGCTCTTATTGATGGGGAAGGCTATCTTACCTATGTCATTGAACCCAAGTTGCCTGATCAGTTCTTGGTAACCATTGACTTTAATCATGGTAATAATGGTGATTCAAGTATTCGTAATAAGACCTTCCAATTCTCAGCTGAGAAAGTTTATCAGAAACGTGGCAAGGTTATTGCTTTGGATGAATACACGAAGAAACCAGTACTGGACCATATCAAGGTCACGGTTCTGAATAAACAAGAGGATGTCTTTCTTCAGGAAGAAGATATTGACTTGATTTATTCAGATAATCCTAAAGTGATTTACTTAGTGACACCACCAAACCGAACAGAATATAATAGTATCGTGTCACTATTTTTGGACCAGTTATTTAATGCCAATTATGAGTTAGCTCTTTCAAATGGTCGCAAGTGTATTAACAGGATTCTTCATATCCTCGATGAGTTTACCAACATTCCTGCGATTCCTCACATGGATACTAAGATTTCAATTGGTCTTGGTCAAAATATCCTCTATTACCTCTGGATTCAAAATTTAAAGCAGTTAACAGATAAGTATGGAGAGAATACGGCTGAGACGATTAAAGAAAATTGCTCTTTGAAAATCTATGTTAAGTCAACTGAGCCGAAGACAAATGAGTACTTCAGTAAAGAATTAGGAACTCGTACCATCACACGTCGTAGACGCTCCAGCAATATCCTAGACGAAGCTAACCCTAACGTGTCTATTGAGAATCCTAAACAGGAGTTATTGACACCGACACAGTTAGCCAAACTCCAAGAAGGAGAAGCGGTTATTCTGCGTGGGGTGAAAGGTCGAGACAATGCGGGACGCAAAATCACGACAGATCCAATTTTCTTGCATGAGAAAACCAGTCTTCCTTATCGATACATGTTCCTTCAGGAAGAGTTTGACCACTCTATGACCTTGGCTGATATTCCAGTAGAAAGTGACCATAGGGAGCTTGACCTGCAAGATATAGCAGTAGGAGCACAAAACACCTTCAGCAAGATTATTGACTGGCGTATGGCCTTAACAGACCGTATGAGGACAAATGGAGAGATACCTCAATTAGCTCCAAGAAAACAAGCGTTCAAACCTCTAAGTCAAGCTCAATTTACTTCTCCAGCTGATTTAACTCAAGCTGTGATTGCGGAAGTTTTTGATGAGGACGACGATAACGATGGATTTTTTGTAGATGATGTAATATAACAAGATACATAAAAAGTTATATAACAATGTATATAAACTATTGAACAGAAGTTGTATTTCTGGTATAATTAAGCCAAGAAAAAGCTGGGAGAAAATTATTATGAAGTTGAAAAAAATATTAAGTTTTTTAGTGCTAGGTATTGCCCTTGTTGCACTAGCAGCCTGTGGCAAGAAATCGACTGAGGATATCATCAAGACTGAATTAAAGGATAGCTATTTGGGTTCATCTTCAGTATCTGCTTATGATGGTCTAGTTTTTTCAGGTGGTAAACAAGAACTTATTTTTGATAAAAAGAACAAAACAATAAAGAGTGGTGACAAAGAAATTTATTACAAGGTAGTTTCGGATAAATCGCTACCTACTAAGCCTAAAGTTGCTCTAAAGGAATTAGAGAAAGAACTAGATGGTAAAAATAATTTTACAATTGTTATAAGCTATCAAAAAGATAACCTGGATAATTCCGATTCTTTTTATCAGATTGTTTTATCTGAAGGTGGGAAAAAAATAAGAATCATAGAACTACGTAGAGATTACGCAGTAGAGGGTGGCTATTTCGATTTTGCAGGAGAAAGTGAATAAAATTTTAAAAGTCTCATTTCGAGGCTTTTTTCTTTTCCTGTGATTTGTCCCCTTAACGCAAGAATTTTCATTATCCCTTACGATGAAGGTATCTTATATAGAAAGTAGGTATCTTTATTGTCATATCAAACCTTTTCTGACCTCGTTAATGAGGTCAAGAATATGAATGGTGATATTACAGGCGAAAATGGTGAGAAAGTGGCTCAGTTTTACTCGTACTGGAGTAACTATCTGGACTCTACCCCAGCATTTCTTTCCTTTCTAGCCTATATACCAGGTGCACTAGCTAAGGCCTTATATTCAATTACAGCTAGTCTTGAACATGTCTTTAATAATATGTTTAAGCTCTTTGGCTTATTTGGCTATTTAGGCAATAGTAACACGGTCATAGGCCAATTCTTCTTCTGGTTTCAGGTTCTTGGGACCACTATCTTTAGCCTGGTTCTCGTTGTTTCAGCGATAGCTGGAGTCTTTACTAAGCCCGTGAAGTATAAGGGGGTGATTACCAATTTCCTTTTGGTAACCTTGGTAACGGCAGTCTTGCCTTTGGCTTTGACAACCATTTCGACTACCATTGCGCAGGATGCCATGAATATCCAAACGGTATCCAGTGAGGCACCAGATGGTAGTAAGCAGTATTCTTCTTTAGCTATCCAGCCGATGAAGAATAATATCGTTGATCTCAAAGTATTGATTGACAACGACTTTTCAACGGAACTTTTTCCGCTGGATGACTATGGTTATATAAAGCCTCCTAAAGAGGGGTCAACACCTGTCAATAATATTACGGATAGTCCAGATAAGCGAGATACAACTGACTTTGCGACACGAATTGACTTTGGAGCAACTTATGGGACAACTAATACAAAGCTGCTTGATGAGTTTGAAGATAAGCATAGTGGGATGAAAGGTCTGTTTTTGCATAAATTGAATGCCAATCAAAATGGAGTTGAATCTATTACAGAACATCGTTTTGTGGGACAATTGAACGCTTTTGAGGCTGTTTACATGCGATACAAGGTCAACTGGATAGGGATGTTTATGCAATACATTATCCTGATTGTGCTGCTGGTATCCATGTCCATCAAATTTGTTAAATCAGTCTTTGATATTCTCATTGAAGGTCTGATTTCTCCTATTCAGGGATATTCGTCTTTATCCAATTCTAAGAAATATAAAGAGCTTCTCCGTACTATGGGAGGAGCTCTTGCAGGTATTTTCTTTGAAGTAGTGATTATGCGTGTCACTCTTGAGATTTGTCGTGATTTACCCACCTTATCTGTATCAGCGGTTACGAAACTATCAGGTGGCTTCTTTGATGGGCTAAACATGTGGGAACAATGTCTTGCGGCCTCACTCGTTTACATCGGTATCTTCTTTGCGGCTATGCAAGGGGTAACGATGATCGAACGTTGGCTTGGTGTATCAACTGGTCACAGTGATACAGCCCAACAATTACTCGGAGCTATGATGATGGGTAATGCTTTTGCGACTGGAGCAGGAGCTATCGGTAACGGTATGATGGGTATTGGTGGCTTTGGTATAGATATGGCCAAAAAAGCCCCTGGAGCTGTTGTATCAGGAAGTAAAGTTCTTGGAAATAGTTTGGCTACAACTGGAGGTGGTATTCGAGGAGCTTGGAATGCTGTCAAAGATCAAGGTGTTGTGAATGCCGCCAAAGGCGGTTTAAGTAATATGTTCAGTGCTGCTGACCTTGCAGGTAAAGAAGCTGTCGGTAAAGTAAAAGACTTTGCAGGTGGCGTAGCTGATAACTTAGGTCAAAAAGAACAGGCTGCTCATGATGCTGTCTATAGAGGTCTGAAAGATCATAGCCATCCAGAAGAAGTCAAACCTGTATCACCATTTGATCCAGATGCTTCAGCTGGCTTTGAATCACTTTCAGATGCTGGCCCAGCTGGTGGTGGCATTACAGATCCGACATTACCTTCTTCAGAACCATCTGGTGAAGTGTTTAGTGGGGTTAGTGATCCCACACCTTCAGTAGATAATCCGCCGCTTCTAAACGCTACAGGAGATACGCCGAAAAAGTTTGAAGGAGCCCCTTCACACAAGCAGAACTTTCAAAAATCAATGCACCAAATGAGTTATATGAACCAACAAATGCAGCAAGCAGGTCAGCGGATGCAGGGTCAAAGTCACATTAAAGGTGCAGAAATCGATGAAAGTGACGAATAAGGTCTATGCTTGATTTTAGGGGAAAGGTTGTTGTGGTTACAGGAAGTCTACGTCCAATGACAAGACAAGATGTCATATCCTTTTTAGAAGAAAGAGGAGCTGTCGTTCAGAACTATGTCTCCAGTCAAACGGATGTCTTACTTGCTGGCCACAAACAATTAGATCTCTTTGAGCCAGACAGGAGGTCTAAGAAGTATGAAGCAGCATTATCACGAATAGCTGAAGGACAAGTGATTACTATTTTTTCAGAAGAAGAATTTTTCAATTTCGTGAAGAAGTCTCAGTCTTGAGGCTTCTTTTTTATATACAAAGATATATAACTTTTTATATAAAAACTATTTGAAATTCTCAGCTGGAGATGGTTTGTCCCCTTAACGCAAGAATTTTCATTATCTCTTAAGATGGAACTATTAAGAGAAAGGAGACGGATAGATGGATGAAAAATATGGTGTCCCACGTGACATCTATGCCAAAGTAAAAATCATAGGTCTTTTCATGGCTGATATTGTGTTTGTGGGGGGTTCTGCGGTTGCTGCTCTTTCAGTAGGAACAAAGATTTTTCCGACAAGCCAATGGCCACAATTAATAGCCTTCATACTATTAACACCGCTGATGTGCCTTTATCTGGTTCTGCCAACCAACGGTGGAAAGAAGAATTGGCAGAGCATGTTTCTCTTTTTTAGGAGACGACGGAAACGCTATATCAGCTTAAATTACCAGAGAGGAGTTAAACGTTAATGGCGATTAAACAAAACCAATGCCAGCCTGAAGTTAAGCGACAATTGGGACGTAAGCAAGAAAAGAAGCAAAGTCAAGAATATTTTGATCTTCATTCTTGTGTAGAGTTATTGGATGTCAAATCAATTATTGATAATCGTCAGGCCTACATTCAATTAGTCGATTATGGCTATCTTCAGCTGATGGAGATACCAGGTAAAGATTTAGGATCACTTTCTTATAACGAGATTCGACGTACAATTGATAATTTTGAAAAATGGTTGACTGACTTTAATACGGATATTCAAATCGAAACAACCACTTTGCCAACTAATACTGATACCCAGATTATGGATCTACGTCACCATTTAAGTCTGGTTCGTCAGGAAATGGCCAAGCTCTTGCCTGATTCACGTCGCTATATGCAGCTGCATGATCGGGAGTTGCTGCTGAGAAATGAAATTCAGGTAGAAGAGAGCATCCAACAGGAGATCTATAACACTGAGTTCATTCTATGGCTCTTTGCACCGACGACTACAGAATTAGATGATTTGGTGCGTAAGGCTAAGTCTTATGGAAATAATGATTTTGTTCCTCAAGAAATAACCAGGGTTAAGAAAGAACAAATTATCAAGCAGTTTAACAACATGAATGAAAAAGTATAGGAGGAGAACATGCCAGAACTATCAAAGCGCAGACAACGACAGCTGAAAGCACAAGGCTATGATCTTGCTTTTCTCAGTCGCATTCAACCACAAGGAAATATTGACTTTAAAAAAGATGACCGCTCCTGGATGAGTGGCGACGGTTATCATACCGCCCTTCATTTTTACGAGTACCCGTCAGAAGATTTAGATCGTTTCTGGTTATCTGACTTGATGTTGATTCCTGGGACACGTTCTTTCTTGTCTCTCTATCGAGCAAATAATAAAGAACTGAAGCAAGAAATTAAAGATTCCATTGAAGAAAAATCAACTCGTATTACAGGTAACAGTAAAATCGTTGATAACCAACAAGAATTAGATGAAATCAAGGATCTGACTCAGCTGGATCGTGATATTACGAAGAAAAATATTGCGATGCTAGGAATGTACGTCCGAAACTATTCCTCTGCCTCAACTAAAGAAGATTTGTTTAAAAAAGTTGAGGATATTAAAGATAAGACGTCAAATTTTAAGTCAACGATTCTCTCAGGGGAGTTGGATTTTGAATATCATGCCCCTTTTATCCCAGCACAGTATCAAATAGATTTGCCTAATCGCAGGCGTGGAATTCCCATTAGAGCACATGATTTAGCAGGTGGTTATTTCTTTAATCATACTAAGCTAGAGGATCAGAGAGGTGTCTACATGGGCTGGACACCGACGAAGGGAGCTGTTAATTTCAACTTCCTAGAACGTGATGAACGTCGAACTCGTTCATTTATGATCATTTCAGGAAACCCTAGAATGGGCCAACGCTCATTCCTCCTGAAACATACGGACGGTCTTTATGCCAAAGGGAATTATATTCGTAACTTTGATGCCAATGGTGCTTTCCTAGAACAAACAAGACAGCAGCATGGCGTTATCTTGGACTTATCAGGTGAAGCTAACCGTATTAACATTTTCCAAGTCTTTCCAACAGTTACGAATGAAGAAGGAACAGAGATCGATAAGAAGAAATCCTATAACCTTCATATCCAGAAACTCAAGAGCATCTTCAAGCTACTAAACAGTGAAGTAACTGGTGATGACCTAACGACTTTTGGTAGTATGCTGAATGAATTTTATATTGAAGAAGGCTTATGGGCACGTAATCCTAAGCTGAATCCAGAAAAGCTAAAGGCTACGGACTTAGTAAATGAAGAATATCCTATTCTATCTGATTTTATTCTGTATGCGGAAGACTATAAGCGTAGTCTAATGAGCCAAGGGAAGCCTGATGAAATCGCAATTAAATCTGTTAATCGTATCTATAATACCTTTAATGAACTTCTCACAACGAATGCGGAGATGTTTGAAGGAACAACAGAATTTCAAGATATTTCTTCAGAGCAAGTAGTAACCTTTGATTTTTCAGGACTTAAAGGCACCCCTCACTTGCTCAATGCTCAAATCTTTTCAGTATTGTCCTTAGTTTCAGCCGATATTGTCAACAATGGTAAACGCTGTAAGCAACTCCTAAAATCTAATTCTCATCTTACTGAGATGGATATGGAACACTATGTCGTTAATATCAGTGAGGCGCAAACATTGATCAACCCTAAGTATGAAAGCAGCGTTGAATTGCTGGCAGATATGATTGATTCTATGGGAGAAAACTTTGCAGGTGTTGTCCTATCAGTTAACTCTCTGAGAGGGATTCTCTTTGAATCTGGAGTAGGAAACCATAAAGATCCATACGTGACAGCTGTTCAACGTATTTTCGGACTGATGCAATACCGTGTTTTTGCTCAGACAGATGAAACAAGTATTCCATTACTTGCCAATGCCTTGGCTGGGTCTATGAATCAGTCAGAGTTAGAGACGCTGCCACGTTTGACGAAAGGACAACTGTTTATGAATATCGCAGGTGTCGGGAACTTGGTCTTCAACCAGCAGCTTCTAGCTCCTGAAGTACAACGCTATGGCGGTATCCAGTAGAAAGGGGAATGACATGTCAAAAAAGGATCCACAAAAACTAGGACCAATCGCAAGACGAAAGCAGGCTATAAATAATTACATCACTATCCGAAAGGTAAGGAATCAGGAAATTAGGGACTATTTTGCTTCTGAAGAAGAACCTGATCCAGATCGTTTAGCAGAACAGAAAGCACGTGATCAAGAATTTCTAAGAAGTTTGAAAAAAATTGGAATTGGCTTTGTTATTTTCTTAATTGTTTATGCCATCTTAAAAACGATTCTTGGCTTATGGTAGTACGAGGTAAGACATGAAAAAAGCAGTTTACTTAAAAATACTACTTCCTCTTGTCTCTCTAGTCTTTGTCATCAGCGTAAGTGTATCGATACTAGCAGGAATTTTAGGGGCTGTTAGTAGCTCTAAATCAGATTGTTCAACAGAAGTTTCTACGTCAACGTCAACGACCACATCTGTCTCTTCAGGTGATGGTTCAATTGATTCTTTTGTTAAGGAACATAAAGAAGCTTATATCCTCTCCTGGAAAGCTGGAGGCTTTCTACCATCTGCATCGATAACGCAGACGATGATTGAGAATGGCTTTAACTTCTCTAACCCTAACGGAACATCTTTCTGGCAAGCCCATAATATGGGAGGTGTTAAAACCTCTAGCAAGGATAATTTCCCTGTCACGCTTGCAACTTATGGTGAAAATAGTGTTGACCTTTCAGGAACGAAGCCTGGGGCCAACGTCGGAGATGGAACAGGTGGCGCATATACCTGGTTTGCAAGTTATGATGCTGGTATTGTCGGTAAGGCTGAGTTTATGGCTCACCAATCCCTTTATACGAAGGCTATTAACAATACAGATGGTGTGGCTACTTTAAGTGCTATCGCAGATGGTGGCTGGGCTACTGATGGCACCTATAAAACCAAGCTTGTTGATATGTATAATACGCTTGGGAAAAAGTATGAGTGGCTGGATAAGGAAGCGATTAGTGCTCATGGAGAAAAGCCTTACAAAGCGACAGCATCTTCACCTGGAAACAGCAGCAGCGCCCCATCTGATACTTCTACCGACAGCGATAGTTCTTCGGATTGTAGTGATTCTTCCTCTTCAGGAAGCGCAACAGATGGGACAGGAACAGTTCCAGCTGATGCAACAGCTTGGGGTTATAAACCAGATGATCTTCCAGATAGTTTGAAGCAGTATATTATTGATCCATCGAAGAATGGACTAACCTATAAAGGGCCAACTGGTTGGGTTGAACATTCAGGCCAATGTGTGGATCTCACGGTTAGTCTTGGAAATCAGATCTGGGGTGGTTCAGGAACTGTTATTGGTAATGGTGATAGACAGGCAAGCTCCTGGGCAAGTACTCGATTTGGAAATAGTACGAAAACGAGTCCTAAACGTGGTGCGATATTCTCGACTAACGCAGCAGCTAATCACACAGGGATTGTCTGTCATGTGTTTGAAGATGGTTCCATCTTGATTGTCGAACAGAACACTCCTTTATCAGGAATCAATAAATATGGAGTAATTGATACTTGGAACTATCGTGTTGTTAGTCCATCAACACAAAAGTCAGATGGTTTTCATTACGCCTACCCTGATAATAAAGAACCTAAAATCAAATAAAGAAAAGAAGGAATATCATGTTTAATTGGATTAAGGAGAACATCATTATGGTTTTTGTTGTTATTCTATTAGTTGCCTTGGCAGGATTCGGTATATTTTCTAAGTTTAAAGAAAGTACTCATAGACCTCCTCAGACAGAGCAAGTCTCAAATAAACCAAAGAAAGAGGATTCAGAGCCTCCTAAAGAAGAAACAGCGGACGAAAAGAACTATCGAACAGCTAAATTGAAGTTAGAACACCCTTACTCAGAGAGTAGCGAGGAAAAGAAGCAACAAGTCCTTAAAGCCTTTGATGAAGCTATTGGTGATATTAAGAAATCAGGTCATCTGTCAAAAGTCAAAGGTACTTTAGAAAATCATCTTTCAATGAGTCAAGCAGGAATGGTTCAAACCCTTGCAATGGTTCTTCTGGTAAATGATTATGAATACCAATCATCTAAACTAGAAGTGATGCCATCTGAAAATGAAGATGTTGTTCAATTTCTGATTGTTCTGACAAAGGATGGAGAAGATAATTGCTATTTCGTAGGAAATTTCAATACAACAGTTAATCAAATTCAGCTGAAAGCCTATGTTGGCGGCAATATTGGTGGTACCTATGGATAGGGAATAAAAAATACACAAAAAGTTATATAACTTTTTGTGTATTTTTTATTGACAAAGGTTAGCGTATAAGATAAAATAGAGATATAAAAAGTTATATAACAATTTATATAACTAATCGCAAGTAAAGGGAGTGTTTTTATGAAGATTCAAACAACGAACCTCGATAAAGGGGGCGGTGGAAAAAGTAGCCACACGTACAATGAGGGAGACTGGTTGTCACGTGTCAAAAATAAGCGTACCTTGTTAATTGATGGGGCTAGAGAATGTAACTTAACGCATTCCTTTGATGCAACGAGTGAAAAGACAATCTATGATATTTTTACGACAGGGGAATATGAAATTTGTCGAATCAATGATAACCTTAGTTTGATTCGAGGAGATGAGCGGCTAACAGATGAACAGTTAGATTTAGCCAGTCGAAACAACAAATACCTTCAGTTGTTTATGTGGTTCAGTGAACATTATGAAGAGTTAGCAGAACAATTTGATATTATCTTGATTGATACTCACAATGATGAAAGTCTAGTGACTGCAAACTTCATTGCTGTGTCAGATATTGTTCTAGGAGTAACGGATGCTTCTACAAATGGTTTTCGTGCTTGGTTGGCTCTTAAAAAGTTTGTCGATTACATCAAGAGTGAAGCAGTTGAGGTTATCACGAAGAAAAGCTACGTGAAGGCTGAAGCTTATCTCATTGGTAATAAAATCGAGTACTACGGTAATAATGTAACAGACACTTGCAAACAATTTTTAGATGTTGTCCAGGAAGATGAAGCTTATCTTGGGTCTATTCAGAAGAAGGAGCTGGTGGCCAAAAGTTTAGTCATTAACCAAAGTGTTTTTGAGCAACGTGAACAAATGACTGCTAAACAAAAACAAGATCACCAGAAATTTTATGATAATATAGAGTATGTCTATGAAAACATTCTAACAGTACTAGAAGGAGAGGTTGCCTAATGTCTGATAATCGCTTTGCTCAATTAAGAGATAACTTTGCAAAAGAACCACCTAAGCGACGTGTTCCAACGCCTCGCGCAACGGCAGCTCAAAAGGCTCCTGAGAGCTATAATAAGAAAGGGCGTTATCCATTTTCACTGCATTATGATGTCCGTTATGAGAAGCTTGAAGAGCTTGTCGCATTTCATGGAGCTAAATCAGCTTCAGATTATCTGGAAAAATTGATTGTCCAGGAGTGGGAGAAGATGCAGCGGAAGCTCAAGAATCAGGAAAGATAAGGAGTAAGGTAATGGCATATTTATCAAAACTATCTGATTTAGATCAATCATTAAATGATTCGGATCCTGAACAAATTTATATTCCCAAAGCGCTTCTTGAAAATGATGACTTTAAGGGGCTGAAATCCAAGGAAGTGTTACTGTACTCATTTCTCTTAAATCGGTTAAGAGAGCCGTTTGATTTTATTCAAAAAGGGTACGATGAAAACGGCTATACCTTTGTTCACTTTAAAATTGATGATTTATGTGAACTGCTTAATCAGAGTAAAAGCACTGTCATTTCTTTAAAGAAAAAGTTACAGCAATATGGCTTAATTGAAGAAGTTAAAGTAGGGAATAATCAGCCAAATCGCATCTATTTAACAGATAAGCTTATTCCTTATATGACCCAAGGAGAAAGATTATGATTATTTTTGTTTCTATCAAAAAGCTTGTTAAGACGTTCTGGTGGCTGATAGCTGCAATGGCGCTGTATGTCTTCTATCAGTCTATTGGTTTAAATATGTTCTTCTTGCTAGTTATTGGACTGCTGGCATTGAAGTTTGTTCCTGTCTTAGTGTTACCAATTATCATAATTGCTCTAGGAGTCCACTTCTCAGGCGGTTTTTCGTTCATTGCAGACACTATTACCTGGAGCTTCTGGGGACTTGTTTCATTGCCTATTTGCTTTGGTTTTGTAGAAAGTGTTCGTTCTACACTTGAACGAAGGAAGCATGAAAAGAAGTAATACCAAAAAGGTGTTATCCTTAGGGATAAGGCCTTTTTTTGATGTCAAAATCAAAATAAATTTGAAAAGGAGACAGTTAATTTATAAAATAAGGCTCGTTATTCTAACTGATGGGAGAGAGTTAATGACAAGCACAACTTTTGATGAACGTGAACTTAAAGAGCAGTTGTTTGCCCGAAATGCAATTGATTTTTATGATTTTGTGGCCAAGTATGATGCTCAAATGGTTCCAGTTATGAAAGCTAGAGGATATATTTGTGTACATTCTATGGAACGCACAGTTGCTTTCACGTTTGGGGAATTTACCTTCCGTCGTCGTCGATGGAAAAAGGGAGATAAATGGGTGGTTCCAGTAGATGAAAAATTGGGATTAAAGAAGAATGTCCGTTTTTCCTGGGAATTTATGTATCAGATTGCTAGATTATCTACGATGATGCCTTATGACAAAGTGACACAGGTTATCCAGATGACTTATCATATTACGATCACTAAACCTACCGTGGTTCAAGCTGTTAAGCTTTGTGATAAGTTGTTAGAGGAACGTGCAGCATATCGTTTCTATGAGGAGTCTAATAATCAAGGCAAGCAAAAAGTTGATGTTATTTATATTGAAGGTGATGGGGTTATGGTAAAAGCATGTGACAGTGGTACAGAAAATCGTCATTATGATTTGTCTCACTTCGTTGTGCATACTGGAAGTCATAAAGTTGGGAATAACCGCTTTGAACTGAAGGATAAAAAGGAATTTGTAGCTCTGGATAATCGCTTGGTCAGGGAACAAGTCTTGGATTATCTCTACAACACTTATGAGATAACTGAACAAACGCTGCTGATCACTAATTCTGATGGTGGTCACGGCTATACACCATATATTTTTAAAGAGATTGCTAAGGCGTTAAAAATCAAGCGCCATGAACATTTCTGGGACGAGTATCATGTAAACCAGAAATTAAAAAAATTCTTCAAACTCTATTCAGAGGAACTTCTTGATAGAGCGTTTCAGGCGATAAAGCAGCATGATAAAGGAAAACTACGAACAGTTTTAGATACAACAGAAGCATTGGTTTTGAATGAAGAAGAACTGGCAGTCTTTGAAAGCTTCAAAAGAAAGCTGCTTAACAACTTTCAATACACTAAACCAGCAGAATTGAGAGGATTCAGTCATGCAGGGATTGGTGTGATGGAGTCACAGCATCGCAAGATTACTTACCGTATGAAGAAGCGAGGCATGTATTGGACGATACAGGGGGCTGAGACGATGAGTCAAATGATTGTCATGGCTTATGAAGGCGAGTTAAGAGAACTCTTTTTTGGTTCCTGGCGTGAGGATTATCAGCAGTATATCGATCTAGAGTCTTTTAGTGCTGGTAAAATCAAACAAGAACAGAATAAGAATAATAAGAGCTATGATGTTAAATCAGTTGGTCGCCTCAGATATGGCAAATATCGTAATTTATAGATAAAAAGATAGATATAAAGTTATATATAAAGTTATATAACAACAACCTTTGTGATAAAGGTCTTTTTGTGCTGTTTTTTTATATAAAATACTTGCTTAGTGTGTCTCCGTGTGTTATAATTTAACTAACTTAATCGAATAAAAAAAGACGAAAGGTGCGCTAACACCTT
>ERZ773067.119-NODE-119-length-50013-cov-7.082750_pt1 | contig 50013 bp, 35 predicted proteins | sample MGYA00580622_ERZ773067 | MGnify/ENA primary metagenome ERZ773067 (study PRJEB29015, sample SAMEA2737998) | human oral metagenome | biome: human oral; feature: human-associated habitat; material: dental | place: China | collected 2113 ...
CTTGTAGCCGTCAACCTTAGGGTCGTCAGGTACTTCCGTAATGGTGTTTCCTTTTTCGACCTTTGTCGTCTTAACCACTTTTCCCTCGACCACAAAGCTTATCGAGTATTCGTCTTTTGCAACCTCCTCATATTTTGCAACATATATAGTGTTTTCCGTGATCTTGATCTTTTCGAGTGCTTCATTGGTGTAGATGTCGCCCGTGCCGTCTTTCTGCCAGCCGATGAACTTGTGTCCTTCTTTGGCAGGCGCTTCAGGCACGTTTGCAGGCGTCTTGCCGGATTCAACATACTCGATTCCAAGTACCTTGTCACCGTCTTTGAAGGTTACCGTACGTTCGTCCGCTTTCAGTTCTTCATAACGTGCGGTGATGTCGGTATCTTCCGTGAACTTGCCCTTGAGGGCTTTATCCCAACCGATGAACTTCCAGCCGTCAGCAGGTTTAACCGAAGGCGCGCTGTCTTTGAGATCAACTTCTTTGTTCTTCTTAACAAACACAACCGTCTTGCCACCCACAAACTCTCCGTGTTCACCCTTGGCAAACGTCACTCTCCAAAAGCCCGCAGGCGTAGGATCGTCATCCTTCTCAGGCACTACCACATCATCTTCATAAATCTCTTTGTACTCAGCGGTTATCGTCGTATCAGCCGTGAAGGTCTGCTTGAGGTCATTGTTCCATTTGGTGAACTTCCAGCCGTCAGCAGGTTCAACCGAAGGTGCCTCAGATGTAAGATCCACTTCAGCATCCTTCTTGACCATGAACACGCTGTTTCCACTGAGTTCGCCATGATCACCCCTGGCAAATGTAACCTTCGCATATCCCGGTTTTGCAGGGTCTGTAGGATTTGACGGTATTACGTTTTCATCATCTCTGAAGCTTGCAACAAATGCTGTATGCTTATCGATCGTAAGTGCCTTTACGCCATCTTTTCCATATCCTGAGCCTACTCCGCCTATCTTCCAGCCCATAAAAGTCTTGCCGGCAATGGCAGGATCTTCAGGCACATTTGTCACCTTACCGCCCTTTTCAACTTGCTCAAGAGTCTTGATAACGCCATCCACTTCAAAGCTTACAACAACCTTCTCCGCTTCTTCTTTTTCATATTTTGCGATAAATCTCGTATCTTCGGTTATCGTCAATTTCCTAAGCGCTGCTTCAAGGTAGATGTCACCTGATCCGTCCTTCTGCCAGCCGATGAACTTGTAGCCGTTCTTTTCAGGCAGTTTTGACGGTATTTCGGCAGGTTTTGCATCGCTGTCAAGGTATTCTACCCCGACTACCTTTCCGTCAGCCTCATATACAACCTTATGCTGCGCGGTCGCCTCATACGTTGCGGTTACAGTAGTGTTTTCACTTAGGTTAAGTGCCGTTATATCGACATTCCAATTCTTGAATGCAAAGCCTTGTTTTCCGATTGCAACAGGTGCTTTAGATTTCAGGCTCACATCCGTACTCTTCTTAACAAAGAATACGCTGTTTCCAACAAGCCTGCTGCCGTTATCGCCCTTATCGAAGGTCACTTTCACATATCCCGTAGGTGCAGGATCATCCGGATTTTCCGGAACTACCACATTGTTGTGTTTGATAAACAGTGCCGTTATCGTGGCATCTTCTGTGAACTTGCCCGTCAAAGCCTTATCCCATTTATCGAACGTGTAGTCCTCCTCAGGGATTACCTTAGGCGCATTTGGCGTAAGATCGACATCCGTGTTCTTCTTCACATAGAACTTGCTTGTTCCTTCAAATGATTTGCCGTGCTCGCCCTTGTCAAAGGTTACGGTCACATAGTTTTCCGAAGGCGGATTAGGATGTTCGTCATCCGCAGGCTCTATATTCTCCAAATTCGTATATTTAGCCGTGATTATGGTGTCATTTTCATACTTTCTTGCAACCTTGCCTTTCCATTCGGTTCCATCGGTTTCCCAGCCTGTGAACTTAAGTCCCTTGTTCGCCTTTACCTTAGGCGCATTAAGATCAACTTCCTTATCAGGGTTCACATAGAACGTCGTGGTATCGACAGTGGTTCCCTTACCGTCAAGGTTGAAGAGTACGGTCTTGTATCCGGCAGGTTTATTGCCGCCTGTCACAACATCGGCTATCTCATCGTATTTTGCCTTGATGATCTTGTCCGACTTGAATTGAGCTTTTGTCTGGCTATCCCAGTCTTTAAACTTGTATCCCGGTTTCTCGTTAACCTTAGGCGTTGTAAGCTCCACAATCTTTTCAGGATTTACAAAGTAAACCGTCTGATCGGTTGTGGTTCCCTTATCGCCAAGATCAAAGGTTACCGTCACGTATCCTGCAGGCTTCTCCTCATCGCCGGAAACAAAATCAGGTTTCTCGCTATACTGTGCCTTGATGGTCGTGTCTTCCGCAAATGTGCCTTCGGCCTTTCCGTCCCAGCCTTTGAAATCATATCCCGTATTAGGCTTTACGGAAGGCGGCGTAAGCTTAACCTTCTTTTCAGGATTTACATGGTACGTAAGCTTATCAAGCTCAACGGTGGTTCCCTTACCGTCAAGGTCAAAGCTCACCGTCTTGTATCCTTCAGGTTTCGGATCGCTTCCCGGCACAATATCAGGGATCTCTTCATACGTAGCATCGATCACAGTGTCTTCGGCATACTTTCTTGCAGCTTCAGAGTTCCAGGCTTCTTCGCCGATCTTCCATCCCGTATGCTTGTATCCAGGCTTTGCCTTTATGACAGGCACGGTAAGAGTAACATCATTGCTTGGATTTACATAGTATACCGTCTTTCCTTCGGCTGTTCCCTTGTCTCCTGCTTTGAAGGTTACCGTGCTGTATCCGTCAGGCTTGTCTCCGTCATCAGGCGTTACCACATCCGCAACCTCCGCATATTCCGCAGTAACGGTCGTATCCGCACCAAATGTTCCGGTAAGTGAAGTATCCCAGCCGGTATGCCTATATCCTGTGGTTGCCACAATGTGCGGAGCTTCAATGGTGACCTCGGTATCTTTCTTGACATAGCACTTGTCAAAGTCCATGGAGTCTCCATGAGCACCTATGTCAAAGGTTATCGTAACATAGCCTTCAGGTTTTTCCTGATCTCCCGGAATCACATTCTCAAGTTTCTCGTATACGGCGTACACTACCCAGTCACCCGATACTATGGAGTCCTTATTGAAATCAGGCGTTTTTGCTGATGCACTCTTTGACCAGCCTTTGAATCTGTATCCGGACTTGGTAGGTTTTGCGGTAGGGAACGCGTCTGCAAGAGCTGTTCCTCTCTTTACGGTTACAGGATCAAAGCTACCGTTTCCTCCGTTCACATCAAACCATACCGTAACAGGATCAATTATGCTTCCCATATCTCTCCAAACGGCATACACATTCATGTCATGGTTTATCTCGGTGTCCTTGAAGAAGTCAGGCGTCGTCGCAACGTTTGACTTAGCCCAGCCGAGGAATATATATCCGTCTCTTGTCGGCTTGCTCTCAGGGAACCTGTCCGCAAGTGTGCTCCCCTTGTCAACTGTCACTGCAGAAGGAACATCGGCAACACCCGTACCGTTTCCGTTGAATGTCACGGTTACGTTCTCTATCGTCGCATTCTCTTTCCAAACCGCATACACGATCGTATTTGCGTTTACTTCCGTACTTCTGAAAAAGTCCGCCTTTGAAGCATGCTGATCCAAAGACCATCCCTTGAATGCGTATCCGTCTTTTTCAGGCTTCATCGTAGGGAACTTGTCTTCAAGTGCGGTTCCTTTCTGTATCGTAACCGTGGTTTCGTTTCCGTTTCCTCCGTTTACGTCAAACTTGACCGTAACCTGCTCTACATTTTCCGCTCTCCAAACGGCATACACCGTCATCTTCTCGGGAACAGGTGTATCGCTGAAGAAGTCCGGCTTTGTGGCATACTGGGACTTCGCCCATCCAATGAACACGTGTCCCGCCTTTGTCGGCTTTCTTACAGGGAAGGTCTGCCCTAGGCTCTTGTTTCTGGTTACCTCCACCTTTTCAGGCGCATCTTCTCCGCCGTTTGCGTTGAAGCTTACGCTTACCTTATCCTCCTGCCATACGGCATAGTATGTTATAGGGTCTTCACTGTCGATGACGGTATCAGGTGTCACGTCGGGTTCAGCGGCATCCTTGGCCGTAGCCCAGCCGAGGAACTTATATCCTTCCTTGACAGGGATCTTGGTAGGGTACGCATTCCCGAACTTTTCATTATTCAGCGCATAGCCGAAATGTTGTTTCGTAGATTTAGGCGCACCAACACCTCCGTTGGCATCAAAGTCTATCTTAATTTCTTTGCTCTCCCATACGGCAAAAGCTATGGTCTCAGCATCCTCAAGTACAGAGTCCTTATCTATCTTGACTCCTAAAATCCCCGAATCATTTTGCTTGTCAGGTTCAAACTTGTTCGTATTCCAACCTACAAAATTGTAGCCTTTTCTGGTCGGCTGCTGTACCGGGAACATAACCCCGATAGGTATATGTGCCGCAACTTCCATCAACTCAGGAGCTCCGCTGCCTCCGTTAGGATCAAACTTGAGCTTGACCATTTTCGGCGGATTTACCGTATGATAATCCGAGTCTCTCAGATCGTGGATGTTTTTGCCTATATTTGCACCACCCGCATCGCGAATCTCAACTTTTACCCTCTTATCTTTATCCGGAACATATTCTTTCCGGAAGGCTTCTTTATCCAGATATTGCAAGTCCTCTCTAACCGTCACGGTTCTCAGACTATTATTATTGGCAAACGCATCTTTTCCAATGTGCTCTATCCCCCCGGTAATATCTATTTTACTTAACTCATTGTCCGCAAACGCATCTTCTTCGATACTTGACAACCTTTTAGGGAATTTTATGTCCGTAATTCTATTGTTCTGGAAAGTTCCTCTCTTGATGCACCTTGGATATCCTGTCAAAGAAACCTCGGAAAGATCCACCGTGCCGATCAGATTGTTCATGAACGCATATTCATCAATACCTTGTACCGATGCCGGCAACTTGAGTGATGTTATTAGATTACCGGCGAAAGCATATCTTTTTATAGTCTTTGATCTGCTCCCCTTAAAATCCACTCCGGTTATCCATGAGTTGTGAAAGGCATCTTCACCAATTTCGGTAACGTCCTCCGGAATTTTTATGTGACTGCCTCCCGGTAAATCGCCTGAAAGTCCGGTATCCCTGAATGCACCATATCCTATCTTGCCACTCAACCTTTTCATCCCTGAAAAATCCAAAGTACGTAGCGGTGCATAACGAAATGCTTCCGGACCAACATGCACACAATCTCGTATATTGCACACATCGCCCGAACTTTGACCCAGCGACGTGCCATAGAAAGCACGGTACTCTATCTCATTACAGCTTACATCCAACTTTCTCAACTGCTTGTTATTCATAAACGCATATTCATCTATCATAAAGAATTTTATGTCGGTATCGCTTTCACTCGCAAGAAAAGAGGTCAACTTGGGATTTGAATAAAAAGCACGATCCCACATACGTACACCTGGCGCATATGAATTATTACCAGTTATTTTACCAACTATCTTCACGGACTCCAAATGCGCATTTCGGAATGAATCAACATTAAATTCGTTAAGGGCAGCGCTTATATTTTCTCCGTAACTATTCTTATATTTAAGAATCCTTGGTATGATTATTTTTCTCTGGTCATCGGGTTTCACCTTGAACTTCTCTATCTCATATAAATAATGTTTTACATCATTTTCGTCTTTGACCTCATACAGTCTAATATCCATATCGTCCTTGGTAAGTGTCTTCACGCCTTCTTTGCTCCAGATCGCATCAAGAACCGCATCCTCCGCCACATGGTCGCTGTCAATAGGCGCTCCCGCCTTTAACCACTCCGGCCATTTAAGGGTTCCGTTGCTGAAACGTATCGCATGACCGTAATCACCTCCCAGGGCACTGTACTGTCTCATACTGTATCCGGAAAGCTTATATCCGTTACGTTCAACACTCGCAGGAACTCTTTCTCCTTTGTTTACAAGATATCTTCTTCTCAACGGATTCAATGGGTGGGATGCCACACCTCCATGATAATCTATTATCAAGCACTTCTTGGTATCTTTGTAAACAGGATATATACTTGTCGGATAGACTTCATTAGGATCATGATAATCTTTCTTTACTTCTTCCAATATCCGGTCGTAAGACATCGGTACAGTTGCGTTTTTCTCGGTGGAATAACCCATGAACAACTTTCCGTGTACGTTCACATCAGGGATAACTTTGGTTTCATTCCCCGAAACCGGATCATCTTTATACAGTACCGGCAATTTATGCTCATTTACACGGAGCATCTGTGTCGCCCATCCATAGAAACCGTATTTTTCATACTTACTATTATGAATTATAACCGGATAACCTTTGGAATCACCACTTTCCTCATATTCTGCGGCGACTTTGATGTGACCATTGCCGTTCAGACCAACCAGATCCTTAATCGGCGTATCGTATCCCAATCTCCTGCCTACTCCCCCTATATCGCTCTCAATAATTTTGAAGTGAGAGAAGCAGTAGGGTTTCCCATCTTTTTTATTTCTGTAAAAATCTTCTATCACTTCACCTTTTCTTAAGGTTTCACCTTTCCTGATCTCAAACTTAAGACCCCAATTGAACTGTCCAAGAGTCGCAGGCGCATTCTCTCCCGGGACTACACTTACATCTATCAAATTGTTTTGATTTACAGGAATTGTCGAGTTGATCTTTGTTTGATCTCCGTTATGCTCAACAGTGGTAGCGTACACAAAACCATCCGAATTCACCTTTGAATTCGAAAAGAAATTCCTATGTGAAGAAGTCAATATCCCGCTACTTCCCGGTGTATCCGTCGACCAACCGTTGGAAATATACGTTTTCCCTCCCTTGTAAATGCGGATCTCGGGAATTTTTTCAAACACCTTACTGCCGATTCTCTCTCCTTTTTTCATGGGAACACTTATGCTCAACTGCCTGTCTGTCGGATCAATGGCAATGTATACAGACTTTTTTTCTCTGCCCCTTGTTTCGTCTCCTATCGTATTAAATATATGAGTGATAAAGTATGCTCTGCTGTCAGCATCACTTGTCGGCGATACACTAATACCAGTGTTCCCAATAGAAATTTTATCCGGATATCTCGGATACACGAAGTTCACCAAATAGCAACTCTCGTCGTCATATGGTATCCTGTTCCTTAAATTTTCCGCGGTAAAAGGCTCATCCTTGTCGATCCCCGGATCCACGTCTTTAAGCGGCTTGGGCTTTATTGCTTTGCCGGCTTTGAGCTTGCCTTTTGTGGTCGGCACCTGCGCAGCCTTATCAAGCGTTTGCGCCTTTGCGTCTTTTTCTTTCGCTTCCGGCGGCGCACTTTCCTTGCTTGCGTCTTTGCCCGCATCTTTGCCGGCTTCATCTTTAGGCTTATCCGCCTGCTTCTTTTCCGGCTGCGGTTTGTCCACAGCTTTGCCGGCGTCCGCATCAGGCTTATTGTCTGCCCGTTTGTCGGCGGCTTTTTCCACTTTCTTTTCGACCTGTTTGTCCTGCCTTTTACCGCTTTCGTTTGCGGCAAAGGCACGGTCGAAAGGAATGTAGGTTGCAACAACTACAAAAGCCAACATTATAGTTAACAGCTTTCGCTTCATGGTCATTGCAGTCGTTTTCTTTCTACTTAAACCATCCATGACTTTTTCTCCTTTTCTTAAGCAACTTACTTACGCTAACCTAAACTTACACTCTCCGCATTTGAGCTCTATGCAGTTTAGTAGATCTATTGGACTTGCCGCCTAAGTTGTCCAACAAATATCTGCACTCCCAAACACGGATCAACTTAGTTACAACGTGCAACACCGACGCAAATCAACAACTCCCCAATGTTCAACGCAAACTCCATAAGCCTGACATGCACTTGGCGGGAATTACTGTTTATAAGGATATATCGATATTTTTTCTTAATTCTACCATATTTTAGTTACGAATAAAAGTTGATTTTTAAAATAATACATTTTGTATATTTTATCGCATTTTTCCCTTAACTTCTCTGTGCCCGCAAATTGGCGGCATACGGCGAATTTTTCAATCAAATTTTTTGGGGGATTTTTTTCAGAATGCGATTTTATACGGACCAAACACCTTCATTTTTTATGCATAAAAAATACCACCGGATTTCAAAATTTCAAATCCGGTGGTATGGTCTTTTCTCTGAATTCAATTAGGAAAGAACAAGCGTGACAACATCAGTCCATATTGTACTTCTGCTTGAACTTCTCAACACGTCCGCCGCGATTGACGAACTTCTGTTGACCTGTAAAGAACGGATGACACGCCGAGCAGATATCAAGTCTGAGTTCAGGCTTGGTAGATCTCGTAACAAAAGAATTGCCGCATGCGCAAGTTACTTTACATTCCATGTATTCAGGATGGATTCCTTCCTTCATGCTTTCACCTCTCTTCCGCTCAGGTATACACCCTTGCAAATAGTCCGCACGGATTTCGTACGGCTCTCACATGATAACACAGTCATCCTGCTCAAGTCAAAGATTATTTTTCATATTCAGCGCGCATTTCCGGCGAAAGCTTGTCCTAAGCTTGTTGCGGTCAAGTTGCGGAGGCTGAAATATAATGTATTCATTGTGCCGCATGCGCAATCGAAATCGGCAAGTCCGGCACGGAGCTGCTCCGGCACCCGCCCGTATTTATTTCGCCGCATGTGCAATCAGAATCCTGTCCCTGCCCGACAAGTCTTTGATGCAATACTCCTTTTCATAGTGACCGTCTTCGCGCAAAAAAGAAAGCAATGCCTTCCTCTGGTTATGCCCGATTTCCATGATCAGAATGCCGTTTTTCTTGATATGCTTATGGGCGGACTCGATGATCTTTCTGCATATATCCATGCCGTCCGCTCCGCCGTCGAGAGCTTCCTTGGGTTCATGGCCGAAAACCTCGATTTGAAGATTGGGAATCACGGAGGATTCAACGTATGGAGGGTTGCTTACAATCAAGTCAAATGTACCCGTATCACCGCTACCCGCCTCACCGCAGTGCGGATCCCGGTAGCCGTCTTCATCGCAGCCCGGATCGGCGCAGATCGTCACGCCGCCAGCCTTGCCGTTCTCCCCAAAGGCTTCTTTGCCAAAGGGTTCTTTGCCCAACGCCTCAAAGAGATCTCCCTGACGAAATTCGATATCCACACCATTCAGTTTTGCGTTCTCCCGCGCCGTTTTCAGAGCCGCCTCACTGATATCGCAACACCAAACCTCGACCTTTCGCCGGGGTTTTGCCCGCAATGCAAGTTTTGCAAGCGATATCCCTATGACGCCGCTTCCGCAACACATATCGAGTATCCTCACCGCCGAAAGATCCTGTTCCAAATCACAGTCGCATGAATCGGCTTCTCCTGCTCTCTGCGAGGCGGTGGCTTTTCCCCTCACACAGCCGGACAAATCCGCAACCTGCTCCATTAACTTCAGCGCATTCTCCACCAAGAGTTCCGTTTCGGGGCGCGGTATCAGCACCGACGGGTTCACCTTGAAAGAAAGTCCCATGAATTCCACGCTGCCGGTTATATACTGCAAAGGTTCCCCCGACGCCCGTCTTTCTATCAGCCGCATGAAAGTTCCCATCTGATCATCGGCAACCGTTCCTTCCTTTCTCATAAAGACTTGCGCCGCCGTCGCGCATGCAAAATAGCGGTACAGCTCTTCGCTGTCTCCTCTTGGATTTTCGGTACTGCTCTCCGCAAGTTTTTTTGCTCCCAGCGCTATCAGTTCACGTACCGTCATTTTTGCCGTTCTTTCTTTTCTTCTTCCGCCCGCCTCTTTTTTGCCTCTTCTATCTTGGCTTCCTTTATGAGCTTTCCGTCATCATCCACTATTCCCTCGATGTAAGGCGCATCGTCTTCCACCAAAACCGCTTTTAGAGATGCGATCGCAACCTCAAGTTGATCGTCGTCCGGCGGATTGGTCGTAATTTTCTGCAGACAAAGACCCGGAATGCTTAAAATTCTCACAAGCAGGTTGTCCGAACGCCCCGCCCATCTCAAAAGTTCGTAGGAAAGTCCTGCGACCACAGGTATCAGGATTACCCTCGACAGTATGCGCCACAGCAGATTCGGCCAACCGAGCAGGGAAAACAGGATCAGGCTTATCAGCATCACGAACATCAGAAAACTCGTTCCACAACGCGGATGCAGGGTATAAAAAGTTTGAGCGTTGCCCGGCGTGAGCTCCAGTCCGTTTTCAAAGCAATGTATCGTTTTATGTTCGGCTCCGTGATACTGAAACAATCGCTTAATGTCAGACATTCTTGAGATTGCGGTTATATAAATCAAAAACATCACTATTCTCAACACTCCCTCAATGAGGTTCAGGATAATTGAATTATGAAAGAAATTTTTCAACCAACCGACCGCAGCTGTGGGCAGCAAAACAAAAAAAGCCACCGACAAAATTATGGCAACGGCAACGGACGCAAACAATAAAAAATTCCACAACCTCTGCGTCCCCATCTTGTCTGCGAGCCGATTCTCGATCCTTTCCCAAAAATTCAATCTCTCCTCTTGAATTTCACCCTCGCCGGTCGACACATTTTTTTTCGCGCTTTCATCATCTTTTTTTGCGCTTTCATCATCCTCCAGATAATATTCAAGTACATCGGCTGAGTATGTGAGCGTTCGTGTGCCCTCGACAAGAGAATTCCAAAACGCCGCCACGCCTCTGATTACGGGCAGCTTCATCCACGCACTCTTTTGCCTGTTGCTTCTTGTCTTCACATGTATATCGCCGCCCGGGGTTCTCACCGCAATGGCGGTTCTCTCCGTACCCCTCATCATCACACCCTCAAGAACCGCCTGCCCGCCTATCGAGGTCGGGCAGGCATCTTTGAGGAAAATTTTACTCATATCCATAAAAGTTCCTTTGATTTCCACTGTATCGGCAAGCATTTGACCCAGGACGAGCGCCTAAATCTTGATCTTGCTATTTGCCGAATATGCGTTTGATGATCTCTATAAAATCTCTGTTCGTCTTGGTATGGGCAAGATTATCTATTATCTCTTCTCCCACTTCCTGAGTATTTTGACCCGACAAAACCTTTCGCATGGTCAAGACAGCTTCCATTTCATCGCGACTCATCAGCAATTCTTCTCTTCTTGTTCCCGACTTATGTAGATCTATCGCCGGGAAGATCCTCTTTTCCTGCAGCTTCCTGTCCAGATGCAGTTCCATATTTCCCGTACCCTTGAATTCTTCAAATATTACATCATCCATTCTGCTTCCCGTATCAACAAGAGCCGTGGCAAGTATGGTCACGCTGCCTCCCTCTTCAAGGTTTCTAGCCGCACCAAAAAACTGCTTCGGTTTGTACAGCGCACCCGGGTCAAGGCCTCCGGAAAGCGTCCTTCCCGATGCCGGTATAACCAGGTTGTACGCTCTGGCAAGCCTCGTCAGACTATCGAGAAGAATCACAACATCCCGCCCGTGCTCGGCAAGACGTCTTGCCCTTTCAAGTACCATCTCGGCGACCTTCGCATGATGCTGGGGTTGCTCGTCAAATGTAGAAAAGATAACCTTTCCTCTCGTAAGTGTCCTCTTCATGTCCGTGACTTCCTCGGGACGCTCATCGACCAAAAGAACTATAAGTTCCACTTCCGGATATTTATTTTCTATGCTGTGCGCAATGCTCTTAAGAAGCGTCGTTTTCCCTGCTTTCGGCGGCGCCACGATAAGACCTCTTTGTCCCTTTCCTATCGGCGCGATCAGGTCAATAAGACGCGTGGAGAGTTCAACCGGGCTGTTCTCAAGAGTAAGCCTTTCCCGTGGATACAGTGGCGTCAAGTCGCTGAAATTAGGTCTTCTCATCGAAAACCCCGGTTCATCACCGTTTACAGTCTCCACATAAAGTAAAGCACCGAAACGTTCTCCGTCATTTGGCAAACGCGAAATACCCTGTATCTCATCCCCCGTTTTCAGGTTGAATCGCCGGATCTGCGTCGGTGAAACATAGATATCTCTTTCGCTGGTCAGAAAGTTGTCAAATCTCAGGAATCCGAAACCTCCTTCGGCGATGTCCAAAATCCCTGTTACTCTCGGGCGATCCGGCCTCTCACCCTCAGGAGCTTTTTTGGGAATTCTCGGCTTTACTTCTTCTGCCTGCCGCTGCGCCTCCTCCGATTCGTCACTCACATACTGTTCGGTTTTAGCATCTTCTTCCGTCACACAAGCTTCTTCCGTTTCGCAAGTTTCTTTCGTCTTTAAATTTTCTTCGGCTCCAATCTCTTCTTCTCTCATTTTTTTTTCATTCTCTTTTGTCATAAAACCTCTCTCAATATGCTCCGATCAAAATTCTGCATAAATGATTACATCATCTCATCCAATTTTCTCTATTTGAAGCCAAGATACACTCTCCGTATCCTTACAACTTTTGTTTGAATCGTTTTAAGATTGTTGTCGTCTTTCTTTTGATGTGATTTGCAGAAATTTAAAAACGCGGAAATTAACATTTTTTTGTCGAATTCTATCCCCTTTAGGGCTTTGTTTCGGAACCGCCGCTACCACGCCCGAATCCAAGGATCAATCCTGACATACCGCTTCAGGCTCTTTCAAAGCGATTCCCAAAATCATTTTATATCGTACAACATGGTCAAGTCAACAAGAAAATGATGTCACGCGAAGCAATCATCTGAGTTATCAAGCGGTGCAGACGCCGTTAATCTGCGATATGCCGCCGAGTTAAGGAAACGTTTTTTTGTGAAACAGCATAATTTTTTGTTTTTAGTGAACTGTACAACTTGAGTTTATGCCAAATTTTTGCTTTACATAAATGGGTGTAAATGGTAGGCTCTATATGTAAAGCACTGCTACAAAATGTAATTCGATGACTTTTCTGCCAACCCGATCCGTAGCCTGTGTGTGCACAGTGATCGAAAATACATCAACCAAGTCGAGTGCTTTTAGTATCCACAATTTTTATCAAATCAGTGTTAGGAGGAACACAAAATGAAAATCAAGAAAACACATCGGTTGACTCTTCTATTTCTTTCTCTTGTCTTCTGTGCCGCGGCTATGTTTGCGTTCAGCACGCCGACAGCGTTTGCGGCGGAGGATACCGTATGGCAAAACGATTACGTCTTTGAGAAAGATGAATTAGCCAATACCATAACATTGAAAGAGTACAGAGGAAATGTTACGGAAAGCCTGACAGTTCCGGGCAAAGCAACCATTGACGGCAAGGACTACTCCGTTTCCGTAGGTACGAGCAAACTCCTTGACGGCACCATCGAACACTCCATATGGATGAAAACTGAAAACAAGCTCCGCTCTCTCGTCCTGGAAGAGGGGGTTAAATTCCCGGAAGACTGCGGCAACATGTTCAAATATCTGCAAGCCTTGGAAAAGCTCGATATAAGTCACGCCGACACTTCCGCAGTAACCGACATGCGGTATATGTTCATGGGATGCGGCAAACTCAAAACTCTCGATCTCAATAATTTCGATACTAAAAAGGTTACCGATATGCGCTACATGTTCAAAGGCTGCGATAAACTAAAGAAGCTTGATCTCAGTTCATTTGTCACAGACAGCGTCACGGACATGTCTTACATGTTCGCCACAATGCTCTCGCTCAGAAGCTTGGATTTGAGCAACTTCAATACCGAGAACGTTACAAACATGAGTGCAATGTTTCTAGGTTCAAGCAATCTACAAAAGCTGGATCTTGACAACTTCGACACATCTAAAGTCAACGATATGCACGACATGTTCACCACCTGCAACTCCCTTAAATCGCTTGATATAAGTGGGTTCGACACCGGAAATGTCGTAGATATGAGTGGCATGTTTTACGGATGCGAGAAGCTGCAGAAAGCGGATGTAAGTAACTTCGACACATCCAAGGTCACCAATATGGGCAAGATGTTCTTTGACTGCAACAGGCTGAAAACGCTAAATCTCACAAAGTTCAACACCGCAAATGTCACCGATATGAACGGTATGTTCAAGGACTGCACCTCACTCGAATCTCTGAATCTCAAAAGCTTTGACACAGGCAACGTCACCGGTAACGGCATGACCAACATTTTTCTGGGATGCAGAAAACTCGCCGATCTGAATCTGGCCGGATTCAATACATCCAAGGTAACAAGCATGATCAACTTGTTTTCCAACTGTGAGTCCTTGGAAAAAATAGACATAAAACATTTTGACACAAGCGCCGTAAAAAGCATGGCGAGCATGTTCAACAACTGCAAGCTCCTTCGGAATATTGATTTGAAAAATTTCAATACCTCTAAAGTGGAGAGTTTTTCCAAGATGTTCGACGGCTGCGAGAATTTGGTCGAAATCGATCTGACTTCTTTCGATGCAGGCAAACTGCTACGCACAGGAAGAATGTTTGCAAGCTGCAAGAATCTGACCACTATTTTCACCAAAGACAAAACCACATGGACTCTTGAATCGAAAAACAGCAAGGACATGTTTGCAAGCTGCGGCAAACTATTGGCAACCAACGGCTCCAAAATGACAAAGTTCGACCCGGCACACACGGACGGAGAACTTGCAAGAACATGTGCGGTTGACAGGGACGGCTATTTTTCCGTAAAATCGCAGACACCTGCTGCGCCCGCAAAACCCACGACGCCAAAGGCTTCGGAAATCAAAAACAACACATTGCCGGCTCTTAAAGCCAGCAACAGAAATACCGATACGGATTCCGGGAAAAAAGTCGATCCAAGTAAATTGAAAGTGAAGAAGATTAAAATCAAATCCCTTAAAAATCATCGTTTCAAGTTTTCATGGAAAAATAACTCATACGCTTCAGGTTACAAAATCATGTACAAGAGCAAAGCTTCGGGAAAGTTCCGACTGCTTAAAGACATCAAAAAAGCAGGCACCGTCGGCAAAAAACTTGCCAAGGGCAGAAAATATACATTCAAGATCTGCGCTTACAAAGTCGTGGACAACAAAAAAGTATACGGTAAATGGGCGATGCGCAAGAACATTCTTTGTCGCTAGCCCGAATATCAAAGGATGACCGGCAACATGAAGACCGCGCCGGAACCTTGAAGATGGCAAGATTTTATGAATATAGGGCGGCATACCGTGTAGGACACGCCGCCCTATGAAGTTCCGAAAGGGTGACATAGCGGGAGTTAAATTCCAAATTTCCAAAATCACCGTCACTCAAAAGCGCGGTATATCGCCTTTATCGCGGCATTGAAATCGGTGTTTTGGACACCGACTATTATATTCATTTCGCTGGAGCCCTGGTCGATCATCCGTACATTGACATTGGCCTCGGCAAGTGCGGTAAACAGCTTTGCGGACACACCGGTTCTTCTGTTCATGCCTGCGCCCACTGTTGCGATCAATGCGATGTCCTCAAAGACTTCGACACCGTCGGGTCTGAGCTGCGCGCGGAACTCATCTATGATCTCATCGAGTCTTCCGTCTATGGATCTGTTAGAAAGAACCACGGACACGGTGTCTATGCCCGTCGGAAGATGTTCGATGCTTATATCGAAGTCTTCCAGTATCATCAATATCCTGCGAACAAAGCCCTTTTCATGGCTCAACATATTTTTGTAAATGGCTATAACGGTAAAATCTTTGCTTCCTGCAATGCCGGTAACTATCTTCGTATCGGGTTCTTCCTTATCGGTTATGGTAGTTCCCGGATCGTCGGGATGGTTTGTATTTTTTATGTTTATCGGTATATTGGCCAATCTGCAAGGATATATCGCATCCTCATGCAGTACCGAGGCCCCCATGTACGAAAGCTCTCGCAGTTCCTTGTAGGAAATCTTGTCGATCGGCTTCGGGTTTTTTATAATCCTGGGGTCTGCCATTAGAAAGCCGGATACGTCGGTCCAATTTTCATAAACCTGCGCATTCATGGCCTTTGCTATCAGCGCCCCTGTAATATCGGAGCCTCCCCTGGAGAAAGTCCTTATTTCCCCTGAATCAACCTCAGTTCCATAGAATCCGGGTATCACCGCCATTTTATGCCCTGAAAGTTTCGATGCTATGGCGTTGTCCGTTTCTTCAAAAAGCAGTCTCCCTTTATCGTCAAACAAAATCATCCCGGCGGCGTCGACAAAATCCACTTTCAGATATGCCGCAACCAACACTGCGGAAAGATACTCCCCCCTGCTCGCCAGATAATCCTTTGAGCATCCTTTTTTCATGTTGGTCAGTATCTCCTCAAAATGAATTTCCAAATCCGCATCTATCTCCAGATTTATCGCAGCCGCATTGAATCTGTCACGGATGACCTGAAAAACCTGGTCGTACGGAAGATTTTGCTCCATATGCGTTTTGCACAGATACAAAAGATCCGTCACCTTGTTGTCTATCTCAAACCTTTTCCCCGGCGCCGACGCAACGATATACCTTCTGTCCACATCCGCTTCTATTATACTTTTCATCTTGCGGAGCTGTATCCCATCCGCCACCGAAGAGCCACCGAACTTTAATACCTTTATTCCCATAAAAATCCCCCAGGATCAAATAAAATCAAAACATGACACCGCTTCAAACCGCATACAAAACCAAATCGTGGCATACGCTGTTTCACATTGCGTGCGAAATCAAAACATACCATCAATCGAGTTCGACCTTGAGCTCATCCACTTTGTCGAGTTTCTCCCAAGGCAGATCAATATCCGTTCTTCCAAAATGACCATAAGCGGCCGTCTTCCTGTAAATAGGTCTCCTAAGATCAAGATCGCGGATGATTGCCGCAGGTCTTAAATCAAAATGCTTATTTACGATCTCCACTATTTTTTCATCGTCGATCTTTCCGGTTCCATATGTATTGACCGTCACGGAAACCGGTTTTGCGACTCCTATTGCATATGCGAGCTGGATTTCCAGTTCGTCCGCAAATCCCGCGGCCACGAGATTCTTTGCAACGTATCTGGCTGCATACGCGGCTGAACGATCGACTTTTGTGGGATCCTTACCCGAAAATGCACCGCCTCCGTGGTGTGAGGTTCCGCCATAAGTATCCACAATTATCTTTCTTCCCGTCAAACCGGAATCTCCGTGCGGGCCACCTATCACGAATCTCCCCGTCGGATTCACAAGATATTTTGTTTTCCCGTCGAGCAAGTACTCGGGTATTATCGGCTTGATCACGTTTTCAATCAAATCTTCCGCAATCTTTTCCCGGCTCACGTCCGGGTCATGTTGGGTGGATATCAAAACCGTGTCGATCCGTTTTACGCGATCCCCGTCATACTCCACAGTGACCTGAGTCTTTCCGTCGGGTCTTAAATATTTGAGCGTTCCGTTTTTGCGCACTTCCGCAAGCCTGTACGCCAATTTATGTGCAAGCGCTATAGGCATAGGCATAAACTCCGGGGTCTGGTTGCAAGCGTATCCAAACATCATTCCCTGATCTCCCGCACCGATCGCCTCTATCTCATCATCATTCATCCTGCCTTCTTTGTGTTCAAGCGCATCGTCAACGCCCATTGCAATGTCCGGGGATTGTTCATCTATCGCGCTCAAAACGGCGCAAGTTGCCGCATCAAAACCATATTCGCCCTTGTCGTATCCAATATCCTTTATCACGCCGCGCACAATCTTCGGTATGTCGACATAGCAGCGCGTACTTATCTCTCCCATAACCATCGCATACCCCGTGGTAGTCGTGGTTTCGCATGCCACTCGCCCGTTCGGGTCATATTCCATAATGGCATCCAAAATGGCATCCGAAATCTGGTCACACATCTTATCCGGATGACCCTCTGTAACGGATTCTGATGTAAACAGTCTTTTCATTTTTCCTCCTGTCTTTAGTTCAAAATAAAATACCTTTTCCTATCGAATCCCTGTCGAAAGAAAAGGCACGAAGCACCGATCAAGTACCTCCTTCCTCATCTTTCAGAATTTCTTCTGTAGGATGTAGCACCTTGCGCAAATCCACAGTCGGGATCCTTCCAGGTTGCCGGGCATCATGGGGCCTATTCCCTCCGCCTCTCTCGATAAGGATTATACCCACATTATACCGATATTAAAAGCAAAGTCAACGATATCTCGATTTTGGACGGTGTCAATTGCCACGACACAAAAAAAAATGTATAATCAATTGTACATAATGCGCATGCGGCTTGCGTCCAAGGCAAGTCGTCAAGAAAGGAGGTTTTGATGGCGAAAAAGCAGGATTTTCAAGATTTCAAAGTGCTAAAAGGCGGCCTTTCCGACATCTCAACCCCAACGGGAGAACGTTTCACGTCCGCATGGGTCACCAATACAAGACTTATGGGCGTTGTTTGTCTCTATATATTCTGGAGCACTCACAGCCGTGAGTTTCACCAGTACTTTTATTTTGATGCGGAGGAGTACGGCTTCGACCGCTATGAATCATACAGGTGCCCACGCGGCTCTGCAGGGGAGGACTTACAACGGATTGAGGCCTCACTGACAGGTGGACTGGGCGGAGAAAAGGTTTCGATATCATTTCCTGAAGCAGTATGCTTGATAAGCGAATTTGTTAGATACAACAAAACGCATAAAATTCCTTTGCCCGACAACTTGGGCGACTTCGGCTTTCTTCTAGCCCTTAAACCCACGCTCAACGAAGATGCTGTGCAAAAGCTCTTTGCCAAATCATGCGTTGAACTTGTAAATCACAATTCGCTTGCAAATTACTTTCTGATGCGTTGCATAGCCCGAGATTTCGTCGCCTCGTCCTTTCTTGCGCATCCTGGAATCGACGTCGATATTTTCCCCGATTTTCCTCCCGGAACGCTGTATGTCAACGAGGTCAAAATTTGCAAAGACAGAGAATCCGTGGACTGCAGATCGCTTGTCGAGGTCGGTGGCAAGTATTATGTCATAATGAGCCACATCAAGATCGCAGGCATGAAAATCTCGGGTTATGAATGCGTATCCATGCTCGCAATCACTGAAAAAGAAGCGTATCTGCAACTCTCACACTCAGAGTTTATCACCGTTTACTCTTTCAGCGGCGATATGGATGACTTTTCCGACTCAAAAATGCGGCTGCTGAACACCGCAACGGTACATGAGGAACACGGCGGCAAAACCTTTATGATCTACCATCCGAACAACAGTCACGTGGATCTGCCGAATTATTATTTGTACAACGACCTGCTTGGTATATATCATATAGAAGAGAGCGGCGAACTTCTAATCGCATCCCCCACTCTGCGAGGAATCAGGAAGCTTGAGCTGAACCTAAATATTTCACGGCTGAAGCCGATGCTAAAAACAAACGCCGGCTTTGAATTCAATGAACCTGTGCTACTGCAGTATTTGGAGAGTGATTTTACAAGTTTTCTGTCGTTTATAGACGCGATAAAGGCGGACTAATCATTGAATTGGATATTCATTTTTTGAAGCACCCTTCTCCGGTGTTTTATGTAAACCAATGTTCGCATCTCACCACAGCTTTGTCAACATTCCGCAAGTCGCATATTCAAGCCTGTCGATCGACTTTTCCACAGGAAGTCCGTAAATTGTATACAAAGTTGTCCACATCAACCTGTGGATAATTTCAATCCCCTGACTTCCTGATATTGCAAGGGTGAGCAGTATTTTTTACCTTTGTCAATAGGATTTTATCCACATATTTTGTTCTGTTATTTTTTATTATTTTATGTTTTGGAGGCCATGATGATAACTAAGAGAATTTATCGGGAAAGACCGTACTCTTCTACCCTTACAACAAGCGTCCTATCTATAAATTACGATGGAGAAAATGCAAAAATGATAACCGGGGAAACAATTTTTTTCCCGACAGGAGGCGGTCAAAGCTGCGACAGAGGTTCCATCTCCTTTGGCGGAAATAAAGCCGAAGTTTTGGATGTTTATGAAGAAAATGGCGAAATCGTCCACGTAATTTCCAAAGCCGATGCCCAAGCCCTGATTAAAAGTGCGTCCGAAATCGGGGAAAAGTCCGACGAAATTCAGGTGCGAATGCTGATCGATTGGAACCACCGTTTCGAGAACATGCAAAGGCACTGCGGCGAGCATATACTTTCCGGCGCTATATATAGGCTGTTCGGCGGCATCAACAAAGGTTTTCACATGGGAGAAGATTGTATTAGCATCGATATTTCATTTGATGATGAAACGGCCGGTCAAAAAGCAACCGACGCATGGGGAGCAAGATTGCATGAAAAGAATAAATACCGCAAAATAACATGGGAAATGGCCGAAATGGCCGAAATGGCGGCCAACAGTGTAATATGGCGCGATGCCCCCATATGCGTTGATCATTTTGAATCAAAAGAGGAAGCCGAGAAGCTTAACCTCCGAAAAAAATTGACGCTCGAGACGGATATCTCGATAGTGACAATAGGCGATCCGTCCTCACCCGACGACTGCGTGGCCTGCTGCGGCACACATCCATCGTCGGCAGGTCAGGTTGGCCTGATAAAAATATACAAGATCGAACCTAACAAGGGGATGTCTCGCATCCACTTCGAGGCCGGAAAACGTGCTTTCATGCAATACCGGAGCCGCCTAAATACGCTCTATGACATAAGCCTTAAACTATCCACGGGCTATGATAGTGTAAATGAAAAATACGATGCGGCGATGAATCATATGGACGAGCTGCGCTCACAGCTGAATCATTTCAGATCCCTTGCGATAGATTCTGAAGCCGAAGATGCCATAGGTGGTATGCATGACGGCATGGTTCGCAGGTATGAAAATTTCTCCGTTGACGACCTGCTAAACCTCGGAAAAAAGATAGCTCCGTCCGTCAAAGGGATTATAGCTCTGGTGGATTCAAACTCAAATACCGTCCTGCTGCTCTCAAACCACGATTGTGGCGCTGCCTGCGCAGGCTCTTGCACCGGCGCAGGCCCTCGCATCGCCTCAGATCCTCGAACCGCCTCAGACGCAGAAAATTCCGCCGGACGCCTTTCTCCGGGAACGGACTGTGGCAAAATCATAAAAACAATAGGCGCATCTTTCGGCGGCAAAGGCGGAGGTAAAAGGAATGCCGGCCGTGTGTTTTTTGCCGATAAAAACAGAATGGAAGAATTCCTCTCCGCTGTGTTTGGCTGACACTTTTGCCGCCGGCAAACGAAAATATTGAGCCGACACTTTTTAACGGCGGCAAATGGAAAAGAGCCTTGCGCAGCCGGTACACCGGTAGCGCAAAGCTCTTTTTTCTGTTTTGACTTTTTTCGCATGTTCTCACGTTGTGTTTTCTCGCATGCCTTGAGACTTTGTTTTTTGTCCTACGGTTCCGGTTTTCCGCATGTCATCACGCAGGAAAGTTTTTCGATATCAGTCCTCCATAGGCTTGAGATTGTCCGCAAATATGAGTTTGCAGCCTGTGGCTTCCTGAATCTCTTCCTTTGTGAAGTCCGGATGCAATTCAGTTACCACAAGACCCTCCGGTCTTACTTCCATAACTCCCATCTCCGTGACTATGAGATCCACAACCTTTTCCGCAGTAAGTGGCAGAGTGCACTTCTCAAGAATCTTGTGATTACCTTTCTGAGTATGTGTCATGGCGATTATAACTTTTTTCGCTCCGACAACAAGATCCATCGCGCCGCCCATGCCCGCAACTTTCTTTCCCGGAATAATCCAGTTTGCAAGGTCTCCGTTAGGTGCAACCTGCATAGCTCCAAGAACGGTGGCATCCACGTGTCCGCCGCGAATGATCCCAAAACTGTCCGCCGCATCAAAATATTTGACCCTGTCAACGGTCTTTACATATGTACCGCCTGAGTCGATGACATCCACGTCGACTTCAGCCTCTTCCGTAACGGGACCGGCAAGGCCGGCAAATCCGTTCTCCGAGTGAAGCGTCACTATTACATCATCGGGGATAAACTGAGGTACCATGGTAGGTAAACCGATTCCAAGGTTTACAACGTCCCCGTTATGCATCTCTTTTGCTACTCTCTTTGCGATTCTGCTTTTTATATCTGCCATTTCGGTTCTCCTTCCACTACATTATCCACAAGAACTCCAGCTATCTCGAAGGTATCGGGATCGACTTCTTTTATGTCCACAAGTCTTTCGGTTGCAACAACGACGTGATCGGCCGCGCCCGCCATGGTGTAGTTGAATGTCTTGGTTGCTTTTGAACAAGCAAAGTTTCCGAATGTATCGCATATGGAAGCCCTGCAGAAAGCGTAATCGGCGCGTAGCGGTCTCTCCAGAAGATATTTCACCCCGTCGACTTCCAGCGTGATCTTGTCACGTCCCAGCTCATCCTTTTCCGTCTCCATAGGAGTACCTATTCCGGTCGGTGTAAGAACTCCGCCAAGTCCGTAATTTGCGGCTCTTATCTTTTCAGCCAGAGTTCCCTGAGGAACCAGAGTGTACTTGAGGCTTCCGTCGGCAAACTGTTCGTTGAGCCTTGGGTTTACTCCCAAATGTGAAGCGATAATGTGATCCACCATATGGTGCTCAAGCAATTTTCCTATTCCTCTCGGTGTTTTTCCCGGGAAGTTGGCCGGCTGTCCCTCTGCCAAACCTCCGTCATTGCCTATAACTGTAAGGTGCTTGACACCTTTTCTTACAAGAGCGTCCATCAGTATCTCGGGGGAACCTGTTCCCAGGAATCCTCCCACCATAATGGTCATGCCGTCTTCAACGCCTGCTACCGCCTGATCGGCGGTAATTACCTTGTTAATCATTTTCATCACCTTTCTGTAATACTTTTATATGATAAGGATCCGGCAACAGAGTTTGTCAGACCCGATATCTACCGTAAGTTCAGATATATTCGGATACATCCGGCGACATATTGTCAGCGATCCTCAATTTTAGGTTTCTTCTGCCATCCGCGCTTCTGAACCTCCTGCATGATGTAGGACATAACATGCTCGGCGTATTTTCCCGGACCAAAGCCGGCATCATAACCCAGTTCCTGAGCAAGCTCGTGGGAAATTCTCGGTCCGCCGCATGTGAGGATAACCTTTTCTCTGAGTCCTTCCGCCTCAAGCAGCTCAACCATTTTGGTGAGGTTCATGATATGAATATCCTTCTGTGTTACGGTCTGCGAAACCAAGATGGCGTCCGCATTCACTTCCTTGGCCTTTGCGATGAGTTCTTCGCAAGGAACCTGCGAACCCATGTTGTAAGGAACGACGTTCTTGAATCTCTCAAGACCAAAGTGTCCGTGAAAACCTTTCATCTGAATGATGGCGTCGATACCTACCGTGTGAGCGTCCGACTCAATGGAAGCCCCCACCACTACTATGTCTCTGCCGATGTTTTCGCCGATCCAGTCGCCGCACTCAACCCTGTCCATCACGTTACCCTCAACCTTAGGCACGTGAATCGCCGTGTAATCTATAGTCTGCTGCGCAGAGCCGTATACAACAAAGAAAGTGTATCCCGGCGCAAGTTCATGGTAGTAGGTCACATTAGGCTCATCAAAACCCATTTTCTTTACATACTGCTTGGCGCACTCTTCCGCTTCTTCACCATAAGGAACGGGAAGTGTGAAAGCCATTTCTACTTTACCGTCGTTCAAAGTGTCGCCGTAAGGCTTAACTTTCGTCAAATCTGCGGTAGTTACTGCTGTTTTATTTTCTGACATCGAAATTCCCTCCTTATTTATGATCCATGAAAAGTTCTGTGAACGGATTGAAATAGTTTTCACCTCTTGTGGTTACACCCTCAAGACCGTGTCCACCGTCAAACGGACGCTTGACACCACCGAATTTGCCTTTTTGGATTGTCTCAAAGAGTCCTTCCTCTTCAACCTCGGCCAGCAGTGCGTCGGCCTTGCCGAGCACTTCCTGCGCGCGGCTCTGGATTATACCGTCCTTTTTGAACTCAACTTCTTCACCGATATGTTTGCAGTTATTGAAAATGTACTGTGCATTTTCAATGGAGAGATATCTGTCATGCATGTGCGGAGTATGAATAGCCTCCGTGAGCATTCCCTGCAAAAGCAGTGACTGACTTGACCAGATCGCAACCAAATTGAACAAAGCATCCTGTATATGCCCCATGAAAATATTACCCGTCATGAATTTTGTCGGAGGCATGTACTTAAGCCTTGCTTTAGGGAATATCTCTCTTGCCATGATAGCCTGTGAAAGCTCAAGCAAGAACCCGTCCTCGGTTTTCGGATCCATCTCAAATGCGTGCCCCAGACCCATCTGTTCTTCAGGAATGTTCGCAAGCACGGCAAACTGTTCGTTGATGAACTGCGATGCGGTTACCGTATGAGCGGCTTCAACGGCATCGTCGGTGGTCAGGTAGTTGTCTTCACCGGAGTTGAATATAATGCCGCAGTATCCGATTATGACTCTTGACATGAACTGATCCACAAGCGTTCTCTGCATGTTGATATCTCTGAAAAGTATACCGTAAATAGCATCGTTGAGCATAACATCAAGTCTCTCAAGCGCTCCCATTGCCGCAATTTCCGGCATACACATTCCCGAAGAGTAGTTGCACAGCCTTATGTATCTTCCTACTTCTTCGCCCACTTCATCAAGAGCTTTTCTCATTATCCTGAAGTTTTCCTGAGTTGCGTATGTTCCTCCGAATCCCTCGGTTGTGGCACCGTAAGGCACGTAATCAAGAAGCGACTGCGCCGTCGTTCTTATTACCGCGATAATGTCAGCGCCCTGTCTTGCGGCAGCCTGCGCCTGCACCACGTCCTCATAGATGTTACCCGTGGCAACGATAACATAGAGGAACGGTTCAGGTCCTGAACCTATGGTGTCAAGATATTCCTGCCGCTTCGCCTTCTGCTCGTCGATACGATCAAAAGTCTTTTTGATCGACGGCTTCAGTGCTTCTGCAGCCTCTTCCATAGAGCATGTCGGGAGTTTCAGCACATCCAACTTGCCCTGCGACATCTCCTCAGCGATAGTCTGAGGATCTTTTCCCGTCTGGACGATGGCATTTCCGATCCAGTACGCGACACCCGTTGAAAGGGCTCCCGCATCCTTGATCTGATCGACCACCACATTCGGAAGCGGATTGTCCACATCGTCCACTCCGTCAATGCCCAGCAACCTCAAGATCGTTCTCTCAGTGGACACGGTCGTGTGTCTTTCAATGAATTCCTGCATATCTTTTGCGATATTTCTTGCATGATTCCTTGCACTTTCAACAACCTTAAAGTCAAGATTTAATTTGCTTTTCATCTTTTTTCTCCTTATAGATATATTTTTTCGCCCCGTCTATTATCTCCGTGCCGATTCCCAGCATTTTGGCAATGTTCAGAGCATCCTTAGGAACCTCTCCATTTTTTTCTACTCTACACAGTCTGTAGTCCATGTATTTCGATATTATATTTATCCTGTCACGACGTTTCGCATACTTTATTTCTCTGTCCAGAAGCGTGAAGTCCGCGTCCGCAAGACCACGTACCTGCATATTTATTACGCCCTCCGCCTCTGTCACAGTTTCAAAGTGCGTCGTTATCAGGGAAATATACGGTTTTGACATCAAATAATCCACGATCGCTTTGGTCAGCGCCAAGCCCTCCACGGGATTTGTACCGCTTGCAATCTCATCTATCAGTATCACGGAGCGATCTGTGCCGTGATCCAATATCTCCTTGAGTTCTTCCATCTCTGAACCGAACGACGACAACCCGCGTTCAACAGATTGACTGTCCCCTATGAGTATCTGCATGTAATTTGAAAGCCCTACCGCAGCTTCCTCAGCCGGAACAAAGAATCCGTACTGGGTCATGATCGCAATCTGTCCGGCAAGTTTAAGCGAAATAGTCTTGCCGCCCATGTTTGCTCCTGTGATACAGGTCACCCCGTCTTTCAGCGAAAGTGAAATAGGACAATATTCCTTACCCTTTGATTTCAAAATCTCTTCCACCTGCAGGTTTCGCCCATTTTTGAATTCCACCCTGTGCTCATCCACAATTTGCGGTTTCACAAGTTTTCTTTTGATCGCGTAAAGCCCTCGGGCAAGTGCAAACTCAAGCGCCCCCATTGTTTGACAATTTTTCAGCAGCACGCTTCTATATTTTGAGATCTTCCGCGAAAGAATCTCTGTTATACGTTCTTCTTCGGCTTCTATCTTCAAATTGAGTTCTTCCATATCCGCCGTGTACTTAAAGATCTCTTCATCCGGCTTCAGTTTGAACGTGACGCTCATATAATCCTGATCGACTTCCTCAAGCTGCTCAAGTGCCTTTATCTTTTCAAAATCCGGGTGGGATCTTGCCACCACTATGTCAAACTTGGGGGTCAGTTGAACCCCATGCTCTTTTCGCAGTCTTTCTCTCGACTTTTTCTGCACACGCCGTATCTCAAGTTCAAATTCTCTTTTCTTTTTCCTGTACAGTGCAAGGAGATCACTGAACTCATCATATATGTAAAATGTGTTCATCCTATCTCCGCGCGGATCGAGAATATCCAGCAGTTCTTCAGTGTCCTCAAGTAAATACTCTTCCGGGATGTGTGCCTCGTCCTTTACCGGCGGAACATTTTGCTTTGTTTCACCGTAACTTCCGCTCACACCGTTTGCAGGCATTGAGACGTCCTCCCCGTCTTTTGCTTCGGCCCCGTGGCTGCCTGTGGCAGCTTGTTCCGATTCTCCGACCGTGCGACTTTCCTTGAACTCTTGCACACATCCGCAAGCGGGATCGTAGTCTCCCTGTTCTTTGTCTCTTGTCAGCTTCAGGATCTGACGCATCTGCAAAAGCAGTGACTTTATCTCAAATATCTCAACCACGGAAAGCGTATTGTTTTCGCTTCTTTCTATGGTCTTGGTGGAATCCTTGAGTTCCATGAATATCTCCAGAATTTTGTTTTTCAGATGCGGATAATTCACGATAAAACCGATCACATTCTCAACTCTGTCAAGTTCCCGCCGTAATGAGTCCTCATCCCCGGGGAAAAACGGTTTCATGTCTTTCATGCTCTTTTTTCCGAATGGTGAGATGATATCCATCTTCAGCATCACATAATCCAGCCCGGTTTCTTTTCTGGTCTTTACGTTAGCCAGTCTCCTGTTCACTCCGTTCTGCATACTCACATCCTCACATCTATGACAGGTATCTCCGGCAGAGCATCTTTCATTTCCCGGAGCAAAAGACGGTTATCAAACGTATAACCGGAAGGCGCCCACGGATTCACCGTTATAAGCGCTATTTCTATCTTCTTGAGCACCGATACCCTGAACCCCCTCTTTCTCAATTTGCCCCAGTCCATCGGGTTTATGAATATCTTTGTCGGATCTTTCAACACAAACCTCACTTCCTTGAGTTTGTTAGATCTTATATCTGAAATCACGCTGTTTGTAAAGGCGCCGGGAATGTAAACAAATCTCGTTTTTTCATCTATCGCCTCGTCTATATGCCTTGCGGCTCCAAGACCGGTCACAAGATCCATTTTTCTGACACGCCCGTCCTCATCTATCAGCATAATCTTGTTGTCAAAATTCTCTTTTTCTATAATATCTCTGTATTTGCCCGCCCCAAGCTCGTCGGTAGAATACAGATTTACGACATGAGCCGTCTCTTCGACGACTTTGCTCAATTTCCTCGATATGACCGCCCCGGTGGCCAGTATTATGGCATCGGATGTTTCAGGCGAGGCTATGGTCTTGCGGTCGATGGCGCCGTCTATCAAAATCAGATCACAACCCTCTTTTAGCATATCTTCGCAGAGCATCTTCTGCTCCGCATTTATCACAGGTCCTGCGACCTGCACGTACCCCGCTTCCTTGACTCTGCATATCAGAAGGGTTCCGATCGCGGTGGAATAATTCGTCCGTTTTATTACCTCAAGCCCGGCATCCGACATTTCGTAGAGAAACGAGGGTACGGCTACAAGGGTTTCTTCATCCAGATAAACTCTCGGTTTTTCGGTGCCGGTGACCAGATCCTGAGTTTCTCCGTCTCTTCCGGTTGACGTTATCCCGAGTCTTATCCCCTCGTCCATCGCCTCCTCGATCAGATAATTCAAGGCTGTGGTCTTGCCGGCGTTCTTCGCCATGCCTACTATGGACAGTGTCTTATATTTAGTTGACAGTTCCCGCAACAACTCCATTTAATATCCCTGATTCCCGTAAAATAATCCCGTAACAATTCACACACTTACTGAATGAATAGGGAGACCGAAGTCCCCCTATTCATTATTGCCGATAGGCCCACTTAAGCGGACTTACTCTTCATGCTTGTTCCTCTCGTGTCTTGCAAGATGAGCCGGTTCCATCGACTTGATCTGCAAGCCCTCACCAAGAGCCGATACACCTTCAACCTTGATGCCAGGTTTACCCTTGCGGTAGTTGAAGTTACACTTAAGGTCAGGCAAATGAGGCTGTGTGTAAGTAGTGATAACGCCCTCGTAGTTTCTCAGAATGATCTTGTCCGGTGTCTCGGAGATCACATACTGAGGCATTACAGGCGTCTTTCCGCCGCCTCCCGGAGCATCTATTACAAATGTAGGGATGCAGTAACCCGATGTATGTCCTCTCAAGCCCTCCATGATTTCCATACCTTTTGCCATCGTGGTTCTGAAATGTTCTATACCCACGGAAAGGTCGCAGATATAGATATAGTAAGGTCTTACCCTGTTCATTGCAAGTTCATGCACAAGATCCATCATGATTGACTTGTCATCGTTTACGCCTCTGAGCAGCACGCTCTGGTTTCCGAGCGGAATGCCGGCATCGGCGAGCTTTCTCAAAGCTTCTTTTGCTTCAGGTGTCATTTCCTGAGGATGGTTGAAGTGAGTGTTCAGCCAGATCGGATGATACTTCTTCAGCATGTTGACCAGATCGTCGGTGATTCTCTGCGGCATAACGACAGGAACCCTGCTTCCGATTCTAACGATCTCAACGTGCTCTATCTTGCGAAGTTCGCTGATGATGTACTCAAGAGTGCTGTCCTCAACCAAAAGCGCATCTCCGCCGGAGAGCAATACGTCTCTGACCTGCGGGGTCTTTCTGATGTACTCGATACATGCGTCGATATCTTCCCTTGATCTTGCCCCGTCCGTTTCACCTGCTAGTCTTCTTCTCGTACAGTGACGACAGTACATGGAACACTGGTCGGTGATAAGGAAGAGAACCCTGTCAGGATATCTATGCGTAAGTCCCGGTGCCGGTGAATCCGCATCCTCGTGAAGAGGGTCTGCATCATCCGCCTCGGATCTGTGCATCTCAGCAAGCGTCGGAACTGCCTGCATCCTTACAGGATCGGTATGATCGTCCGTGTCCATCAAAGACGCATAGTAAGGGGTTATTCCCACTCTGAAGCCCCCTATAACCTTTTCAATGTCAGCCTTTTCTTTGTCGGTCAGGTTGATCACCTTGTTTATATCCTCAACCGTGGACAATCTGTTTGCAACCTGCCAGTGCCAGTCGTTCCACTGTTCCTCAGTTACATCCTTGAACAAAGGAATGTCTTTCCAATTTCTGATAGCCATAATAAATCTCCTGTTTTCATCTTTTCGATCACCGCTAAACGTTTATCCGCAAAAGCGGCGATCCCCGTCTCTATTCATACTGTTCAAATTGAATATCCACAGTCGGAATCCCTTATGCGAAATTCCAACTGTGAACGAGTAATAACATATGTGAGCGTAGCCACATCGGTCAGTGTTTTGACCCTACATGACTTTACTCAACAAATTAAGCATACATCTGGCGGAAAAGATCTTTCAAAGCCTCATTTTCTCTCAGTTCCTGAAGAGTAATCTCAGCATGACCCTTGCAGTAACCGTTTCCGATGATCATGTTTACGTCTTTGCCAACACCCTCTGCTCCGAGAGCTGCCTTTGTAAAGCTGGTAGCCATAGAGAAGAAGTAAACAAGACCGTCATCCTTGGTTGCAAGGATGGAAGCCATTTCCGTGTTTTCCACGTTTACAACGTTGATGACAACATCGCAAAGCTCACCGTCGGTAAGTTCCATTACCTTCTCATACATACCTACGGCATCGGTTGCGTCGATGTGGAAATATTCATCGGCAAGGTTGAGGTTCTTAGCTCTGTCTTCCGATCTCTGCGTTCCTGCCGCACAGATCACCTTACCCGTAACTCCTGCTCTTTTCTTCGCTTCATAGAGGCAGAGAAGTCCCGATTTTCCGCCGCCGCCGATAACAAGAACGGTGTCTCCCGGCTTAACGAGTTTTGCAGTCTGGGCAGGTGCTCCGGCAACGTCAAGCGCAGAAAGTGCAAGACCTTCTTCCATGTCATCCGGAAGCTTTGCATAGATACCGCTCTGGAACAGAATTGCATGTCCCTTGATGTCAACCTGGTCGATGGCAGGTCTCATTTCCAGAATCTCGTCGATCACAAGAGGTGTAAGGGAAAGTGACACGAGGGTCGCAATCTTGTCTCCAACCTTTAGGTCACCTTTCCATTCAGGTCCGATCTCCTCAACGGTACCGATCAGCATTCCACCGGAACCTGTCCAAGGGTTCTTATGCTTTCCTGCTTTTGCAACGATTCCAAGCATCGTTTCCTTTATCTTTTCGATATCATCCGCTGACAGATCATCCGTAGGTTTCTTTCCGCAGGCATGATCTACAACCGATGTAAAAGATGCCGAGTCGATATTCAGAGTCTTGACAGCGATCTTAATCTCGTTGTCGTAGATCTCCATATCGTTGTCGATAACATCAGCCGGTTGCGGCAAAACACCCTTTGGTGAGATTACTCTGTGGGTTCCGTATGGATTTCCTTTTTTCATTACATTATCCTCCTAAAAAATTCAATAATATTTTAAAGCTAAATTTACTCGACCTTAAGCCGACGGTTTCATTATAGTTTTCTTTATAAAACATGTCTATAATTTCCGATGTGGCCACTTGGCAATTTTTTGACAATCCTCTTTTTGATTCTTATTCGGTTCACATGCGGCACGCCTCGATTCTTTTTCGGTTCATATCTGCTCCACCCAAACCTTACGCCGGAGTGACGCATTGTCGTAAAAGCGTGTGGCATGCGCAGAACTTCACGCAGTGCCATGGCAGCACCATAGCAGACAGTCATGCCTTCGGCGGCATCGTCAAAGACTGTATTTTTTCTTTTTCCTCACAAGCTGCGTCTGGCTTATCCCCACGGCTTTTGCGACTTTTCTGGTGGAGCCGAACTGCTCGCAGGCGTGTTTCAGGATGTTCTTTTCAAAATTTTTTACCATCCTGTCCAGATCCATTACCTGACCCTCGCACATTGGAACGCCTCCTGCCGAGGAAGCCTCAAAAACATCGCCGTGCAACTCGCGCATTACATCTATCAGTGTAATCTGTTCTCTCGGGGTTCCTATCATAAGCCTTTGAATCGTATTTTCAAATTCCCTTATATTTCCCGGCCAGTCGCATTGTTTGAGATATTCGACTGCGTCTCTGTCTATCGTCCTCTTCATATCGAACTTTTCTCCGTACTTTCGCAGAAAATGACGTGTCAGGGCGGTTATATCCCCGGTTCGTTCCTTGAGCTTCGGAACCTGAATGTTAACGACGTTCAAACGATAATACAGATCCCTCCTGAAGCTGCTTTCGGATATCATGCTTTCTATGTTCCTGTTGGTTGCCGACAGTATACGCACATTGCTTTTGACCGGAACCGTCCCTCCCACTCGCAGAAATTCACCGTCCTGAATCACTCTGAGAAGTTTCGCCTGCATGTCCGCAGAAAGCTCCCCCACATCGTCCAGGAAGATCGTTCCGTTGTCGGCACGCTCAAAATAGCCGCTTCTGCCTCTCTCTATACCAAAAAAATCAGCTTCAAGTCTCTCCGATGCTATCGATGCGCAATTCACTTTTATAAACGGTTGCATCTTTCTTGTGCTGTTTTTGTAAATTATATTTGCGACCTTTTCCTTGCCCACTCCCGTATCGCCCGTTATCAAAACGTTGCAGTCGTATTTGGAGACGGTAAGTATCTCATCCAGCACCGTCGCCATCGCTCTGCTCTCGCAAATAAAATCTTCCAGCATAGTCTGTCGCTGCCCCGACACCTCCCTGAGTCTGCTTTCCCTATTTATGGGATATGCGGGGTCGTCGTTGAATCTCACGTTCATCTCCACGGCACGTTCAACGTACGGAGCTATGTCTTTGACTATGTCTATGTCGAAGTTCTCATACGAGGCGACAAATCCGTCGGCGCACTTTATCTCCATCTGTTTTGAGATTGCTTCGGTTATGTACAGCGCTATGTTGTAGTTGTTTATGAGATTTGCAAACACCACGGTTCCGCCCTGCCTAGTCGCCAGAATATTTATCGTCTCCGCACCCGGTATATCCGCGCAGTTCACCGACAGGTCAAACGGCGCCTTTTTCTGTATTTCTTCCATACACTCAAGCGGCTTCAGTATATCCACCATCCTAACTTCGGAAAATACGCTGTCCATAAGCCTGTCCATCGAACTTCCCCCGAGCATCGATTCCGTCTTCCTGTCAAGCAGACATATTATTTCGGAATCATCCCTTGCCACTTTCTTTATGGCATATCCGAAGAACAGGTTCGTAAGTTTATTGTTTCCCACGACAAGAAATTTTTTCTTGCCCACTGCGGTATTGCTGACTTTCAGCAGTGTTCCCGATTCATTCAGCGCATAAAGTAGCAGACTGAGGTTGACATCGTCGCTTTTCTGAACCACAGGGATCTTGTCGTACACTATGGCATAGCCCTCCACGTCCACCTGACCAAAAGCTCTGTCTATGGCGACCACCTTATCTATGCTGACAGGCACGGAAGCCATAGATGTATTGCAGATAATCTCATCTCCCGGCTTCAATTTCAGCACGTTCCCGTACTCGGATCCGATTTCACTGACGGTACCGTAAAAAAGTCCACCTGTGTCCGTGACCGGATTGTGAAGCTTGCCCCGTCTTATGACTATGTCCATTATTTTCTGCTTTATTCGTTCATCATTGTCGTTGGCCTCAAGGCATATCTGTTTGAAACTGGTCCCCTCTATGTGTATCTTATGTATATCCACCCTCATCTCAAAGGGTTCCAATTTACGACTATTGTCCAGCTTCCATGCAGAAGTGGGCAGGACGTATTGTGGCTCAAGTACCCGACTCTGCCCAAAACCGTCGTAGCGACTCATTTCTGTTTCACTCCTTTTTCATCGAACCTAAAACGGTTCGCATTTATCTTCGTCAATGGTAAAACATTTCCCCAAGTTTTGCAAATGTTATTTACACAATCAGATTTTATAAATATAATTAGATCGTTATTGAGTCGTTGTTCCTCAGGATAACCCGGTATAATAACCCGGGACGCGAAAACTGCGAATATCCACGTGAACGATGACAAGCACAGAATGAAAAGGAGTAAACAAATGGCTGAAGAAAAAATTACATCTACACTACGCCTCAGAATGTCCGCCAAGGACGCTCATTACGGCGGGGAATTGGTCGATGGGGCGCACATGGTACACCTGTTCGGCGATGTGGCAACGGAACTTTTGATCAAACTTGACGGAGACGAAGGTCTGTTCTGCGCATACGACAATATCGAATTCCTCGCACCTACATTTGCCGGCGATTACATCGAGGCATATGGCGAGATCACCAAGATCGGAAACACTTCGAGAAAGATGTCCTTTGAGGCGCGCAAAGTTGTTGTTTCAAGAAAAGACATAAACGCATCCGCCGCTGATTTCCTCGAAGAGCCTATCGTTGTCGCAAGAGCGACCGGAACCTGCGTTACACCTAAGGAAATGAAGCGCAAATAACAATTGAGTCATACATTGCGTATATGAAAAAGAGGCAGGCTGTCAAACGGCCTGCCTCACTGCTTTATCAACAGTCGTACCGGTTTCTATCAACACTTTTTGTCATATAACCACCTATCGACCAAGATTGTCATATAACCACCTATCGACCAAGATTATCATATAACCACCTGTAACCCCGAGGAGTTTTTTCACAAAACCTCATCTCGCTGTTTCCTGATTTCATACATGAGCACCGCCGCGGCGTTGGATGCATTGAGCGATGAGATTCTGCCGAGCATCGGAATCGATACGACAAAATCGCACTTGGCTTTCACAAGGCGGCTTATACCCGAACCTTCGTTGCCTATAACCAGCGCCATCGGGCCTTTCATATCCGCTTTATAGTAAGTATCGCCGTCCATGTCACAGGCATATAGCCACAATCCCTGTTCTTTCAGCATATCGACGGTTCGTGCTATGTTGGCGACCCTTGCGCAGGGCAGATATTCCACCGCTCCCGCCGAGGATTTTGCAACCGTTCCTGTAACTCCCGAGGCTCTTCGCTTGGAAATTATGATTCCGTGAGCTCCGGCGCATTCGGCGGTTCTCATCACAGCTCCAAGATTGTGCGGATCCTCAATGCCGTCGGCAATTATGATAAAAGGGGATTCTTCGCGTTTTTTTGCAAGCGCCAGTATCTCTTCCACGGAACAATATTTATAGGGGGAAATCACCGCGGCAACGCCTTGGTGAGGTGTCCCTGCACTCTTCTTGTCGAGATTTACCTTATTCTCATCGCAGACCGGAACGCCTCTTTCCTTTGCCATATGCAATATTTTGCCGACAGATCCTCCGGCGCCTTTCTGAATAAGGATCTTTGCGATCTCTCTTCCGCTCTTCAACGCCTCGGTCACAGGATTTCTTCCGAAGATCAGCTCTTCATCCTGAGTTTTTGTTTGTTCTCTGTTCTCTTTCATGCCTCAACACTTTCTTCGATCTTTGACCGGTTTTTAACGGGGTTTCTTTATCGATTCAGCTAATTTCATGCTTTCTTCCGGGATTTTCTTTCGTACCGGAGAAAGCGGTATTTTATCCCGTTTTCTTCCATGAGGTCGCTCTCGTCGGCTATTTCGAACTCTTCCATATCGTCGAGATTTACGAAGTGCACGTCGGCGGGAAAAGTTTTGTATATTTTCGTTATATAGCATGTATCGCAGAGCGGCAGAAGTTGTTCATAAACATTCGCACCTCCGATCACAAAAGTATCGTCGGCCTCCTTACCCTCTTGCAGGGTTCTCATCAGCTCTTCCATGTCATGGCAGACAGCATCGACGCCGGGTGCCGAAAACTCCTCGTTTGATGTAATAACAATGTTTCTGCGGCTTGGCAATCCTTTTCCGCCGGGCAGGCTTTCAAGCGTACGTCTGCCCATAACGACGGTATGCCCGCTCGTCATCTTTTTGAAGTATTTCAAATCTGCGGACAGATGGCACAGCAATCCGCCCTTATATCCTATGGCCCAGTTTTCGTCCGCCGCCAAAATCAATTTCATTCGTTTCCCCCACATGATTTTACATTCTCTTTCGCAACAGTTTCCACAGTTTCCGCAAGCGCTTCCACGTAGCAACGTTTTCGGTCTTGGACAAGTCCCATGCCTGTTTCGAAATGACTCGCCGCACGGCATCAACGCCTGTTTCGAAATGACTCGTGGCACGGCATCAACGCATCGCTATATTGCGATTTCAATCTTTTTATCAAATGAGTTGTATCTGTAATCCTCCAGCTTGAAGCTGTCTTTGGTGAATTCATAGAAGTCCTTTACGGTGCGGTCTATAGAAAATTTCGGTGCTTCGAACTGCTCGTTTTCGATCATTTCCTTTACGATATCCACGTGCCTGTCATAGATGTGCGCATTTGCGATAACATGTACAAGCTCCCCCGGCTCATAGCCGTAAGCAGATGCCATTGCATACACTATAAGAGCATACTGAACGACATTCCAATTGTTTGCGGTCAGCATGTCCTGAGAGCGTTGATGCAAAATCGCATTCAGCTTGTTACCCGCAACGTTGAACGTCATTGAGTAGGCACACGGATACAACGCCATTTCGGAAAGATCGTGGTGGTTATACATGTTCGTCATTATGCGCCTTGAACCCGGATCGTTCTTAAGGCTCCAGATGACCCTGTCGACTTGATCCATCTCCCCCTCGCGGTAGTGATGTTTGATCCCCATCTGATACCCGTACGCCTTTCCGATCGAGCCTTTTTCATCCGCCCATTCGTCCCACACGTGCGAGTTCAGTTCACTGATGTTGTTCGACTTTTTCTGCCATATCCATGAAATCTCGTCCCATGCGGATTTCCAATAAGTTCGCCTCAAAGTTATAATCGGAAACTCTTTCGCAAGATCATATCTGTTGACAAGTCCGAAAACCGCAAGCGTGTGCGCCGGAGTTCCGTCTTCCCAGTGAGGTCTGACTTCCATATCCGAATCGGAAATCCCATCGGTCATTATTTTTTTCATGTTCGCCACAAACAGCTTGTCCGCATAACTCATAAAATTTCTCCGTTTCACTCAATGTGAGCGACTAAAACCTCACGCCTCGGCTCAGCGAGCCCTGTCGCCGTTTTCCGCCTCAACAATTCCAAAGGATCTGTCCACGACCTCTTTCAGTCTGTCGAAGTTTTTGCTTAAATATAGATACCCGATCAAAGCTTCAAACCCCGTCGCAAGCTTGTAGTCGGTTTGTGTGGAACCTCTCGGCTTTGGCGTTCTCGTATTGTTCCTCGCCCGCTTGAGCAGTTTCACCTCTTCAGGGGTAAGGAAATCTTTCATGAGATTCTTTGCGATCTTCGCCTGACTGTCGGCGCACACGTGTTCTATGGCCTTTCGATTCATTTTGTTGACGGAATACATGCCGCTTTCCATGACATGGCGTCTCACGTAAACCTCATACACCGCATCACCCATGTATGCCAAAAGCGTCGTATCCGCAAGTTTCGGGTTGATTTCCACCATCGTTTTCACTCTTTTACGATCTGAACGCCCTGCGGCGTATCTTTCAGTATTATACCTTTTTCTTTCAGCATATCTCTGATCTCATCAGCCCTGTCAAAATTCTTTTCCTTGCGGGCTTGCTGTCTTTCATCGATCAGTTTACGAATTTCATCGTCGACGAAATGATCTTCTTTTACCTGAAGTATCCCAAGAACATCGGCAAATTCCATTAATGTCTCAAGTGATTTCCTTGCGAATTCCTTGCCGGTTTCTGCGTCAATTGCGCTGTTTATCGCCGTTACCAGCTCAAATGCCACGCTGATTCCGTCCGCCGTGTTCAAATCATCGTCCATCGCAGCTATGAACCTTGTGCGATAATTTTCATAGCCGGAGCATACTTCTTTTTCCGATGCTGTCATCCCGCCGTCTTTTCCGCTTTCCGTAAGATATATGAGATTTTCCTTGCAGTTGTGGAGCCGTTCCAGACTCGCACGCGCCTGTTTCATCAGATCTTCCCCAAAATCTATCGGGCTTCTGTAATGACCGGAAAGCAGGAAAAACCTGATCTCTTCCCCGGCATATTCTTTTCGTATGTCCCTCACCGTGAAGAAGTTGCCTTTCGATTTCGACATTTTCTGTCTGTCCATCGTTATATATGCATTGTGCATCCAGTATTTCGCAAAAGGCACTCCGTTGCAGCATTCCGACTGGGCTATCTCATTTTCGTGATGGGGAAACTGCAGATCCTGACCTCCGGCATGTATGTCGATGGTTTTCCCCAGATGTTTTCTCGCCATCGTCGAGCATTCGATGTGCCAACCCGGCCGTCCCATGCCCCATGGGGATTCCCAGGCAATTTCATCCTTCTGTTTGCGGGCTTTCCAAAGCGCAAAATCCAGCGGATCTTTTTTTACTTCGCCTATCGCTATCCGTGCTCCCGCTTCTAGATCGTCTATATTCTGCCCCGACAACTTTCCGTATTCAGGGAATTTTCTCGTGGAAAAATATACATCGCCGTCGGCTTCATATGCAAATGACTTGTCGACCAGCTCGCTCACAAACTTCATTATTTCAGGGATATGTTCAGACACTTTGGGATGGACGTCAGCTTTCTTTACATTAAGAGCGGTCGTGTCCTCAAAATACTCCTTAATGTATTTTTCTGAGATTTCCGAAGCCATACAACCCTCTTCTCTCGCCCTGTTGATGATTTTATCATCGACATCCGTAAAATTCTGAACGTATTTAACCTTGTAACCGCGGTATTGCAGGTATCTTCGCATGGTATCAAACACCACAAGCGGTCTTGCGTTTCCGATATGGAAAAAGTTATATACCGTCGGTCCGCATACATACATTGAAATCTCACCCTCGCACAGAGGTACGAGTTCTTCCTTTTTCCCACTCAAAGTGTTGTAAATTCTCATTTTACACCATTTCCTTTCGCAACATCGTTTTCCATTTTGTCATTGACTGACCGTAATGGTTTTAATCACGATCGGCTCAAGCGGTTTGTCCATTGCATCCCTTGCGGCTCCGACAATCTCATCGGCAACTTCAAGCCCATCGACGATCTTTCCGAATGCGGCGTAGTTTCCGTCAAGGTGCGGCGCATCTTCAACCATAATGAAAAACTGTGATCCCGCCGAATCCGGCATCATTGAACGCGCCATCGAAAGCACGCCTCTTTCATGTTTCAGATCGTTCTTCACCCCGTTTGTCGCAAATTCACCTTTGATCGTATGACCGGGTCCTCCGGTTCCGTCCCCTGTGGGGCAACCGCCCTGAATCATAAATCCCGGGATCACTCTGTGAAACGTGAGTCCGTCATAGAAGCCTGCGTTTGCAAGCTTCTCAAAGTTATCCACAGATATGGGCGCAACATCCTCGTAAAGTTCACCCGACATTGTCTTTCCATTTTCCATCTCAATCACTACTTTTTTCATATAATTTTCCTCTCTTTCAAAACAGTTGAAACAATATTGCGGGCAGATCTCATAAATTCAGTGTGGGCACACTGTCCAAACGTGCCGCATCCACTCCGGGGCAAATTTTCTGCCAAAATAAACCTCATCCACCCGTCGCATATCCGCTACCTGTAGAAAATCGCGCCGGCTGCGCCGGCTCCCAGCAGTATCCACAAAGGGCTTATCTTGGTCTTTGCCATAGACAAAACCGCGAGCGCGCAGACGGCTACGGAAAAAGCCTCCGGCCTTGTGAAGATCGTGCCGCCGACAAAGTACACAGCCGTCGCCATCAAGCCTGCGGTAACCGGTCGAATCCCCTCAAAAGCGCCCTCCACCAACTTGGCGGAGCTGAATTTTGTTATAAAGTTATATACCAAAATCACAAGAGCAAAGGATGGCAAACTCACCCCGAGCGTTGCGGCAAGCGCTCCCCCCGTTCCCGCACTGCTATAGCCTACATAAGTTGCGGCATTTACGGCGATAGGCCCCGGCGTGACCTGCGCAATGGCAACAAGGTTTGTAAATTCGGCCTTACTCATGAGTCCGAAGTCCCTTGCACCCTGATATATTATCGGAAGCATGGCATTGCCGCCACCGAAGCCCACGACACCGATCTTTGCAAAGACAAGGAAAAGTTTAAGATATATCATCGCATCCGCCTTTTCCGTCTGTGCCGTCTCTTCCTGCACCGTCTTTTCCCGCATCTTCTTTGATAACACTGCGTGCCGCTCCGATAAGTATACCTGCCGCAATCACATAAACTACATTGATATTCAAGCAAACCGTGGAAACAAATGCGGCTATTGAAAGCACGGCGGCAAACACATTCTTTATCACCTTTGCCGAAATTCCGAAAGCGGCATACGCTATCATCCCGGTCGCCGCAGCCTTGAGTCCGGTCAAAGCCCCTGTAACGTATACATTGTCACCTATACCTTGAAGCACTCTCACAACGACAATGATTATACAAAAGCTCGGAAGCACGACCCCGACAGTCGCTGCGGCCGCACCGGCGGTTTTCTTCAATTTGAAGCCTATGTATGTGGCCATGTTTATGGCTATGACTCCCGGCAAACTTTGGCAAAGCGATATGCAATCAATCATCTCCTCGTCCGAAAGCCACTCCTTTCTCCGCACCGCAATATCACTGACGAGAGGAACCATAGCGATTCCTCCTCCTATGGTGAACGCACCCAACTTGAAAAATTCCCAAAATAATTCTATGTAACCGCGCAACTTCTTTTCTGGCATCTGTCTTACCGGCCTAATCTGCCCGTGCTTTCATTTCTGACAAGCATAACGGCGTTGTCGATTGCCTCCTGTGCCGTAACCTCTTTTTTCTCGGCTTCCCGTCTTAGCTTGTACTCAACCCTGCCTTCCGATGCAAGCTTTCCGACCGTTATCCTCAGCGGTATTCCGATCAGATCCGCATCCTTGAATTTCACTCCCGGTCGTTCCTGCCTGTCGTCAAGCAGAGTTTCCACGCCTTTTGAGTTAAGCTCATCGTAAATTTTTTCCGCAAGCTCTTTCTGTTTGGGATCTTCCGGTTTTATAAGCGTAATGATAACATGATACGGTGCTATTGCAACAGGCCACACGATTCCGTTTTCGTCATGGTGCTGCTCAACCACAGCCGCGAGCGTTCTGGTGACGCCTATGCCGTAGCATCCCATCACAATAGGTTTCTGCTCCTGCCTCTCATCATCAAAATACGCTCCCATCATCTGTGAGTACTTGGTTCCGAGCTTAAATACCTGCCCTACCTCTATTCCTCTCGCGTGGAAAACCGGCGCTCCGCAGACAGGACATGAATCTCCCTCTTCCAGTACCTTTAAGTCCGTCACTATATCCGCCGTATAATCTCTTCCATAATTCACATTCAACAGATGAAAATCCTCCTTGCAGGCTCCTGCGCAAAGATTCTTAAGCCCGGTAAGTTCACTATCCACCACTATGGTGCAGTCATGTAGCCCGATAGGCCCCGTAAAACCTCCGACCGCCCCCGTAGCTTCACCCATGCTTTCCTCGTCCGCAAACTCAAGTTGATGCTCTGCAATTCCCAGCGCATTCACAAGTTTTGTCACATTGAGCTCACGGTCTCCTCTGACAAATGCCGCAATATATCGGCTTTCAGCCCCGTTTTCATCGTATTCGGTGAACAAAAGCGCTTTTATGGTCTGCTTTTTGTCCAAGCGCAAAAAATCGGCAACCTCTTCGATCGTTTTTGCTCCCGGAGTATTTACTTCCTCAACCGGAAGCATCTTTACATCATCTTGGGGCGGCGCATCGACACACTCAGCTCTTTCCACCGTCGCCGCCATCAAGCATTTGGCGCAATATGCAATTTCGCTTTCGCCTACTTCAGAAATCGCGGTGAATTCATGGGAATTGCTGCCGCCTATCGCCCCGGTGTCAGCCTCCACAGCCCTGCATACCAGTCCGCAACGCTTGAAAATCCTGTCATATGCTTCATACATTTTATCATAACTGCAATCAAGCCCTGCATCATCCACATCAAATGAGTAGCAGTCTTTCATTATGAACTCTCTACTTCTCATCAACCCGAAGCGCGGCCTTGCCTCATCTCTGTATTTGGTCTGTATTTGGTAGAGCATCTCGGGAAGCTGACGATATGACGTTATATCGTTCCTCACTATATCGGTAAACACTTCCTCATGCGTCGGTCCAAGGCAGAAATCTCTGTCGTTTCTGTCTTTGATTCTCCAAAGTTCGGGGCCGTATGCGTTCCACCGTCCCGATTCTTCCCAGAATTCCGCCGGCTGTATCGCAGACATGTGTATTTCCTGCGCCCCCGAGCCGTCCATTTCTTCTCTGATTATATTTTCTATCTTGCGAATGGATCGCCAACCCATAGGCATAAAGCCGTAAACACCCGAAACCAACTTGCGTATCATTCCGCTTCTCAGCAGAAGTACGTGGCTGGGTATCTCCGCCTCCGCCGGCGTCTGGCGCAAAGTTTTTATGTGCATATGTGTCAGTCTCATCTTTCCTCCCGTTATCCTTCATGTTGCCATATTGCTTTTTACGTTTTATTTTTTATGCTCGCATTGCGTATGCATGCGCACCTACCATATCGCACATCACGTATAGATAGCGCTTATGCTGTTGTAATCACCGATATACGTGCGGTCGCTCTCTGAGATAACGCAAACCGCCTCTGCCGCGATTCCCTCGCCTCTCCCGGTAAACCCGAGTTTTTCCGTGGTAGTTGCCTTTATATTGATGCTGCCTGCGGAAACTCCGAGGCAGTTTTCGATATTCTCCCGCATCAGCTCGATATAACCCCTGAGTTTAGGTTCTTGGCATATGACCGTTACGTCCGCATTGGCAAGAGCATATCCCTCTTCGGTCAGTCTGTCTCCCACTTCTTTTAACAGTGTCAGGCTGGATATCCCTTTATACTTTGGATCGGTATCGGGGAAAAATTTGCCGATATCTCCAAGCCCCGCCGCGCCGAGCATGGCATCCGTAAGTGCATGCACCACAACATCGGCGTCCGAGTGACCCAAAAGACCTTTTTCGTACGGGATCTCAACGCCGCCCAGTATAAGCTTTCTGTCAGGCACCAGGGCGTGAACATCAAAGCCGTGTCCAATTCTTATCTTCAAGTCGATTCCTCTTCTCTCCGTATTTATCAAATCGTTTTTCAAACTTTCAATCGCCCGAATATCATCTTGCCCGCAGAAGTCTGCAAGACGCTGGTCACGGTGATATTCGCGGTCTTACCGATCATTCTTCTTCCGTCCTCGGCGACTATCATGGTGCCGTCGTCCAGGTAACCTATGGCCTGATTGCTGTCCTTGCCCTGCTTGACAAGGCGCACCACCATTTCCTCTCCGGGAAGCACCACCGGCTTGAGGCAGTTCGCCAGCAGATTGATGTTAAGTACCTTGACATCGTTTATGGCGGCAACCTTATTTAAATTGTAATCATTCGTAACGACTTTTCCGTTGATTATCTGCGCAAGTTTCAAAAGCTTGACATCAACTTCCGCAATTTCTTTGAGCGACTTTTCGCCATCGGTGTTGTATATTTCAACGCCGTACTCAGTCTGTATCTTTTTGAGAATATCAAGCCCTCTGCGTCCTCTGGTCCTCTTCATGGAATCGGACGAATCCGCAATATGCCTGAGCTCAACCAACACAAACTCCGGGATCACTATCGGGCCTTCTAGAAACCCTGTGCTCATAATATCCGCAATTCGTCCGTCAATTATAACACTTGTGTCGATTATCTTGGGTATTTCCCCCGACTTTTTCTTTCCCTTTGTAAAGGGCCTGACCTGCTCCTGGTTCTGCATTTGTTTTCTCTGCGACAAGACAGGGGCGATCAGATCGCTTCCCTTGCTGCTTGCGACTACCACTCCAAAAAATCCTAAAAACAGATATAGCAGTATGTTTATCAAAGCTCTTAAATATGGATTCGTCAGAAATATGACAGTCTGAGAAACAAAAAAAGCGATCACAAATCCCATTACAAGACCGATGAAACCTGCCAGTATCTTGTTACCCGATACGCCTTCGAGATCGCTTTCTATGTTGTTTGCGACTTTGAAACTCTGTCTTCCCATCATGGGTGCCAGCCTAAAAAAAATAATAGCGAAAAAAAATGCAAATACGACGGCGACACCGATTCTTTGGTTGGCTGTAAACACAGTGTTTATTCTGTATCCGGACTTTTCAAGTACAACCGAAACAAGCAGACACACAAGGTAGCCGATAGCCCCACCCACTATGGTAATCAAAGCTCTCCCAAGTTTCTTTAACATTTCTCCTCCTTTCTCAATTTTTATAATGCGCGCATCCGCATAAGGACTCCTGCCGGCGTATATCAATTTGCCGTAGAGTTTTTATCAGGCAGCAGAGTTTTTATCAGGCACCGGACACAATATTTCTTTACATCCTTGCCGAAAAAAGGTGCGGCATTTTTATATCCTGTATAAAAGCGGTATTTTTATCACACAACTATACATAATTAGTATAAAACTTATGGGGTTTTACGTCAAGGGCGTGGTTCCCAAAGCACACATAAGTATGGTAAAATTCATATATCAAACACATTTAAAAAACACATATAGGTAATATGATTTAGAAAACATAAGGAGGACATGAAGCATGAGTAAGTTACTTGTAGTTGACGATGAACCCAAGATCCGTGAGGTCATAAGGGAATATGCGGAATTCAACGGACACGAGGTTACCGAGGCAACCGATGGTATGAGTGCCGTGGGGCTGTGCAAACTCAATGATTACGACCTGATCATCCTGGATATCATGATGCCTAAACTTGACGGATTTTCCACCTGCAAAGAGATCAAGAAAATCAAAGATATCCCTACCATAATGCTCTCTGCGAGGGGGGAGGAGTATGATAAGTTATTCGGATTCGAACTCGGAATAGACGACTATATCGTCAAGCCGTTCAGTCCCAAGGAGCTGATGGCGCGGGTCAACGCCGTTCTCAACAGAAAGAACGCCTCCTCCGGCCTCAAGACCGATCTTCTGAAATTCGACGGTCTTGAAATCAATATCGCAGCCCGCACCGTTGCGGTCGACGGTAAGAGGATCGAGCTCACTCCCAAAGAGTACGATCTCCTCTTCTATTTGATTGAAAACAAGAATATCGCTCTCTCCAGAGATAAGCTTCTCGCCGATATATGGGGTTATGACTTCTTCGGTGACGACAGAACCATAGACACACATATAAAAAACCTCAGAAACGCACTCGGCGACTATCGCGATTTCATCGTTACGCTTCGAGGTGTGGGTTACAAATTTGAATACGACAGTTAAACCGTGTCGACGGAAGAGATGAACAAAAAAAGATTTGATTTCAAAAGTATAAAATTTAAATTGTGGGTGTATTTCATAGGGTTCGGAGTCATCATACTTCTTCTGATATGGGGACTTCAGTATTTCTTCCTCAACAGTTATTACTCTGAGATGAAAAAGTCCCAGACGGTCGATATTTCAAACGATATCCAGAACAGATTCGCAGCAAGCAGATACGACAAAGCTGTCTTGGAAAGCATTGTGGCCAAAGAATCCACATCAAACGACCTTACCATCTATATCTACGATGTGAACGCAAACGAATATCTTGTCAAAGGGCTATCCGTCAGTTTTTTGGCGCCCGAATCCTTTTATAATTTGAGATATTCCGCGGCGGTCGCCGATCTCAACAGCAAATTGAAAAACGGCGCCCTCGACAACGCGAGTCTCGTAAACACGGACAAAATGAGGCAGAAGATCGTGGGATACGCCAGCTATCTGCAAGATGAGCAGAATAAACGTTCTTATATAATGTACGTTTTTGCGCCCCTTGCGCCGATGCAATCCACCATCAACATTCTGCGGTCTCAGCTGATATATGTGACCGTTATCGCAATACTCCTTTCGCTTGCAATGGCTCTTTACCTGTCAAATAGAATTGCAAGACCCATCAAGTCGATAACAATATCCGCTGCCGAGATGGGTAAAGGGAATTACGGCGTCAAGTTCCGCGGCGGTCATTTTACCGAGATTTCCGATCTTGCAGACACGCTGACACAAGCCGAGGGTGAACTCGAAAAGACCGATATGTATCAGAAGGATCTGATCGCCAATGTGTCACACGACCTCAGAACACCGCTGACCATGATAAAATCTTATGCTGAAATGGTACGCGACCTGTCGGGAAACAACCCCGCAAAGAGATACGAACATCTGTCGGTGATTATAGAAGAAGCCGATCGCCTCAACATGCTTGTGACCGATATGCTGAACCTTTCGCGGATGCAGTCAAAGCGCATCGTTTTGGACAGCAAGATCTTTGATTTGGGCAAAGCCACAGACTCCATTATAGCCTCTTATGAAATCCTGATGGAAAACGATTCATACGACATAGTCTTCAATCGCGACCCGGGTGATTTTTTCATAAAGGGTGATGAAGCCAAGATCAAGCAGGTCATGAACAATCTTATAAACAACGCCGTCAAATACTGCGGCACCGATAAAAAGATCATAATTGGGCTTGTCAGACTTAGCAGAAAGGTGCGTTTTTATGTGACAGACCACGGTGAGGGAATAGCGCCCGATGAAGTTTCGCACGTGTGGGAGCGCTACTACAAATCCAGCACTCATCACGTGCGCTCCACCGAGGGCAGCGGTTTGGGACTTTCAATAGTAAAGGAGATCCTTACTCTCCACAAGGCCGACTTTGATGTCAAGAGCGTTCTTGGGAAAGGCAGCACTTTTTGGTTTGAAATCGCAATCGAAAAGAGCCCCGTGGGGGCAAGCCGAAATCCAATTTCCGGTTCCGGAAGAGGTGGCAAAGGGATCGCCGGGATCGGCAAAAACACCGGCGGAAGCAGCCTCACAGACGACGGCGATTACTCAAAAGGGCCGCGGCTTCCGGCATCGCGTTGACGTGCGCCCGCAAAGTCTCCGCAAGCCCCCGCAAAGTCAATTATCGCCTCTAAATGCAACTATGGCTTCACCGATGTCCTTCACCCCGACTATGGTAAAATTCTTTTTCGTCTTTTTTTCGGGCATCTCCTCATGCATTTGATCCCCAACTTCCTCCTGACCGTGGCGCCCAGCACTTTCATGCCCGTGGCGCCCGGCACTCTCATGCCCGTGATCCCCGGCGCCCTTGTGCCCGTGGCACCCGAAAATATCCTCATTTCTGTTTTGCTTGCACTGCTTTGCGTTTTTTAGCGGCATTATGACACGCTCATACCCGAGCCTTTCGGCTTCGGATGCTATTTTTTCAGCCGACGGCACGGATCTCAAATCGCCGGTCAGACCCACCTCACCTATCGCAATCGTCGATTTTTCGCATGCCAGCCCCCTCATCGAGGAGTAGACGGCAAGAGCTATGCCCAAGTCTATCGCCGTGTCGTCCGGTCTGAGTCCGCCTACCACATTTACATACACATCACGATCCAACATGCTCATACCTTGTTTTTTCTCAATTACAGCCAAAATCATGGCGAGCCTGCGGTTATCGACGCCTACCGCCGTACGCCTTGCAAAACCTATATTTGCCGAAGTTGTAAGCGCCTGTATCTCAAGGAACACAGGACGACTGCCTTCATATACGGCGGTCACGACCGATCCTTCCGTTTTTTCCGCCGTGCTCTCCAAAAAACTTTCCGACAGATTCTTGATCTCCGTAAGACCTTCATGCGCCATCATGAACGCCCCGATCTCGTTTGTGGTGCCGAATCTGTTCTTGTAGGCACGCAAAATCCTTATTTCGCGATCACGCACGCCCGAAAAATTGAGCACGCAATCCACCAGATGTTCAAGTATCTTTGGTCCTGCAAGTTCCCCGCTCTTAGTTACGTGTGCAACTATGAACACGGGGATGTTGCAGCTTTTTCCTATCCTCATGAGTATATTGCCGCATGCGCGAACCTGCGACACACTCCCCGGTGCAGAGTCGATCTCCTGCGTGTACATTGTCTGTATCGAATCTATTATGAGAAACTTTGGTTTTATATTTTCACATGCGACCGATACATTTCCCATATTCGTTTCCGCAAGCACAAAAAGTGAGTCGCTTATCGAAGGACACACTCTGTCTGCTCGCATCTTGATCTGCTCTTCCGATTCTTCACCGGAAACGTATAAAACAGAACCGTATTTTCCTGCAATATGTCCCGCAACCTGCATGATCAATGTGGATTTGCCGATTCCCGGTTCTCCCGATATCAGGGCGAGAGAACCTTTTACAAGTCCTTTTCCCAAGACTCTGTTGAGTTCTTCCACTCCCGTATCCAGCCTCTCTCTGTCCGCCGAACCGACATTTTTCAGCGGCGTTGGTCTTGCTACCCCGTTTTCACTTCCAAAAATACCGCTGCCTATGCGCCGGATGTCACCCGCCGCATCGCTGACTTTTTCTTCCACCATGGATCCCCATGCGCCACAAATGCACTGCCCGAGCCATTTGGGACTCTCATAACCGCACTCCTGGCACACAAATACTGTTTGCACCTTTTTCGCCATATCGCTTTCCCTGTTTTAATGCATGTCCGACTCCGACCCGATTAAGTGTGCCGAATAATCTTATTTTTCTTCGCTCGCCTGATGTTCTGCGATAATTTTATCCGCCATCGCTTTCGGAACTTCCTGATACCTTTCAAATGACATCTCAAACGTACCTCTCCCCTGGGTCATCGAACGCAGCCCGAGAGCATAATCAAACAGCTCCGCCTGCGGCGCTTCCGCAAGCAGTTTCTGATCGCCGGAAGCTTGAGGTTCCATACCCAATATTTTACCGCGGCGCTTATTCATATCCCCCATCACATCTCCCATATAATCATCGGGAACATATATCTCCATATGCATGATAGGCTCAAGCAGACAAGGATTTGCCTCCGCCATACCTTTTCTGAATGCGATCCCCGCAGCCAGCTTGAAGGACACCTCATTGGAGTCCACATCATGGTAAGAACCGTCATAGAGCACCGCTTTTACATTTACGCATTTGCAGCCGGCAAGAGGTCCTTTTTCCATGCACTCAAGCAATCCTTTTTCAACCGCGGGAACATAATTTTTCGGTACCGAACCGCCAAACAGTTCTTCGCTGAATTCAAGCCCCTCTTCCGTGGACGGTGAAAATTTTATATGCACATCCCCGTATTGTCCGGCTCCGCCCGACTGCTTTTTGTGTTTTCCCTGAACATCGGAGCTTCCTTTTATGGTTTCTCTGTATGCGATCTTTTGCGGAACGGTCTTTACGCTCACGCCGAATCTGTCCTTTAACTTTGCCATGATGATCGTCAGCTGCATGTCGCCCTGACCGCCGAGCAGAGTCTGATGAGTCTCAGGATTTCTTTCGACCACAAAGGACGGATCTTCTTCCCTCAGCTTGTTGAGTCCGCTTCCCATCTTCTCTTCATCACCCTTATCTTCCGGTTCAATCGCCACAAAGTACGTCGGCGACGGATAATCAAGAGGCAAATATCTGATTATGTCGCTCTTGTCGCACAGGGTATCCCCCGACTGCGTGTACTGAAGCTTTGCCACCGCAACGACATCACCGGCCTCGGCATAATTGAGCTCGGTCTGTTCTTTTCCACGCATGAAAAACAGCTTGCCCAATTTTTCGGACTTTCCGGCTCTCTCGTTGTAAACTTCGGTGCCCGATTCCATCTTGCCGGTGACTACTTTCATGATCGAAATTTTTCCGACAAACGGGTCCACTATGGTTTTGAAAACAAAGGCGGACATCGGTGCATCTGTCAGGCACAGCCTTTCCACAGGTTCGTTCGCATCGTTGAAACCCTTGTACGGACCGTGCTGCAACGGGGTCGGCACATAAGTAAGAAGAAGATCCAGCAATCCTTCCACGCCATGCCCGAGTTCAAACGCCGATGAGCAAACAGGTACTATCGCGCCCTCCGATATGCCCTTGACAAGTCCTTTCCTGATCTCTTCATCCGTAAATTCCTCACCTTCAAAATACTTTTCCATGAGTTCATCATCTGCGGATGCTATCGCTTCTTTCAGATCTTCATCTATCTCGGCGGACAGCGGCCATGAAAGCGGAATCAACGCATCGCCAAATTTTTCTTTTAATTCCCCAAAGGTCTTGTAGAAATCGAACTCATCCTTGTCTCTCTTGGTTATAACGATGAAACGCGGGGTGGAATATCTCTCGCACGCCTTCCACGCAGCCTCTGTTCCGACCTGGATTCCGGCACCGGCATCAACCATTATGACTGCGGCTTCAGATGCTCTCAGCGCCGCATTTACCTCTCCCACAAAGTCAAAGTAACCCGGTGTATCAATAAAGTTTATCTTGCTGTCTTTCCATTCTATCGGCACTACCGACGTATTTATGGAAAAGCCTCTCTCTATTTCCATCTTGTCGTAATCGGAAACGGTGTTCCCCGACTCGACCTTACCCAATTTCTTGATCACCCCCGTCTCAAGCAGGGCGGCTTCCAGAAAAGTCGTCTTACCACAACCCCCGTGACCCAACAAAGCAACGTTTCTAATAGTTTCACTTGTATAACCTTTCATTACGGTTTTCCTCCTTGTTACCGTCAATTTTTGATTGAGAATATTTTAACACGAAAGCCATACCCACGCAACGCCTGTCTCGCATCGCCCGGGGCAATCGCACCGGAGCTTGAGAACAGTAAACTTTCAACGATCGGGGGTACTCAAAGCATAAGTATAGAGTGTAATAAAAACGCACCGGCATTTCAAAAAACTCATCGTATGAAAAACGTTCCCACATGGTAAGGATCTTCCCCCTTACTGTGGCTAAAGACGTTTTTCTCCTTTTCTTCAATAAATTTATCTCCTCTTATCTTGTATCTGTATAAGGTGGTGGTGGTGTCATACTCATTGTAAAGGACATACAATTTATCACCTTTTATCTTGACCTGCGAAAGATGGTGTTTGAACTTTACATACTTTATTTTCTTTGTCTTGATATCCACAA
>ERZ773067.121-NODE-121-length-49698-cov-8.572629_pt1 | contig 49698 bp, 32 predicted proteins | sample MGYA00580622_ERZ773067 | MGnify/ENA primary metagenome ERZ773067 (study PRJEB29015, sample SAMEA2737998) | human oral metagenome | biome: human oral; feature: human-associated habitat; material: dental | place: China | collected 2113 ...
TGTCAGTCTCTTGCGCACCTCGCTTGGTTTGCGACTGCAAAGATAGAGCAAAAATATCCGTCCCTCCAAATATCGGCGAAAATTTCTTCTATTCCGGCCCTCCTTCGCGCGTGTACATTATATATATCCACCCACCTATCCACAGGGAGCGAAAGACCTGTCGATTCCACCGCATCTTTTAGGTCGAAAAACCACCCTCCCTCCAGCCCGCTCCACAAGCGACTTCCAAACGCCCCAAAAACGATCTACCGTAGGTCGCCGAAAAAACCTACTGTAGGTCGTCGAGACGACCCACTGTAGGTCGGTCGACCGACCTACAGTGCATCCCTTTTTAACCCAAACCAGGACTGATTCCCAGAAGTAACAGAGCGAGGGATTACGATCTCAGGGATGCACCCATAGAAACACATCCGCTGATGTCTTCATCTGAGTCCAGCTCCTGCGCTTCCGAATCATCCACTCTTATCTACCCCACTACACCCCTATTTTGTCAAGCCCACTTCCCGATAGTCTTACCCTTTACCTTCGCATTAGGCAGCGCTTCCCACCCCGCTCTAGATCTAGGATTTCCCCGTATTTGTTCACGAAAAAAAGTTTACTACCTTTGCTACAAGAGTCTGCTGCATACTCCACCATGGAGCGGGAGTGCCCTAAGCACCAATGGGTACATACCGATACCACTTATCACAGGAGGTAGAGTATAAGCCAGAGAACAAGTGGCAAGAGGCCACATCGACACACTTAAGCAACCCCTGAGGCGGAGCCTACTCATAGAGGAGATCACACCTCGAGAGACAGACGACACACTTCTGCTGAGAGGCCTAGACCGAAGGACAGACTCCCAATAGGAGAAGCTCTCCTAGTCCGCACATCCGTTTCACTCAAACACCGACAAGTCTAATGAAAAAGAGTTTACTCTTCTTCCTGCTCCTATTCCTATCAATAGGGGTAGCATGGGCTCAGAAGAAGCAGACTACTGTCACAGGTGTCGTCATCGCCTCCGATGACAAGGAACCTGTGGTCGCCGCTTCTGTCTCCTGCGTCGAGTTCCCCAAGGTGGGAGCCTTGACTGACCCCAACGGGCGCTTCAGCTTCAATGTCCCCGAGGGTGCCAAGACGCTCAAGATCTCAAGCATCGGCTTCATCACACAGACCGTGGCCATCACTGGCAAGGAACTTCGCATCGTCCTGCGGCCTGAAGAACAAACCCTCTCCCAAGTCGTAGTCGTCGCCTACGGGACGCAGACCAAGAACTCCTTCACGGGGTCGGCAGCTCGTATCGATGTGGCTAGCCTGACGAAGAAGACGGGAGCCAACATCACCACCGCACTCGAAGGTGCTTCTCCTGGGGTACAGGTCTTCACCTCTAGCGGTCAGCCTGGAGCTGGGGCTACGGTCCAGATCCGTGGTATCGGGTCTGTGAACTCCAACACCGCTCCTCTCTATGTCATCGACGGTGTCCCCTACAACACGCTCCTCAGTGGCTTCAACATGGCCGACGTCGAGACCCTGACCGTCCTAAAGGATGCCTCTGCTACGGCTCTCTATGGTGCACGTGCAGCTAACGGGGTCGTCCTCATCACGACCAAGCAGGGGAAGGCAGGACGTATCTCCTTCGAAGCAGAAGTGAAGAGCGGGATCAACGCTCGCTACCTCCCTCAGTACGACGTCATCGACTCGCCTGAAGAATATCTGGAGACGATCTATCACGCTATGAAGAATAGCTACGAGCGCTTTGGTCTGAAGGAGCAGCTCCATTCACTCTACACGAATCCCAAGGCTAAGTTCCAATCCGGCAAGAGTATCGCTGATGCTCCCAAGAACATCTCCGAGCTTCTCTTCTTCCAAGGGATTCTGGAAAATGAGTCCGATGCTACAGGGATATGGAGTCGCTACAACATCTGGAATGCTGAGCCAAGTCAGCTCATTGACCCTGCCACGGGCAAGTTCAATCCCAACGTCAAGCGTCGCTATGATCCAGAGTCTTGGCGTGATCATATCTTCCGCACAGGTCGTATCTCCGAAGCCAACGTCCGCCTATCGGGGGGATCGGATAAGGTGAACTTCTCAAGCTCTCTGGGCTATCAAGACAACATCGGGTACTACATCGGATCGGAATTCAACCGTCTGAACCTGCGCAATAATGTGACAGCCCACCTGACGAACAACTTCAAGGCTAGCCTCGGCCTGGCCTACTCTCGATCAATGATGAAGGACCCTGGACAGGGCTCTAACTCGAACAACGGCTTCCAGTTCGTCAACAAGGTGCCACCTCTCTACCCCGTCTTCGAGCACGGCAACGATGGGAAGATCCTCGCTGACAAGAAGATCCCTGGCGGTCAGAGCTATGACTACGGTCAGGGTGATGGTATCAGCCGTCCCTTCTCTGGGGGGATCAACCCTGCTGGGGCTATCCGCCTCGACCGCAATGAAGCTCTCACCCACCTCACCACCGGGAACCTCAATCTCGAATATCGCTTCCTCAACGACTTCAAGCTAGCCGTCAACTACGGCTTCCAGGCTACAGCTCGTAAGGCAGAATCGCTCACGAACCCCTACTATGGTGATGCTAAGGACCTCGGTCGTATCCGTAATACGAATACGAACAGCTTCTCCTGGATGCTCAACCAGATCCTCTCTTGGGGACGTACCTTCGGTGATCATACCGTCGACGCCTTCATAGCTCACGAAGCCTCCGAAAGCGAAGATGATGTCCACTTCTCAGGCAAGGACAAGGTCATCCGTGGTAATCAGACTACCCTCAATGACGGGATCATCCGTGGCGACATCGAGGGCTATCGCATCCGCTACGCTATCGAGAGCTACTTCGGTCAGGCTCGCTATGACTTCAAGAACAAGTACTACCTGAGCGCCTCGCTCCGCCGTGACGGATCCTCTCGCTTTGCTCCTGAGAACCGCTGGGGGACCTTCGGCTCCGTAGGTGCTGCTTGGATCATGAGCAAGGAGAACTTCCTTTCAGATGTCAAGTGGATCGACAACCTCAAGCTCAAGGCTAGCTACGGGGTGCTCGGGAACCAGTCGCTTGACCTAGCCTACACGGCTTCCAGCCCAGACTACTACCTCTACCACGACTTCTACTCGGTAGAGAACCTCGATGGTAAGCCCTCATTCTCCTTCTTCTCCAAGGGGAATAGAGACCTAAGATGGGAACGCTCAGGCACCTTCAACATCGGCTTCGAGTCTCGCCTCTTCCATCAGCTGGAGCTCAATGTCGACTACTTCGTCAAGACTACGGACAACATGCTCTTCAAGAAGCAGGTCGCTCCCTCTCTTGGCTATGCTTACTACCCTGTGAGCGAAGGTGAACTCCGCAATAGCGGTCTGGAAGTCGAACTCAACTGGGAGGCTTACAAGAGCAAGAACTTCTCGGTCAACGTCCGTGCTAACGGAGGCTACTACCGCAATAAGATCACCCGTATGGCCAACGATGCCCTAGGCAATCCTAAGCACTACGAGATCCATGGTAGCTTCGCCTACAAGAAGGGTCACTCCGTACAGGACTACTACATGCGTACCTGGAAGGGCGTAAGTGACAAGGGACTCCCCCTCTGGAAGGCTTATACCTATAAGGATGCGAACAATAAGGACGTCTACGTCGATGACTACGAAAAGTACATCAGCTCAGGTGGTGACCCCTCTAAGCTGACCGAGACGACAACTTCTAGCTATGGAGATGCTGTGAGAGAGTTCGTCGGCAAGAGCGCTATCCCAGACTTCGTCGGGGGCTTCGGCTTCGATATTCAGTTCCATCGCTTCACGCTGTCGACTAACTTCAGCTATGGTCTCGGAGGCTGGGGCTATGACGGGGTTTACGCTAGTCTCATGAATAGCGGTGCCGCTATCGGCTCTACGAACTACCACAAGGATATCCGCAACTATTGGACTCCTGAGAGACCTACCAATCTGCCGATCCTGACCAACGAAGCCGATCAGCTCAAGTATGCAAGTAGCACCTCGACTCGCTTCCTGACCAGCCGATCCTTCCTCTCACTGACCAACGCTCGCATCAGCTATGATATCCCCAAAACACTCCTACAGCGTCTGGGTCTGAGCGGTGCTTCGGTATACGTCAGCGGAGACAATCTCTTCCTCATCTCTGCACGTAAGGGCTATGCCTCTATGTCTAGCCAGAGCGGGGGATCATCGACGAGCCGCTACCTCCCAGTTTCGACCTTCGTAGCGGGTATCCGTCTTGGCTTCTAATGTCCCATCTCTTATACACCCTATCACAATCATGCGTACAAGTATAAGAAACAGCATATGCCTGGCCTGCGGGCTCCTGGCACTCTCTGCCTGTAAGAAAGACTTCCTCGAGAAGGACCCCACAGAGCTCCTCACTGCAGACCAGATAGCTGAAGCAGGGAAGTGGAACGAAGATGTCGCTCTGGGCTTCGTCAACGGGACACTACAGACCTTCTTCAAGTCCTTGCAGTCTACACCTAGTAGTCACGACGACTTTGCTCAGAAGGCCTTCGATATCGAGTCTGACCTGATGTCGGGCGATATGGAGCTCCAGGGGGGGCAGTCCTACGGATGGTTTACCTCCGTAGCCAACCTACTCTCCTACCAAAAGTTTGAGATACTGAACTACTCGGTCTGGCGTATCAGCTACCGTACGGTATCTCTAGCGAATGGCTTCTTCCGCTCTGTAGGTAGCGACGAATCGGTCCCTGAGAAGCAAAACAATCCTAAGACCCTCTATAACTGGGGACAGGTCAAGGCTCTTCGTGCCCTGGCTTACCTCAATCTGGCTCACTTCTACGGCAAGCCTTATAGTGATGCTACGAAGAGCTCGCTCGTCGTACCTATCTATCGCGCAGCCGATGACGCCAGTAAGCCCGGTAAGCTAGCTACCCTAGATGAAGTCTATCAGTTCATCGTCAAGGATCTGATCCAGGCAGCCGACTCCATGGACAAGTCCAAGGTGGTGCGTAGCAACAAGCAGTACCTCAATGCTACAGTAGCCCGTGGTGCTCTAGCTCGTGCCTACATGGATATGGGCGAGTGGGAGAAGGCCTATGATGTAGCCAATACCGTCATCACAACCCAAGCCAAGAATTATCCGCTGATTGCAGCCAAGGACATCCTGACTAACGGCTTCAATGACTACAAGACTCCGGAGTTCATCTGGGCGATCAACATCAACGAGGATAACACCGGTAAGCTTGTAAGCTTCTGGGGGCATATGGACGTCTTTACCTATAGCTATGCTTCTGTCGGAGCGGGCAAGGGGATCAATGCCTACCTACAGGCTGAGATCCCAAGTACGGACCTCCGTAAGGGATGGTTCAGCAAAAGCAAAGGCCTTCCTATCAACAAGTTCTTCCACGCAGCGAGACAGATCCAGGGAGACCGTACTTGGACGAGTGACATCGTCTTCATGCGTATGGCAGAGATGTATCTCATCGCTTCCGAAGCTGCTGCACGTAAGGGAGACGAGGCTAGTGCTAAGAAGCACCTCCTCACCCTGCTCAAGGAGCGTACCGCTGCAGATGACTACGCTGCTGTCGAGACCAAGATCAACGGGCTCAGTGGTGAGGGCCTCCTCAAGGAGATCCTCTACAACTGGCGTGTAGAGATGTGGGGCGAAGGCTTCTCGCTTACGGTGATGAAGCGCTTCAAGATCGACATCCAGCGCTCGGGTCGCAATATCTACTATCCGAACCAGATCATCAAGTGGGATGATCCTCGCCTGACCTACCAGTTGCCTCAGAATGAGACATCGAACAATCCTCTGATCAAGTAACCCCCGTCGCTACTCCTGATCCTACGACACGAGCTCGCCTCCTCAGCCTTAGTGCTGGGGAGGCGAGCTCTTTCTTCATGCCTCTCCTCCCTTCCTCTCAGAAGAAAAGGTGCTAGCTAGAGTTCCTCGAAAGGCGAAAGGGCAAGCTCCCCGAGGCTAGTAGGTATCCTCGAATACCTTCGAGATGATCCGCCCCTTCTCGCCCAGATCCTTCCTAGGGAGAAGCAGGGGAAGGTAGCCCCCGACGGGACGGACTTCTTCCAGAGCTATACACCATAAACGATACGCCCCCAAACAGCCCGCATAAACAGAGGCCTCCGAGCACCCCCAAAAACGACCTACGGTAGGTCGTCAAAAAAACCTACTGTAGGTCGTCTCACCGACCCACAGTGGGTCGTCGAGGCGACCTACCGTGGATCGGTTTTTGCCCCCTTAGCAGAGCCCAGCCCCAAAGGGTAGAATACCGCCTTCTCACTTAGTCGGAAACGACCTCTTCACACGAGGGAAACGCATCCCTCCACAGCCCCGCTCTCCTCAGGCTACTTCCCCAAGAGCTAGAGCAAGTCGACCGAGGGCAAGAAATCTTCTTCTCCAGAGGGCCACTTCTCCGTAGCGCTATCTCTCTCCTGAAGCGCCCGCCGAGGAAAAATCTCCTTACGTAGACTAGGTACCGAATATATTTGTATATTTGTAGTCAGGAAAATAACTAGTGCCTCTAGGCACAAGATCAACATCAACCACTAAATACAAGTGTAACAGTATGGAAATCAAGAAGTCACCTAAAGCCGACCTCGAGAAGGGCAAAGGACTCTCTCTCCTACTGGGTCTCGTCGTCGCTCTCTCCTTGACCTTCGTGAGCTTGGAGTGGCGCAGTGCAGTAGCGCAGGCTGGGAACCTCAATAACTCTGGCAATAAGGCTGACCTCGAAGAAGCCCTCCTCGTCAAGGAAGAGCAACCCGAGGAAAAGCCCGAAGAACCTAAGCCACAGGAAGCTCCTCAGCAGACGGAGATCCAGCTCCCTGATGAATTTAAGGTCGTGAGCAACGATATCAAGGTCGAGAAGCCTTCGTTCGTCTCTGCTGACGAAAACAAGGCTCTGCCTCCCCCCCTCCCCTTCGGGCCTAAGGACATCCCTGGTACTCCTACTGAAGAAATCTCTGAAGAAATCTTCGAAGTCGTAGAAGAGCAGGCAGAGTTCCCTGGTGGTATCAATGCACTTCGTAAGTACCTCATGGACAACCTCCGCTACCCTGAGAGCGCTCAGGATGCAGGTATCCAAGGTAAGGTCATGGTACGCTTCGTCGTAGAGCGTGACGGATCGGCTACCGCTGTAGAGATCTACAAGGGCGTAGACCCCGCACTCGACAAGGAAGCTATCCGTGTGGTCAAGTCCGTACCCAAGTGGAAGCCCGGTAAGCAGCAGGGTAAGCCCGTACGTACACGCTTCGTCGTGCCTATCGTCTTCTCTCTCCAGTAAGACTAACCCCATGCGAAGCGCTAGACCTAGCTAAGCCTAGCGACCTTCGACAACCCTATAGTATAGAGGGCAGGTATCACCAATCTTAGGTGTGATACCTGCCCTCTCTCTTTGCTCCTCGACGATGGGGTGGGGGCTTGAGCGATTTAGCTTTTTCGGGGGCTAAATCGTATCTTTGTCTCAAGTGTATCGCGGGCGAGCGCACTACGACGCACAGCTCCGCCCTACCCCATCATGACAATGGCATCCACGACAATGCATCCTGACCAACAACTCGCTCTCATGCGCCAAGCGATCGAGGAGCAGCTCCAGGCACGCGCCCTCCACGAGCGTCAGCCTCAGGGACTCTTCGCCCCGATCGACTATACACTCCGCCTCGGAGGCAAGCGCCTTCGCCCCCTGCTCTGCTGTGTCGCTGCAGCGACCTTCAGCCCCGAGTGGCAGCGAGCCCTCCCCGCAGCAGTAGCGCTAGAGATCTTCCATAACTTCACCCTCCTCCATGACGACCTGATGGACCGCTCGCCCCTACGCCGTGGGCAGGAGACGGTCTTCCGTCGCTGGGGAGACAATACGGCGATCCTATCAGGTGACGCCATGAGCATCGAGGCCTATGCCTCGCTAGCCGAGATCGAGGAGAAGGGGCTACTAGGTGTCATCGTCCCCCTCTTCAGCCAGATGGCGCTCGAGGTATGTATCGGCCAACAGCTGGACATGGAGTTCGAGACACGCAGTGAGGTGCGCCCTGAGGAATATATGGAGATGATCCGCCTGAAGACCTCCGTCCTCCTAGGGGCTTCACTCCAGATCGGCGCACTCATCGGGGGCGCTCAGCCTGTCGATGCTCTTCGCCTCTACGAAGCAGGTGTACAGCTCGGCCTTGCCTTCCAGATCCAGGACGACCTCCTCGACGTCTACGGCGATGAGCAGACCTTCGGCAAGCCCATCGGTGGCGATATCATCCACGCTAAGAAGACCCTCCTCCTACTCTATACGCTGGAGCAACTCCAGGGGAATGCTCTCAGCGAACTTCGCTCTATTCTAGCCCTCAGTCCCGAAGAGCGTACAGGCAAGGTCGATCGGGTACGTCAGCTCTATGACGAAGCTGGCACACGTACCTATGCCGAATCAGAAGTCCAGCGCCTCACGGACAAGGCCTTCTCCCTCATCGATCAGATGGAGCTCCGTGACGAGGGACGCTCGCTACTCTTAGCCCTCTTCCATACGCTCTCGGGCCGAACCAAGTGATGATGACACAGCTGATCGATAGCCACACGCATATCTATGCGGAGGAGTTCGACGAGGACTTCTCAGCGATGCTTCAGCGAGCCGAAGAGTCGGGCGTGTCTCAGATGGTCCTCCCCTGTGTCGACAGTGAGAGTTGGCCCCTGATCCAGTCACTCAGTGAGGCTTATCCCCAGCGTCTCTTCCCTACTATTGGCCTCCACCCGACCTACGTCAAGGAGGACTACGAGGCACAGCTCTCCTATCTAGAGCAGCACCTCGGAGGGGGCATCGTAGCTATCGGTGAGATCGGACTCGACTACTATTGGGATACGACCTTCCGAAGCGAACAGCTCAAGGCCTTCGAGAGGCAACTTCGCTGGGCACACCAGCTCGGGCTCCCCGTGATCCTGCATGTACGGGAGGCTTTCAGGGATACCTTTGACCTTCTTCGTTCGCTCCAGCTCCCGGGACTTCGTGGAGTCTTCCACAGCTTCACAGGCAGTCGAGAGGAGCTACAGGAAGCGCTGTCCTTCGAGCACTTCTACATCGGGATCAATGGTGTCGTGACCTTCAAGAATAGTTCGCTCAAGGAGTACGTCGCCGACATCCCCCTCGACCGACTCGTCGTGGAGACAGATGCGCCTTATCTAGCGCCCGTCCCCAAGCGAGGTCGACGCAATGAGCCGGCCTTCCTCCCCTACACAGCGAGCTTTGTCGCTTCTTGCTACCAGATCTCCGACGAAGAGCTCTCAGCTCGTACGAGCGAGAACGCCCGCCGACTCTTTGCCCTCCCTCCACGCTAGGCGCGGGCCTTATCTGAAGTACATACCGAAGAAGAAGGACGGACAAACCAACTAGGATGTAAGCGCCCACGATACTCCCTACACGCTAATTATCACTACTATGCTTTCTATAGATTCGCTCATCAAGCAAACACGCACTTATCGTCGCTTCGACGAGTCCGTAGCTATCGACCGCCTACAGATCGTCCGCTGGCTTGACATCGTCCGTCAGACCCCTTCGGCACGCAATGCCCAACCGCTGAAGTATATCATCATCACCGATACCGAGCTCTGCCACGAGATCACCTCTAAGCAGCACTGGGCTTCTATGCTCCCCGAGTGGGACGGCCCAAGTGTAGGGGAGCGTCCTCGTGCTTACCTCCTGCAGATCCTGGATACAGACATCGCTCCTGCAGCTCGCTTCGACGAGGGTATTCAGCTTCAGGCGCTGGGGCTCCTCGCTACAGAAGCTGGCTACGGCACGTGTATCTTCGGCGGGCATGGCAAAGCCGAGCTCTCCCGTCGCCTTGGCCTACCGACCCACCTCTCGATCAATGCTATCATCGCTATCGGTAAGCCCCAAGAGGAAGTGGTACTCGAAGAGGCTCGCAACCCAGAGGATGTCCGCTACTGGCGTGACAAGGAGGGACGTCACCACGTACCTAAGCGCCCCTTGAGTGAGCTGATCATCGAGCCCAACAAACCCTCTATCTTCTAGACTTACTGCCTGCTGGAGAGCCGACTTCGCCTGTCGGGAGATAGACCTTCGCCTTTAGAGGGCAGAAGCTTTTTCCCCGAGTGATAGAAGCCTTTCCCTAGAGACAAGCCTACTTACCCTGCGGGACGAAGCGACGCCTTTCGTAGGCCCTTCGGCAGCCAGCACAAACGATCTCATTCCCCTATCCTTATCCCACTTCCCCATACATTCATGAAGGCGATCCCCTCCCTTTTCTCCATCCTCGTGCTTATGCTACTCCTCTCCTCCGCCAGCTGTGGGAGCGCTACGAGGCAAGCACAGAGTGCGGACAGCATCAGTGAGCCCAGCCGTACAGCTGCTCCCTTCGACGCAGACACTGCCCTACGATACATCCGAGAGCAGGTAGCATTTAGCGTCCGCACTCCAGGAAGCGAAGGGCACAAGGCTTGTGCTTCTTGGATCGAGTCCAAGCTCCGTGACTGGGGCTATACGGTGACGCTCCAGCACTTCACTGGGAAAGATTACTTCGGCAAGGAAGTACAGGGGACGAACATCATCGCTACCCTCCAGCCCGAGCACGAAGAGCGCATCCTACTGATGGCTCATTGGGATACCCGTCAGGTAGCAGATCACGATCCCGTAGCTAGCCGACAGCAGGAGCCGATCCTCGGTGCCGATGACGGCGCTAGTGGTGTAGCTGTCCTCCTCGAGCTCGCTCGGCAGGAAGCGCTCAAGCCGTCGGGTAAGGCCCTGGACTTCGTATTCTTCGACCTCGAAGATGGTGGCGGAAGCCAAAGTGAAGACTCTTGGTGCCTCGGCTCTCAATATTGGGCCAAGCACCCCCACCGACCAGGCTACTCCGCCCAGTGGGGGATCCTGCTGGATATGGTCGGTGCTCATGGCGCTCGCTTCTATTGGGAGGGGCTGTCTAAGGAGTATGCACGCCCACTCCTCGCCACACTCTGGCAGACAGCAGCACAGCTCGGCTGGGGCAATTACTTTGTCCAAGCCAATGGATCACAGATGACCGATGACCACGTCGCCGTAGTACGTGAGCTAGGTATTCCTTCGGTCGACATCATCAACTTCGACCCCACACGCCCCACGGGCTTCGGTGCGCACTGGCACACTACGGCCGACGACATGAACATCATCTCTCGGGAGACGCTTCGAGCTGTCGGAGAGACAGTCGCCACGACGGTCCGTGAGGATCTCTAATTCGTGCGAACCTCTTATTCGCTATCATTCCTTCATGCCTACAATCAACGAACTACAAGACGAGATCATCGAGGAATTCTCAGCCCTCGATGATTGGATGGATCGCTATGCACTGATCATCGACCTCGGGAATACCTTAGAGCCCCTGCCTGAGAGCGACAAGACACCGACCAACATCATCGAAGGGTGCCAGAGTCGTGTATGGATCACCGCCTCCTTCGACGGGGAGCGTATCCACTTCCGTGGCGAGAGTGACGCACTCATTGTCAAGGGGATCGTCAGCCTCTTACTACGTGTCCTCGACGGACAGACGCCTCAGGACATCCTCGCCTCCGACCTCTACTTCATCGAGCGTATAGGACTGGCCGAGCATCTCTCCCCCACTCGCTCCAATGGGCTCGTATCCATGCTCCGTCAGATGCGACTCTTCGCAGCAGCCTTCGCAAGTAAAAGCTAAGTCTCATCAATCCCCTTATGCATATCTATCATCAGTTACTGAGGTCAGCGGTAGTGACCTCAGCAGCCCTTGTTGTGGCTACTGCGCTCGTCACCTCCTGTTCGTCCAAGACCGTTGGTGGTGGAAGTGACGATCAGCTTCTCAGCTTCGTCGACCCCTTCATAGGTACGGGCGAGCACGGGCACACCTTCCCCGGGGCTACACGTCCCAATGCGCTGGTCCAGTTCAGCCCCGACACCCACCTCATCGGATGGGATGCCAGCAGTGGCTATCATGCCTCTGACAGCGTGATCTATGCCTTCAGCCTCACCCATCTCTCGGGGACCGGCATCGGAGACCTTGGAGACGTCGCCCTCCTTCCCTTCTCTGGAGCGGATAGTCTCAAGCCCGTCGCTACCTTCGACAAGGCTACGGAGGTCGCCACACCAGGCTATTACGCCGTCCAGCTACAGAACTTCGGGATCAAGGCCGAACTCACCAGCACCGATCGTGTCGGCCTCCTTCGTGCCACTTATGCCGATAGCACGGACCGCAAGCTCCTTCTTGACCTCGGACATATCCTGCAGCCCAACTGGGGGCATAAGGTAATGGGCAATGACTTCCGCCTCGTCAACGACTCCACGATCCAAGGGACGTACTATACCAAGGGCTGGGCTGAGCATCATCAGCTGAGCTACACGATCCGTCTTGCTTCGCCCGTCGACAGCATTGCCCTCTATCGGGATGGTAAGCGTGAGCTCATCCAGCCGGGCTATGCGGTGACCAAGGACACAGCTGACCTCAAGCTTCACCTCTATCTCCCTGCAGGAAGCGAAGCCTATCAAGTGAAGATCGGCGTCTCTGCCGTCTCGCCCGAAGGTGCTGAGAAGAACCTCACGGCCGAACTTCCTCACTGGGACTTCGACGCTGTACATCAGGAGAGCCGACGTATCTGGTCCGAAGTCCTCTCGCGCATCACGATCGAGACGAAGGATACGACCGTCCTCAAGAACTTCTACACTGCCCTCTACCACGCACACATCGCACCCTACAACTATCAGGACGTAGATGGCGCCTTCCGTGGCATGGACAAGCAGATCCACCAAGGTGATCCGAAGGACGGACATTATACTGTCTTCTCCATCTGGGATACGTACCGTGCGCTACATCCGCTACTGACGATCATCGATCCTGACCAAGCGCTCCGCTACGGTAGAAGCTTAGTCCAGGACTACCAAGAGGGGACGATCCTCCCCCGCTGGCCACTTGCGGCGAACTATACAGGCTGTATGCCTGCCTACCATTCAGTGAGCATCCTGGCTGACCTCGTAGCCAAGGGGCTAGCTTCAAAGGAAGACCTTCGTCTCTGGACGGAAGCTGCCGTACGTAGTTCCATTTACAGAGAAGACCTCGCGAAGAAGTTCGCCGGTACTCGTGAGCTGGACCTCATCACCCGTCATCCATATTACAAGGAACTACTAGGCTTCGTGCCCGCCGACTCCGTGCCCGAGAGCGTCAGCTGGGGCGTAGAGATGGCCTACGATGACTGGTGTATCGCCCGTCTAGCAGAGGCTGCTGGGCTCGACTCTATCCGTCAAGTCTATGATAAGAAGGCGCTCTACTACCAGCGCTATTGGGATCACGAGACTAAGCTCATGCGTCCCGTGATGGCCGATGGCAAGTTCCGCACGCCCTTCAATCCTCGCTTCTCTGCACACGAGAAGAGTGATTACACCGAGGGTAATGCTTATCAGTGGAGCTTCTATGCACCTCATGACATGGAGGGCTTCCTCAAACTCATGGGCGGGAAGGCCGTACTTGAGCAGAACCTCGATACGCTCTTCACCACCTCGTCTCGTATCGACGGAGCAGAGCAATCAGGCGATATCACCGGTCTCATCGGGCAGTACGCTCACGGCAATGAGCCCAGCCACCATATCGCTTACCTCTACAACTACACCGCTTCGCCACACAAGGGGCAAGCACTCCTAGATACCGTCCTTCGCCACTTCTACAAGCCCACTCCCGATGGCATCATCGGCAACGAAGACTGTGGACAGATGTCGGCGTGGTATATCCTCAGCGCCCTCGGCTTCTACCAAGTCTGCCCCGGGAAGGCTGAGTACATGATCGGTCGTCCGCTCGTAGACAAGGCGACTATTCGCCTGAAGAGTGGCACCTTCACCATCGAAGTCAAGGGCAATTCTCCCGCCAATAAGTACGTGCAGTCGGCGAAGATCAACGGCCGAGATATCACCGGTACGCTGACCTTCTCCCACGCTGATCTCCGTGCTGGTGGCACGCTTGAGATCGTAATGTCCGACAAGCCTCGCAAGTAAGGCAAGACTCCCCTTCTCCTCCACACGAGCGCTAGCTACTCCGTGCAGGGACTTTGTCCTTCGGAGAGCTAGCGCTCGCTCGTTTATTCTGATGCCTTAGCACCCAAGGTCACCGCATTCACCTTCTCTCCTACTCGTCAATCCTCCTCCTTCATTCCTCGACGGAAGATTTACGGCAAGGAAAAGGCTCCATTCATAACCTGTAATAGTAGCCTTCGTAATGGGTAAAAGCCGAGGAGTTTACCGGTAATGAAGGCAGGTACAGCAGGGAGCGAGGATGCCCACCCATTGGGCATCGGGAAGGAGCATAAGGGATATTCCTGAAAAAATTAAATAACTCGTTCTGGTTTACACTAATTTATCTTATCTTTGTTGCACAGAACGATAAGAGTATCAACTATAAATACCTAAATAAAATGGTTAGTTACAAGGAACTCGGCTTGGTCAACACTCGTGAGATGTTCGCCAAGGCTGTCAAGGGTGGCTATGCTATCCCCGCATTCAACTTCAACAACATGGAGCAGCTCCAGGCTATCATCGGTGCTGCCGTAGAAACGAAGTCCCCCGTCATCCTCCAGGTCTCCAGCGGTGCTCGCAAGTATGCGAACCAGACACTCCTTCGCTATATGGCTCAGGGTGCTGTCGAATACGCTAAGGAACTGGGTTGCCCTAACCCACAGATCGCCCTTCACCTCGACCACGGTGATAGCCTCGAGCTCTGCAAGAGCTGTATCGAGATGGGCTTCTCTTCTGTGATGATCGACGGCTCACACCTGCCTTATGACGAGAACGTAGCACTGACTCGCTCGGTAGTCGAATATGCTCATCAGTTCGATGTCACGGTAGAAGGTGAACTCGGTGTCCTCGCAGGTATCGAAGATGATGTCGTAGCTGAGCACCACACCTACACCGAACCTGAAGAAGTCATCGACTTCGTCAGCAAGACGGGTGTAGACTCTCTGGCTATTTCTATCGGTACGTCGCACGGGGCTAACAAGTTCACTCCTGAGCAGTGCCACCGTGATGCTAACGGCATCCTCGTACCTCCCCCCCTCCGCTTCGATATCCTTGCAGAGATCGAAAAGCAGATCCCAGGCTTCCCCATCGTCCTTCACGGCTCCTCTAGCGTACCTCAGGACGAAGTCGCTACCATCAACCAGTACGGTGGTGCCCTCAAGGATGCTGTCGGTATCCCCGAAGAGCAGCTCCGTCAGGCTGCTAAGAGCGCTGTCTGCAAGATCAACATCGACTCCGATGGTCGTCTAGCTATGACTGCTGCTATCCGCAAGGTCTTCGCTACCAACCCTGCAGAGTTCGATCCACGTAAGTACCTCGGTCCAGCACGTGACTCGCTCAAGAAGCTCTACATGCACAAGATCGAGAACGTACTCGGCTCCAACAACCGTCTCTAAGAGACAGCTAGCTCGCCGATCGCCCTACAACTAGGGCTGAGACGGAGCTAATACGACAAGAGGCTACCTGCCTTCCCGTACCCTCGTGTGGGTGGGAGTCAGGTAGCCTCTCTCTTTTCACTCTACCGATAGATCATATATATGCACCGCCTCTTCACGCTCCGTGAGCATGATCACGGAGCTTACCCCTTCGACCAAGTCGAGGTGGCGGACTTCCGTCCTGCCTTTGCCGAAGCTATTGCTGAGAAGCGTAGTGAGGTCGAGGCCATCATCCAGCAGACCGATGCGCCTACCTTCGCCAATACCATCGTAGCGCTTGAGCGAAGTGGAGCTAAGCTCGAATGGCTCTCTGGTATCTTCTACAACCTCCTCCACGCCGAAGCTACCGACGAACTGATGGAGATCAGTCAGGAGCTTAGCCCTGAGCTCTCCGCCCTCTCCTCGTACATCCTCCTCTCCGAAGGGCTATTCGCTCGTATCCGCTCCGTCTGGGAGGAGCGGGATCAGCTGAAGCTAGACCTCGAGGATGCGCGCCTCTTGCAGCGCACTTATGAGAGCTTTAGTGAGAGTGGCGCTCTCCTACCTGAGGATAAGAAGGAGCGCCTCCGTGAGGTGAAGCGAGAACTCAGCGAACTAGCCCTCACCTTCGGACAAAATAACCTCAAGGAGCAAGCACGCTTCCGACTCTGGGTCGAGGACGACGCCCAAGTAGCCGGACTCCCTGAGTCGGCACTCGGCGTAGCACGTGAGCTAGCGAAGAAGGAAGATAAGCCCCATGGCTACCTCTTCACCCTAGCAGCCCCGAGCTTCTTCCCCTTCATGCAGCACTGCCCTGACGCTAGCCTTCGAGAGGAGATGTACCGAGCGAAGATGAGCCTGGGTGCAGTGGAGGGCGAGTTTGACAATAGAGATGTCATCCGTCGCCTTGCCAACCTCCGTCTGGAGCTTGCCCAACTCCTCGGGCATACGACCTTTGCCTCGAAGGTCCTCACCAAGCGCATGGCGGGCTCTCCCGAAGCTGTCTACCGTCTGCTGGACGAACTCCTAGAGGCTTACCTCCCCGTAGCGAAGGAAGAGCTCGCTAAGGTAGAGGCCTTCGCCCATGAAGCAGGTGAGACCAAGGCGCTACAGCCCTGGGACTGGAGCTACTGGGCCGAGCAGTACAAGAAGGCCTTCTACGAGCTGGATGAAGAGGAGCTCCGCCCTTACTTCGAGCTCAATCGGGTCTCCACAGCGATCTTCTCCCTCGCTACCCGTCTCTACGGCATCCACTTCAGCGAGCGCACCGACCTGCCCGTCTATCATCCCGACGTACATACCTACGAGGTACAGGATAGGGACGGCTCTTACCTCGGCCTGCTGTACACGGACTTCTTCCCTCGTGAAGGGAAGCAGAGCGGAGCTTGGATGAATAACCTCCAGGAGCAGTACCACACCGCCTCGGGCGAAGACCACCGTCCGCACATCGTCCTCGTGATGAACTTCACCCAGCCCGTCGGTGATCGTCCAGCGCTACTGACACCGGGGGAAGTGCGCACCTTCTTACATGAGTTCGGTCACGCCCTCCACGGCATGCTTGCCCAGGCTCGCTACAGCTCACTCAGCGGGACAAACGTCGTCCGTGACTTCGTAGAGCTACCCAGCCAATTGATGGAGAACTGGCTAGATGAGCGGGAATGGCTCCAGAGCTTCGCCCAGCACTACCAGACGGCAGAGGCTCTACCCGACTCCCTCATCGAGCGAATGGAGCGTGCCCGTCACTTCCTCGTAGGCTATACAGCCTGTCGTCAGCTGAGCTTTGGCTATCTAGACATGGCTTGGCACACGCTTACGGAGCCCCTCCCAGAAGGACTCGATACAAAGGACTTCGAAGAAAAGGCTTGGGCTAAGGCCGTACTCCTACCCGCTTCTCCAGCCCCCTGTCAGATGAGTACTGCCTTCGGACACATCTTCTCCGGTGGCTACAGCGCCGGCTACTACGGCTACAAATGGGCGGAGGTACTCGATGCGGATGCCTTCGCCGCCTTCCAGCAGGAAGGGATCTTCTCGAGCAAGACGGCCCAGCGCTTCCGTGACTGTATCCTTTCCCAAGGTGACCGAGAGGATGCCGAAGTGCTCTACGAGCGCTTCCGTGGGCAAGCCCCCTCGATCGAAGCCCTTCTTCGCAGGGACGGCATCGAGCGTCGCTAGCCTCACATTCGACCAAGCCCCAGCGTCACAAACCTCCGTGACGCTGGGGCTTACTTGTATCTAAGGTTCAGGGCTAATTCCAAAGGATTTACCCACACCTTCTAAGCCGGCTAACTACCTCTTCTAAATCGCCTCCTCCAAGACCCGAAAAAACGACCTACGGTAGGTCGCCGAAAAAACCTACTGTGGGTCGTCGATGCGACCTACGGTAGGTCGTCAAGACGACCTACCATAGATCCCTTTTTGACCCTCCCGAAGAAGGTGAATGAGACCGCCTGTATCAGGGGCTCTAAACCTTGGAATGCACTTAGGGAAACAGGGGAATGTGTCGGGGCACTTCTTCGCCGTCTCTCGGCCTTCGCTAGCTCCGCCGAAATGCGGGGAAATGATCGAAGGGATAGCGCCATGATGCTTCCGAGGTCGCGGGGAGGATGCTCAGCCCCTGCCGACTACCTAAAAATGTGTATTTTTGCCCCCGCAAATCATTCAATTTCATCAATAATCGGACACAGTAATGAAGAAATTTCTTATTCTTTTCTCCCTACTCCTCTGCGTGGGTCGTGTAAGCGCTCAGACGGAAGCAGCCCCTCAGGAGGAAGCTCCTAAGGCGTGGAAGTTCTCCGGCGTCTCTGGCCTCAACCTTGCTCAGACCTCTCTGACCAACTGGGCTGCCGGGGGTGAGAACTCCGTCGCTTGGAACCTCTATCTCAATGCGTCAGCTAACTATAAGAAGGGGGCCTGGAGCTGGGACAATGCCCTGGTCACAGACTTCGGGAAGACCTTCACCTCGACGAATAAGTGGCTCAAGAGTGTCGACAAGCTCAACCTGAGCACCAAGGTCGGTCGCTTCGTGAGCAAGCACTGGAGCATCTCTGCCCTCGGTGACTTCCTCTCACAGTTCGACCGTGGCTTCGATGCCTCGACGAACCCCAACATCGCGGGGAACAAGGACAAGTACATCTCTACGATCTTCGCTCCCGGCTACCTGACCCTCGCTATCGGGGCAGACTACAAGCCTAACGACGACTTCTCCCTCATGCTCTCTCCTGCTACGGGCAAGATGACCTTCGTCTTCGACAAGAAGCTCTCCGACGCAGGTGCCTTCGGTGTCACCCCAGGTAAGAAGGTGCTCGCTGAGCTCGGTGCCCTAGCTGTAGCTAACTACAAGCGTAAGCTCGCTGAGAACATCAACCTCGTGACCAAGCTCTCCCTCTTCACCTCGTACGACAAGAACTTCGGGAATATCGACGTGAACTGGGATATGATGATCGCCTTCAAGATCAATAAGTTCCTCTCCACGACGCTCACGACGAACCTCGTCTACGATGACAATATCAAGACCCGTGACGATCAGGGCAACATCCGTGGCGCTAAGGTACAGTTCCGTGAAGTCCTCGGCCTAGGTCTGGCCTACAACTTCTAAGCGCTCCCCAGACAAGCGTCTAAGTCGCTTTAATCAAGGGCTATTCCACCGAGTGGGATAGCCCTTGTTGCTTATCTCGGGGAAGCTCATCGTGTGTCGGGTAGGAGAATAGCTAGAAATTTGTTTTCTTTACAATCAAATATCGGCTTTGGATAGATCCCCACGGATAGCCAAGAAAAACCGATTATTCTTAAACATTAAAAGTAAATAACTCACCTACTTAGTCTCCATAATACCTATGCTTGGACAAGAAATCTCCGAATTCGGACACATCCTCAGTAACGACCAGCTCTCTGTCGTACACGTAGACCTCCCCAAGGGGAAGAAGATCGCCCCACACGACCACAAGGGACAGGACATCTTCTTCAGTGTCGTCAAGGGACAGGTGAAGGCCACCCTCAACGAGAGCGAAGAGCACACGCTCAGCCCCGGTACGCTCCTACGCTTCGACGGCGACGTATTCATCGGCATCGAAGCCCTCGTAGATAGCGAGTTCTTCGTCTATCTCATCAACCTCTAATTCCCCCGATTCTCCGCCATGGAACAAATGAAAGACAACCTCCCTGAGGTAGACATGGAGAAGCTCCGCATCGTCCTAGATGTCAAGGAAAGATACCTCAGCGGTGCCCTCCCCCTCGACGAGGCACGTGCTATCCTTAGGGAGCGAGTGAAGACCCTGCGCCCCTATGAGATCGCTCTCGCCGAACAAGAGCTCAAGACCTTCGAAGACGACGAGTGTCGCAAGGAAGATATCCAGCAGATGATGGTCCTCTTCCAGGATGTCCTCGATAGAAGTCGTCCCGACCTCCCCGAGGATCACCCCATCATGTGCTACATCCGTGAGAATGATGCTATGAGAGGGCTTCTCAAGCAGGTCGAGGAGTTGGCGCAGTACCCTGTGATCAAGAACCAATGGCTGGAGCTCTACGACGAGCTCCACAAGCACCGCCTTCACCTCTCCCGCAAGCAGAACCAGCTCTATTCTATCCTAGAGCGCAAGGGCTTCGATCGTCCCACCACGACGATGTGGCTCCTCGATGACTTCATCCGTGATGAAGTTCGGGATGCTCGTAGGCTACTCGAGGAAGACCGAGAGGAGGAGTTCATCGCCATGCAGCCTGTGATCGTCGCCGACATCCTTGACCTAATCGAGAAGGAAGAGACTGTGCTCTATCCCACATCGCTCGCTATGATCCGCCCCGACGAATTCGAAGAGATGAAGGCGGGCGACCGAGAGATCGGCTTCGCTTGGATCAAGGTAGGAGCAGGGAATAGGACAGAAGAGTCCAAGAAGTCACTACCCGCCACCGAAGCAGCTGGCTTCGCTAGCGATCTAGCAGCACTCCTCGGTAAGTATGGCTTCTCAGGAGGGTCCACCCCAGGGCAACTCCTTGAGGTAGCTACGGGACAGATGACCCTAGAGCAGATCAATCTCGTCTACAAGCACATGCCCGTGGACTTCTCCTATGTCGATGAGAACGAGATCGTGCGTTTCTACACCGACACAGACCACCGTGTCTTCCCTCGGAGCAAGAACGTCATCGGGAGAGACGTGAAGAATTGCCACCCTCGCACCAGCGTGCACCTCGTCGAAGAGATTATAGATAAGTTCCGTCGTGGCGAGCAGGATGAAGTCGACTTCTGGATCAATAAGCCAGGACTCTTCATCTACATCTACTACGTCGCTGTACGTGATGAGGAGGGACGCTTCCGTGGTATCCTCGAGATGATGCAGGATTGTACCCGTATCCGTAGCCTCGAAGGTTCCCGTACGCTCCTCTCATGGGACAAGAGTAATAAGGCAGCTTCGAAGCACTCAGACGCACCGTACTCCGCTCCAGCAACCACTCCCGCCCCCGAAGCATCATCTACTGCGGACAAGCAAGCCGAAGGAGAGAGCGAATATGTCTCTTGCTCCTGCATGAAGGGAGCGAGCCATGCGCCCAAAGCCCCTGAAGCTCCCCACGCCGAAGCAAGCACTTCTACCCCCGCTGTCGAAGCATCCGCCCCAGAGAAAGCGAAGTCAGGCACTGAGATCACCGGAGCAACTCGCCTCAAGGACCTGCTAGAGCAGCACCCTTGGCTAAAGGCTAAACTCCCCGAGATCAATCCCGCCTTCAAGATGCTCTCTACGCCACTGGCCCGTATCATGATCCCAAAGGCTACCGTAGCGATGATGAGCGAACGGAGTGGTATGCCCCTGACTGAACTCATCGCACAGCTCCAGCGAGTCATCTCTGAGCATAAGGGCTAATTCTTCCACAGATCCTACTAAAAAGAATAGAGGCTCACCCGACACATTGGTCGGGTGAGCCTCTATTTTATCCTTAGGAGACTTAGGCGCTCCTATTAGAACTGGTAACCGAGCGTGATATAGCCGGTCAGGAAGCGTGGCGTATCGGTAGAGACATAATAGGGAGCACCGAGGTTCTTCGCTATAGACTTCGTCAGGCTACCATCGATACCACCACGGAGTGAGAACTGCTTGTACTGATACATCAGGCTTGCACCGAGGCCGACTTCGAAGCGGTTGAATGCCTTCTCCTTATACAGGTCGAGGCTTGTCCCCTGCTCGGGCTTAGCTGCATTGACATTCTTGCCATCATTGGTCAGCTTGGCGGAGAGACCATAGGCTAGATAAGGAGCGACATTGAAGAAGACTCGGTGATCATCTCCGATAGTGAGGAGCTTAAGCGAGACTTCCAGAGGTAGCTGAAGGGCATAGTTCTGGATCTTGACGTTCTTATACTCCGGCTCGATCACGTTCTTCTGCCCCTCGCCACGACCAATGACATAGAGACCTGGGTTGAATGAGAAGATCGTGTTCTCGAAGGGCAGGATGACACTAGCACCGACACGGAAGTTCTTAGTCATGACGCCAGTGTCGCCATCATGATTGACACCGAGCGATGTGATGCGAGACAGAGTCAGACCAGCTTCTGCACGATAGCCGATCTTACCAAGGTCCTGAGCCGAGAGGCTAGTACCGAGAGCCAGCAGAGCGCAGGCCGAGGCAATAAGATTCTTGAATAGCTTCATTTTGTACTGTTTAAATAAATGGATTGTTAAGCCACGCACCCGCTGGATCCTTAGAGAAGCAACCTCGGCATAGCCGATCACGATCCTTGGTCTAAGGTGGATCGTCTCGGGTGGTCTCGACGGGACGGGCTACGAATGACACGCAAATATACGTAAAACCACCCATACCCCTCTTCCCTTTTTCTTACTCTAAAGTCCCCCGTCGCTTGACGGGAGCCCTCCCATTACCCACCAAGTCAACTTACACAACCTACAATGAGCATCATCATTACCGGTAATAGTGACGAATACTACAGGAAAGAATCTCCTCCATGACAAACGCTGAACACCTCTCTCTGTACAAAACAGGTAGAAGACCTGAAGAATATACGACTTGCGTAACCCTACCATTATTGTTACTCGTCTTGATATTCTCTAACTTCGCAGAAACTAACTAGGCTCTCACATAGAATAACAACTGATCTATACACAAATGAACAAGAAACTACTGGCACTGATAGCCATGATATCTGTATCGTCCTGCTCCAGAAGCCTAGAGAGCAAGTTCGGAAAGATCATCAAAGAAGACCTGAACAAGACTATAGCCGATTTCTATCGCTATGAGCCACTCGAAACGAAAGTCTTAGATAGCGTCTTTGACTCTCCTTATATAGATGCTGAGATCCTCCAGCTTGCAGAGGAAGCGCTCGAAAAAGCGACTGAGGCCGAATCTATAAAGAAAGAGCTTGACATATACCGTGATGTATATGATGAGTACTTCCAAGCAAAGATCGATCGTAAGCAACAAGAGTTTGACAAGGCACAAGATCATATTGAATATCTTCTAGAAAAGATAAGGAATAGGAGCAGTATGATCGTCCCCAAATTCCGAGGACATGAAGTGAAGCACACGTTTCGGCATACCGACTCTAGGGGGAGGAAAGAGATCATCACCCTCTACTACGTAATCGATGAGGATAAAGAAGAGGTCGTATTTCGCTCCCCTAACAATAAAAAGTCAGCACAAATCAACGAAGTCATCGAGTACGCTCTATCCAAAGAGAAGTAGGGGGAGGGATTGCTCACCTATACATTCTATTGCATAGCACTATTCCTGCTGACAGGATAAGAGCAATAGAGTGCTCTCGACATCCGCCGTCGCATAGCACATGTATAGCAATGGAGGGATTCATTGCTGGCTCTCAAAGTAATCTTGTCAGCTAATAAGGTGTCACGCCTCTTGAATACCAACACCGTCCCCACGATGAAAGGGAGGTTAGCCACGTGTGCTGACCTCCCCGAACTCTTTATATTCCATGTGAGCTCCTAGCACTTACAGCCGACCTACAACGGGAAAATCAAGGGGTATACACTTCGATAAGCCTCATACGCAATGTCAATCAAGGCGAGGTAGTTTACAGTTTCTGTACATTTGTTCAGATTCTAACGCCTAAAGAGGCCGAAGTTCACCTCCCCTCTGAAGGATAATACTCCTCCCATCACAAACTAACTGCCATGAATCGATTCTTCCTACGCCTGTTCCTTTGCTTCATTAGCGTCAGCTATAGCGTGTCAGCCAGAGCCCAGCAGAAGGTCACGGGGCGGATACTCGACGAACATCGAGGAGCGATGGACGGCGCAGTTGTCCTACTCATCACGATACCTCAGGGTGTCCTGGTCGAATCCACTCTCACGGATGATACGGGAGCCTTCTCCCTCCTTCCCCGTGAAGGGGAGTTCCTTCTATATATCCGTTCTCTCGGATATAAGGAGGTTAAGCAAAGGATCTCCTGCACTCCGGGCCTGCGCGTCCCTGATATCCAGCTCGAGCCAGAGGAAGTTTCGCTCAAGGATGTCGTAGTCACCGCCCGCAAGTCTCGGCCGATGACCAGTGCCTCCCACGGCAAGATACAGATCCATGTAGCCCAGTCTTACCTCACCGATATCGGTAATGCGCTGGATGTCCTCAGGCATGCTCCGGGTATCTCTATGAGTAATAAGGGGGAGATCTCTCTAGCCACCATCGGCGGAACTGCCGTCTATGTCAACGGCAAGAAGCTGATGCTCCAGGGCGAGGAACTCGCAGCCTACCTACGCTCCCTCTCGTCATCGAAGATCGCTCGTATAGAGACTTCGCCCAGCCCTAATGCAAGCTTCGGGGCGGATGGAGCTGGTGGCATCATCAACATTGTACTGAAAGCCTCGGAGCACTCCGGCTTCTTCCTCACCACTTCACACAGCATCGCCTACTGGGATCACCTGAAGCAGAGCTCCGACCTAGCCCTATCCTACAACACAAGTAAATGGCAACTCGGGCTCAACTACAGCCACAGCCTCGGCCATCATGGGATGAGGTATGGCTACGAGAAGGTACAAAACGGCGACAAGAGCCTGTCAGAGACCGTCGACACAGACAAGCGGAACACCTACGCTACGGGTATCGACTTCTCGTGGCAAGTGACACCGAAGAGTAAGTTCTTCGTAGGGAGCTCGGTGAACATCCTCTCTGGCCCCGGTGAGACCAATACCACGACCCTCCTCTACAAGGGGATGACGACGCTCGATGGCCGACTCAGAGCCCGCAATGACTATATCGAGCAGAAGACCCTGCGGTATGCCAATAGCCTCAATTACCTCTATCAGCCCTCCGACCGACAGCAACTCTCCCTCACACTCGACTGGACACGCTTCGACGGGAAGGCACGCTGTGACCAGCCCAACGACTACTATTCGGCCACCGATCAGCTCATTCGCTCCGACGTCTTCTATTCGCAGCCCGAGAAGGATATCGATATCTACGCCCTCCTGGCGGACTACAAGCTCCAGACGAGCACGCAGTCTGAGTGGCTTCTGGGGGTGAAGGCCTCTCGCATCGCTAGCGATAATTCCTTCCTCTTCAAGAAGAACGGGACGCTCGATCCACAGCGCTCCAATCGCTTCCGCTACGATGAGCACAACATCGAGGGCTACACGCAGTACACTCATACCTGGGATCGCTTCGAACTCAGTGCTGGTCTCCGGCTCGAGTACATGCACACCCAGAGCGAACTTCGGGCACACACCTCTCAGGCTACGGATCGAAGCCGTGGTGATCACCTACGACTCTTCCCCAACCTCAGTCTATCCTACTCGATCAACGCAAAGAATAAGCTTGCCCTCCTCTATAGTCGCCGGCAGGACAAACCTAGATACGAGGACCTCAATCCCTTCGAATACCTGCTGGATGAATTGACCTACTGGAAGGGGAATCCCTTCCTCAAGCCCCAGATCAGCCACAAGTTCATCCTCAACTATCTGTGGCGTGACCTGTCGCTTAGCCTCTACTACAGCAAGCTCGACGACTACTTCACCTCCCTCACCGATGTACTCGGCCCTGACAAGACGGTCATGACCACGAAGAATATCGGGACACAGCAGCAGGTCGGGCTCGAAGCCGTCTTCTCTAGACGCCTCACTCCGTGGTGGGACTTCAGTACTAACCTGGGCTTTTATTACTTCGCTAACCAGCTACGCTACGAGACCTACCGGCAGGACTATCGGCGTCCCTCATGCTTCCTCTCCACCAGCAATAGCCTCCTTCTCCCGCTGGGGATCAACCTCGAGCTATCAGCTCGGTACTACTCTGCACGTCAGGGCGGGAGCTATGAGGTGAGCAAGCCGACGGGTGGTATTGACATCGGGCTCAATAGGAGCTGGCAGAGCGGTCGCCTTCGCCTGTCGCTCCTGATGACAGATGTATTCCACACCGAGCGCTGGGATAGCTACGGCACGAAAGATGCTCTGCAACTCGCCTCCTGGGGCTATGGTGAGAGTCGCAAGGTCAGCCTACGACTCAGCTACAGCTTCGGCCGTCAGCGCTTCAATAAGGTCGAGAAGCAACTCGAGGAGCACAATCGACTCTAGTCCGATCTCAGGGTCTTCAGGGCTTAGCGTCCTATGGGCTGGAGGCTCAGCTCCCTCTACGCCTGAGCTCCCTATCTGCTCTCCCCGATGCCTTCCCTATATATCCCCCGATAGAAGGACTATCGGGGGGAGCGAATTAGCTATCTTTGGATGAGCTCACTTATAAGAACTTTGGGCTACTTCTCCGAAGAACTGAGAGCTAATTACATGATGAAGACCATCCAATATTCCTTCCGCTACTCGGGGTGTGTAGTGATCATCTCCACTCTGGGACTAATCGCTCTCGCTTTCCTCATTTATTTTCTCCTCTTCTCTATAGGTATCACCGTCTACACGCTCATAGCAGTGACAGCGGTAGCGGCGCTCATCGAGCCCATTGTCTCGATGCCACTCCGACTGAGCTACGATGGAGAGCGTGTCGTACTACGGCGCCTACTCACCTCGAAGACCTACACCCACACCGACTATCACATAGAGGTAGTCACGGGACTAGAGCTAAGCGGGGGGCTACGTCTCTTTGCTTCGGGTGGCTACTTCGGCTTCACGGGGCTCTTTTGGCGCCCCAAGATGGGCCTCTATAGGCTCGTCCAGACGGAGTCTACTCGCTCCTACCTCCAGATCACAAGGCGGGGCAAGAGGCGCTCACTCTACATCGCCTACCGCTAGACAGCAGAAGTCCCCCCCGATCCTCTATAAAAATCCCATGTCGAAGACCATCAATCCCCTGCAGTCTTTTTTCCATGCGCAGCCCGCTCTAGCGAATATCCTAGGAGTTGCCTTCCTACTCTGCGCCCTATCTACACAGATCGTCGCCGTGCGTAGAAGTAGCTTGGCTCTGCCTCACCTGATACACAAGACGGGGGTCGTCGAGAGCTGGCGAAGCTCTGGCCGAAAGCTCCACGATGCCCACCTCAAGATCGTCGGAGATGAGACGATCTACACGACCGAGTACTTTGGGGGATGGCACAATCTTCAGCACAAAGCAGAGCGGGGTGAAGAGGTAGAATTCTACACACTTCCTGAAGCAAGCTCTACGTCCTCATGTGAAACGCCCTACTTTGGGCTGAGCCGAGCGGGGCATCCTCGGCTAAGTTTCTGGATTTTCTTCGAACTCCTGCACGCTCAGTACATTGATCTGATCATCCCGTGGGGGTTAAGTTTCTTTGCCTTCCCGCTATTCAACCTCAATCTGGTACGCAATCGGGCTCTTCGGTCAGTCTCTGCCTGCGTCGTCGTCCTATCCTTCCTCCTTTTCTTCTTGGTCATCTTAGCCTAGACACCCCGTCCTCGGGCAGGGTGTCTCCCCTGATTCGCACGCTCGTCTGCCACAGCGAAGCGATTAGCTTCAGTATATTGAGTCCAGCGATACGGCTTATTCCTCCCTGCTTTTCTATTCATGAGCGGGGCGACATCCCGCTAGGCTCCTCCTTGTCATTCGAAGGGAGCTTTCCACCGATAGTATTAGCACTCGGGGCCTTCGACGCCTCCACTCCCCTTCAGCCTACATCCCCGAGCAAGATCGGAGGGAGTCCCCCGCCCGATCGCCTATGCTCGTCCCATCAGTTACCACCCCGGAGCCTCATAGCTACGGCTTACCGAGGCGGTAAGTACAGGAGAAAAGGAGCGATAATATACATTAGAGACCGAAAAAGTACATTTTGTCACTTTTAGGACTTCAGCCAGATAGGGGCGATCTACCTTTGTAGTGTCCTCAAGAGAAGAGGTACAAAAAACACGTTTTACTCATCATTTATACTAAATGTAATCATGGGAGCAATCAATCCGATGAACTATTCGCTCAGCGAAAGAAAACTAAAGATCGGCAAGCAGGCCGGTAAGACCGTACGTATCGCTCGTGCTCGCGTCCGTGGCCGCGTCTCGTTCGCCCGCTTCTGCGACTTAGTCGCTGAGCACACGACCTTCAACTACATGGAGGTAGCCTCTATCCTCAACCTCTCTGCCGATATGGCTCGCAGTCTAGTGGCCGGTGGTGAGACCGTCGAATACGGACGTCTCGGCTGCTTGTGCCCGAGTCTCAAGAGCAAAGCGGTCGCCAAGGAGGTCGACTTCAACGCTACCACGCACATCCTCGGTGCTCGTGTCCTGCTGCGCCCCAATAGATCCTTCTTCAAGCTCAATGATGTTACCTTCGAGCGTATCGAGCCTAGACCTCAGAGTAAAAAGAAGAGCAAGAAGAAAGACAGCACAACTCAGCCCCCCAACCAGGGTAGTGAGGGTGGCGGTCACGTAGGAGCTTAGCCCTCATCCTCCGCCCACCCACTGGCGCTCAGCAAGTGAAGCCCCCGACAAGAGCAAGAGACTCTTGTCGGGGGCTTCTTTTATCCCTCCTCCAAATAGCGTGACACCTGACACGGGTCACCTGCTAGCCAAGCACTCTCTATCGCTACTTACCCCTTCGACTACCTGTACTTTCTCTTCTATTTGCATGAATATGCGACCTGAGCACCTCGTGGGTGGGATAGATATATCATTCTAGTCAAGTCCTCCTCTTAGCTAGAGCTGAGTCTAGTAGTAGGTGATGAAAAAAGAAATTTCACGGGAGATTTGGTCAATTCAAAAAGTCATCGTATCTTTGCAACGCAAAAGAGAAAGGCAAACCACTCTGAAAGCAAAGTTGACATGCGGAAGTAGCTCAGTTGGTAGAGCATAACCTTGCCAAGGTTAGGGTCGCGGGTTCGAGTCCCGTCTTCCGCTCCAATAGGTTTCCATAGTTTTGATGTGTATTTGTTTGATGAGGCATTCTAAGATTCACTAAGGTGATCTTGGGATGTTTCTCGCTTTTATGGAGTAGCCATCTGCCTGCACCCCGCCCCACAGCTCACCGAAGAGAAAGAGCGCTTTCATAGATAACCCGGATGAGTTAAGCCATAAAGTGAGGCCTACAAAGCTGTAAAGTGGAGCCTACGAGGCCGTAGAGCAGGCTCCATTAAGCTGTAAAGCCAAACCGCCAAAGCTGTAGGACTAAACCGCCAAAGCTACAAATCAAGCCTTCGCAAGCCATAAGCGCAAATCCCCCCAAGAGAGAACTCCATCCGTCGAAGCAGTAAGGACAAGCTACCTCAGCCGTGGCGCAAATCCATCAAGGCTGTAAAGCCAAGCCATCGGAACAGTAAGCTGAAGTACCTCAAGCTGTGACGAACATCCTTCAAAGCCCTAATCCCCAACCTTCATTGCTGTGAGCCGAGGCTGTCTGAGCTGGAGAGCTCGAGGGGAAGGCTCATACGACGCTGTAGACTTAATAAGCAAGGCCCCTGAACCAGATTGGTTCAGGGGCCTTGCTCTTATGGTATCTGCGGGGAGGATTAAGGGAAAGCACTTCAGAAGAGGCCGTCCCCACCCCACTCATCTAAAAGTCAATGGGTGGAGATGATTCGGGACTTTCGCTCGGTTCGCCTTCGAAGACTTCGACAGCTTCGTCATCTCCGATCCCCGCATCGTAGCAGGGCGAGAAGCCTGGCGGTATCTGGAAGGGGATACCTACTAGATAGCCAAGTGTCTTGTCGGAATAAACCTTCTTCATGAACTTACCGAAGATAGGCAGAGCTGCCGCAGCCCCTTGACCGAATGCCATAGAACTGAAGCGGATACTACGCTCTTCGCCTCCGACCCAGCAACCAGCTACCAGGTCAGGTGAGAAGCCCATGAACCACGCATCACTATTATTCTGCGTCGTACCTGTCTTACCGCCCAGAGGCATCTGCAGGCCAAAGGAGGAGCGAAGACGGCCCCCCGTCCCGCCGTTGATGACATTCTGGAGCATGTAGAGCATCTTATGCGCAGCATCAGCAGTAAGGACTTCGGTCATCTTCGGCGTGAAGGTCGCCACGATATTGCCGTGCATATCCTCGATCTGAGTGACCATGACAGGGTCGACACGCACCCCATCGTTGACGAAGGTCGTGTAGCCCGAGACCATCTCTCCTACAGTCGCCTCAGGCGTACCAAGAGACATGGCCATCGTCGCTTCGATAGGACCACGAAGACCATAGCTCTCCAGGAGGCGCTTGAAGGTAATTGGCGAGGTACGACTCATGAGTTCGGCCGTCACCCAGTTATCCGAATTCTGTAGTCCCCATTGGATCGAGACCATCTCTCCTATACGGCGGTGGTTAGTATTACGAGGTGTCCAGGTCTGACCATTATCCAGTCGGTAGGTGCGCTGCACGTGGAGCACCTGATCACAGGGGGAAGCCCCGTCGATCATCGCTAGAGAATAGAGATAAGGCTTGATGATCGACCCCGTCTGACGGCGACCATCCGAGACCATGTCGTACTGGAACTGGGAGAAGTTAATATCGCCCACGTAGGCCAGCACATAGCCATTGTGGGGGTTCATCGCTACGAATCCCGAGCGAAGTATCCCCTTCATGTAGCGGATCGAATCCAATGGCGTCATCACCGTATCCCGTGTCCCCTGCCACGACCACACCTGCATCTTCGTCTTACGATGGAACTGTGAGCGGATCTCTTCGTCCGATAGCCCATCCTCCTTGCTGAGACGCCAGCGCTCAGACTGACGCATCGCACGGTCAAGTATCTTCTTGCGCTGGTCGGCTGATATGGAGGGACTGAAGGGATCTCCACCACGTGCCAGGCGCTCTCTGTCGAAGGCCGGCTGGAGATGACCTGCCATGTGCTCCTGCATCGCCTCTTCGGCGTAGCGCTGCATCACGGGATTGATCGTCGTGTAGATCTTCAGTCCATCGGTGTAGATATTATAGGGGGAGCCGTCGGACTTGCGATTCTTGTTGCACCAGCCGTAGAGCGGGTTCGTCTCCCACTGAATACTGTCGTCTCTGAACTTGGCATACTGCCACGAAGCATAGTCACTTCGGTCAGGTTTATTCGCCATCATGACCTTGCGCAGATGCTCACGGAAGTAGGGAGCTATGCCCTGCTTGTGGTCCATACGATGAAATGAGGTACGGATCGGCAGGCGAGACAGGGAGTCAACTTCACGAGAAGTGAGGTAGCCTGCCTTCTCCATCTGCTGGAAGACCGTATTACGTCGCTCCATCGGTAAGGGACTATTGGCTCGAAGTACGGGATTGTAGGTGGATGGATTCTTGCACATCCCGACGAGGACGGCCGCTTCCTCGACCTTGAGTTCAGCAGGCGTCTTGCCGAAGTACGTGAAAGCCGCCGACTTGATCCCCACAGCGTTGTAGAGGAAATCAAATTGGTTGAGGTACATCGCTAGGATCTCCTCCTTGGTATAGAAGCGTTCGAGCTTAGCGGCAATGACCCACTCGACGGGCTTCTTCATCATACGGGTGAAGAAATTAGAGCTAGGTGGCGAGTAAAGCATCTTAGCCAACTGCTGCGTCAGCGTGCTACCACCCCCTGCACTCTTCTGCTGGAGGATCCCAGTTTTAAAGATAGCACGGGCGAGCGAACGGAAATCAATCCCCGAGTGGTTCTCGAAGCGAACGTCCTCGGTGGCTATAAGCGCCTTGACGAGATTGGGAGAAAGGTCCTTGTAGTCTACGAGGACGCGGTTCGATCCGCCATGAGCAAACGACCCGATCACTTCCCCGTCAGAAGCTAATATCTGGGAAGCGTACTTGTCAATAGGGTTTTGGAGCTGCTCGATAGGAGGAAGGTAACCTATCCAGCCCATAGAAATGGCGAAGATACCGCCTAAGATGCCCAGCCAGACGAGCGAGAATGCCAGCCACAGCCAGGGCTTGATCTTATGTTTCATCTATTACCGTTGTCGTATTCTGTCCTGCACTCGCCCCCTCGGGATAAGGAGATCGGGGAACTCAAAACGGGACATACTGATTGTCTTCTTTTCAGTCAGAGCGAACTAGTGACGCTCGGTACAAAGGTAGCTACTTTTCGTTATTCTGCTGATGGGCTGGTATCAATGGGCGCAGTGAGCGTGCTCCGCCCACCTATACACCACAGACAGCGCCCCCTCTGCAGGCTACCATTCTGCAGAGAGGGCGCTACCGAGAGATGCTCATCAGCAAAGGCAGGAGGAAACACAAACTACCCGAATCATACATCTATGATAAGCGGGGGAGCGATCTACCTTAGCCTACTCCCCGAAGCTCCACCAGCTCTAAAGAATCAACCCACGACCAGCGCAACCCCTTCAACCCGAACCATCCGAAATATCCGGATAGTTGCCTCCCCCTATTCTTCCCCCACCCGACTCACTTCAAGATAAGGCCGTCAGATTTACCTATAATTCCACGAGGTTTTTCCTTTCATCACGAAGCAATTTTACCGCAAGAAGCCCCGCCTCCTATGGATCCCCTCCCAGAGCCATACGCATTCCTCACCCCATGTATTTATAAAACCAGAGCGGAGAAGTCCGAAGACTTCCCCGCTCTTTTGGGTTGATATGGATCCTAGTGCCCGGTAGACCGAGGTGATGGATCGGGAGAGCGCTCCTTCATCTACTTATGTCGTCCGCTAAATCGTCCGCTAGAAAAACAACGATCTCACAACACTTTGACAACAAACATATTAACACGCAAGGTGGTACCCCCGAGCAGAATCGAACTGCTATCTAAAATTTAGGAAATTCTTGTTCTATCCGTTGAACTACGAGGGCCGATGTCACAGAGCTTGTAGGCGCTCCAGACGGGGGCAAAGATAGCGAAATTCTGCTTTGCCTTGGCGTCCGCTCTCCCCCGATCTTTAGAGACGGAAGAAGTAGTTGAGCGTAGCACCGAAGCGCATCTCCGAAGACTGGACGTAGGCCGAGCCTCTTCGTGTGCTCCAGATATTCCCTAGTCCGTAGACGAATCGCCCTTCGAGCTCGATCCGCTGACGTGCACCGAGGGCGATACTTACCCCTGGTCCACCGCCGAGTCCCCAGAAAAGGCGGTCGGTGACTGCCATCTGATGGCGGGCCAGATCACGCTCACTCATGTTCGCCTCACCTAAGACTTCGGAGGATTCAGCGAGCTGATAGCCGACGAAGGGGCCTAGATTGAGGAAGAGACGCGTACCACCCGAGCGGAAATATAGGTGCGATAGGATCGGGAGCTCCAGATAGTCGATATGCCGAGTGTAGCGAGTCGCCAGCGCATCGTACTTCTCCTGCCACCCGCCCCGCAGGTAGTTAAGCTCCATCTGTAGGGAAGCACCTCGCTCGATATCGTAGCGCAGAGCCAGACCTCCTACGTAACCCACGTGGATACGCTGGCGTACTGAGGGCACGAATGTGAAGCGACTCGCCGCTATTCCCCCGTGAACTCCGATGGAGAGTGACTGAGCGAAGGGCTCTTTTGCCTCTCCCTGCGCCCAGAGTGAAGGCACGAGGAGGAGCGATAGCAGGAGAGCTAGGAGCGACTGACGGCTAATGAGCTTCACGGAGTATAGCGCCTGAGGAAGGATAGTTGACGAAGAAGAAGCGGTCGTTGGTGTAGATATTCCCTTCGCCACGCTGAAGATGGAAGTCCAGCTGTAGTCCATCGGAGGGGATGGACGACATACTGTTGACGAAATTCTGGCCATACATCGAGTAGGCACGGATGAAGTAGCGAGCCAGATCATATCCCAGGACGCTGTACTTCGGGTAAGAGTTGCTCACCTTGTGGCTAAACCAGCCCGTGAATTGGCTCAGGAAGTCCTTCGCTTCAGGAAGTGTGGGGTCAAAGAAGAAGCTGGAGTAGATCGTCGTATTGTAGCGACGGAGGCTCTGCTGGAAGTTCGGCCCGTAGGATTGCCACTGAGGGTAGCCGAAGAGGCTGATACCCGCCGTCTGAGTACCGATAGCAGCCATGGTCGCTAGAGCTAGATTGCGGTCGGGTGAGATGGGGACGACGACGGCATTATTACCCAAGCCACTCACCGTACCTCGACCGACCTCGACGGATCGGCTGGAGACGCTCGCCCGACTGAGGGCTGTGCGAAGCTGCGTCACGAAGCTATCCTCCGTGTCTCCCGAGCGATGGGTGAAGATAACTTCCTTACCTCGGTAGCGCTGTACAAAAGCTGGGATCACTCGTCCAAGGATAGTCGCCGTGTGGGCATTCGCTAGTACGACTCGACCATCCCCTGTCTCCAGAGCGCCTGCCTTGCTGAAGGGGATGACATAGTAGCTATAGCCCGAAGCGCCTGCGATAGCTCGGATCTGACTCTCCGTGACGCCACCGAAGACAAGATCCTTACCTCGGAGCTTCCCTTCCTCTATATAGGCGTTGAGTGCAGCGTCACTGGGGACGTCAAGTGTCGTCAGTTGCATGGAGATACCAGCCTTCTTCAGCTGGTACATCCCGAGGAGGAAGCCCTCGTAGAACTCTACATAGTGCTTGTCCTGCTTGAGAGGAAGGAGCATGAGTATGCGTGTCTGGCCAGCAGCTACCTGTGATGGGGCCGTGGGCTCCTGTGGAGCGGGGGCAGGATCGCTGATGACGGGGCTGTCGGCCTTAGCCGACGGGATGACGAGCTCCATGCCCACCTGGACGTTAGTAGAGGTGACGCCGGGGTTAGCACGTAGCAGATCCACGAGGTCGATACCGTAGTTACGGCTGATCCCGTAGAGTGTCTCACCGGACTCTACTCGGTGCTTCCGTCCCTTCTGCGAAGTAGCTGCCTGAGGAGTGGTTGCTGAAGCGGAGGGGATGATGAGCTTATCCCCCACCTTGATCTGCTGACGAGCCCAAGGATTGAGTTCATATACCTTCTCGATCGGCACATTATACTTGCGTGCTATGCTGTAGACGGTCTCTTCACGCTGCACCTCGTGCTCACGTATACGTCGATTTCCCTGCGCACTTCCTCCGATATAGACCAGAAGAAGGGCCATCGAGAGGAGCAGAAGGCGTCGATAGGGATGCGAAAGTGTCATCTTTCTCTGTGCTTACTATTAGTATGAAATATGGGACAAAGGTACAGAATCAGAAGCAATACCCGAGGAGCGAGCTTCTCACCTTCCCGTAGTCCCCGCCTCCGTCCTCTGTAGCGGGTGCCCTGAGTGCAGGCGAAGGGTGCTTCCCTCAAGCGTAGTGGCACGAGCGATCTCGGGACAAGGCGAAGGCTCAAGCAAGCCCCGATAGCCCGCCCATCAGTTGATCGCTGAAGCCATCACCTGTAGCGGTCGCCCTCTTCTCTCGTAATGACGTCTTCCTTTACTAGTAATCAGCCTCCGCATCTATTGAACTGATTTCCCCGCTCTGCCTCTGCAGAGCGGGGAGGCAAAGGCAAAGCTCCCACGCTCGGCAGGTGACTCCTCGAGAGGATCACTGCTACCAGCATGGGAGCTTCGCTAGCTAGCGCTCGAGGCTAGCGGGTGAAGGGAGAGCCCTTCTCTAGTGGATCACGATCTCATCGCAGAAGATGAAGTTCCCCTTGGGTCGATCATTCGAAGCCCGTAGACGTACGTAGCGGGCACGTTCCTTCATAGGAAAGGAGAAGGTCTCAAAGACGGGCTGGTAGATCTCCTCACTCGTGTGGGTGGATTGCTTGGCGACACTGCGGAAGTTCACGCCATCGCTACTCAAGAGTACCTCTACTTCCCCAGGCATGTACACCCACTGGATGCGCTCTTGCATGAACTTGGCGAAGATATGACTAAGCTCTTCCTCCCGACCTAAGTCGATAGTGACGTCGAGAGGTGAGGTAAAGCCCTGCCAGCGACCATCAAGATAGGTAGGCGTACCACGGACACCATCGAGGAGCGCACGCTCACCTCCGGCGGGATACTTCTCATTCCACGAGCAGTCGTTGTAGGTGATCTTCTTCCCGATCCCCTTATGGTAGTCGGTGCGGAAGCGTAGATCGGGGACGTCAAGTGCCTTCCCTCCGTCGAAGAGTCGTGCGACCAGGAGGATCGAATCACGGGATACGATCGGGCGACCATCATACACTGGCGACGAAGCTGTCGGGATAGAGCCATCCACAGTATAGCGGATCTCGGCTGCGGGACGCTCACTCATCAGGCGAACGGACACCTCACGACGGGCGGTATCTACTTCGTTGAGCGCTGCGATATGTCGCAGAGGATAGGCATTCACACCACGCTTGAGGAGGGCAGGTACGTGATAGTTCGTACGGCGTAGGAAGCTAGCATAGTCACGATCGGCCTGTGGTGTCCATGCGACTTCAGCCAGTGCCAGCACTCGTGGGAAGAGCATGTACTCGGCATGTGCCTCATCGAGGACGTATTCTGTCCAGAGATTGGCCTGCACTCCGAGGATATGCTTCGCTTCACTTGCCGTGAGTTCCTTAGGCATGGGATTGTAGGAGTAGACCTTCTCTAGGGTAGTGAAGCCCCCGTTAGCACGTGGTTCGCCATCGGCTTCTCTTTGATAGAAGTCGAGATAGACGTGACTCCCGGGTGTGAGGATGACATCATGCCCTTCTTTTGCCGCCTTGATTCCACCTTCTTCACCACGCCAACTCATGACCGTAGCGTCTGGAGCGAGTCCGCCCATCAGGATCTCGTCCCAGCCGATGAGCTTACGTCCCTTGCTATTGAGGTATCTCTCGATGCGTCGTATCATGTAGCTCTGGAGCTCATGATCATCCTTGAGGCCCTCGACACGCTTACGCTCGGTGCACTTGGGGCAGTTACCCCAGTGGCGCATCGTAGCTTCGTCCCCGCCGATATGAATGTACTTGGAGGGGAAGAGTGCCATGACTTCATCAAGGATCGCCTCAAAGAAGGTGAAGGTCTTCTCGTTACCAATACATACATCAGAGTTCTCGAAGGCCCAGCTATCGAGACAGCTCAGCTCGGGATACGCTGAGAAGAGTTCGTTGCTATGGCCAGGGAGCTCGATCTCTGGTATCACTGTGATCCCCAGTCGGTCGGCATGACGGACGACACGCTGGATCTCCTCCTTGGTATAGTAGCCACCATAAGCCCCTGGAGTACCTTCATCGACGAAGCGACGATCCTTCTGCCACCACTTGTCCCAATCGCTCTCGGTGCGGAAAGCAGCCTTCTTCGTCAGCAGAGGATACTTCTCCGAAGGGAAGCGCCATCCGCCACCGTCGACGAGATGCCAATGGAAGCGGTTGAGCTTGTATCGTGCCATCTCGTCAAGCAGACGGATGATCATGTCCGTCTTCATGAAGTGACGGGAGACATCCAGCATCACACCTCGGTAGGCCATACGGGCAGAATCGACGATGGAGAGCTGAGGCAGACGAGCGCCGTACTGCCCGATGATCTGCAATAGACTCTGTGCGCCCTGACGAAGTCCAGCTTCATCACGAGCGACGAGATCGATACCCCGAGCGCCGATGGTCAGACGATAGCCCTCTCTACCCTGTACCGAGGGGTCGATACGTGAGCGAATAAAGCTCGAGGTACGACCCTTCGCCTCGGTCGTCGCAAGCGAAAGCCCTGCGAGTCCATCACGGAGCACCCGTGGCGTATGAGCAGAGAGCGTCAGACGCTTAGGCAAAGTCAGCGTCCCCTTAGCGTAAGAGACCGAGACAGGACGAGGAATGAGCTGAAGACTATCCAGAGCCACAGCGCCCTCTGCGGAGAAGATCCCCGCGAGTGAAAGCGAAAGCGCTCCGAATAGTTTACGCAGACGAGCGTAGTTCGTTCGCATAGTGAATAGGAGTTTGTATCTAAGGATGAATGAATTCTGGCTACAAAGATAGGCCATCCCCTTAGACCTGCCCTATTTATAGGAGAAAGTCGAAGCTCAGAGCTAAGAAAGATCAAGCCTAGGTAATAAGAAAGCGCAGAATTAGTACAGGAGAAACCGAACCTAATTTCATGAAAAGCGAGGCCGTACTACAGGAGAACTCATACCTCAGCACGAGATCGGTCGAATTCCCTTTCAAGGAAAGCCGAGCGACATTCCAAACGAAACGAAGCCTACCGACGGGAGCACCCGAGCCTTCTCTCAGAAAAGACCACGCCCCAGATCCCGCTAGCTAAAGGGGATCTGGGGCGTAGACTGCGGGCGTATCACTACGCCACGGAGCAAGGTAGACGGGAAAGCGCCGAGGCTAAATCGTAGCCTCTACCGACCAGACAAAGGCACGCAGGCCCTGATCTGGCGTAGCATCATCCAGCGCCTTCAGTGCTTTGAGGAGCTCTGGAACACGAGTGGCGGGCGCCACTACGAGCATCGCCGAATTCATCGTCGGCCAAGCATGGCTCCCGATATGAGGTTCGCCTGAGGTCGTTCCCCGTCCTTCAGCTCGCTCCCACGAGGTATAGCCTCGTAGTCCTTGGCGAGAGAGTAGACGTAGGATCAGCTCATGATAAGCCTGATTGTAGGCGATGAAGACGGTCTTGAGCGCTTCGGCAGGAGCGAAGGGATTATTCTCGTTCATAGGACTGCAGTAGAGAATTAGTGAGACGAAGGGCTAGAGGAGAGCTTGTGGCGACGAGCGATCTTCTTCTCCAGCTGACGGCGTGCTCGGTGTACACGTCTTCCCTCCAGCGCTGCATAGAGCGTCGGGATCAAGACAAGCGTAACGAGCGTGGAGATACTAAGTCCCCAGGCGACAGTGATCCCCATAGACTGCCACATCTCTGAGCCTTCGCCGATGCCCATAGCCATAGGTACCATCCCGAGTACAGTAGTCATCGTGGTCATGAGCACGGGACGTAGACGTGAGCGACCTGATGTGGTGACGGCAAGGGATATACCCATGCCACGCTCCCGACAGAGACGGATGTAGTCGATGAGTACGATCCCGTTCTTCACCACAATACCGATGAGCATGATCATCCCGATGAAGGACATCGTATCCAGAGGTATCTGCGTCACGAGTAGGCCGAAGAAGACACCCGAGAAGGCAAAGGGCACGGAGAACATGATGACAAACGGGTCTACCAAGCTCTCGAACTGCGCCGCCATCACGATGAAGACGAGCATCACGATCAGAAGCATCAGTGTCGTCAGATCACCGAAGGTCTCCTGCTGGCTCTCGTAAGCTCCCGTGATCTTGTATGAGACACCTGCCGAAGGTACAGGATGCGCCGCCAGAGTCTTCTGCACCTGAGCGACCAGTTCACTCAGCTGTACGCCCGGGGTAGGCGTAAGTGTCAGGGTGACGACACGGCTACGGTCCTTGCGCTCGATCGTAGGCGGTGTGAAGGCTTCGTCTATGTGCCCCAGATCGGATAGACGAAGTTGCTTGCCCTGCGGTGTGTAGACCAGGAGATTAGAGATATCCTGGAGCGACTGACGCCGATTAGGATCGAGACTTACACGGATATCGTACTCATTACCATCTTCACGGAAGTGCGAGGCGATGGTACCATTGACAGCACTGCGCAGGTACATCGCTGCCGTGGAGAGGTTCAGTCCGTTCTCTGCTAGACGCTGTCGATCGAAGACGAAGCGTACTTCGGGGATATAGTCCTTACGACTGAGCGTCACACCAGAGGCTACCTTCGACTGGCGTAGCTCTTCACGGAGGAGACGAGCATAGCTGTCGGTCTCGTCGAAGTCCTGTCCGTAGATCTCAAGTGTCACACCCGTGGAGCCTCCTCCACCTTCACCCGTCTTGACATCATAGCTAGAGACTTCAGGATAAGAGGCAATGATCTTGCGAATAGCATCTGATGCCTCCTCCTGTGTCTGTGTACGCTCCGAGCGGGGATACATACCGACGTACATCGTGATGGCATTCGTCCCACTGGACTGCACCATAGACCAAGAGTCTCCATCCGATGCTTGGCCGAGATTCATCGACACCGTCTGGATGGATGGTACCTCCTGGCGTATCCGCTTTTCGAGATCGAGCCCAAGTCTACGAGTCTCATCGACACGAGTACCAACAGGGAGCTCTAGCTGTACATTGAGGAAACCAATATCCTGCTGAGGCATGAAGGAGGTCTTGATGAAGGTCAAGCTCCCCAGACTCAGGATGAAAATACCCAGTGCAGAGAAGACCGTAGTACGACGATGCCGTACCGCCCAGCCCAGTAGGCGGGCATAGGCGCTATCAAGAGCATTGAGTCCTCGCTCAATAGGGCGGAAGAGCTTATCCGATAGCTTGCTTCTGCCGGGATCACGCTTGAGTAGCTGGGAGCAGAGCATCGGTGTCAGAGAGAGCGCTGCTGTCGTAGAGACGATCATCACGATACTGATACTCCAGCCGAGCTGGCGGAACATCAGCCCCGCTTCTCCTGGAGTCATCGTCAGAGGGAGGAATACCGCCAGCATCGTCAGCGTAGAGGCGATGACCGAGATACCTACCTCGTTTGTGGCGTGTACAGCCGCTTGCTTGGGGTAACTACCACGCTCGATATGCGTTGTAATGTTCTCTAGGACGACGATCGCATCATCCACGACCATCCCAATAGCAATCGAGAGGGAGGAGAGTGAAATGATGTTGAGCGAATTGCCCGATACCAGGAGGTAGACGAACGATGCCACCAACGAGATCGGGATAGTCAGGATGATGATGAATGTAGCTCTCCAGCGCCCGAGGAAGAAGAGCACCACCAGCACGACGATGAAGAACGTGATGAAGATCGTCTCCTCAAGCGAACCGATGGTATTGACGATGAAGCTCGAGGTATCGATCAGGTAGCTGAGCTTGACGTCCGAAGGGAGGTTCTCCTGTATTTGAGGCAGGAGGGCTTGTATCTGGCGAGCGATCTCGACGGAGTTCGATCCTTCCTGCTTATTGATGATGATGATCGCTCCGCTCTTACCGTTGACATAGCTCTCCTGCTGACGTTCGCCGATGGTATCCTTGATGGTAGCGACGTCACGCAGATAGATATCCTTGCCCGAGACGCTCGAGACGACGATCGAACCCAGCGCCAGAGGATCGACGAATTCCCCCTGGACACGTATCGAGCTGGTGCGTGAGCCGAGGTCGATCTGCCCTGCGGGGATGTTCGTATTCTCTGCAGCGATGAGCTGGGAGATCTGTGCTAGGGTGAGGTGGTAAGCTTCGAGCCTAGCGGGATCACAGTAGACCTGGATGACACGCTTCGAAGCCCCTACTACATTGATGGTACCGACCCCGTCGACTCGCTGGAGGGGATTACTGACCTTATCCTCCAGGATCTTCGCTAGACCTCGTGCGCTCTCCTCGGATTCGACCGAAAGGATCGCCACGGGGATATTACTTGTATCGAACTTGAAGATCGCTGGCTTCTTCACACCGGATGGGAGGAAGTCCGTGATCGCATCCAGCTTGTCACGGATATCGTTCATCGCATCGGCGATAGGCGTACCAGCACGGAATTCCAGCGTGACGATCGAAGCGTTGTCCTGGCTCTTCGTGCTGATATGCTTAAGCTTGTCGATCCCATTGAGACTATTCTCCAGGGGCTTGGAGACATTAGTCTCGATATCTGCCGCACTCGCTCCTGGGTAAGAGGTGACGACCATGACCCGTGTCGTATCCGTCTTGGGCATCAGCTCGATGGCCAAGCGTGACAGGGCGAAGAGTCCGAGCACAGCTATCGCCACGTAGATCAGTGCCGTGGTGATCGGCTTGCGGACGGATGTTTCGTAGATGCTCATAGCGAGAGAAGGCGTTTACTTGCGGGTCTTCACTGGAAGGCCATTCTTGAGATTAGAGGGAGCCGAGGTGATGACCTGGTCGCCTACCTCGAGACCGCTGAGGATCTCATAGCGGTCGCCCTGCTGTGCGCCGAGCTCTACAGAGCGATAGATCGCCTTGCCTCCTGAGAAGAGGTAGACATAGCGGGCACCACTACCGGGCTGGCGAACGACAGCCTTGTCAGGGATCGTCAGCACTTCCTTAGCGCCAAAGTCGATATGCACCCGAGCGTACATCCCTGGGCGAAGCTTCAGTTCCTTGTTAGCCACCTCAACCTCTGCGGAGACCGTGTGGGTGATGGGGTCAAGGGTAGGATAGATATTAGCGATCTGTCCTGAGAAGCTCTCAGCGCCGAGGGCGTCGACAGTGAGGGATACCTTCATCCCCTTCTTCAGGAGCGAATAGTATTGCTCCGAGACGCCGATCATCGCCTTGACGGGCGCTATCTGCTGGATGACGACCACGGGGAGCTGGGGCGAAGTCATATCGCCGTTGTCGTAGTTCTTAGCTGTGACGAAGCCACTGATGGGACTGCGTAGCACGGTATTCTCTGCCGCATGGCTGTAGGCGAGCTTCGCCTGCTCGACGGCACTCTTGGCCTGCTCCCATTGCGCCTTGGACACCCCACCTACCTTGTAGAGTTCATCCATACGGGCGAAGTTCGTCTTAGCGTCGGAGAGCTGGATCTGCGCCTGCGAAGCCTGGGTAGCCTCTAGCTGGGCAACGGCCTGACCGGCAGCGACTCGGTCGCCGACCTTGACGAGGAGGTGCTTGAGGCGACCACCTGCTTGGGCGGTGATATTGTTGAGCACCTTGGCTTCGAGCTGTGCAGTGAACTCCTGCGTGATCTCTAGGCTACGCATCTCAGCGGGTGCGATATCCACGAGGCGAAGGCTATCGGCGGGCGCTGTCTCCTCAGTCTTGGAGCTGGAGGAGGAGCAGCTAGAGAAGAGCCCCAGTCCCACGAGCGCAAGGGAGAGGAGAAGGTTCGACTTCTGGTGTATCATCGTTTATCTATATTCTTTGGGGTGATCATGTGGATGGGGTGAAGCGATAGCGATCCGACCTACTTCGCATCCGTGAGGGTAGTGCCTCGGAGGGCATCGAGCGAGAAGACGGCCACCATATAGTTGTATACCGCCTGACTGTAGTTGAGTCGAGCTTGCAGGAGCGCCATCTCGGCGTCGTTGAGCTCCAGGACGGTGCTTGCACCGCTCTTGTAGCGCACCTCGGCGATCTTATGGCCTCGCTCAGCGGTAGCCACGGCATCTCGGGCGGAGGCGAACTGCTCCAGCGCCTTACGTTGCTCGCTGAGACTATTCATCACCCCGAGGCGAAGTTGACTCTCTGCCGCTACACGCTGGGCTACGAGCTGACGGATCTGCGTCTCCGTGCTCCGCAGGTCGTAGTAGCGCTTCCCCCCGGTATAGACGGGGATATCCAGTGCAAGACCGATCGTGGAGAAGGGGCTCCATCTCTTCTTGTCACCCAGGCGGAAGCGGTCAGAGGCAAAGCTGTACTGATAGGTGAAGCTCATCGAGAGTGTCGGGAGGAAGGCCATCCGCTTGACCTTGAGCGCTGCATCGAGCTGACGCCCCTGGAGGTCCAGCTGACGAAGCTGGCTATTCCCCTCGAGAGAGATATGCTTCGTCTGCTCGGGGAGATTCTGATAGACTCGGTCCGTGTAGTCCGCCAGTGTCTCTGTGATCTCGATCGGAGTATCCAGGTCAAGGCCCATGACTACCTTGAGCTTAGCCTCGGAGAGACTGACGGCGGTGCGTGCCGAGACCACGTTGGGCAGGATGTTCTTCACCTGCGTCTCCATGCGGATCTTGTCGTATTCGGCCACCAACCCATGCTCGTACTTCGCAGCCGTCTGGGTATAGTTGGTCTGAGCGTTGGCGTAGTTGGCTTCGAGCACACGGAGTGACTCACGAGCTAGAAGAACGGCCATGTACGCCTTGCGCACCTCAGCCTCCAGATCGACCTGAGAGCCTCGTGCTCGCTCTTCGGCCAGAGCTACGGCTTCCTTGTCCAGCTGCAGGCTCGCCCAGAGCTGTGGAGCGATGAGGGGAAGGCCAGCCGATATACCCCCCTGCAAGCTATGGGTCTGTCCCATCTCGATCCCATCAGAGGGGAAGAACTGCCCCATGGGCGATGAAGACATATCGTCCGAACCGAAGTACACCCTTTGCTTCTTCAGCATGTGGGTGTAGGATCCACTCAGCTTGATCGTGGGGAGGAGTGCCCCCTTATTCTTTCGCTGATCGTATTTGGCGCCTGCAACACCTAGGACAGAAGCCTCGAGCGTCGGACTCTTCTTCAGGGCAAGGCGCACCGCCCCTTCGAGGCTAAGAGCGATCGGACGCTCGGTGGAAGCCCCCTGAGTCTCAAGGCTCTGGACCTGCGGGATCTCCTGAGCGAGCAGACCGACAGGCCAGGCCAAGCACCCACAAGCCCACGCAAGGCAAGCAGACACAGCGACTCGTTGAGTTATCTTACTCATATATATGAATGTTCTTGATTGGTCGTGGAGTCTTCCCGGGCAAATGAAGACTCCTTTATAAGGGACAAAATTAACAAAAATTGCCACGGAATGCTCGCCCTTCGCCCCGTAGTCTGAGTTCTTCTCCCTCAGCTCCCGACCGAAGAAAAATCCAGCCCAAAACCAAAGAAAAAACCAGCTCCAAGCACCGAAGAAATTCCGTCCCTTTCTCTGGGCACAAACCCCACCTCCCCAGCGCCCCCTCCCAAGGGCTCCAAAAACGACCCACGGTAGGTCGTCGAAAAAACCTACTGTAGGTCGTCCCGACGACCTACGGTGGGTCGCTGCGACGACCTACCGTAGGTCCCTTTTTGCCCCCATCAGCGAGCCTCCCAGTTCCGCCTCTCTCGGTAGCCCCTCCACCCTACATCTTGAAGTTCTCTCCTACCCTCGCTCAAAGGCATCTCCTTCCCTCTGGAGAAAGGCTTCTTACCTCCTCCACATCTCCCCCACATATCTATAGCCAAACTCCCTACCTCTGGGGTGGACTTTCCTCCGATCACAGCTAGTTTTCTTCATCCCTTACCGAACCTTCCGCCTGTTCCCAACTTGCATATTCCCCGAGAAGCACTATCTTTGCACTCACTAAGGGTTCGCTGGTTATCGCAAGGTGCCAGTGACATCGACCCCAGGAGAGATGGCAGAGTGGTCGATTGCGGCGGTCTTGAAAACCGTTGAACTGAGAGGTTCCGGGGGTTCGAATCCCTCTCTCTCCGCAAAGAGGCTTCAAAGTGACTGAAAAATGGTCGTCACAGAAGCCTTCAAAACAAGAGGAAGTCGCTGTAGGACATCGTTCTACAGCGATTCTTCTTTTATATGCACTCATGGGTATGATGGCTTGAGCCTTGGAGCTAATAAGCTTCTAGAAGAGACGTTCTGCTACAGAAACTGCTACACAAATCAAGGCGTAGCAATTAGTGTAGCAGTGACGGCTAAATGAAGGGCTATTTGAAGGCAGCAACGTGCTCTCATTCAATGTGTAAGTAAGTAACTTTGTAGCACCTGCTACACTAAGGAATGATGCATTATGAGACAATCGTTCAAGGTGTCCTTCTACCTACGCTCCAACTACGAGAACAAAGAAGGCAAGTCGCCCGTCATGCTACGGATCTTCCTCGGAGGAGCGATGAGCAATCTTGGCTCCACGAAGATCTTCGTAGACAAGGCACAGTGGAATAGCAGAACCAGCCGGCAGAAGGGGCGCTCCTCAGAAGCTCTCGCTGTCAATGCCAGCCTAGATGCCACCTCCGCCAGCCTCCACTCCCTCTACCACAAGTACCGAGACGACCAAACGATCTCGCTCGACAAGCTCCGCTCCGCTTACCTCGGGCAGATCCAGGAGTTCAGCACCTTTCTCCCTGTCTACCACATCTCCGACGAAAGGAAAAGGAGATAGCTCCTCCTCCCATTACCGCATTAACTTGGAGGATGGGGCGTGTGTACTGGGGGATGATGAGTGTTGAAGAGAAAGAGAAAGCTCGATACACTTGACTCGGGGGCGGATGTCCTTAACCCAAGCGCTATACATTTCGAGAGAGTGAGTGATGAATCAGATCCTATCACGAGCGACACAATAAGCGGGAGAGCACTGAAGCAATCGCAAGCACCGCATCTCGAGAGATAGAGGGATAGAGCAAAGTTATGAAGCATCCACTCTTTCTACTGGCAAGGTGTGTCTTTGTAACACAAACTGCAGTTTGTACCACAAAAAAACCGTGCCTCGGTGCGAGGGAGCAATTACTCCGAAGTCGTAATCAATGAACCCAAAAGAAATATGAGCATAGAACGCTGGGATAACTGGCATGTACGCCTACCCAATCCCAAAGACCAACAAAAGTCATCGTTTTCTTCCATAAATCGGGAGCTGAAACGAAGTCAGACTTCCTCCGAGCTCACCTACTAGATGAAAGTTTCAAGGCCATCAACGAGGATAAATCTGCAGTGGCGTACTACCGCAAACTCTCCAACATCATAGCGCAGATGCATAAGATCGGCATCCTCTGTAACCAAACAGTAAAGGCTATCAACAGCTACCACTCGGTCAAGGCAGCACAGGTAATGCTTCAACGCTTAGAGCAGTGCTCCCAGCAAATAATCATCCTTGAGCAACTGGCTATTGAGCTAACCGGGGAAGGTGCTTAGAACTCATCATGCTCAGAGTATCTAAACCGATCCAAGATTCTTAGTGTGTCGGCTTCGCAAATGTACCAAACCGTGATGAGGCTATCAGCTTTAACTCTCCAAGTAAACTCCAGTATCCACGTATTGTGCGCTAAGCGCTGCTCCATGGGGAACTGTTGCTCCACGGGATGCCGAAATTCATCATGCTTCTCTTGCAAGATAAAGCTATCCCGACAAAGTGGCTCATAGAGACTATCCAGTTCCATGGGTGTGTAACTGATCGGGAGCTTCTGAGGCGGTATTTGTTGCGATCGCTCCCTACTACGGCTTGTACAAGCAAGGAGACTAGAGATAAAGCAAGAAACCTGAAGAATCTTCGTGAACATGCTCATAAGCTACACTTCTATTACTTCATTGAAGCAGAATAGCAACCAAGGGACAGGAAAGATCAATGGCTAGAACTCATCATGCTCTGAGAATCTGAAGTGTCTCAGCTTCCTCAGCGTGTCAGCTTCTCTTACATACCAGACGGTGATGAGGCTATCAGCCTTCTCCCGCCACGTAAATTCCAGGATCCAGGTCTTATGAGCCATCCGTTGCTCCATAGGGAAGAGCCTCTCTGTCGGATTTCTAAACTCATCATGTAGCTCCTGCAAGATGAAGCTATCCCGGCAAAGAGGCTGATAGAGCTGATCCAATTCCTGGGGCATATAAGTCGTAGGACATACTCTATGAACTGCTCTTTGCTCTTTGCCACGGCAAGAGCAAACAACAAGACATACTGAAAGACACACTCCCAGAGCGAGAGCATTCGCTCTATCCATATACCAGACCATCTATTACTTTATCAATCTTGAAATAACTATCTAAGAGATACTTCTTCATGCCATCCTCAGCTCACCCGAGGAGTTGTTGCCATAGTGGGTCAACCCGTAGCGGTCATCCTCTATCGAGAGGAGCCGATCAAGACAACCGATACCGACATAATAGCAGAGCTCTCCACTATAGGGTCTTCAGATACGATTTTTACTCCCAAACCAGAGTATCTAAAAACGTAAGCCCGTTATAACTGTCGAGTTCATCAAGATCTTTCTTCTTTCGTTTGATTAGAGCAGGAGTATCTCGTTTATAAATAGAGATATGCCTATCCTTACTCTTATCCCTAAATCCATTAGCTATATAGCAGAATGCAACGTTGACGCTCTCAATACAATTCTTGTCCAGTCTAAAACTAAGTACGTCGTACAACTTGGGCTCATTGACCACCGCTTCCAGTAGAACATTTCCCGGTAATGGAGCATCAACCATCTTAAATGAAAGAAGTTCTGGATAGTAATAGTCTAGCCCCACATCTTTACAAAACTGACAACGAAGCTCAGGAGCTGGCTTTTTCCTACTGATCCCTGTTTGATAGTCCTGTAAAACCTTTATATAGTCATCTTGATTGAAGTATTCCATAAACTCGGCTTCCGACTTATCTGCATTCCCAATGAAGACCGAGAATTCCATGCCAGATGTTGAATACAGGCTGTTAATCTCTTTTGTCGAATACTGAAAGTCTCGGAGATAAGATACCGATGATGCAAGGATAGCTTGACTTGGAGTGATACCATGCCTCGGTGGATAGCATATCAGTGCATTCGCCTTTTGTAGATTCAAAGGAACACAGGCTTCTTGGAGCAACTGTGTCTTCGCTGGGACAAAGGCAAGAAAGTCATTAATACTATCGCTTTCTCTGAGGTACTTCGCTATGAGAAAATCCTCGTCGAAGTCATCAATCCCCATTTCTTGGCAAAATGTTCTTAGCCCCTCAGTATCTCCATCGCCTTTCGCTATATTTAAATAGCGTTCAAAGGACTCTTCCGTTGGGAAATACCCAATCCAAAACATCATCTTCACAACTATCACTTTTTGCTTTTATACCCAACTACATGCTCTTCATGCATTGTCTGAATTATCCTTAGAGCGTCTTCTTTTGTTCCTGCCAGTTTCAATTTTGAGATTAAGTCTTTATGAAAGAGGCAACTCGATTTTGAGTGGCGATGTACTCCAGTATACAGCATAGTCAAATGTCAGATCTTCCCGCTTCGTCAGCTCTGAAGCAAACTAGCTCGCCATAAGAATTGCGCTCATAGCTGAGCTGAGCTCCGAGACTACTCCGTAAAGATACGATAAGTCCGTGTTTGTTATAGCTTCGCTCGATGAGATGTGCATCACAGCGCTCCTCGACAGGCAAGCTGAAGCCATTGCAGCGAAAGCTTACTCGGGCGTACTCATTCACAGCCTCACGTAGGTACCCCGATAGTTCGAGTGAACTAGTACCCCATTCATGGGTCGCCGGAGGGACCCATGAATGGGATACCTGACCGACCCATGAATGGGTCACCTTGGCGACCTATGGTAGGTGGGTAGGTTGAGCCTCCATCACTCACATCAGATTGGTTTGCTCTTAAGCAGAATGGGTTACCGTACTCGTTGCGCGTATAGCTAAGCTGTTCTCCGTAAGTTACGAACCGACTAAGCTAGAGTTTAAGCTATGGAGCTACCAAGAATAGGCTCAGTTGCATCTATGTTCATATACTTCTAGACACAACACCTGATCTAATGGGGATTAGCCACTCAGCCTTACCCTTTGCTCAGCACCACCATTATCCCATACCTGCACTCCTCCTTTTGGTAGTCATCATCATAATGGATGGACATGGGCAATTGACTTTTCTTCAAGCTCGTGCATATACAAAGTTGGGTAATCACTCGCTAAGTACACTTGTGGCTTATATAAGTGTTGCTTAATCCACTGATAGCCTTCCTCTGTAAGAAGCATCACATCGTTGTAAACCATTTCATCAAAGAAGAAAACAGGTTTGCTTGGTTGTGACTTGCGTTTATATGGGGGAAGAAAAAGACATCGGCGTATTCTATATATTTAACCCTATCCTTCTCGTGACGATTGAGCAATCGATTATCAAAGCGGTATACTCGCATCACGTAATAAGTTCGAGTACTCTCGTACCGGATGGAATTGAACACTCTACATCTTGTCACCTCTGCCTGATGTTCTATATAAGGTTTGAGATAAGAGTAAAACAACTCAGAGATGACCCACATATTATCACCCCAGTAGAGATAATCGAAGACAGGCTCTTTCTTCTTTGTCTCAACGAATAGATACACCTCAGAGGGTAAAACAGGCTTGTCACTTATCCAATCACTAAATGTACCTGATATAGTCGCATCTCTATCTTTTTCTACATAGACATCAGATAGTGTGATGTGCATTCTATTAGGAATATCCTTTGGTACACGAACGAAAGGTGTATACAAAACAAACAACTGACTCATATTCATTTATCTCTATATCCTACTCTTTTAGGTTCATTGAGGGAGAGCTCTTGATCAAGCTCCTTTCGCAATTCTGCCTGCAGCTTAAGACCATTGCGCAAGCCCATCTCTTCACAGCTTGTGCTTTCCTCCACGGAACTCCGGAGTCTTTAGGCTGAGAAGTGAGATACCTGTCTCTCCCCCTTGATCCCCTTTCGGGAGGATCATCCTTCCGAGAGGGGGCTTTTCTGGGCTATTTGGCGCTCTGGAGCACAAGAAGCCCAGGTATACGCTTCAGATTGTATGCCATAGCTTCCAAGATATTCTGTGTATGCGTTCGCT
>ERZ773067.124-NODE-124-length-49281-cov-9.549466_pt1 | contig 49281 bp, 49 predicted proteins | sample MGYA00580622_ERZ773067 | MGnify/ENA primary metagenome ERZ773067 (study PRJEB29015, sample SAMEA2737998) | human oral metagenome | biome: human oral; feature: human-associated habitat; material: dental | place: China | collected 2113 ...
CCTTGTTCATTATCAACACGTGTTCGGCGAAGTTGAGGTGCTCCATGTTTTGGAGGTGTCCTTTGTGAAGCTGTTTTATTTCCATAATACTTAAATGTTAAAGATGAAATGTATTTCGATGCTTCGCTCTGGCGCGAAATGTTGCTTTTTTGATTTTTGAGTTTTCGCTCCGGAGCGAAGAGATGTTTTTTCAATTTTCGGTGCTTCGCTCCGGAGCGAAGCTCTATTTTTCTGATTTTCTATCTTTCGCGCTAGCGCGAAGACTATATTTTTTGTTTTTCACTGTTTCGCGCCAGAGCGAAGCTCTGTTTTTTTGATTTTCTCGTCTTCGGCACCTACCGACGGCGTGTTTTTTCGATTTTCTTTCAAATCTTACTTATAGAGAAGAACATAGTTTTTAGAAATGAACAAATGGGCGGACAAGAAGAGAGTTATTCTTCGTGGTATAACTGAAGTATATGCCGTTCGTACGGAAGTGCCTAAAATGACTTTCATCACAAGCTCCAGTATTCCAGATATGCCTATTGGCTCCTTCTGTAGCTATCCAATAAGCCGTAGATGTGAGAATAGAGACTCCGCCTACTTGCCCAATAGCGTTAGCTAATGGATATCCATAACCATTAACATGAGTGCCCATACCATATGCTCCAGGAGTTCCGGCTCCCCAATAAAGGTTACGCATAACAGCATCAATATCTCCTCCTGCCGGGAGAAACCATTGAGTTATATTACTTCCAGTTGTGCTCGGATTATATTGACCTGCATAATAAAAAGCCGGAAACTCTGTAGAATTCCCTTTAACAGTAGTGTTGTCATAACTAAATGTAGGATCCCATGTTATTTTATATCCGGAGTCCCATGCTGTAGGATCCAGGTTTCTATAACTACTATTTCCCACTTTATTGGTGGGCCCCCAAGAAGTCGGATATCCATTATTTGCATTGTAGAGCGCCATTGCTAATCCGGAATGTTCTGTTCCATCATTTTCTTTCACAACAACTCCAACAGCTCTTTTTCCAGGATTATCACTTAGCGTTCCCCAAGTACCGTCGCTGAACAAGTAACGAAACTTAGGTTTGAGTTTAATCTTTACAAGATAGGATTTGTTTTCCTGCATTGACAATGTAGAATTAAGTTTTGGGATGATGCTTGTAATTGGTTTCCAAAACACCGTACCTGCCGTAAAATTGATCTTAAGGTTAGCTCCAGCTGTAGTGGGTAAGAAATAATGATAGTTTGAAGTTGATGTGTAGGCGAAAGTTTGTCCGTAATTCGATGCTGTAAATTGTGCTTCTGTACTTGCCGGAGAATTATTGTTCATTGGAGATATTGTTCCGTTAATAGAAGTGTATGCTTTTGTTATAGGATTATACGAAACGTTGGTCGGAATAACATTCGCTGCCGTTTCTTCAAGCGTGGCGGTGATGTTATTCGGTATGTGTTTCTGGCAAAGAAACTGCGTACGCAGACGAGCGCCAACGTGCTTCATTTCGAAATTGATTTGCTGCTTTTTTGCTTGAGTGATTGTCGCAGTAGTTCTACCGATATAAGCATTGCCGACATTGTCTATTGAAACTGTGAGTTCTTCGCCAGAGGAGGACGGAGTTACATCGTCGTTGAAAGCAACGAAATCGTAAGTTTGACCTTGTTCCAATATTAGGTCTTGAGGAGAATTGGAATCGGCAGTGAACTTCGTGCCGTTGAACGTGCCTTTTATCTCGCCTTTCTTCACGCTGCCCTGATAGGCGCGGATGGTGTAGTGCTTGTTCGTGATGGCGCGGGTTTTATTCACGGCTGTGTCGGGGTCGTTTTCAACGCTCACTTCGGCCTCGCAATCGCCAAGATTTATTGTTTCCGTACGGGGTACAGCACGAGTTAGGTCTTGGTCGGATTCGTAGTTCTGCTCTTCGAAGCTGAATGTTATGCCCTGCTCTTGAGAGGGGTCGGGCGTGTTGTTTTCGTTGCCGCACGATGAGGCCAGAAAACCGGCAAGCGCGGCGAGAATCATAATCTTTGAGTTTGTCTTCATTTTGCGTTTTGTTTTTGGATGTTGTTTACTCGAATTCATATTCGCCGCCGTCGACGTCCTCATCCGGGTCGTAGTCTTTCTCGTTCGAGCCGCCAGGGTTGGGACTTACGGATGTACAAAAGAATAATTCGTTCTCGAGTTCGATTGCCTCAATCTTGGGAGGCTCGTAGAAATGCTTTCTGTTCATAATGATACTTGTTATTTCGTTATTGCATTATTTATCGTCGTGGCAAGGGGTGTGAGGGGTGACTCGGGCGCCAGCCCGCATGTAGGGACAGACCCCGTGTCTGTCCGCACCCATGCCAACTCGGGCTACCGACCGCATGCCATATCCGGGATTATAGACCCAAATATTCATCCCGTCCTGACGGGCGGGGCGGACAGACACGGGGTCTGTCCCTACATGCGACCTACCGGTCGAGTGGGAGTTTTTGTTTACGGAAATGGGAGTATTCGCCGCACGATTTTCGTGCGGGTTTTGCAGATAAAATCTTTCCTTATTTTCTCTTATATCGGTTGCCGAGAGGGTACGAAAAACATAACACCAGAGATAGCTATACCCCTTGTGTTTCCTTAGGTTTGCGTAACTTCCTCGCGCGCGTAAAAATAAGTTAGGTGAGGCTAGATGTGTGTGTTAGCACTTTTTCTGAACCCTGCAAGAATATAGCGTTAAAAAACACGGGAGAAGTGAAATTCTCTCGCGCCGTACTGTTGCTATAATAAAAGGTAGGTTCGAAACTCATGGCGGCAAAGGTATATTATTCAATTCATTCAGACAAGCATACTGCAAAAAACAGTAGTAATATTATACTTCTTCCATCTGTTTGATTAGTAATAAAACAAGGAATATTAGGGCCCACTTGTATTCTTATTCTCATACCGAGTAAATAATGAACGAGCGGACATATCTTTCGATACATCCGCCCGCTTATTTACTGAACCTTTTACTCTGAAGAGTATTTATGGCTATAAGTGCTGTTCGGTTATAATTTTCATTCCTTCTTCCACTGCTTCCATATTAAGCGGAATCATAGAATGATGACGTTCCGGAAGACTCTTGAACAGGGCTTTATTCAGTCCTTCGGTACTTACAACAGGACATACTTTCAATAATCCTCCGAGAACAATCATGTTGAACACCTTAGAGTTTTTCATTTCGGCAGCCTTATCCATCGCATCTATACGATAGACAATTATATCTTTCCGTGTTGGTGGATTCATAACTCCGAAACCGTCGTAAATAAGAATTCCACCTTCTTTTATTTTCGGTTCGAACTTATCGAGCGAGGGTTGATTCAGCACTATTGCCACATCATACTTACTAAGTATTGGCGACGACACACGTGTGTCGCTCACAATTACTGTTACGTTAGCCGTACCTCCGCGTTGTTCCGGTCCGTAAGCCGGCATCCAAGTCACCTCTTTATCTTCCATCAGTCCTGAATAAGCGAGAATCTTTCCCATCGAAAGAACTCCTTGTCCACCGAAACCACTAATTATTATTTCTGTTTTCATGTTTCTGCAAATATTAATGATTATAGAGCGGTTGTGTCCTTGAGGTCGCCTTTCACATATTCCTTGAACATGTTTTCACGCATCCATTCATTGGCTTTTACAGGCGACATTTTCCAACCACTATTACAGGTCGAAACAATCTCTATCAATGAGCTTCCTTTACCTTGCATGCTGGCATCGAAAGCTTTTCTGATGGCTTTCTTTGCCTTGGCTATAGAAGCCATGGTGTCGACGCTCTGACGGGTCACATAGCAGGTACCTTTCAAGTGGCTGGCCAACTCGGTTATGTTCAATGGATAACCGTGCAGATCAGGTTCGCGGCCGAATGGACAGGTTGCTGTTTTTTGTCCAAGCAGGGTTGTAGGAGCCATCTGTCCACCGGTCATCCCGTAGATAGCATTATTTATGAAGATAATCGGAATATTTTCGCCTCTGTTAAGGGCATGTATGGTTTCAGCTGCCCCGATACAGGCCAAATCTCCATCGCCTTGATAGGTAAACACGAGTCGGTCGGGCCATACGCGCTTAACCCCAGTAGCTACAGCCGGAGCACGCCCGTGAGCTGCTTCCTGCCAGTCAATATCGAGATAGCGATAAGCAAACACCGCACATCCAACAGGGCACACGCCTACGGTTTTATCTTCCATTCCCATTTCGGCCACAACCTCGGCCACTAATTTATGAACCACTCCGTGCGAACAGCCAGGGCAATAGTGCATGGCTGTGTCGTTCATGAGCTTTGGTTTTTCATAAACCAAGTTCTCAGGTGCAATTATTCTATTTGTCATTGTGAATTCCTCCTTAAACTACTTCATTAATTTTTCCTTCAAAGCACCGATGATTTCTTCAGGCTCAGGGACAATTCCGCCAAGACGACCAAAATGCTCTACGGGCAATACACCGTTTATGGCTAACCGAACATCTTGTACCATCTGACCAGCGTTTATCTCGGAAACCAAAATGCCTTTAGTATTTTTCGCAACCTCGAGTATCTCTTTGCTCGGAAAAGGCCATAGAGTGATGGGACGGAACAAACCAACCTTTATGCCCTCTTCACGCGCTTGCTCTATGGCTTTTTCACCAATTCGGGCTGCACTACCGAAGCTCACAATGATATATTCTGCATCCTCGCATTGCATGGTTTCGTATCTGACTTCAGTCTCTCTAATTTTTTTATACTTCTTCTGCAAATGCAAGTTGCGCACTTCCATCACCTCGGGTTTTAACTCAAGGGATGTGATAATGTTTGGAGTTCGTTCGCCTTTGCGGCCGAAAGTTGCCCACGGACATTCCTTCAGAACTTCTTCTTCTGTTCGACGGGGCTTTTGAGGTGGAAGAACAACCTTTTCCATCATCTGACCGATTACTCCGTCGGAAAGAATCATGGCCGGATTGCGATATTTGAACGCCAATTCAAAGGCCAAATCAACAAAGTCGGCCATTTCCTGAACCGAGTTGGGTGCTAACACTATGACATTATAGTCGCCGTTGCCTCCTCCGCGTGTTGCCTGGAAGTAGTCGCTCTGGCTCGGCTGGATGGTTCCTAATCCGGGGCCGCCACGTTGCACGTTAACAAATACTCCGGGAAGTTCGGCTCCGGCCATATAGCTAATGCCTTCTTGCATAAGCGCTACGCCGGGCGACGACGATGTGGTGAACACACGTTTCCCTGCGCCGGCTCCACCATAAACCATGTTGATTGATGCCACTTCACTCTCGGCCTGCAACACAACCATGCCGGTTGTTTCCCAAGGTTTAAGAAGTGAAAGTGTTTCAATAATCTCACTTTGCGGAGTTATAGGATAGCCGAAAAAGGCATCAGCCCCACATCGAATGGCAGCATGTGCTATCGCTTCGTTGCCTTTCATTAATGTAATTTCATGTTCTGCCATTTCACTATTCCTCCACTTTCATGCGATAAACTGTTATACACCCGTCCGGACAAACTACCGCACATGCAGTACAACCGATACACTTGTCAGGGTCGGCTGCTTCAACATACGGATAGCCATGGACATTCACCTTTTTTTGAGCCAAATCAATGACATCTTTCGGACATGCAACGATACATAATTGGCATCCTTTGCATCGATCGGTGTCTACTACTATGGCTCCCTTAATCTTGCTCATAGTCTTTGTATTTTAAGGGTTATATGCGTCTTTGTTATAGAAGTTCAGAATATCTTCCAGTAATTTCTTAGCTTCGACAGCTGGTGATTCAGGATTGAGAGCAATGGCTTCCATATAATTATCCAAGGCATGCTGCCAATCGCCTTTTTTTCTATACTCGTTACCAAGTTGGAAATATTCTTCTGACGTCATTATTTAAATTAATCTTGTTCGCTAAATAAATTATTTCATGTTTCCTATTTATAGAATTCTTTTTTGCCTGCGGCGAGAGTATTTTTCATAAGTGAGCAGATGGTCATCGGACCGACTCCTCCTGGAACTGGAGTTATATAACTGCACCTAGATGCCACTTCATCAAACTTAACGTCACCACAAAGACGGAATCCTTGTTTTCTGGTTGCATCTTCAACACGAGTCGTGCCAACATCAATTACTACGGCTCCTTCTTTTACCATATCAGCAGTAACAAACTCGGGACGCCCTATAGCTGCGATAATTATATCAGCTTCACGGCATTCTTCTTTCAACGTAGCCGAACGTGAATGGCAAACTGTCACAGTAGCATCGCCATATTGCTTCTGCATCATCAGCTGCGCCATGGGTTTACCTACAATATTACTTCTGCCGAGAATCACACACTTCTTCCCCGAGGTTTCAATTTTGTAGTGCTGCAAAAGAGTCAGGATTCCCAAAGGGGTAGCCGAGATAAAACAGGGGAGACCGATTGCCATACGACCGACATTAATTGGATGGAATCCGTCAACATCTTTCTTATAGTCTACGGCCATAATAATCTTCTGTTCATCAATGTGCTTCGGAAGTGGCAACTGAACAATGAAGCCATCAATATCTTCATCCTCGTTCAGCTTGTAGACACAAGCCAACAGCTCTTCCTCCGTTACATTCTCTTCGAAACGAATAAGTGTGGATTTGAACCCGCATTGCTCGCAAGAGAGCACTTTATTTTTTACATAGGTTTCACTACCACCGTCGTGTCCAACAAGAACAGCAGCCAAATGTGGTTTCTGGCCTCCTGATGCAACGATTTTCTTAACCTCTTCCGCAATTTCTTTTTTAATGGCAGTTGCGGTTGCCTTACCATCGATTAAATTATATTCCATAACTTGTATGATTTGTTTTTCAAAGCTTTTACAACTTGGGCATTCCACCCATTCTGCCCACCATACCCGACGTTCTTGAGCCAGTGACCATCTTCATCATCTTTCGGGTTTGATCAAATTGTTTTATTAGCCTATTCACTTCAAGAATATTCGTTCCTGAACCTTTAGCTATTCTTTGCCTACGCGAGGTATTCAGCAGTTCAGGGTTAGTACGTTCTTTCGGAGTCATACTCTGTATAATCGCCTCAACCGACTTAAAAGAATTGTCATCAATGTCTACGTCGCGAATAGCTTTACCAACTCCTGGAATCATAGAGGCTAGGTCCTTTAGATTACCCATCTTTTTGATCTGCTGAATCTGTTTGTAGAAGTCGTTAAAATCGAATTGATTCTTTTGAATCTTTTTTTGCAGTTTCTTCGCTTCTTCTTCATCGAACTGTTCTTGCGCTCTCTCAACAAGCGAAACTACATCACCCATGCCCAATATTCGGTCAGCCATTCTTGATGGATGGAACGTATCTAGTGCCTCCATTTTTTCGCCGGTCCCAACAAACTTTATAGGTTTGGTCACAACAGTCCGGATTGAAAGGGCTGCGCCGCCACGCGTGTCACCGTCTAGTTTCGTGAGAACTACACCGTCGAAATCCAACCGATCATTGAATTCTTTAGCCGTATTCACTGCATCCTGGCCAGTCATCGAATCAACCACGAAGAGTGTTTCATCAGGATGAATATGATTCTTCAAGCTCTCGATTTCGTTCATCATTTCTTCATCTACAGCCAATCGACCGGCGGTATCGATAATAACCAAATCGTTGCCTTTTACTTTAGCTTCCTTAATGGCGTTCTCAGCTATTTCATTCACCTTTTTATTTTCGGGCTCACTATAAACCGATACGTTCACTTGCTGTCCAACCACTTTGAGCTGTTCAATGGCGGCCGGACGATAAACATCGCATGCAACGAGCATTGGATTCTTATGTTGTTTCTTCTTCAGAAATTGTGCCAGCTTACCAGAAAAGGTTGTTTTACCCGACCCTTGCAGTCCGCTCATTAGAATCACTGCTGGTTTCCCGTCTAATTTAAGGCCAACGGCTTCACCTCCCATCAGCTCAGCCAATTCGTCGTGAACAATTTTCACCATTAGTTGTCCGGGCTTAACTGCCGTGAGAACGTCCATACCAAGAGCTTTTTGCTTAACATTATCGGTAAAGGTTTTAGCCACCTTATAGTTTACGTCGGCATCAAGCAAAGCCCTACGCACATCCTTCAAAGTTTCAGCAACGTTTATCTCCGTTATTTTTCCTTCTCCTTTTAGAATCTTAAAGGAGCGTTCAAGACGATCGCTTAAATTCTCAAACATTGTTTTTTATGTATTTCTAGATTTCAGACTATGCAAAGATAAATTAAAAGTCCGGATTTCCGAATACTGTACTTAAAAAAGCCCACCGATATTAGATATCTGTTGAGGAGGAATGAATCAGAAACTTCATGCAAAGAGTAATTGCAAGTTAGATTGGAGTCTGAAACTTTCGCAGTTTATGTGTTGCAACTGTTCAAAACCTTTCGAAATTATCCGGAAAAATTGACAACGATTATCGTGATTAGGTATCTTATGCTCAATTAACTCCTTGCATTCAAGTGACGCAAGGAATTTTGAGGTGTTCGAGCGAGTCTGATTCAGCTCGGAGAGCAATCTGCTGACGAGCTGACGACTATCGTTATCTTTCTGCAAGCAAAACAGTATTAATTCATTTGTGTTCAGATTGAACGATTCAATTATTTGATGCTAGAAAGATACAATTGACATGTAGAATTCTAGGATTCTACAAATGATATCCTCACTTATATTGTTTGATTCCTTATTTCAGCAGATTTTGCTTTATAATTTCTTCAAACTGTGATTTTGTCATCACTCCCACAGATTGATGAGGTTGTCCGGTCGCTGGAATGAACAAAAATGTAGGTATCGACTGTATGTTGAATGCCGACGACAGCTCAGCGTTCTTGTCAACATCAACTTTGTAGAACTCTATTTGTCCATCATATTCTCGTGCAAGCTCGTCAATTATAGGCGCAGTTATTCTGCAAGGCCCGCACCATGTGGCATAGAAATCTATTACAACGGGACGATTTCCTTTGTAGTTCCAATTACCAGAGTTTTTAGTGTAGTCAGTTATTTTTTCTTTGAACATTGCGGCATTCATTTCGACGACTTTCTGATCTGACTTTTGCTCGATGTTGTTTTTAGATTTATGAGTTGTTTTGTTATTTGTATGAGCGCAACTACCAACTGTCATCGCCCAAATTATAAATCCGATTAAATAATATAGTTTCATTGCTTTTTATTTTTAATAATTGAATGATATTGTTCCATTTGGAAATGTATGCGAAGATATAAATGGATACTATTTCAAACAAATTTCCGATTGAAACATAATAAACATCTAACAAGCTTTAACCACGACACTAATCAACTTAACTTTTCACAACGTAAACAATACTACTTCTACCTATCAAAATGTATTTTCGACTACTATATATACATAGAAGTATTTCTTAAAACAGATGTTCATAACTAATTTTGCGCTCATTATGATTAAGGAATATCAAATCAGAGTCTCGCCGCATGTGGGACATAATTCAGAATCAATAAAGGAATATCTTTCTCGCGAAAAAGGATTATCAAGCAATGAAATCAACCATGTGCGAATATTGAAAAGATCTATTGATGCACGTCATAGGGACATTTTTCTGAATCTTTCTGTACGCGTATATATAAATGAAATACCGGAAGATGATCAGTTTACTAAAACTTTTTATCCAGAGGTTAGTAAATGTACATCTGTTTTGGTTATAGGTGCTGGTCCGGCAGGGCTTTTTGCGGCATTGCGACTAATTGAGCATGGTCTTCGACCGATAGTAATCGAGCGGGGGAAAGATGTTCGTTCCCGTAAGAAGGATATTTCGATGATTCCGAAAACCCAACAGGTTGATCCTGAATCGAACTACTGTTTCGGAGAGGGTGGAGCAGGTGCTTTCTCTGATGGAAAACTTTATACTAGGAGCAAAAAACGCGGTTCGGTTGACAGAATACTCAACATTTTCTGTCAGCATGGTGCATCGACATCAATTCTTGCCGATGCTCATCCTCATATAGGCACTGACAAGCTTCCCAAAGTCATTGAAAATATAAGAAAAACTATAATCGAATCTGGAGGTGAGGTACATTTCCAAACCAAAATGACTGCTTGCATAATAGAACAAAACAAAATAATTGGTATTGAGACCGAACAACCATCGGGCAAACATCAAAACTTCTATGGCCCAGTGATTTTAGCAACCGGACACTCTGCGCGCGACATTTATAGATACTTTTCAAATGCTAATCTTGCCATCGAAGCTAAAGGAATAGCTATAGGCGTTCGATTGGAACACACATCGGAGCTAATCGATTGCATTCAATACCATAATGACAAAGGTAGAGGACAATATCTCCCACCGGCTGAATATTCTTTCGTAACCCAAGTTGAGAATCGCGGAGTATATTCGTTCTGCATGTGTCCGGGAGGATTCGTTATCCCGGCAGCAACCGACAGGCAGCAAATAGTGACGAATGGAATGAGTCCTGCCAATCGAGGTTCAAAATGGTCGAATTCAGGAATCGTAGTGCAAATTAATCCTGAAGATGTACCTGGTAACGATATTCTACGTTTAATGAGGCTTCAGGAACAAATCGAAGCTGATGCTTGGCAACAGGGTAACAGAAAGCAAACAGCCCCAGCACAGCGTATGACAGACTTTATCGATAACCGGCTATCGTATTCTCTACCATCCACTAGCTATGCTCCAGGCTTAATTTCGAGTCCGCTACACTTCTGGATGCCAAAACACATTGTGGCTCGACTTCAAAAAGCATTTATAACATTTGGGCGACAGGCTCATGGATTTCTGACAGCCGACGCAACACTAATTGCAGCCGAAACTCGAACGAGTTCGCCGGTTCGCATTCCTCGTGACCCATCAACTTTGATGCATCAAATATCCGGACTTTTTCCATGCGGAGAAGGAGCAGGTTATGCCGGCGGTATAATAAGCTCTGCAATTGATGGAGAACGTTGTGCCGACATGGTAAAAGAGTTTCTTGAATGATAAAAAAAGCTATCGATACCGATTAATCACATAAAAACTTCGACATCATGAGTTCCTTTTTCGAATCGAATGAGGTTCCCGACAATCGGCTTACCATCAACTTCGATTCGATTAATGCCTTTAGTACGTCCCGACTGGTTATGCAGATGAATAGTATATGTTGCGCCTCGGAATTTTCGCCGAATCGTGTATTCATGCATCGTTTTCGGTAGGCAGGGGTCTATACGAATACCATTAAAATCTGGTTTGATACCCAAAATGTGCTCTGTTGCTGCATGCCACATCCATGCAGCGGTTCCTGTTAGCCAGCTATTTTTGCCTTCTCCAGGCCGTGCTGAGTCTTTCCCGGAAAGCATTTGACAGCAAACATACGGTTCGACACGATGAAGCTGCTGATTTTGCTCTTCAACATACGACGGGAGTATCTTCGTATAGTGCCGCCATGCATCATCGCCTCTGCCCAACATAGCTTCGCCTATGATTATCCATGGGTTATTGTGACAGAAAATGCCGGCGTTCTCTTTGTAACCTTCCGGATAGGATGAAATTTCGCCATATTCAATATAATAATGTGTGAACGCAGGGTTTTGAAGTACAATTCCATGTTCGCATTCAAGCAATCTTGCCACGGAGTCGAGAGCTTTGTCGCAATAACCATTCGAGCTGCCTATTTGAGCCATGGTGCACCAGCCTTGACTCTCTATAAATATTTTTCCTTCGGCATTTTCATGGCTTCCAACCTTTCGACCATTAAAATCGAATGCTCGCAGAAACCATTCTCCGCCCCATCCGTGTTGCATAACAGCTTTCTTCATATCAGAAACTGCTTGTGCAATCCGCTCGACTTCTTTCCTTAGGTTTATTTTATATTCATTTTGTAGTTCTAAGTGCCGTTCTGATAGTTCTTCGCATAGCGAAATATAGCTTTGAGAGGTAACTACAAATAAGCCGGCAATCATTAATGATTCAGCTTTCGAGCCAACAGAATTATTCTCAGTTGTTTGGAAGCTTTCATTCGGATCGTTACTAAAACAGTTCATATTCAAACAATCGTTCCAGTCGGCTCGCCCAATTAATGGAAGCCCGTGTGGTCCTAGGTTTGAAATTACATGATTAAGCGATACAGACATATGTTCCAACAGCGTACACTCTGTTCCAGGCTTGTTATCGAATGGAACCGGTTCACGAAGTATGTCAAAATCTCCTGTCTCCTTTATATATGCCACTGTTCCGAATATCAGCCAGCATGGGTCATCGTTAAATCCACCGCCAATGTCGTTGTTTCCGCGCTTTGTTAGTGGTTGATACTGATGGTAGCAACCTCCGTCGGCAAATTGTGTAGATGCGATGTCTAGTATTCTTTGCCGTGCTCGCTGTGGAATTTGATGAACGAATCCTAACAAATCCTGATTTGAGTCTCGAAAACCCATTCCGCGTCCTATCCCGCTCTCAAAAAACGATGCCGAACGCGACATGCAGAATGTTATCATGCACTGATACTGATTCCAAATATTAATCATCCGGTCGAGTTTCTTGTTTCCGGAATCCAAAACGAATTTTCCAAGCAGTTCGTCCCAATATTCTTTCAGTTCAGCAAAGGCGTGGTCAACCTTTTCAACAGTGTTGAACGATTCAATCATATCATTTGCCTTCTGTTTATTGATGCTTGAAGTGAGCGAATCGTTTGCTGAAAGGTTGCCGTCGGCATCGATAAACTTCTCATTTTGCTTGTTCTCTACATATCCAAGTATAAAAATGATATCGCGCGACTCGCCTGGATCTAAATCGAACTCGAGTTGATGACTTGCAATAGGACTCCAACCATGGGCAATACTATTCTTCGACTGTCCATCGCGAATAGCGTTTGGTAAACTCTTCTCTGAATATAGTCCAACAAACTGTTCACGGTCTGTATCGAAGCCTTTTATTGATTCGCAAACATGGTAGAAAGCATAATGATTGCGGCGTTCGCGATACTCTGTTTTGTGATAAATAGTACTGCCACATACTTCTACCTCTCCAATCGATAAATTGCGTTGGAAATTCTCCATATCTGTTGCAGCATTCCATAAGCACCATTCCTGGAATGAGAAAATTTTTAGATGCTTCTTAGTATTTGAATGGTTTACGAGATGCATTTTTTGAATCTCGCAATTTGCATGAAGTGGAACAAAAAATAAAACCGACGCTTCAACACCATTTTTGAGTCCTGTTATGCACGTGTAGTTCATTCCATGCCGACACTCATAATCATCGAGCTTGGTGCGACATGGTTTCCATGATGGACTCCAAATCGTGTCATCATCTACGATATAGAATGCCCTACCATCATTGTCTATCGGCACATTATTATATCTGTATCGCGTTATCCTTCTGAACTTTGCATCCTTGTAAAAAGAATACCCTCCGGCAGTGTTTGATATTAAAGAGAAGAAGTTTTCATTACCCAAATAGTTAATCCAAGGCCAAGGAGTTTCAGGATTGGTGATTACATATTCTTTTTGGTCATCGTCGAAATGTCCGTAACGTATTCCATGCATGATTATAAATAGATTTGTTCTTGGCAAAGTTAGCCATTCACTCAATCTGAATTATAATGATATGTTAGCCGATAGTTCCTTTTTTATGTCTGAATGATATAATAGAAAATAAATATACTTATTCATGGCAAATAAATTATGTAAATACATACAAATGCCGGTGATTTAGATTAACTAAACCACCGGGCATAATACAAAAACTACTTAAATGGATTTCTGGAATCTGTTTTTCGCAGAAAACTATAATTAAATATTAACTACGATTCTAAACTTTATCCTCGCCAGGGTCTTCTTCTCTTCCGGGCTTTGGAGTTTTGTCTTTGTCGCCATCCTTAGGCTTATTTTGATTACCGCCTCCACCTTTGTTTTTGTCTTCATCCTTCTTTTTATCTCTCGCATTCTTCCGTTGAATGGCTCCCTGCTTATGCGTGGTTGCCGTTTCATGAATCACTTGATTGATTTCATTGATTAGAGACGATATTTCTTTGCGATCTGCATCTGTAGCAACAATGTAAGCAGTCTCTATGTGTATCAAAATAGATGCAGTTATCTCATCTGCCTGCTTGCGAACTGTCTTGCTACTTGGCAAATTCTCTAAAATCATTGCGTGCGAACGTTCAACTCTTAACCTTTTGAACTCATCGTTTGCCTGCCTAAGCAAATTTATCTGTAGATTAACTCCTATGGTTACCGAATCATTCTGCGGTTCGTCCTTCGTGAGGTCTACAATCAGTCCATCGATGTGCGAAGTCTGCTCACTCATATTCTCGCGCTGTAAATTCCTATATGCTCTTACAATCGGATAGAGTCTTCGACCTGCTTCTGACTTGTTTGTAAGTGGCGAAAGCATTGCACTTCTAATCTCTGAAAACAAAGAAGTAATCAATTTGCCTCGTTCAACGTTTTTCTTCCTCAATCTGTCTGTCATTTCAGAGTCCGAAACGGCACGCGCAACGTCTTGTTCTAAGTCAATGATTTTCTTCCATTCAGAAATGTCTTCAGGTTTAAGAAGAATCTTCTCCGGAGAAACTTTCGTTACTAGCGCATATAAGCGCGATTGCATGTCAACATGTAGCCCGAGCGTTAGTCGGTTGCTCCTTGTCTGCTCAATTCTTTTAATTGGGTTCATATTCAGTTATTTTTATAAATTGGTTATTATATCTATTTAAGTTGGGGCTCACTTAAACCTTACGATTACAAAAGTAGTATAAAAAATGATTCATAATTGTCCATCGAATCGATTTTCCAGCAAATCATCAAACTTATAACATTTTATAACACATAAATTCAACTAAGATATATATCAAAACACAGTTCTAATCATAAAACACATATATGTTTTCCACCCAAACAATAGTTATGATCTAAAAACATATATGATTTTTAATCCATGCAAACTGCTTAATCACTAAACACACCTATGTTTTATATTCAGCAAACTGCTTAATCATTAAATACACCTACTTTTTATACTCCGCAATATGATTAATCATTAAAAACATCTATGTTTCATGTTCCGCAGCCTGCTTAACATTAAAACACACATATATTTTGCACTCATTCAATATGCAGAAATAGAAAACACATGTATGTTTTCTATTTCCGCAATATGTTTAACTAAAAACTCACCTACATCTAGCATTTACGCAGACTACATAAATGATAAATGTAGGTGGGTTTTATATTTCCGGACTATGATTGAATATAAAACACACCTATATCTACCATTTCTGCAATATGTTTAACTATAAAACATACATACATTTCATTTTCATAATGGTTATTCAATCGATAAACATATATACTTCTTACGGTCAAGCAATAAGTCCGAACTATATCTATAAGTCCTGACACCAATCATTTGATATATCTGATACATAAATATATGTTCAATAAATAGTCGCAACATCTAAAAAAGTTATGGAATCCCACAAGCAACCATTTACTATTCACTACTTTTGCCAAACAAAAAGAGTGCAGCTGACCAATTGCGTTCTTGCCACCGTAGTTAGGCTCAATATGTTAGGAATTGAAGTTACAACTTATCCTAACCACCGGTTATCCAAGAGTGGCAATCATCCCTGCACTCGTTTGCAAAGGTATCTGACGGTTCAATTTCTCACAATACTTAAAGATTAGTATTCTCCCCAAATACCTAGTATTTATGATTGTGTGATTTAGCCAAAAGCCGTTATTTTGCACTGAAACATATATGATTCATTACCGTTAGCTGGATTATGAAAAGACAAAAGATGTACGAAGCCGATGATAAAATGATATTGCTCATCGGTGATAATTATGATCTCCTTCAAAGCCTCGGAAGCTTCGGAATAAACCTTGGGTTTGGAGATAAAACCGTTCGGGAGGTATGCGAAAGTCAAAACGTAGACACATATACATTCCTAGCAATCGTAAACTTCACCATAAATGGATATAAAGAATTCGACGATGCTGACCGCCTGTCAATTCCAACCCTGCTGCAATATCTTGAAGCAAGTCACAGCTACTATCTCGACTTCGAATTACCCTTCATCAGAAAAAAACTCGAAGAAGCGCTCGATGAGAAAGATAACTTGGCTAGACTCATCATGAAACTCTACGACGAATATGCTCATGATATAAGGAAACACATGCGATATGAAGAGAAAACCGTATTCCCTTATGTCAATACACTTCTAGAAGGAAAGGCTAACGACAATTACGATATCAACACATTCTCTAAACACCATTCTCAAACCGACCAACGACTAAAAGAACTCAAAAACATCATCATCAAATATCTTCCCTCTGACTCACAACACAACCGACAATTAACCGCAACACTCTACGACATATACAACTGCGAAAACTGGCTCGACCAGCATGCCAATGTCGAAGACGAAATTTTCATTCCTGCCATACGTCGCCTTGAAAAGAAAAGCAAACAAAACGACGTCAGCGTAAAAATCTCCAGCATGATTAGTAAAAATCAGGCCTCGAATGAAACTTTGAGTGACCGTGAGAAGGATGTTATTATCTGTGTCGTGCAAGGAATGACCAATAAAGAAATCGCCGGACATCTTTGTATATCCACCAATACCGTCATTACCCATCGCCGAAATATTGCTCGCAAGCTGCAAATCCACTCTCCGGCCGGTTTGACCATCTACGCCATCGTCAATAGTCTTGTTGACATCGGCAGCGTGAAATTGTGATTTGTTTTTTAGATAGAATCGGTATCCAGATTTAGGTCTGGAACATTTGTATTACCGTCAATCATATCCTTAATCACACCGTCTACTGACGAACCGACAAGACTGTTTACCATGTCAGTGAGCGGATTCATCATGTCTTCTTTTAGCATACGGTTCATTTTCTTTTTTATTTCATCCTTCACTTTTAATTCAGCTTTATCATAGTAGAGTTCAGATGCTTTGCGAAGGTCATCCTTGTTGATTGTGAAAACGTGTCCCAACAAACCAAGCGAAACGATATAGTCCTTTCTGTCGTAGTGCACCTTACCGACAGAACAAACTATATAGTTGTCGACGGTTATAAGATTATCTACCGCAGCCGCAATCATTTTACCGGCAAAAGCCTTGGTTATCGATTGGAAAGTATGCGACATCCAGTCGTTGCTTCGAGTTGAATCAGCATCATTCACAGCATCGTTAACGGTTGCAGTCACTACGTTAGCCAACGCTTCCTTATGGTCGGCTGTTGTAGGGCACGAGAAAATAAGTATTGCTGTTAGGGATATAAGAATTATTAGACTAACGATGAGGCAACCCGACCGACTATGTTTACGAGGTCGGTCAATAGGATGAACAAGCGACGAGTTTATTGGATGGGCTTCGACCAAAGGAATTTCCTGTGTCGGGTCTCCCATTACGATATTTTCAGCTGTCGGTTGTACAGATTCCTCGGTAGTTAGCAATTCGCGGAGTTCGTTTATTTTCCAGGCCGGTGTCCATTGCATCGTACCTTCGGGCATAACCAGAGTTGTGGCATCAATTCCGCGAGCATAAAGCTCGTTAATGTTGTAGGGGCCTATTTTTCGATTATTAATTATGATGTAGTATTCCATTTTGTTTGATCCAGAATTAGTGAGGACGCAGTTAGCCAATTTTTATGAAGAAAACGATAGTACTTTTTGGCAAAAACGATAGTACCTTTTGCCAAAAACGATAGTACTTTTCATCAAAAACGATAGTACCTTTCTGTAAAGGCGATAGTATCTTTCTATTAAAAGTGCATAAAGAAAGAGCCGTATTTTTGTTCCTTTCGGGTTATTCTCATACGGCTCTTTTCCCTGAATTAAATATTATATCAATAATCTTGCACCTCGCGTTCGCCTCGTAGTACTGCAAGAGCATTCTCGGTGAGTGCGAGCATCTCATCTTGTCCAGGATAGATTTTCACCGGTGCGATGAATCCAATTCTTTTGGCTATGCGACTAACGATGTATTCGCTACGTGCCAATCCACCAGTAAGAAGGATGGCATCAACTTTACCGTAGAGAACGGCTCCTTCTGCGGCTATATTTTTCGCAATATGCCAAATCATTGCCGATACGATTGCCTCGGCATGCTTGTCACCTTCAAGGATTCGGTTTTCGATTTCGCGCATGTCGTTTGTTCCAAGATGCGCACTGATTCCGGCGTGTCCACTTATTCTGTTGAGGAGTTCTTCTTCGGTGAACTTCCCACTATAGCACAGGTGAATTAAATCTGATGCAGGCAGCGAACCAGCTCTTTCGGGCGAGAACGGACCTTCACCATCGAGGGCATTATTGGCATCGATTGCGCGCCCCTTCTGATGAGCTGCAATAGAGATTCCGCCGCCAAGATGACAGATGATGAGATTCAACTGTTCGTATCTCTTACCAATATCACGGGCATATCGCCGCCCGATGGCCTTTTGGTTCAGTGCATGCCATATAGCAACGCGCGGCATCAGTGGTGAGCCCGATACGTGAGCCTCTGGAGCCATTTCATCGACAACACCCGGATCGGCTATGAAGCTCGGACAACCACCCGGAATTTCTTCTGCAATTTCATAGGCTATCATACATCCCAGGTCGCAAGCGTGTTGGTGAATTGCATGGCGCTGGTCTTCCATCATTTGCAGAGTCACTTTAAAGACACCACTAGGCACAGGTTTAGCCAGTCCGCCACGCCCAATCACAGCATCAAATTCAAGCGGAATATTACGTTTTTTGAGTTCGTCGATTACAAGTTGTTTACGAAAGTTATATTGGTCTGAAATCTTTTTGAACTGACTCAGTTCTTCTCTTGAATGCGGAATATCGGCAACGAAAACGGGTTGATCGTCATTGGCAAGCGATATTTTCGTAGATGTTGAACCGGGGTTTATAGCTAAAATCTTGTACATGTAGTGAAATATAAATTGTTTCTGGAAAATTGTCAGATAGCTTTCTAGATTACACCTCGACTATTTGATATGAGTGTAGCCAACGCAAGACTATAGAGTTTCGATTCAACCGTGTCACCACGACTGGGTAGCACTACCGGTACGCTTGGTCCCTGAAGCACAGCGGCTGTTTCGGCGTGTCCGAAAAGTGTTATGGCTTTATAGAATAGATTTCCGGCCTCGATGTCGGGCATAATCAGGGCGTCGGCCTCTCCGTGGATGGGTGAATCGAGTTTTTTGGTATGTAAGGCTTCGGGCGAACACGATGTTTTGAGGTCGAGTGGCCCATCAATAACGCATTTACCAAATTTCCCGGCCTTGGCCTGCTCTTTCAGCTGTAAATAGTGCTCGGTATAGGGGAAATGGCGTCCGTCAGGTTTTTCAGAGCAATGTATAAGTGATATTCTCGGGGTTTCAATACCAAACGTATGGCAGAAACTCACGATATATTCAACTTGTGCTTCTCGTTGCTCGTTGGTTGGGAACGGAATCACGGCTGCATCTGTGAAGAAAATCAACTTTGGATAGTCGGGTAGCTTGGCCGATGCAATATGCGTCAGCACGTTTCCTTTCGGTAGGATTCCAGTTTCCTTATTGAGCACGGCACGAAGTAGTACATCAGTGTTCACGAATCCTTTCATGATAACGTCGGCTTTATGCTCACGAACATACGCTACAGCTTTTGCTGACGCGTCTTCCGGACTGTCGGCCAGTATCGTTTCAAACTGTCCGTCATAGTGTTTATACGTGTTTTCCGAGGCAAACAGTATCGGAACGATGAAGCCTTCCTCCGCAGCCTTTTCGAAGGCCTCTCGCGTGTGCTCGTCTTCGGGCCAAACAACTGCAACATATTTTTGGATTTTTCTCTCGACGAGGTGCGACAATAATTGGTCGAAACTCGCAATGGTTTCCCTGGTGTAGGTCATAAGTGTATGAATTTTTCTCTCAGTATATCAAAGTGGAAGCAAAGTTACAAAATTGTTTCTTTAAAAACATAAGCATCGTCCCACACAAGTTCTACTAAGATGACGACATTGCATATTGTATAGAATACACCCTGTTAAAACCCAATAACATCTACTACCGAGAGAAAGAGATAATAAAAAAAAGCATTTGTGAATACGGTGTATATAAATCAATGACTTTCGTTAATGTAAATGTTAAGTGCTAAAATAAACTTCAAAGGAAGATAACACTACCTATTAACTCCCGAGATAATCTGCTACAATAACAGTAGTTGATATATTTCTTTCTAAAAGTGGACGCATATACCCCACCAGCCCAAAACTATATTTTCTTATCAAAGACTCTAATATCTCAATTGGGATTATTATCAAAATATCAAAGCAACCTGCACGCAATAATATTCGTCCAGGTTGCTTTGCAAGAGGAATAAGTCAGATAAGAGTTATTGATTGGATTTCATCCATTTCATCTTGACGAACTTTAGGAATCCTTGCCGAGTTTAGATGCTATATATCGGAACGGAAAAGGAAAGGCCTTATTTCCTCAGAAAAAAATTGAGCCAGTTGCTACTGATTGAACAATTGCCGCCGGTAAAACGCCTATACAGTTTCCAACCAAGAATCAATCCATCGAGCATTCCTATTCCATTGTTTACAATGTTTGACATGCGCTGTGTTTGTGTGATATTTGCCTTTGGCTTGTGGAATAGTCCGTCCCACAAAACACTTATTTTATTCTCGGCTTTCGAAATCTCTGAATCAAGTTCGTATTTACGCAGGCATATTTCGTTTAAACTCCGATAAACCGAGTCGTTTTCTATAGGATTATTTTGCATAGGTAAAACTATTTCGACATTAATATACTCGCCAAGAATCGAACAAGTGGACGTTCAATGAGCTGATGACGAAGTAGAATGAACACAATGAGTAGAAACAAATATGCGCCTCCGACTATTAAGAATGCAATGGTGAGTGACTCAACCAATGGCTGCAGTGCATAGACGGCGGAGAATGAAAGATAGATGAGCGAAATGAGAAGAACCGTTGTAAATGTCACTACAATTGCTATAACTGTTAGGAGTCTAACAACCTTCTCAATAACATCGAGCTTCAGGTATTCCGCCCGAAGCCCAATGTATTGTTTCAGCACCTCAACAAGTTGTGCTATTGTCTCAACGTTGTTATCGTTAGAAAACATCTATTCTAAATTAAATAACGTCAGAAGCTGCATCTTTTATATCTTCAACAAATTCGTCGGCTTCTTTTCTGCTAAGCTTAATATCATGACGTTTGCAAAAATCGTCTACTGCGTCAGAGATTCTAGTGCGTGTTTCCTTACCTTTTTCAGGGGCTAACAACAAGCCCAATGCAGCGCCGGCGATTGCTCCGCCTATAAATGCGCCAATGTAACCTAATGTTCTCATAAAACTTATAATTTAAATTTGAAATAATGTGACTTACATTCGAACGCAAAAATAATGATTCTTTCTTTTAAGCTGCGCACCCTGCCTATTTTTAAGTAGTTATGAGTTCTGCATTTAACAAAGTTTAGAGTCGGGCTCCTTTATCCATATTACCTTTAATTCGTATCTTCGCGCGGACAAAAAACAAGATTAAATTAAAAAAGAATTATGAAAAAAATGATTGTTTTAGGCACTGCAATGTGCACCGTTATGGCTTTTACAAGTTGTAAATCAAGTGAAAAAGCTTATAAGAAAGCTTACGAAAAAGCACAATCGCAGAATGATGATTACGGAAAGGATAACTATGCATCGGAATCTAGCGATATCCCTGTTGTTGCACCGATAGAAACACGGCAATCGACAACCGAAACGCGCGTTGTGGACAATTATGACAATGTACCAGTGCGTCGTGAGAACGTTTCGGTTGTAAACGGTACAGGGCTTAAGACTTATAGTGTGGTTGTGGGTTCGTTCAGCGTTAAAGCCAATGCCGAAGGTTTACAGCAACGTCTCAAAAACGCTGGCTACGATTCTCAAATTGCTTTCAACGCCGGTAATAACATGTATCGCGTCATTGCGAGTACATTCGACAGCAAGGCTTCGGCCGCACAAAGTCGCGACCAATTGCGCTCGCAGTATGCCGATGCTTGGCTACTTGCTAAGTGATGGGCAGAATCCTGTCGATTGACTACGGAAAGAAAAGAACAGGAATAGCAGTCACCGATCCTTTGAAGATAATAGCCAATGGATTGGTGACTGTTCCTACATCTACACTTTTCGACTTTCTCAAAGACTATATGCAGAAAGAAACGGTTGAAAGAATAGTCATCGGTCGTCCGATACAACTAAACGGACAACCGAGTGAAAATCTCACTCGCGTAGAGCAATTCGTAGTTCGTTGGCACAAAGAATTTCCAAATATCTCGGTCGACTATTTCGACGAGCGTTTCACTTCGGTCATTGCACAGAAAACAATTCTCTCCGGAGGCGTCAAAAAGAAGACCAGAAGAGAAGATAAAGGCATGGTCGACGAAATCTCGGCAACAATCATATTGCAGGATTATATGCGCTCCAAGGGATTATAATAACGAAACAATAAAGAAAAAGAAATGATACTACCCGTTTACACCTATGGACAACCCGTGCTTCGTAAAGTGGCACAAGACATCCCTATCGATTATCCTGAACTCCAGGAACTAATTAAAAACATGTTCGAAACCAACACCGCCAGTGAAGGAATAGGATTGGCTGCTCCACAGATTGGTAAATCTATCCGCGTCGTAATTATCGACCTGGATGTAATCTCTGATCATTTGCCCGAATACAAAGGGTTCCGAAATGCTTTCATCAACGCCCACATCCTGGAAACCGACGATTCGGAAACTGAAACCATGGAAGAAGGCTGCCTCTCTCTGCCTGGTCTACATGAAAATGTTACTCGCGCAAAACGAATACATGTGCGCTATCTCGATGAAAATTTTCAGGAGCATGACGAATGGGTTGACGGTTATCTCGCACGCGTAATGCAGCACGAGTTCGACCATATCGAAGGCAAACTCTTCATCGACCACATCTCACCTTTTCGCAAACAAATGATTCAAGGAAAGCTTAAAGCTTTCATGCAAGGACGCTTCAAATGCGCCTACAAAGTAAAGCCCATTAAAAGATAATTCCACCGTGCGAAGCTTCATGATATTCCTACTAATATTAGCAGCCTCACCCCTTCCTGCGCAATACAACATCAAGAAGCTCATGGAAGAAGGCAAACGCACGCTCGACCAGGGATATTATGTCACTTCGATGCAGATTTTTTCTCGAATCACGGCGCTGAAACCCAATCTTTACGAGCCGTGGTACCTCATGGCACTCTCCAAATATCATCTCGAAGACTATAAAGGTGCCGATGAGGATTGTCAGCAGGCTCTGAAGCTCCAACCCTATATTCCCGACATCTTCGAACTCTACGCCATGACCTGTATCCGACAGGAAAAGTTCGATAGCGCAATCATCGCCTACACAAAAGCGATCGAACTCGCCTCTGATAAACGTGACTATTGGTTCAACAGAGCCTATTGCATCTACATGATTGACAATGTAAAACTGGCACGCGAACAACTCGACTATATGCTTCGAAGATGGCCCGACTTCACCGAAGCAACCGCACTTTTACACGAACTCCAAGCCGGCACCAAACCTCGCCGAAGTCTGCCAGGACCTTCCCGAATAGCTTTTCCAAAATTGGGCGAAGCTACCATCCCACACCAGCTCAACAGACTGACCCACTGACCCCAATGCACAAATCTTTAAACGGAAAATCCTTACTTTTGCAAACATGAAGACAATCGATAAACATATTGAATATCTCCTCCTCGACAATGACTGCGTTATTATTCCTGGATTAGGTGGATTCGTTGCACACCGCGTCAAATCCCGATTCGACAAACACGATAACATGTTTCTCCCACCCTACAGGACACTCGGCTTCAACTCATTACTAACAATGAACGATTCGTTGTTAGCACAGGCTTACACTGACACCTTTGACATAAGTTATCCCGAGGCGATGAGCAGAATTGAAAAAGAAGTCGAAAACATCCAAAAACAACTCGACAATCAAGGACAGTTTGAATTCAATGGACTCGGAACACTCATCAAAGACAAAGAACAGAAACTCATCTTCGAACCCTATGAAAGCGGAATTATCACCCCCGAATACTACGGTCTCGGTAGCTTCGAAGCCTTCAGGCAAAACGATATCGAAGAAGAAATGCCGATCGAATACGAAAATACACGTCTCGTTAGCATAAATACCGACAATTACGGTCAACGAAAAATCAGCATCAGCTTCAAAGCCATTCGTCATGCAGCCCTTGCAGCCATGTTCCTCGCAACAATAACACTGATTATATTCTCAGTAAGTAAAAACGGATTGAGCAGCGGACAAGTAAAGAGCAGCGTAATTTCAAATATATTTGACTCAGCTACCCCCACCATCATCTCAAAACCCCACGTCGACCCAGCACCGTGGACTATCGTCATGGCTAGTCATATTCCCCAAAACAACGCGCAACTCTTCAAAACTCAACTTCAAAAGAAAGGTTTCGAAGAAACATTCGTATACAACAACAAAGGCTCCGTGAAAGTGCTCTACGGCCACTTCAAAACATCGGCCGACGCCTTCAATACCCTCCACAGTCTTCAAGGTCATCCCGAATTTAAGTCGGCTTGGGTGATGGAACTCGAAAAATAATTCCACTATTATATTATATATGAAACGAGTGAGATGTCCCAAATGCGACACATTCATTGCTTTCGATGAAACCCGATACACCTCTGGGCAACGTCTAGTATTCGAATGCAAAAATTGCAGAAAACAATTCGGAATACGCATCGGCATCTCTAAACTCCGTCAAACCCAAAAGGAAGAAAACGCTACAATTAGTCTCACCACACAGGAACATCCATACGGCTACCTACACGTAATCGAAAACGTGTTCCACTACAAGCAAATACTACCCCTACAGCTTGGCGACAACATAATTGGCCACTACATGAAAGGTAACAATATCAACTGCCCAATTGAAACCGTCGACCCCAGCATGGACATGACACACTGCATCCTAAACGTAACCCGCGACCGATACAATCGCCTCAAATACACCATCCGCGATGCCCCCTCAAACACAGGAACCTTTGTCTACAACGAACTCCTCGGCATCAACGAACTCAGAGTCATATCCAATGGTACCCTCTTCACCATAGGTGCCACCAGCATAATTCTCCACACTTAAACTCGCCCCGAGTCACATTTTCAGTTTTGCATCATACTACACCCACCCATAGCCACAATACAGTCTATATTTCCTAAAACTAAAACGCCAAAAGAGCTGCTCTCAATGAAGATTTCTTGGGAGATTAATTTTATCGAGAAAGAATAATCATCATCTAAAATGTTACAAACATATAAAATATTTGGGCTCACTTTCTGCGTATCAATATAAAGTCTATATTTGCGACATCAATCTAGTATACCAGCCAGATTGTAGATTTTTAGTTATTAATATAAAAATGTAAGATTTATGAAGAAAGTTTTTTTTATCTCTAGCGTTTATGCTAGTAGCCGGTGTAGGAACAATTTCCGCACACCCAGTGACTGTAACTTTTTCCAATGGAATGAAGACGACTTTAGAGTCTTCTGATTATGAATCTCCAGAGGCTATGGCTTTACATGTCTTAGAGCTAGAGAAGAAGTATTCTTGTATAGACATGAAAACTGTAAATGCTATTATAAATAAAGATATTAGCGGCACTCCGGATTTCTGGTAAACCTTATAGAAGTAACATTTTACAAGGGGGCTGCTAATTGCATCCCCCTTGTTTATTATCTAATTATTTAAATAAACAAGCCATAACTATGAAAAAGAGCTTTTTTATATGTCTAGTATTACTTATAGCAATGCAGGTCTTTTCTCAGAATAAGCCCACAATAATGAGTTCTGGTGCTCTTACACCAGTAAAGCTAATAGAGCGTGATGTGAAAGACACAGCGTTCATAACAGTGTTCTATAAGTTTGCATGTGCCCCTGACTCAACTAATCCTGGACGTAGAGATGAAGGGCAAACAATTCTATTGATGGGCGACAAATGGTTGGGATTTATGGATTGGAATACTTTTCAAAATGATTCTGTCAACGATAATTTCGCCATTAACAAGAGGAGCCCTTGGAATCTAATCGGGATTATATCTAATAATTCTCCTACATTTTGGACTTCTCTTGTGATAAACAAACAAACTAATGATTGCATAATTCAAATTCATAACTTCAGAAAATATCAATATAGTCAGCAGCTTCCGCATATGGATTGGCAACTGCTGGAGGGCGATAAAAAAGAGGTTTGCGGAGTGATTTGCGACAAAGCCATTTGTCATTGGAGTGGCAGAGATTGGGAAGCATGGTACTCCACCACCTATCCAGCTCCATATGGACCATATCTTTTCAATGGATTGCCAGGATTGATATTCGCCTTAAAAGACACTAAGAATAATTTCTTTTTTAAACTCAATGGATTAGATGATTCGCCCTGGGGACGACCGATTTATATTCGCACTGAAGAGCAGATTGTTAAAACAACAAGAGAAAAAGTCAGAACAGCTATAGAGAATGCAATGGGAGATATTAATGCAGCAGTTTTAGCCACTCATCCAAGAACTATTCTACCGAAAGAGGTCCAGGGAAAAAAGATAAGGGCTCCTTATAATCCAATTGAGAAAGAATAGCATCAAAGTGACACGCTATATTCTTATCATCTTTTTTTCATTCCTTGTTACTACCATCCACGCACAGGTGGCAACAAGGACCGTTAGCGGAAAAATCACCGACTCCGAAACACACGAAGCTGTGATTGGTGCAACATGCAAGGCGGTGAATGCGCAGGGGAAAATCTTAACATATGCCACGACAGACGGCACTGGAAACTATAAACTGCGAATCACCGACGGAGCCCTACGCATGATTGTGTCGGCCATGGGCTATACAGAACAATCATTCGAAGCATCAGCTATCAAAGAGCATAAAAACATATCGCTCCGCCCAGAAACCTATTCACTCAAAGAAGTGCCAGTAACGGTTAATCCGATTGAAATAAATAAGGATACGATTAAATATAACGTGAGCGCCTTCAAAACTCGCAACGACAAATACATTGAAGACGTACTGCGCAAAATGCCCGGTATTGAAGTTAATTCCAGCGGTCAAATTCTCTATAAAGGCGAAAGTATTAACCAATTCAACATAGAAGGACAGAATCTTCTTGGCAACCGATACAACCAAGCTACCATAAACCTTCCCGTCGACGCCGTAGCGCAAGTACAAATTGTAGAAAACGATCAGCCCATTCGCGCCCTCAAAAAACGTGCACCCAGCAAGAAGGCAACACTCAACATAAAACTAAAAAGTTCATACAAGCTGCGGCCATTTGGTGAAACGATTTTCGGCGGCGGAAAGGGATACGATAAACACACACTTTGGCAAAATAAACTTACCCTCATCAACATCGGACGTAAGCAACAAATGTTGCTCAACGCTTCGATGAATAATAACGGAATGAGCCTTAGCAAAAACAACACGGCTCATATCAATTCGGGCGACTTGGAGAACTTCATGTTCAATCCTTTCAACCTGCTCTATGCCTCCAGTGCTGTATTGCCGCCTGTAAGCGAACCGCGCTATCTCAGAAACAAAGATATAGCTGCAGGATTAAACCATTTGTTCAGACTCGGGAAATATGGCAGTTTCCGAACAAACATAACCTACTATGGCAACTCTGTCCGGTCGTTAGATTCAACATCGAACCAAATAGATGGGGCTTACTCGTTTAATCTCTGCGAAGCAAATCGGCGAAAAGTCAGCGAACACACGCTCAACACCGAACTACACTACGAACTCAACGCTCCGAAAGTTTACCTCACCAATGAACTCTCGGGCAATATATCCAGTTCGACAAACCGAGGCGAACTCCAAAGCAATGCACAGACACTCATCGAAAGAGTAGACCGGCATCCGCACATGCTACAAAACAAACTGTCGCTAATAGTGAACTCCGGCGTCCGAACCTACGGAATAAACTCCATTACCCGATATTTCAAACGAAACGAATGGCTCGACGCCAGTATTGGTCACAAAACTAATATCGACCTTGCGCGATTTGCTACTCTAAATACCGTGAACACTGGTTTCATTTTCCTCGGAAAAGCGCTCGATTTGAGCTACACTATCTTCTATCAGCACGACAAAATCACGGTGGATACCTTACAAACCACACCGCGCTGCACGATAAACTCACAGCTCAAAAACCAGCTCAATCTTTCTTACAACATCAACTACCGACATGGACAAATCTTGATTGCTCTACCCACCGAAATACTCAACCTGCATATCGACACTCGTCCCCAAGGTAGTCAGAACACTTATTTTTTCCTATCGCCCTCGCTAAATATTACCCATCGCTTATCACCTTTCTTGAATTTTACTCTAAGCGGCAAACTTTCGAAAAGTACCGACAACGATGTGTTAGCTCCCCAAACATATTATCGCTCCTACAGAACGCGTTTCACTCCTCTTGGCGACATCGGCTGGACACGAGCTTCATCGCTGGCTTCATCTGTCTACTATGCCAACCTCATCAACATGCTCACCGTGGGCTTCACCGGAGTTATGACATGGAGCAAGAGCGACCACTACGAACAATTTGCCTACACCGAACGAACAACTGAGATTCTCCAGATTTGGAAAGACAACACATCGAAAATAATTTATCTCAGTTTGCTTGTCGACAAGAGTTTTCCACGTGCTGATCTGCAAATCAAAAGTGGCCTCAACTTTAACCGGCGCGAAATGCTCATAGCCCAGAACGCCCGCCTGCAAACCATCAAATCGAACATCGCAACCGCAACTCTATTCTTTAGATACGACCACCTAAAATGGATAACCCTCTCGCACGACCTCACCTTCAATCTTTCTTGGCAGGACCATTATCTCGGTAGTCGTTCGCAGCCGCTCACCAGTTTCTACCAAATTCTCACACTAAACTCGGCCCCGCTTAGTAAAATGAATCTAACCCTTCAGGCCGAACAAAATACGCTTGAGATTGAAAATAATCGTTTCCGCACAAACATTTTTATTGATGCTGCCGTTCAATACGCTGTTAGCCGACGCCTTGAACTAGGCCTACAGTTTCGTAATCTTCTTGACCGCCGCATCTACGAAGAAGTTTCTTTCTTCGGCATGACTCGCCGCGCTCTTCAACTTCCTCTTCGTGGGCGCGAAATGATGTTACTAGTAAAACTAAAGCTATAAATACAGCAAATTATTGCTAATGTAAGCTGAACAGAGAGACGATACCTTTTGATGACAAACATTTACTGATTCTTTTGTGGCTTAATTCTGAAATGTATTTTGTGTGTTTCATGGCATTTATAAAAGAATTCGTTTCCGGTCGATAATGGTTATTTGTTTGCCATTCACTTTCAATATTCCGTCACGTTCGAAATCGGCAAGAACCCGGAGAAGTGAAAATTTCTGTATGCCGAACGAATCGGCAATTTCCTGTCTGGAGCGTTTCAGGATTATTTCATTTCCGCCCTGTTCGCCCGAAAGTTCTAACAGCATGTAGGCCACCTTTTCGCGGATGGTGAACAGACTTAGCACTTTGAGTTTATGGGTCAGAAAAACGTCGATGTTCGAAAGAATCCTGATGAAATTCATTCGCAGTTTGTCGTCGTTGTCGATGAGCCGTTTCAAGTCGACGGGCATAATACGCAACAAAGTAACCTTTCCTTCAGTTTCGATACTCACAGGAAGTTCTTTTTTCTTGGCGAAAATGAAAGCAGGCGCAACCAAATTTCCCATTCGCAGTCGACTCACTTCAACCTGTTTTCCCGATAGCGACGCCATTCGGCAAATCAATCCGCCATCCACCACAATGTCAACATATCGGCAAGGCATTCCGGCTAAGGCATACACCTCGTGCGCCGGCATTTCAACGATTCTGTGACTGGTATTTCCCAAAGTCATTTCAATTTCAAATTGGCTCATGTCTGCAAACAAAGGGCAAACTTGGAGCGCATCTACGATTCTTTTCTCCATGTCTGCAAAAGTATTGAGATAACTTTGCACGCATCGAAAAATAATCAGAATAAGTATGGAAATAAGAATCAAAAGAGTCTACGAATTGCCAACAGCCGACGACGGACAGAGAGTGCTCATAGACCGACTTTGGCCTCGCGGATTGAGCAAGGAAAAAGCACAAATAGACGTTTGGGAAAAAGAAATTGCACCCAGCAACGAATTGCGTAAATGGTTCGGGCATGAACCTGAGAAGTTCGAGGAGTTCGAGCGGCGTTATTGCAAAGAGCTGGAAAACAATCCGTCTGTGCAGCCGTTTATTGAGATGCTAAAGCAGCACGAGTTAATAACTCTACTCTATTCGGCCCACGACGCTGAGCACAATAATGCCGTGGTATTGGCCGGATTTATCACCCAGAGACTGACATAATGTCTGTCAAGCGCGACATTATGTCCTTCATCTTTCCCTGGTATATAGCTTGCAATATTACCGGTGTAAACATTTAAAATTAGAATAAGGAGAAAAAGATTATGTACAGAAATTCATGGCTTCCAGAAGTCTTCAACGACTTCTTCTATAACAGCAACATGCCCAAGGCCAACGCCACGGCTCCTGCAATAAACGTTTTGGAATCGGCAGACGAATATACGGTTGAGCTCGCAGCTCCCGGTCTTCGCAAAGAAGATTTCGAAGTGCACGTGAACGACGACGGCGACCTGACCATCAAAATGGAAAAGAAAGAGGAAATGAAAGACAAGTCGGCCCACTATCTGCGTCGCGAGTTTTCTTACAGCAAGTACGAGCAGACGCTCATTCTGCCCGACGACGTTGACAAAGAAAAGATTGGTGCTCACATGTCGGATGGCGTACTGAAAGTTTCGCTACCCAAGCTGCAACAAACCGTTCAGAAGGTTGCCCGCCAAATAACCGTTGGTTAAACCAACAAGACGCTTTAAATCCGAACAATAGGTTAAAGTCCGCAAGGACGATTATTCCCCGGTTGCCAACAAGCAGCCGGGGATTTTTTGCCTGTTTCGGAAACTAACAATCAACTATCTCTTTCAATGTAAGAATCCGTTGCCTTTCCGGTACCGTTACAACCACTGATAATGTATAAACATTTATCATTGGTTGTAAATGTACAATTTTAAGATAAGCGTTTATGGATTATGGTGTATGCTCCAAGTCAGACTTTGGTATTTTATCATTGAGCGGATTATAATTATCTCTACCGACAAACACGGTTTTATCATCAGGCGGTACATTGTTATTCGTAGGGATAACATCGGCAGTCGGTTTATTATCCGTGGATGAAATATTATCCTCCTGGGAGATTTTATCCTCGGGGAGGTTTTTAAAAACATTTTTATCGTCAGAGGAGTTGTCATCCAAAACTTCGTCGACCGGTTTTTCCTTGTGTTTCCATTTTGTGAGAACCTGTTCCTTATAGCGTTTCACCATAAAATTCATGTAGCTAACGAACGGCTCCATACCAGGCACGAGTTCCAGAAAATAAAGACAGTTAACCGTCTTAATCAACACAAGATAAGCCTCATCGCTTGCCTGGCGTGCCGAACGTCTCTCACCCTTAACACGACCTATATTTGCTTCTATTCTACTCCTTATAAGCTTTTCTACCTTCAAATTGGCCTCTTTCAGAGACGCTACGTAGGGTCGCAATCCGAGCCGGGCGACATGCACGGCGAAATCTGTTTCGCAATCTTTAACGAGCTTACTGATAAGTGCTGTTTCGTGGTCGAGATGTGTTCGGGGCTTGATACCGAACTCTTTTATGCGTTGATAGAGTTCGATGGCAGCCTGTTTCATTTCGGGTACCGAGATTTTTTGGAAATTGCGCACAGCACCTTTAAATCCGATGAAAAGCGAGTCGCGTTCGTGGTCGAATTCCCGGATATTATCGGTCGTCAAGCTCTTCCGCGACAAACTGAGGCATCTCCTCTCCTCTTTGAGTGCCTCGACTAACTTTTTGGCTGCATTTTTTATCTGTTTATTGGCCTGGAGTGCATTTTCCGACTCTACTCGAGCACACACATTCTGAATGAATTGCACATGTGCCGCGTTCGTCATCTTTTGCAGGTCAATCTTCTGAATTTCATTAAAAAGTTTCTTCGTTTCCATTTGAATCCGATTTTCTTATAACCATCAATTATTCTTTTTCCGGCTATCCGATTTCACTTGCGAGGATAAATTATTCAATATCTTACCGTCTGATTTTGATTATTATCTTCGGAAAGTTCCGGATGATATAAATACTAAAATAAACTATCTTATGTACTTTCTGCAAATATAAAACCTTTCTTTAATATATCTACGGAATCTACCGGAAATATTAAACTATTATATATATAAATTTCGGGAGTTACCGAACTTATGAAACAATAAATTATATAAGCTTCGGAGTTTTCCTAGATTAGTAAACAATAAAAAATATAAATCTCGGAACTTTCCGAAAGTATAAAATTATAGTGTATATAAACTTCGGAGTTTACCGTACTTATAAAATAGTAGTATAAAGTAACTTCGGAATTTTCCTAAACTATGAAATAATAATGTTTATTATATTAGGAATACTACCGAATAATTTTACAATAATGAATATATAGTTCGGAACTTCCCGAATATGATATGAAAAATTTTATTGAAAGATATGGAGGATTATATGTGCTCATAAAAAATTCCATAAGATGGGCGAGAGAGATAAATTATCTCTCTGATTTTCGGATTCGATGTAGTAGTTGCAACGAGGTGTAGCTACAGTTCCTATCTTCATCTTCAGAGGCTATTAATTATGACCATCTACTTATCTTTGTCCATCAAAAATTGAAACACAAGCATAAATGAAACGAGAAGAAGACATCAGAAATGCCATCGAAACAATGAAGCGGGGAGGCGTGATTCTATATCCAACCGACACGGTTTGGGGACTGGGATGCGACGCTACGAACGCCGAAGCTGTGGAGAAAATTTATCGTATAAAAAAGCGAAACGATTCGAAGGCCCTCATCTGTCTCGTCGACTCCGACGCCCGACTGCAACGCTATGTCAAAACGGTGCCTGGCGTGGCTTGGGAACTCATCGATACCGTTACTGAACCTACAACCGTAATTCTGGACGGGGCAGTTAATCTGCCGCCGAATCTGATTGCCAACGATGGAACGATTGGCATTCGGATAACTAAAGAGCCTTTCTCGCACGAGTTGTGCTATAGATTTCAGAAAGCCGTTGTAAGCACGTCGGCCAACGTTAGCGGACAGCCAACGGCACAGAACTATGACGACATTTCGGAGGAAATTCTTGCGGCGGTGGATTATGTTTGTTTTGCCCGCCGACAGGAGCATAAACCGCATAAACCGTCAACGATAATCAAGATTACCATGAACGGCGAATTCAAAATAATCAGGAAATAAACTCATGCCCCTCGAAGAAACGTTAAGCAAAATTGTTGCGTGGCAAAAGCGACGAGTGTCCAACCGCGAGCTGATGCTTGTGCTGGCTTTCATTGTGGGTTTTCTGGCCTCAGTGGCGGCCTATGTGCTGCATATCATCATCGGGCAAATTGAGTCGCTCATCACTTCGGGTTTTCGTATGATGACGATAAACTGGCTCTATTTGCTCTATCCGATAATTGGAATTTGGCTCACTGGATTGTTTATTCGATATATCGTGCGCGATAATATTTCGCACGGAATAACGCGTGTTCTCTACGCCATCTCAACGAAGCAATCGCGACTGAAGCTCCATAACACTTGGTCGTCCATCGTAGCCTCGGCCATCACCATCGGTTTCGGTGGTTCGGTTGGAGCCGAAGCCCCGATTGTACTCACGGGGTCGGCCATAGGTAGTAATCTGGGCAAGGCATTCAACATGGACAACCGGAAACTTATGTTACTGGTGGGATGCGGAGCAGCGGCGGCGGTGTCGGGAATATTCAAAGCTCCGATTGCCGGACTGGTTTTCACGCTCGAGGTACTGATGGTTGACCTCACGATGGCGTCGCTCTTACCGATTCTCATCTCGTCGGTCACGGCTACGTGTTTTTCTTATTTCTTCACGGGCAGTGCAGCGATGTACGACTTCCATATAGATTATCTCTGGAGTTTAGACCGCGTTCCGCCAACTATTTTGCTTGGCATCATGTGCGGTCTTCTATCGCTCTATTTTATGCGAGTTATGTCGTGGTGCGAAAACGGATTCGCGAAGCTGTCGAGCCGTCCGTATATGAAACTTATTGTAGGCGGACTGATTCTTTCGTCGCTCATCTTCCTCTTCCCGTCGCTCTATGGCGAGGGCTACAGTTCGCTGCGAATCTTCATCGAAGGCAAAACTGAATTGGATTGGGACAGCGTGTTGCGCGGGTCGATGTTTGCCGGAGAAACAAAATTTCTCGTGCTCTATGTGGGTTTGGTAATGATAACCAAAGTGTTTGCAACCAGCGCAACAAACGGAGCCGGCGGATGTGGCGGAACTTTCGCACCATCGCTGTTTATCGGCGGATTCGGCGGATTCTTCTTCGCTCGGGTTTGGAACATAAATCATCTGGGAGTGTATATTCCGGAGAAGAATTTCACCCTCTACGGTATGGCCGCCGTGATGGCCGCCGTGATGCACGCTCCGCTCACAGGAATCTTTCTCATCGCCGAACTCACGGGCGGTTATCACCTTTTCATTCCGTTGATAATCGTTACCATCTGCTCATATCTCACAATAAACATCTTCGAGCACCACAGTATCTACGCCGTTCGTCTGGCTCGACAAGGCAAACTGCTCACTCATCATACCGACCATTCCATACTCACAATGATGAGTATGAAAAACATAATCGATAAAGATTTCACGTCAGTTAAACCCGACTTGGAAATGGGTACCCTCGTACATGCCATCAGCTCAAGTCGCGACAACTACATTCCCGTGCTCGACGACAGCGGCAGACTGCTGGGCGAAATCGACATAAACAAAATTCGACATATCATCTTCCGAACCGAACTATATCATCGCTTCCGCGTGAGCCAGCTCATGAGCGCTCCCGCAGCCGAACTAAACGTCAACGACCCAATGGAAGATGTAATGAAAACCTTTGAACGAACCGGCGCACAATATCTTCCCGTCGTAGACATCGATGGACAGCTTGTGGGGTATATCTCACGAATCAGACTCTTCGATTTATACCGACAATTGGTGGCCGACTTCAGTGCGGAATAAAAACATTGAATATGAAAAAGAAAGATTTGCGAATCGTTTTTATGGGAACTCCCGAATTTGCCGTTGAATCGCTCAAGGCACTCGTAGAGAATGGTTATAATGTTGTAGGCGTGGTTACGCAGCCCGACAAACCCGTTGGTAGGCATCACGAAACGCCACAGGCATCGGCCGTGAAGCAATATGCCCTAGAGGTTGGACTGCCCGTTTTGCAACCCGAGCGGATGAAGGACGAAACATTTCTTGCCCAGTTACGCGCTCTCAAAGCCGATTTGCAAGTGGTTGTTGCTTTCCGAATGTTGCCACGCGAAGTTTGGAGTATGCCTACGTACAAAACATTCAATGTTCACGCTGCTCTTCTGCCCGATTATCGAGGCGCTGCTCCCATAAACTGGGCCGTGATAAACGGCGAAACTGAAACCGGAGTAACCACTTTCTTTCTTGACGAAGACATCGACACAGGCAGAATTATCCAACGAAAAAAGTTCCCGATTCCCGATGATGCCAATGTGGAATATGTTTACAACGGACTGATGCATCTAGGTGCTAAGGTCGCCATGGAAACGGTTGATTTAATCGCCACCGCACAGTCATTCGAAGAAATCAGTTATCAGCAAATTAACAATGGTAATCTTCACACAGCGCCGAAACTCTTCAAAGAAAATTGCCTAATCAATTGGAATCAACCTGCCAAACGAATCTACAATTTCATCCGCGGACTTAGTCCGATACCTGGCGCATGGACTTCGCTTCCCGGTTCGTTGACGTTGAAAATCTATAAGTCGGCTAAAACCTCCCGCTCTTCGACCGGCACTCCCGGTACGTTCGTAGTCGAGCGCAACAGACTCTACGCAAACACCGAAGATTTCCAGCTCGAACTGCTGGAAATTCAACTCTCCGGAAAGAAACGTATGATGGCCGACTCTTTCCTCAACGGTTTCCACGACCGATTCCCTTGGTAAAAAATCCTTGGTCTTTTTTATTGGCATAAAAACAAATCTTCCGCAATCGGTTTAGCTCTTGATGTTCGGAAGAAAATAAGTAATTATTCCCATCAACGGAAGGAAAGCTGTTAGTTCGAAAACAAATCGTATGCTTTCGACATCGGCTAACCAACCGAAAAATGCAGAGCCAATGCCACCCAATCCAAAAGACAAACCAAAGAAAGCACCCGAAATCATTCCTACATTTCCTGGCAACAATTCGGTTGCATAAACTAGGATTGCTGACATTGCCGACGACATAATCATACCCACAAACATGGCCAACGCAACCGTCCAAAACAGATTGCAATAGGGTAACAATAATGCAAAAGGTGCAGCGCCGAGAATACTTCCCCAGATTACATATTTCCGCCCATAACGGTCGCCCACGACTCCACCAATGAGCAATCCAAGCGCGGCAAAAACGAAAAAGCCAAACAAACAATATTGTGAAGCCGCAATACTTAGACCGAATCGGTCGATAAGGTAAAACGTGAGATAGCTCTGGATGTTGGCCATGTAAAAATCTTTCGAAAACATCAGGACAAGTAAAATGATAAGCGCTGCAACAATCTGCCGAAGCGAAAGATGAGTCGAGTTAGTAATATCGAATCGCGAACGACTCTTGCCGTAAAGCTCTATCTGCTTCTTATACCACTTTCCAATTCGCACGAGCAATCCAATAGCAACAATCGAAAGCAAAGCGAGCCAACGAATGGTTCCCTGTCCGTGGGGAACAATCATAAGAGCACCAACTACCGGACCGAATGCACGTCCCACATTTCCGCCCACCTGAAAAACCGATTGCGCCATACCTTTTGCACCACCAGAAGCCAGTCGGGCAACCTTCGACGATTCAGGATGCAGAACCGATGATCCGATTCCAACCATAGCAACTGCTGCAAGAATCAATGCGAAACTATCGGCAAACGAAAGCAACACTAGTCCGCCGAGAGTGAAGCACATGCCCATCGCCAAACCATAGGGACGCGGATGCTTATCGGAGAAATAGCCAACTAACGGCTGGAGCAACGACGACGTGAGCTGATTGATGAGTGTGATTATTCCAACTTGTAGGAAACTCAACCCGAGAGCCTCCTTCAACATGGGATAGATAGCCGGAATGACCGATTGAAACATGTCATTGAGCAAATGGCCGAGACTAACCATAATCAAAACCGAAATCGTGGCCTCGTTGTTAATCTTAATCCTTTTCATTTGTTTTCAAGGTTCAATAGAAAACGTTTTATTTCGAGCCCTCCGCCGTAGCCAACCAGTGAACCGTTGCTGCCAATGATGCGATGGCAGGGTGCGAAAATCGAAATATTGTTGGCTCCGTTAGCCAATCCTACCGCGCGAACAGCTTTTGGATTGCCGATTTTCTTGGCCAGCCATGCATAGGATTTCGTTTCGCCAAATGGAACATCAAGCAGTGCAGACCAAACTTTTTTCTGAAAATCAGTACCTGCAAAAAGCAGCGGGATGCTGAACGTTCTGCGCCTTCCGGCAAAATACTCTTCGAGTTCGTATGCCGCTCGTCGGGTTATTTCCGATGGAGTATCTACGAACTCCGCTTTCAGAAGTTTTCGCAATTTGCTGTCGGTCTTTGGCCTGTGTTCTTCGCTCGTCCAATCGCATAAACATAACTTCTCTTCGCAAGCTCCCAGAAGTAAATCTCCGCAAGGCGAATGATAAATCTCTGTGTGAATAATCATTTCTTTCTTTGTTTTATAACGAATTTGCATGAGCCGAGGCAATAGTCCAGAAGCTGCATATCCTCATCTCTCATACGATTCAAAAGTAAGAGGTTTTTTATTATTAAGCGGGACTATCAATTGTTAACATCTACTTATGGCTTACTTTTGCAGGGAGATAACATCCATAGAAACATTTTTTTAATTTCAATATCCGGATTTATGAAACACATTCTTTTATTAGCGCTTTTGGCATTATGCCCAATGGCTATGTTAGCTAACAAAACGCAAATCGAACAAAAAACAAAAACTGTGAAGCGAAATGCCAAGCAGACATCCGTCGAAACATATCTCGATTTCCTTTATCGATATATGCCACAGCCCGACAAAACCGACTACAGCAGGGAGTTCTACAAGCAGAATATAGCCCTCGCACTTCAGGCACGGAAGGATATGCCATGGGGCGAAAAAGTATCAGAGGATTTGTTCCGACATTTCGTCCTGCCTGTAAGAGTAAACAACGAAAACCTCGACGAAAGTAGAGCGGTATTCTTTCCCGACTTGAAAACCCGACTTAAAGGATTATCGATGAAAGAGGCTATTCTGGAAGTTAATCATTGGTGCCACGAGAGGGTTACTTATCGGCCATCTGATGCTCGAACAAGCAGTCCGCTAGCTTCCGTTCGTACAGCCTATGGACGTTGTGGTGAGGAGAGTACGTTCCTTGTTGCCGCCCTGCGTTCGGTTTGCATTCCAGCTCGGCAGGTTTATACTCCGCGCTGGGCTCACACTGACGATAATCATGCCTGGGTAGAGGCCTGGGCCGACGGACAGTGGTGGTTTCTCGGCGCATGCGAACCTGAACCGGTTCTAAATCTGGGCTGGTTCAACGAGAGTGCATCACGCGGACTGCTGATGCACACAAAAGTGTTCGGCGATTATAAAGGAAATGAAGAAGTGATTAGCTCAACGCCTTTCTACACCGAGATTAACGTGGTTGATAACTATGCCAAAGCAACAAAGAAAACCTTGCGCATAGTCGACACGCAAGATAGACCAATTACAGGTGCAAGAGTTGAGTTCAAGATTTACAACTACGCCGAATTCTTCACTGTGGCCACAAAATTAACTGATGCCCGAGGAGAGGTTAGTATAACAGCCGGTTTGGGCGATATGATTGCGTGGGTGTCAAAGGACGGCAACTACGCCTTCAAGAAGATAAACTTCCGCGAATCCCAACCAAACATTATTGTTCTTAGCTCGGTTCGCCCCCAAAGAGTTAACGATTTCGATATCATTCCGCCGGCTATGGTTAGTTCACTTCCGCCCGTAACAGCCGAGCAACACCTAAACAATGACCTCCGGAAGATGCACGAGGATTCCATCCGCCAGGCCTATGAGGCAACAATGAAAGATGAATCACGAGGTAATTATGAAGTAATAAACCGATTCCTTGCCGAGGCAAAAAACCAAGTTATGGCAAAAAAATTACTGGAGGTTATCTCGAAAAAAGACCTGCGTGATATTCAGCTAGCTGTGCTCAAAGACAATGAAACTGAACGCACCGATACATCAGAAATCTATTGCAAATATGTGCTCTCGCCGCGCGTGGAAAACGAATGGCTCGTACCCTACAAAGCAGTGCTTCGGAAAGAACTTGCAGCAATAAAATCGCCCCAGCAACTACTCGAATGGACTCGTAAAAACATAACGATAGACAACACGCAGAATCCGCAACACCTGCGTATGTCGCCACTGAGCGTTTATCGAACAAAGCGCACAGATAATCGGTCGTGGAAAATATTCTTCGTGTCGGCCGCCCGAAGCCTGGGCTTTCCTGCACGTGTGAACGAAATCGATGGACGACTGCAATATTGGGCAGATGGCAGATGGAACGATACAGAAAAGGCTAAAGTGACGCCAACCGGTAAACTACAACTCAATTATTCGCGAATGGCCGGCATCGACGATCCGAAATACTACATCCATTTCTCAATAAGCAAGATTGTTAACGGCAAAACGCAGTTGCTCACCTATCCCGACGAAGCAACCTGGCAAACAACATTCAATAAACCCGTTGAGCTCGAAACCGGAACCTACATGCTAATTACCGGAACCCGCCTTGCAAACGGCGGTGTGCTGGCTCATTCCGAAATATTCAACGTTGAGAAGGGCAAAACAACCAATGTACGCCTAAGCCTACGCGAATCTAACGACGAAGTACAAGTCATAGGCTCGCTAAATGCCGAAAATAACTACTTCGACACTGCCACCGGTACAACTACATCACTACTTGCAACAGCTGGTCGAGGCTACTATGTAATCGGAATCATCGCTCCCAACCACGAACCATCCAATCATACTCTACGCGACATAGCTCTGTGCAAGGAAGGATTTGAAAAATGGGGACGAAAAATATTCTTCCTCTTCGAAAACGAAGAAGCACGTAGCCGATTCAATGCAAGCGAATTCGAAAACATGCCGTCGACCGTAGTATGGGGCACAGACATCAAAGGCAACATCTACAACGAAATCCGAAACGAATTCCATCTCACCAGCTCATCGCTGCCTATCTTCATTATTGCCGACTCGTTCAATAGAGTAGTCTTCATCAGCCAAGGTTACACTATCGGACTTGGTGAACAACTTCTCAAAGTGATAGGCAAATTGTGATTCTTGTCCCCCTGGATTGTCGGGCAAGATTCACTAACTTTGCGTACAACCATATATGAATAACATTTTAATACATTCAGATTTATGAAAGATTTTGATTGGGCAAGTTTGTCCTTTGGCTATCAGCGAACCGACTACAACGTGCGCTGTAATTATCGCGACGGAAAATGGGGCGAAATAGAAATCAGCTCCGACGAGTACCTAAACCTACATATGGCGGCAACCTGTCTACACTACGGCCAAGAAGCTTTCGAAGGCTTGAAAGCATATCGCTGTCCTGACGGAAAAGTTAGAGTGTTCAGGGTGGAAGAAAATGCAGCTCGACTACAAAACACTTGCCGCGGCATAGTTATGCCCGAAGTGCCAACTGAATTGTTCAGTGAAATGGTGGAAAAAGTGGTGCGACTCAACCAGCAATACGTACCGCCCTACGAAAGCGGAGCAACCCTATACATTCGCCCGCTCCTAATCGGAACATCTGCACAGGTGGGTGTACATCCGGCACAAGAATATTGTTTCATCATTTTCGTAACCCCGGTGGGACCATATTTCAAAGGCGGATTTTCGACCAATCCATACGTGATTGTACACGATTTCGACCGCGCTGCCCCTCTCGGAACCGGAACTTTCAAAGTGGGCGGAAACTATGCCGCATCTCTCAAAGCTAACCAACTAGCCCACGCCAAGGGTTATGCATCCGAGTTCTATCTCGACTCGAAAGAAAAGAAGTATGTCGACGAATGCGGAGCTGCAAACTTCTTCGGAATAAAGAACAACACATACGTAACTCCACAATCGTCGTCAATCCTGCCTTCGATAACCAACAAGAGCCTAATGCAAATTGCTGAAGACCTCGGACTAAAGGTTGAACGCCGTCCCATTCCGGTTGAAGAACTCGAAACATTCGAAGAAGCCGGAGCATGCGGAACTGCGGCTGTCATCTCGCCCATTTCGCGGCTCGACGACGCTCAGACCGGTAAAACATACAGCTTCGGCGACAAGCCCGGCCCATGGTCAACCAAACTCTACGAAACTCTTCGCGGTATTCAATACGGCACCGTGGAAGACAAGCATGGCTGGACGAAAGTCATAATCGAATAGCCCCCTCCCTTATACTATCTTCTTCGAACTTCTATCAGAAAGTGCAAACTCACTTCTTCTGATAGAAGTTTTTTTGTTCTATCTCCTGAGTTCAGAATAACCTTTTGACTAAGTTCTGCCGGCCCATATGTGGCTGTTAGGGGTCATTCTCTTAAACTCCCCCTTGACCCGATAAGGTCGTATGTAGGGAGAGACCTCGTGACTGCGTCCGATAGGGAGAGATATGTCATGCAGTAGATAGGCCGAATTGTCATGAGAATCCGGACAGACACGAGGTCTGTCCCTACATGCGAGTGTGCCGCCCGAGTTGGCTCCATGTCTGTCATCCATCGTCCCTCCTGGACTTAAGCGAATTCTTAAACCGAACTCACGTTATTTTAAGTGTACAGGAGAGATAGTATCTATACAAGAGGATAGATACTGGGAATACGAAAGGTACTATCGTTTTTGCAAAAAGGTACTATCGTTTTCGATAAAAAGTACTATCGTTTTGGGCAAAAAGTACTATCGTTTTTGGCAAAAAGTACTATCGTTTTTGACTATAGGACGATAATAAATTATATAGGGGACAGAAAAACCTAAGGAAACTTAGTGCGAGTTTTATATAAATGGCTAGGGTGTGGCTGTGGCATAGAGAATTTCTATTCCAGACAGCCTATGATGTCGCTAAGAGATACGCAGGAGTGTTGGTCGAGCCAGCGAGATATGCCGTCGCGAATTTTGAGAGATACTTGTGGGTCGATGAAGTTGGCCGTACCCACTTGGATGGCAGTAGCACCGGCCATGAAGAATTCGATAGCGTCTTCGGGTGTTGAGATTCCACCGAGACCGATGACGGGAAGATTAACAGCGTGGGCAACGTCGTACACCATGCGGAGAGCTACGGGTTTAACCGCCGGACCGCTTAAGCCACCCGTACGGATGCTCAACCGTGGCTGACGACGTTCGATGTCAATAGACATTCCCATGATAGTATTTATCAACGAGAGAGCATCGGCTCCTTCGGCTTCGCAAGCTTTAGCTATGGAGGTTATGTCTGTAACATTCGGCGACAGCTTCACGATTAGAGTTTTGGAGAATCGCCGACGCACTTCACGTACTACGCTTGCCGCACCCTCGGGGGTGACTCCGAAAGCCATTCCGCCTTTCTTTACATTCGGACAAGAGATGTTGAGCTCGATGGCGGGAATACCGGAAAGTGAGTCGATTTTTTCGGCCGTTTCGGCATAGGTTTGAGGCGAGTTGCCACTCACGTTCACGATGATATGAGAATCTATCGAGGAATCACCGCGTCGGTCGTGCTTCATCAATTCAGGATAAATGTGAGTCACGAAATGGTCTACACCCTTATTTTGTAGACCCACACAGTTGAGCATTCCCGACGGAGTCTCGGCCATACGCGGATAGTCATTGCCCTCGCGCGGCTGCAGAGTTGTGCCTTTCACAACAATGGCTCCAAGAGCGTGAAGAGGCACAAAATCTTCGTATTCCAGTCCGTAGCCAAAGGTTCCGCTGGCTGTCATGACGGGATTTTTGAGTATAAGGTTGTGCAGTTTTACAGTTAAGTTCGCCATTGTTTTATTCTTTTTCGGATTATGATTATCGCCTACCAGAGCAGACTGTCGATATTGAAAACAGGACCTTCCTTACATACACAGAGATTGCCTTGCGTTGTTTTTTCTACACAGCAAAGACAAGCGCCAAGGCCGCAGGCCATGAGGTTTTCGAGCGATGCTTCACAAACGATGGAATTCTTACGGGCAAAGTCTGCAACAGCCATCATCATGGGTTTCGGACCACAGGTTGCAATCCGATCGTAGTTTTCAGTTTTAAGACAAGAGTGCATGGTGACGAATCCTTTTTCGCCCAGTGAACCATCTTCGGTTGTTATCATGACGCGTCCCAGAGCTTTGAAATTATCGAGTTCTGGAATATCGGCAGCTGTTCTAGCTCCTAGTAGAAAGGTGGGTGTGGCACCGGTTTCTTTGATTAGCTTTCCGAAAAGCAACAAAGGAGCTATCCCCACACCTCCGCCAACAAGTAGCATGCGTTCGAATTTCCTCGGCATAGTGAACCCCTTTCCCAACGGTAGAATGCAGTTCAGAGTATCGCCCGGTTTCAAACTGGCCAACGAACGTGTACCGCTTCCCACTTTAGCCACAAGCAACCAAAGTTCGTTACGCTCATTGTCTAGAAAATTTACGGAAATAGGGCGACGCAGAAATGTTGTGGGTGAGGAGTCAACCCGAACTTCAACAAACTGTCCAGGAAAGATTTCAGGAAGAGGAGATGGATGGGTGAGCTTCAGCAAAACATAGCGCACACTGATTTGTTCGACCGTTATAACTTCCAAATCGAGAATATGCTTCATTTCTTTCGGTTACGATATTCTGGACGGAGTTCAACTTTGGGAATCTTCACGTTGTCGCCGGCCGAAAGAGAAGTGGCATTATTGAGTACTTGGAAATAACCAATCATGTCGGCGCCGAGGGTGTGTTTACTAAGTGATTCCAAGGTTTCACCCTTTTTCAGTATAACGGTTCTTTCCACTCCGACGATATTATATGCTCCGTAGCGAATCCTTGGGTCGGCGTTCATTGCAGCATAGGCATCGGTCGATTCTTCTACTGATTCAGTTTTGCGGAGTGTCGTATCGGTCTTTGCCGAGTCAACGGATTCTTTCTTGGTCGAGTGAGTGGTTACTTTTTTCTTCGGTGCTGGAGTGGCTGAATTAGAATCGTGCATATATCCGCCAAAGAAATATCCGGCTACAAAGATGGCACACATTACAGCAGCCAGAATAGAACGGCGACGAAGTGGAGATGGTTCGTCGTCGTATTCATATATATCTTCATCTACAGAGGATTCCTCCTCGGGTTCGGGAGTTTTTTCGGTAGGCTGTTCGTTGTTGCGCGGTTCTTCGGGTACTGATTCTTCTTCGGTGGGTTCATCCTCAAACTCGACACCATCTTTCAGAGCCACTGATTCGAACTGTGAGAACGGTTTGTTCACTAATTCTTTCATCGATGTTTCAGGAGTGAAGCTAATGTTTTCGCCCAACTTGCCAGTTTGGATTTTGAACGTGCCCAATCCTCGTACCTTCACCTGACGATCGGAATCGAGTCCTTCTCCGATTGTTTCAAACAATTGCTCCACAAACTTTGCAGCCGTGACAGCAGGCAGTTTGTGTTGTTTCATCAATGCTTCGAAGAGCGAGTTTGTGAGTTCGTTTGCCATTATTCGGTTCCTCCTTTATTAATCTTTTCCTTTAGCGATAGAGCTGCCCTAAAGTTCAGTGAGAGTTTGGGCGGAACTAGCATACGCTGGCCTGTAGCAGGATTAACCATGACACGTTCCAAACGTTTCTTCACTTCGAATGTTCCGAAACCTGGCACAGCAACGGAATCGCCTGCCTCGAAATTCTTTGCCATTGCTTTGACTATGGTTACGGTTAGTTTCTGACTCTCTTCCTGCGAGAATCCGCTCTTCATTGCCAATGCTGCAATAAATTCTTTGTTATTCATGCTGTCGGTTTTATTTGATTTGACCTTGAATGTCGAAGTATTCAGAGTCGGTTATTTCAACATTGTAGAACTCGCCGATGCACAATTTTCTTCTCGTTTTTATAATCACTTCGGGGTCTACCTCAGGCGAACTGAATTCGGTTCGGGCCACATAATAATCCGATTCCTTCCGGTCGATTACGGCTTTCATTGTTTTCCCAACCTTTTCGGCTTCTATTTCGGCAGATATTTCCTGCTGTAAGGCCATCAGACGGTCAAGGCGTTCTTGTTTTATCTCTTCGGGCACGTCGTCGATATAGTGTTCGTAGCTATAGGTTCCGTCCTCATGCGAATAGGCGAAAGCGCCCATCCGTTCGAATCGCGCCCAGCGAACAAAGTCAAGTAATTCGTTAAAATCGTCTTCGGTTTCGCCGGGAAAGCCAACCATCAGAGTTGTTCGCAGATGGATACCGGGAACTCGGCGACGTATTTCGGTTATGAGATCAATGGTTTCTTTCTTTGTTACATGTCGGAGCATCCTATTAAGCATACGATCCGAAATGTGCTGCAGGGCTATATCTAGATATTTGCAAACGTTATTATTGCGCCTGATGACGTCGAGCAGTTCCATTGGGAAGTCGTTCGGATAGGCATAGTGAAGCCTTATCCATTCCACACCGGGAATTTTCGCCATTTCGTCAATTAGGTTGCTTATGCGACATTCACCGTAAATGTCGATTCCATAATATGTGAGTTCCTGCCCAATGATTTGGAACTCCTTCACGCCCTGCTGCACAAGCTCGCGAACCTCTTGCAAGACATCTTCCACGGGACGCGAAACGTGCTTGCCGGTTATGAGCGGAATGGCGCAATAGGCGCAGCGACGGTTACATCCTTCGGCAATCTTGATGTAGGCGTAATGTGGAGGAGTTGTGAGATGTCTACGGCCATCACACGATGGAATTTCGGCCTGTCCGAGGTCAGTGAGCAATTGTTTGTAGTTGAATTTACCGTAGAATCTATCAACTTCCGGGAGTTCTTTTTCAAGTTCGTCTTTGTAGCGTTGTGAAAGACATCCCATGACGAAGAGTTTCTTTAGTTGTCCGTCCTTTTTCCGTTCTGCAAATTCCAGAATAGTATTGATGCTTTCTTCTTTTGCCGACTCGATAAATCCGCAAGTGTTGATTACGGCTATTTCACCTTGCGGACGTTCGGAGTCGTGCGTGCAGATGAATCCGTTAGCCTCGAATTGTTTCATCAGAAGTTCGGAGTCTACCAGATTCTTCGAGCATCCCATGGTTACTATGTCTATTTGGTTTTTCTTCATCGACGAGCCGCCGGTCTCAATTGTTTCTGAACAAACTATCCACGAATTGCTCGTTGTTGAAGAGCTGTAAGTGTTCCATTCCTTCACCGAGACCTATGTATTTCACGGGTACTTTCAGCTGGTCGCTTATGCCGATAACTACACCACCCTTGGCTGTGCCATCGAGTTTGGTGATGGCTAACGAGGTTATTTGGGTAACCGATGCGAACTGCTTAGCCTGCTCAAAAGCGTTCTGTCCCGTGCTACCGTCGAGAACCAGCAGAACCTCGTCGGGTGCCTGTGGAAGCACCTTTTTCATCACGTCTTTAATTTTCCGAAGTTCATTCATCAGGCCCACTTTATTGTGCAATCGTCCGGCGGTGTCAATCAGTACCACATCGGCATCGTTAGCCTTTGCGCTTTGCAGGGTATCGAACGCAACGCTGGCCGGATCTGACCCCATTTGTTGCTTCACAACGGGCACCCCTACCCTTTCGCCCCAGATTTGAATTTGTTCGATGGCAGCGGCACGGAACGTATCGGCTGCTCCGAGATAAACCTTCTTTCCGGCCTGTTTGAACTGATAGGCTAGCTTTCCGATAGTTGTTGTTTTGCCAACGCCGTTCACGCCCACAACCATAATAACATAGGGTCGGTGGTCGGTGGGAAGTTCCCAATTGTCGGTGTTTTCAGAATGATTTTCGATGAGCAAATTAGCCACCTCTTCGCGCAGGACTTCGTTCAATTCGTCGGTCGAAACATATTTATCGCGTGCTATGCGTTCTTCGATTCGGCGGATGATTTTGAGTGTCGTGTCTACGCCAACATCCGATGTTATAAGAATTTCTTCAAGATTATCGAGCACTTCGTCGTCGACTTTCGATTTACCGGCTACGGCGCGTGCCAATTTCGAGAAAACGCTTTGTTTGGTTTTCTCGAGTCCTTTGTCGAGAGTTTCTTTCTTGCTCTTGTTGAATAGTCCGAATAAAGCCATGTTGATGGGATGATTTAGAAATAGAATCGAACGCCGGTTACAATATTCATTCTGAAGAATCCGCTTGCCCTGTTTTTCAACCAATACGTGTTGTCGGGATAGAGCGACATAAGCGTGTTTACCTCGCCTCCAAGACCGAAATGGTTATTTAGCATATATTCAACTCCGAATCGCGTATGGAATCCTAATCCGAAGTCATTCTCAGTCCTATGCCTATCATGTGAGTACGAGTTAGCCGTATAGTAAACTCCTCCCAAGCCAGCTCCCAGCTCCATCAGAAATTTCCGTGCCGGGCGCCAGCTATAAGAAAAGGTGGGTGCGGCATAGAGCATCGACAGTTCGTTGTCGTAGTCGAAGTAGAAATACGAGTAGTCCATTGTTACTCCGAGTCCGATTCCGCCTTGCCAATAGTGTGTGTATTCGGCGGTCAGAGCCACGGCTAATGTTCCGGTGTATTCGCCCTGGGATGTTTCCACGTGCGACAGCATCCACGTAGGTCCGAAGTTCAGTTTTATGATGTTCGACGGCACACTACTTCTGAAACTTCTTCTCACCACCGGTGAGGTGGGCGCTTGTACTTCAACCGATTCATTTTCCTGCGTCTCCACGGTTTCGGGCTCAGCCGAATGGATTTCAGCGAAAGGAACGAGCGATAAGATGAACGCAATAACGAATAAATAAACTGATTTAGTTGTTCTCATTGTTATGTAAAAGTTTTTATTGTTTATACTCCTTGACTTTAACTCTGGCTTGCGTGCAAAGGTAAGGCAAGCGCCATAAATACAGGAAGATATAACATCTTTTTGCCGGGGCAAACGGGGCCGACAGAGCATAATCTTGTTGTTTTAGCCTCGATACGAGCTTGCGCGAACCTTGCCGACGAGGATTTTGCGTCGGTCTTATTATCGAAGTGTGTCTAAAATGTTTTTGTCGACTGGCCCCGAGGGCATTTTATCCGAAACAACATCGTCGCTAACAGTATAAAAAGATTTTATGCTTCGGCGATATCGTCGCCGACAGTGAAAAATTATTTTATGTTAAGGCGACGATGTCGCCGGCACTTAAAAAATATTTTATGTTAAAGCGACGCTGTCGCCTTAACTTATATTTTATTTTAACTAGTGGCGACGTCGTCGCCAAGACGTAAAATTTATTTTCACTGCTGGCGATGCTGTCGCCATGATATAAAATTTATTTTAAGTGTCGGCGACGCTGTCGCCGGTAATAAAAATAAGTTTTAAGTACTAGTGACGATGTCGTTAACAGATAAAATAAGTTTTATATCATAGCGACAGCATCGCCAGTAGATAAAATAAGTTTTAAGTCATAGCGACGATATCGCCGAAGTATAAAATATTTTTATACTGTTAGCGACGACATTGTTTCGGATAAAATGCCCTCGGGGCCAGTCGACAAAAACATTTTAGGCGCACTTCGATAATAAGACCGACGCAAAATCCTCGTCGGCAAGGTTCGCGCAAGCTCGTATCGAGGCTAAAACAACAAGATTATGCCCGGCTGTACAGGCCGAGTCACATAACTTTTCCCGGACATGTCCTGTCTGGGTATTTATGACAATCCGGGCGTTCCGACCCAATGTAGGGACAGACCCCGTGTCTGTCCGCACCACCTGTCCATCCACCAGGATGGAATAAATATTCGTGAAGATCAGGGCAGAAAGAAATCTCATGCGGTCGGTAGACCGAATTGGCAAAGGGTATCGGACAGACACGGGGTCTGTCCCTACATGCGGCCTATCGGCCGAGTCACATAACTTTTCCCGGACATGTCCTGTCTGGGTATTTATGACAATCCGGGCGTTCCGACCCAATGTAGGGACAGACCCCGTGTCTGTCCG
>ERZ773067.126-NODE-126-length-48563-cov-20.375258_pt1 | contig 48563 bp, 43 predicted proteins | sample MGYA00580622_ERZ773067 | MGnify/ENA primary metagenome ERZ773067 (study PRJEB29015, sample SAMEA2737998) | human oral metagenome | biome: human oral; feature: human-associated habitat; material: dental | place: China | collected 2113 ...
CGGCGGTCGTTGAAGACGGCGAACGCTTGCTTTCTAATGTGGTCAATTCCCAAATCGACATCCACGCTGAATACGGCGGCGTTATCCCGGAAATTGCCGCCCGCAGCCACCTGGAAGTTATCAACCCGGTCATCAAAAAAGCCCTGTCTGACGCTGATTGCACCTGGGACGATATCGACGCCGTCGCCGTCACCTACGCGCCCGGCCTGATCGGCTCGCTACTCATCGGCACCCTCGCCGCCCGCACCCTCGCCATCATTCACGATAAGCCGCTTTACAAAATACACCATGTCGAGGCGCATGTGTATGCTAATTTTATTACAAAACAAGGGTCTCGTCATATTATTGACAAGTCAAAAACTGTCGAGCCAACCTCAGCAGTCGTCTTTGAGGAGGCTGTGACGGGCACACCAAGCCCCGTCAGCCAAACGCCACGGGCTGGCGAAACCACCCGTAAAGAGTACTCCGAGACAGACTCCCCTGTCCCTAGCTGGCAACTGGCAACCATCTCCTCTGCGCCGAATGCATCCGGCAGCGCCGTCCGCAAAACCATCGGCACTGATGAGAGGTCGCCAGCTTGCCTTAACCTTACCCTGCCCCGCCATCAACCCACCTTCCCCCTACTCGCCCTCATCGTCTCCGGCGGGCATTCGCAGCTCGTTCTCTTTCAAAATCACGGAGATTACCAGCTCATTGGCCAAACCCAAGACGACGCCGTCGGCGAGGCGTTCGATAAGGTTGCCAAAATCATTGGCCTGCCCTACCCTGGCGGCCCTGCCATCGCCAAAGCAGCCGAACTCGGTGATCCCCATGCTTTTCACCTGCCTATAGCCAAGCTTGCTGGCGAGTACGATTTTTCCTTCTCTGGGCTTAAGACAGCCGTTCTGAGGACTGTTCAGCGCCAAGTTGGCAAAGACTTCACTTTTCCGTCGCACGAGCTCCCTGCCCTAGTAAACGATGAACTGAGGCATAATATGGCAGCCAGTTTCCAGTACACCACCGTTAAAACCCTGGTCGATAAGACTAAGAAAGCCTATGATAATTTCCAGCCCGCCTCCGTCGTCATCGCTGGCGGCGTCGCCGCCAACCAAGAATTACGCCGCCAGCTGCGCCAAGCCTTGCCTATCGACATTGAGTACGCACCCATCCAGCTCTGCACCGACAACGCCGCCATGATCGCCGCGCTCGGTTATTTCCGTGCCCAAATCGACCAGCCCACCGACCTGTACGACCTGGAAGTCCAGCCAAGTTTATCAATGACAGCAATCTAACGTTGTGAGGATTACAACATGAACCAATATTTTTTACAATCAACCGCCTGGAAAAAATTTCAACAATCGCTCGGACAAAAAGTATTTCACAACAGAGGCGAAAATTGGGAATATTTCGCGATATTAGAACATGGCACTGGCAACTCTCGCCTATATTGCCCTTTTGGCCCAACTGCCACCAATGAAGAGAGTCTAAAATTAGCCCTAAAAAACTTGACTGATTTAGGTAAAAAACTTGACGTAACATTTCTCAGAGTCGGGCCAATCAAACCAGATTTTTCTAAGGCATTATCCGACGAACACTGGAAAAAAGCCACTTACATACACCTACAGCCAGAATACACTCACATTATTGACCTTCAGCCGTCAGAAGATGACATCATATCTAATATGACACAACCTGTCAGAAATTGTTATCGGAATTATCGTAAAAAAGGTGTTACCGTTCAACATTCTCAAAACCCAGAAGATATTAAATATTTCCTTAAATTAATTCATCAGGTAGCCAAACGAACCGGCATGTCACCACACCCAGATTCATATTTCCATAAACAGGCAAAATCTCTGCTACCTAGCGACGATGCTTCTTTCTGGTATGCAACATACGACGATAAAATAATTGCTACTGCACTATTTTTCGACTCAAAAACAACACGAATTTATGCACATGCCGCTGCTGAATCTGCACCAGAATATCGCAAGCTAAACGCTGGCACTGCCCTACTTACTGAAGCTATCATTGACGCGAAACGTCGCCACATGGACAAAATTGACCTATATGGAATCGCTCCAGAAAATGCACCAAAAAATCATCCTTGGGCTGGCTTTACAAGGTTCAAGCGATCATTTGGCGGCAAAGATGTCTATTCTGGCGCAGCTTGGGAGCTTCCCCTGAAGCCACTTCAATATTGGCTTTATCGAATCTACCAAACCATCAGAAAGTAACCCCTTTTGCCACTTCATTCCTTCCCGCGGTCTGTGGTATAATTAAGCTGTAATATAAACATGTGGAGAAATTTAAAGGTAGTATAATTAGGGGCTTTTACACGTGAAAAGTTCTTGCATTTTCTTTTGTCTTTTTTCACATGAAAAATTATGGAATTATCTATGCAGTTAGCCAAACAATACATACCAAATGATTACGAGCCAAACATTTACGCCATGTGGGAGACCAGTGGCGCCCTAAAACCGACTGGTATTGGCAGACCATATTCTATCGTGATGCCGCCGCCTAATGCTAATGGCAACTTGCATATTGGCCACGCCCTAGATATGAACCTAAAGGATATCCTTATCCGTTATCACCGCATGAAGGGCGACGATGCGGTGTTTATTCCTGGGGCTGATCACGCCGGCTTCGAGACATGGGTTGTCTATGAAAAAGAGCTAGCAAAGCAGGGAAAGAGTCGCTTTGATTTCTCTAGGGAACAACTATATAGTCAGGTTTGGAATTTTGTCCAAGAAAAACGCGGTAACATGGAGCTACAATTACGCGCTCTAGGTATCAGCGCCTCCTGGCAACATTTGACCTTCACCCTAGATGATAAGGTCATCAACACGGTATACGACACATTCAAGAAAATGTGGGATGACGATTTAATTTACAGAGGTGAGAGAATTGTCAATTACTGCACCAAACACCAAACCAGCTTTGCTGACATCGAGGTTGAGCATAAAAATGAAAAAGGGAAGTTGTGGCAAATCGCTTATCCAACGCTAGACAAAATTGGCGAAATTATCGTAGCCACTACTCGCCCAGAGACCATGCTCGGTGACGTAGCGGTGGCCGTCCATCCAGACGATGAGCGATATAAAAAGCTAGTTGGTACACGAATTTTGTTACCAATTGTTGATAAGGAGATCCCGATTATCGCCGATGAATATGTCGACATGAATTACGGCACTGGCGCAGTGAAAATTACGCCGGCGCACGACCCGAACGATTTCGAGATGGCCCAGCGCCACAACCTGCCGCTCAAACAAATCATCAGCCAAGAGGGTACGATGGTCAACGTACCGCCACAATTCCTAGGCCTAACGCCAGCAGAAGCCCGCACTCGCGTGTTGGCAGCTTTAGAATCGTTAGAGCTGCGCCGCGGCGAAACAGACATTGAACATGCCGTCGGACATTGTTACAAATGCGGCAGCGTCATTGAGCCGATGGTTAAGGAGCAGTGGTTTATTAAAATGCAGCCGCTGGCTCAGCCAGCCATCGAAGCCTTAGAGAGGGAAGAGATTACCTTTTATCCAGCCGCCAAACGCAAAGAACTCATCGCTTATCTTAAACAACTCAAAGATTGGAATATCTCCCGGCAAATCCCGTGGGGCATCCCGATTCCAGCATTTGTCAATGAAAGCGACCCGCGCGATTGGATATTCAACATCCGCACTGACGAACGAAAGATAGTTGTAAATGGCACAACATATATCAGGGAAGAGGACACCTTTGATACTTGGTTCTCATCTGGACAGTGGCCATACATCGTTACCGATTACCTAAACGGCGGGGAGCTGGCCAAATATTTCCCGACCAGCCTGATGGAAACCGGCATGGACATTATGCGGGCGTGGGTAGCGCGCATGATTATGCTCAGCCTGTACCGCACTGGCAAACTACCGTTCAAGGACGTTTATCTGCACGGTATGGTCAATGATGAGCACAATCAAAAAATGTCCAAATCCAAGGGTAATGTCATCAACCCGATGGAGCTAGTCTCAGAATTTGGCTCGGACGCCACCCGCATGGGTATCATCGCTGGCCGCGCGCCGGCCCAACACCAAGCCTTTAACAAGGGCGCGGTCATCGCTGCTCGCAATTTTTGTAATAAGCTGTGGAATATCGCTCGCTTCGTCGAGGCGCAAATTGGCGATGAGCACCAAATCGTTGACCTGGAGCCGCAAACGCCAGCCGACCACTGGATTATCCGCCAGCTGAACGACGCCGCCAATAACGTCGCCGTCCGCTTGGAGCAGTACCGCTTTTCTGAAGCTGCGGACACGGTCTATCACGCTATTTGGGACGACCTAGCCGATTGGTACATCGAATCGTCAAAAACCGCTATCAACCACCCATTGCTGTCATGGGCGCTGGCAACCAGCCTGAAAATCGCTCATCCATTCGCGCCATTCGTTACCGAGACAATTTGGCAGACACTTAATTACACCGATGGTATCTTGATGCGCGACCACTGGCCAACCCCAGAAAAGTTCGACCCCATCGCTGCCGAGCAGTTTGAACAGCTGAAGACGCTGGTCGCGGAAGGTCGCTGGGTGATCGCTGAACTGCCGGGCAATAAAAAATACCGCTTGTTATACGGTAATGACAGCCTCATCGCTGATAATCAAGACACCATCAAACACCTCATGCGTCTGGAGTCAATTGCACATACCGACCAGCCGCGAGGCCTTAGGTTAGCGGCGGCAAACAGGGAAGCGTGGCTGGATATTGACAGTGAAACCCTATATCAACACCAAGAAAACTTGGAAATACGCCTAGCCGAAGCTCGTCAAAAGCTGACAGGTCTCCAGAAACGTCTTGATAACCCGACTTACGTCGAAAAGGCTCCAGCGCATCTTGTTGAAGAAACTCGTCAGCAACTAGCCGAGCAAGACAAAATTATCACTCGACTTGTTGCAGAATTAGAAGTAATTAGCCTAAAATAGGACAACCAGCGGCGTCAAGATTAAGATGATACCCATCAAAAGTATGTTGTCCACGAGCAACGTATTTTTGGCGTAATCGCTTTTTATCGTTACTACGCGGTGTCGTCCGTGGTCGCGCCGAACCTTCCTTTAACACGTTAGAAAGCTGCGAATGCTCCGGGTGCGTATGAGGATTGGTCTCTGGCAATTTCGTTTCATCCTCGATATTTCCTTGAACACTGTACGGTTTCCAAGATGATAAAAATGCTTTATCAATATTAGTATCGTGCAACAACACGCCGAACGCCGTACTCAGACTCACAAGCATGGTTGCGGTGGTAAATAATTGTTGTACTAAATTCATATTTTTCTTTCTGGTATCTATTTTTTTAGAATACTGACTACTATACTAGCATAAGCTTTGTTTTTTGTCAAGTATATTTCACGATATAAAAATATCCGCTCTGTTCAGCGGATTAGTCATTATGGCGGAAGGGGAGGGATTCGAACCCTCGGTACGTTTTACCGCACGCCGGTTTTCAAGACCGGTACCTTCAACCACTCGGTCACCCTTCCAATTATCTCCTTGAATTTTGGCGGAGGAGGGGAGATTCGAACTCCCGCTACAGATCTCTCCGTACTAACGATTTAGCAAACCGTCCCCTTCAGCCACTTGGGTACTCCTCCAAATTCACTATTTAGTGTACCATAGAAGTGCGACAATTAACAGCTTTGGAATAAATAGGGTATAATAGGACTATGACACACGGATACATTTCTAAAATTATTACAGGATTATTCGCAATTGGACTCGGCGTAGCCTTGATAGCTACTCCAGTTTCTGCACTCGGAGAAGGTGGCGCACCAGCTGGCGTTAATGCAGCGCGTGGCGACAACACACCGACCAATCTAATCAACGGCGATACATCAATTGTCAAACGTGGCATTAACATTATGCTGTTTGGTGTTGGTGTATTGAGCGTAATTATGCTGATTTTTGGTGGTTTTCGCTACGTTATCTCTGGTGGTAAAAAAGAATCAGTCACGAACGCAAAGAACACTATTTTATATGCAATTATTGGCTTGCTAGTCGCAGTCTTCGCTTATGCAATTATTAACTTTATCTTGGGCGCAGCTTTAAGTGGCGGATCAACCACTAACGTTTAATTGTTAGCTCATTCTGCTCATGATATACTAACATCATGAATGACAGTCCAGAGACACAAGAGTTTAAATCATCACCATCAGACGGGATTGATTTGACTGAACCAATCGCCTGGAATGCCCCAGAGGGAGTGCGAGTTCAGCGTGGCGCGGTTTGGTATGTACTTTTTGCCATTGTACTAGCTGGACTAATGGCTTTGGCAATTCTAGTATTCCAGAACTGGACTTTTGCAATCTTACTGCCAATTATGGCGGTGGCATTGTTTGTCTTATCAAACAAGAACCCTCAAACCATCAACTACGCTATTAGTCCAAAAGGTATTTATATAGCCGATACACTACATGACTTCAGCGAGTTTCGCGCCTTTGGTTTACTGCATGAAAATGACCAGCATTCTATTTTACTACTACCAGTCAAGCGCTTCTCTCCAGGACTAACTATTTATTTTTCTGAAGCAGAAGGTGAAAAAATTGTCGACATGTTGGGGGCACGTTTACCAATGCAGGAAATCAAGCCCGACGCCTTAGAAAAGTTCATTAGACTAATAAAGCTATAGCTTGATTGACCATATTTTATGTGGTAGAATACAGGAGTTCAATGCTTTGTAGCGGCGAAGGTACCTTATATTTCTGTTATGGCCAATCGGGTTTCCGAAAGGCTGTATGCACCCGTAGCTCAGCTGGATAGAGCGCTGGCTTGCGGAGCCAGAGGTCGTAAGTTCGAATCTTGCCGGGTGTACCACATTAGCTTTATGGAGAGATGCAGGAGTGGTTGAACTGGCCGCTCTCGAAAAGCGGTATGGGGCAACCCATCGAGGGTTCGAATCCCTCTCTCTCCGCCACAACTACTTAAGATGAAAATAACCATTCTAACAATCGGTAAAAAGAACGAACCCTGGATTCAACCAGGCGTTTTTCGTTTTTTAGAGCGCCTGAGACCGCCGTTTGCCGCAGAGATGATAATTCTACCACATTCAAGCTTTGAAGGCGACAGGGCGCGCCAGGAGGAGTCAGAGCGTATATCCAGTCGCCTGCGCTCAGATGATTTTGTCATTTTGCTTGATGAACGCGGTAAAAACTTATCATCACCAGAATTATCAGACTTAATTAGCAATCACATCAATAAGCATATTGTCTTCATTATAGGTGGGGCTTACGGCGTTACCGATGAAATGCGCCAGCGACCCAATGTAACTTGGTCATTATCAAAACTGGTATTCCCGCATCAATTAGTCCGCCTCATACTGGCAGAGCAGCTGTATCGCGCGCAGGAAATTCATCGGGGCAGTCATTATCACCACTTATAGTTTCGGACGACCGTGACGTACAATCACGGCAATCTCTACATGTTCAGCACCAGCTTTTTTTAAGCAATCTGCTGCCGCCATTACCGTTGATCCAGTCGTAAAAATGTCATCAATAATGATGTATCGACGATTTTTATCAATTGCGCCTCTTACCTCGAAAAAATCTTTTGCCTGGCGACGTCGCTGGCGAGACAACTTTGTAAAATGCTGAGTAACGTTATTGCGGCGGCGGAGAAGAAAAAGACAATCCACTTTTCGACGCCTGGATAATTTCATAGCAATTTTTTGAATATGATCAAAGCCCCGACGGCGAATGTTCTGAGAAATAGTTGGAATCGGCACGATAATTGCCTCAGGCGGCAACGGAGGTAGTTTTACATCCAATAAATCACTTAATACTTCAGCCGCTGCCTGCACACGCCGAAATTTATAATCATCAATTATTTTAGCAACAGCCCCAGTCCGTCGCGCAAAACACCAGACCATATCACAGGGCACATTATGCTTTTGGCACAAGTTTCCATCTTTTACCGGATCGCCACAAAATACGCATATTTTATATTTTTGACTGATGATGTATTTTTTACAATCTACACATAAAATACCCCCTGTTTTACCGCACTTATAACAGTGGTGGGGAGCAATGATTGATAGTAGTGTGTCAAACATTGTATTTTTTACGTTTTATACTCCTCACTGTTGATTATAGCGCACATTACAGGTATAATTGTAAGGACTATTGTCAATGAGCCTTATTATAAACGCGGAGGAAATTATGGCCCGAAAGCAAGATGATGATCTACTACTAACAGCAGAAGACGAGCTAACAGCGGCGTTTCTTGGTGGAGACGACCAAGATTTACCAGCTCCTCAAACTACCAACACAAATGGCCCAGTAGCAGCTGATGACAATTGGGAAGATGAAGCTGATGATTTGATGGGGCAGTTGGCAGTTGACGTCTTTGAAACCGAAAATGATTTGATTATTAAAGCACGTACTGCTGGTGTAGACCGCAACGATTTGGACGTCAGTATTTCTGACGGTATCCTGACAATCAGCGGCACCCTATCAAGCGGTGATGAAGCTGATGTTCGCCAGTGGCATATCCAAGAGTGTTACTGGGGTGAATTTAGCCGTACATTAGCCCTACCAACCGCGGTTAACGAAGAAGGCGTAAAGGCAGAATTGAAAGATGGCGTTTTGACAATTACTTTTGAAAAAGTAAAGCAAGAAAAAGCAAAAAAGATTCAGGTTCTATAAAATCATCGAAAATAAAATACCGCCAAAATGTGGCGGTATTTTTTGACCATAAAAAAAGAACCTCACCAGCGAGGTCCTTTTTATTAATAAAACAACTATGAACCTGATGTAAATCGAGTAATAACCATGTTAACGATTGCCCAGGCTAGAATAGCTACCACCAAACCAACGATAGCATATAGAACCGTATTTTTTGCGGAGGTCACCTTATTGCTATCACCGGCAGATGTCGTATAGCGAATACCACCCCAGATAAGCATAATAACACTCAAGACACCGACAGCATATAAGAATATATTAACAATATTTTTAACTAAATCCTGAGGGTCTTTAGCAACGTTATCAACACCCGTTCCTTGCGCATTATCAACTCCACTTCTCAGAGTGAAGTCGGCAGCACTAGTCGTTGGTGATACTGCCAAAGCGACTGTTGGTACAATCAATAGCCCAGCCAAGATCATCTTCAGTTTATTCATGTTTTATTCTCCTTCTTTAATGATGTTATTATTATACATTTTTATCTGTTATTTGCAAAACTCTTTATGAGCCCGACGCAAATTTATTCACAACCAAGTCAACGATTGCCCATGCCATGATTGCAACAATTAGTCCAACTACTGAGTAAATGAGCGTGTTCTGAGCGGCTTTAGTCTTTGAAGCATCACCGGACGAAGTTACGTAGCGAATGCCACTAAAAATAATCATGATAATCGACAAAATACCAATAACCCATAGAAGTATATTGACGACTGATTTTACTAATCCGCTATCGCCATCAATCTTTCTGCCTTCCATTTCCGAAGTAGTGGCAGCGCCAATCCCGTCTGACACCTGAGCAGAGACATTATTAGATAAGGAAACGATCGATAAAGTCGCCAGCCCAAAGACTGCGCAGATCATAATTGCTATTGACACTACTGTTTTTTTCATATTTCCTCCTAATTAAACCTATTAAATACGAAATTAACAATTGCTGCTGCAAACAACGACACCACTAAACCAATTACCGCATATAACACGGTATTCCTGGCTTTTGCGGCTTTTTGAGCATCGCCGCTAGAAAGAGCGAACAAAATACCGCCAACAACAATCATAATAATAGAGATAACACCAACCGCCATTAAGAGAACATTGACAACATTACCAACAATACTGTTAACTTTTGTTTCACCATCAGACCGATTCTCACAGTAAATAGAACCTGCACCATCCCCCGAGCAAATATCAATACCGCTGTTGGCTGAAGCAACAGGAGAAAGGACGCCAAATAACCCAACCAGTAACATTCCAACAATCAGAATCTTTGTGACAATTTTCATCTTAAACCCTTCCTATAATGTAACTTGTTATAGCAATTGCACTGGAAATAATCACCAGGCCAATAACAGCGTATAAAATAGCATTCTTAGCGTTGGCGGTTTTTGTTGGATCGCCGGATGATAGGGAATAATTTATCCCAGCAATAATCACAATAACCACTGCGATGACACCGGCCGCCCACAGTGCTAAATTGATAATACTCATAATGTTAACCTGATTATCTGGTACACCGACTTCACCAGCGCTACCCAACAAACCGGCAAAAAATTCTATATATTTCATGCTATATTCCTATCCTTGATGAAATAAAGCCAACAACCGCCACAGACGACAAGGCAACAACCAGACCAATTGCTGCATTCATGATAGTTTTTCGACCATGAGCCGCCCTATCGGGGGAGCCATTGCTGGTCATCATCATGAAACCGCCATACATGATATAACCAGTAGTTGCATATCCGACGACCTGTAGTAAATCCTCCACGATATTAAGAACAATCTTCCAGATAAAGTTAGCCTGAGAAGTCGTGTCATGACCGGGGCTTCTGACGGTGCAATCACTCTCTAACAGGCCATCATACCACGGCTTTAACGTCAAAATCTTACCGTCAGGACAGGCAAGAGAGTTATGAGAAAATGTAACATTAGCACCAACAGAGCCAACCACAACCAAGAAAATTGCTATTATAATGTTTTTCATTAGTTAAAGACTCCTCCTGGAATAATAAAGTTAGTAATTGCCACCATAAAAGCAAACATCAGTAGTCCAATAACCGTATTTGTCCAGATTTCTCGCGCTTTCTTAACTTTATCCGGACTTCCTTCAGAGGTGGTGTAGAGAACTGCGCCAAAAATAACTGCCCCAACTGCTGCAACACCAACACCAGCCGTCAAAATTTGAATAACTTGCTTTACGATATTAATCAGGGCCGTGCTCCCTTCGCCATCGCAAGAGATAACCGACGTATCTGCACCAGCACAACTTGCCGCTAAAGCAGGCTGAGTCACCATAATTCCTGTTATGACTACCGTCGTTATAAATACGCTAACTGTAATATTTCTTTTTGTCATATAAAATTTCTCTTATACAGAAATTGTAAAATAGTCAAGCGAAAAAAGCAAATATTTTCCTTGAAAAGGCATAGATAATCTGGTAGTATAGGAGCTGTACTATGCGCTCGTAGTGAAGTTGGCCTATCACGCCTCCCTGTCACGGAGGAGATCGCCGGTTCGAATCCGGTCGAGCGCGCCACGATTCACCCATTTGGGTGTTTTTTTATGGGATTGTATTTTACTTTAATTTCATCTTGTCAAATTAAAGTAAAATCGATTTTACTTTAATTTCATCTTGTCAAATTAAAGTATTTTTTCTATAATTTAGCGCATAATGAGTAATATTATTGGAAGATATATACAGCAACCTCAAGGATTTAAAGCCTTTATTCCAGCTGATTTCCCGCCAGTAGAAGACTTCCATCCGTCTAGAGAACTGATATCGAAACACAATGAAGCGCTTCGCCTATTAGGGGTCCTAGATGGAATCACTCGATTTCTACCAGACAAAGACCTCTTCCTAACAATGTTTATTCGGAAAGACGCTTCTAGCTCTAGTGCCATAGAAGGCACAAATGCTACCATGGAAGAGTCTATTGAGTACGAAAATATAGAAAAAGCCCGTATCCTACCAGACGACGTAGATGACATACTACATTATATAAAGGCTTTAAACTTTGGTATAGAACAATCAAAAACAATGCCATTTTCTCTGCGTTTCATAAGAGAGCTACACAGCAAGCTAATGGCTGGCGCACGCTTTACGCAAAATCCCTATCCTGGTGAATTTCGTCGTTCACAAAACTGGATTGGAGGAACCAAGCCAGACAACGCCAGATTTGTACCACCACCAGTTCATGAGATGAAAAGAGCGCTCGGAGATTTAGAAAATTTCATTCATGCCGATGACGATTTTCTACCGTTGATAAAGGCAGGCCTAATTCACGCACAATTTGAAACAATCCATCCTTTTAATGATGGTAATGGACGTACTGGAAGAATGCTTATTACAATGTTTTTGCTTTTCAAAAAGACTCTTGATATTCCAGTATTATATTTGTCTGCCTATTTCAGAAAACACCAAAGTCTTTATTACGATAAAATCAATAACTACCACGAAGGTGACATTGAGGAGTGGTTGTTATTCTTCCTAGACGGACTGATTGAAGTCGCCGAATCTTCTATTGAATCTTGTGAAAAGATCATAAAATTAAGAGATAGAGATTTATTAAAAATACACAAAATGAGCAAACGAGCCTCGGCTTCAACAATGTCAGTACTGACTAATCTTTATACAATGCCTATAGTCGGGATTGCGGAAATTGCAAGCTGGACCAATACAACCAAGCCAGGATCCTATACAATAATCCAGAGAATGGTAGATGAAAATATTTTATATCCATTACATAACAGAGATGTTGCCTACGGGCAAAAATGGGTATACAAAGATTATCTTGATATATTTAGTTAATTACAAATCACGATAACTCAATTTCCGACAAAGGCAATCAGCGCCAACTCACTCTATCACAAACTGGATTATTTACAGAAAATATGTTCTAATTATTGCATTTTTCTGCTTTTTATGTTATGATATCGGCAATTGGACCAGAGGTCTAAGGAGTTTTATAAAATATACCTGACAATGTCAGAGGAAGGGACCTGATCATTATGGTTCGTAATCCTGAGAAATGTAACCCAAGAGGTTCATTCGCCGATAGACTTAGAACTTTTGGCGCGAAAGCCTTAGCAATATTTGGCATAGCGTCTACAGCCATTGCAGGGGCTGGCTGTAATAATAGTGAGGTCAATGACCCAAACAGTAATATTACACCGGACACGGTAGCAACAGATACACAGGGAATTCCTAGTACTAAGGAAACTCCGCCATCTCCAGAACCTCGCAACACTGAACCGCCGTCACCGGAAGATGATAAAAATCCTTTAGAAATTAAGGGAACAGAGGAACTTGCAGAAAAATTAAAAAATGCAACTACTCTAAACGAGCAAAGATACCTCCTGTCTGAATGGACCAACCTTAATACAGATAAAAAAATAGAGACCGACGAGAACGGCATTGTGCATACTACCAAAGAGAACCAGGCTAACGCCATGCTGGAACTGGGGCGTCACGAAGTAGCAAAGCTGAAGTTAGTGTCCGAGATAAATAGACAAGGCTATGCTAAGGGCGGTGGCAAACTAACACCCGAAGCTGAGCGTATAGTTAATGCATATTTTAACACCTCGACAGTCGGGCAGGCCAAAAAGAAGATTGGTATTACACTTGGCATGGCAGAGTTTCCTAATGACGAAGAGTATAAGCAATATCAATTCAAAGAAACTTTAGCTGAAGCGACTGGAAAAGATTCAAAATATCCTCCCTATCTAGCTCGAGATAATTTTAATACCGATGTCAGCGCAGAAACTGGGGATTTAACTCAACCTAAATGGGGTATTAATTGGAGTGGTGATCACATTTCCAAATATCAGGCCGCTCTTTCAACAGAGTCGGGAGGTATTTCAGAATTTACTGTTGTCTTTAAATACGACACTAGCTGTGACTCTGAAGTTTTCAATAAACCTAATGAAGAACAGGTTATAGATTATACAGACTACGTTCAGCAGGTATGTTTAACTGGTGAGATCCTAGGTAATAGAATTGTCTGGAAGGACTCCAAAATACCCTTCATGAAGGACGGTGTCAATATTCCAATAAGTGAGATACCTGAAGTTCAAGAATCGGCAAAAACCCGACCTAGCTAGTGTAAATATTTGCATAAACACCTTCAAATATGATTAAATGAAGGTGTTTATGTTTATTAGTGGGCATAATTATAAGCATAGCCTTAAGAGTATAATCCTCTACCTGTGTATGAGCGCTTTGTTTATTATGCCAATTGCTACAATTTTTACTTCTTTACCAGCATTTGCCGATGGATATTTCGACGGCCTCAGTACTCAAGACAAATATAAGTTTTATGTTTATGCACGAGCCTTAAACAGGTGCTTTCAGAGGGCAGGTAAATCAGCCCCAGAAAGTAGTATAGAGGATTTAAGAAAAGGGAAGATATGGTCTAAAGGAGTACCTGCCGCATACATAGGAACATTTCCGGGATTTGCAGGATACAATAGTTCCGGTGGATACTTTGATTGTAATTCACCAGACTTGATAAACGCAGCCATTAGTCAATTTAATATACAACCAAGAGGCAGAGCGTCTGCAGTAGAAGTACTTCTCTGTGAAGTGGGATACAGGAGGGGAGGTGACTACAATAAATCAGCAGAAGACTGTATAAATGGAAGCGGTAAATTTGGTAAAAAAAGTAACGGTACAACTGGAAAGGATGAGCGCTCAAACGAAGTTGAGATATATTCAGAAGGAAAAATATTCCAAGCACTAGCGCACCTTTCAGGGTATAGAACTGGGGCAGAAAATTCTAACCCTGGCATAAAATACCTCGTTTCCAGATCGATGATAAAAGGCTGCATAAAAGACGATAACCCTCAACCTCAGCGACACGATTCGAAAGAATGGGAAATACCAAACATCGACAGCAGCGGCAATCTGTCTAATTCATACTATCTGCCTGGTGATGGCCAAGGATATAACGTAGGCGGGTCTAATAACCGCGAGTGGCCTCAGAATCATTATGACTCAAATATCCCCGAATGGCAGTGTATGAATATCCACAAAAGATTAGTCGAATCAGCGCCAAAGTACCGACAATCTTTACAGCAGTCAGCTGAAGATGCTGCCTGTGCAGGACTAGCGGGAAATGAGCTAAAGGCTTGCCAAGACGGAGCAAAAAATAGAAATAATCCAAATTACTGTACAGAAAATTACTCTGGTGCAACATTGTCTGCCTGCCAAAAAGGCCAAACCGCTAAGGTTGATGTCCCAACAGAGGAAGGAGGCGATGGAGAAGAGAAAAATTCCTGCGGTATTGACGGTATAGGGTGGCTAGTTTGTCCTTTAATAAATTTCATGGCGAGCATCAATGACGCTGCGTACGGTGCCGTGTCAGGATTTCTGGATATAAAGCCAACAATACTAGACAACCCAAATGGCGGCAGAACTGGCACGCGCCAGGGCTGGGAGTTCTTCCGTGATATCGCCAATGCGCTATTTGCAGTAGTGTTTTTATGGGTGATATTCTCTCAAATATCTAATGTTGGCCTTAGCAACTATGGTATAAAGAAGATACTGCCGCGGTTAATAATCGGGGCAGTACTGGTAAATATCTCGTACTATATCTGCCAAATCGCTGTTGATTTATCTAATATATTAGGTTACTCGTTAAAAGAGATGCTGGAAACTGCGGCAAAAAATATTGGTACTAGCTCGGGAGCTGTGGGCGGCTGGGGTATATTTTCTACCGTATTGGCGACAGTGGGAGTAACTGCATTTATACTTTTGGCGGTCGGTATACCGACCATTTTGGCTGGATTTTTAGCTATCTTAATGGTATTTATTATTTTAATCGCCCGACAGGCTGGAGTTATTTTACTGGTGGCTATTTCCCCTGTGGCGTTTGCTGCCTGGCTACTGCCAAACACAGAAGGGCTATTTAAGCAGTGGATGAAGATGTTTAGGGGACTACTATTAGTCTTTCCTGTTGTTTCCTTATTATACGGGGCAGGCAAGCTAGCAGCTGCTATCCTATCATCGAGTGCCACCTCTGATCCTAACAATCCTGCTGAAACCATGCAAGTAGCCGCCTTGGGTGCTGCTACTATGCCACTTCTTGCCACACCCTTTGTCCTTCAAAATGCCTTAAGTTCGCTAGGTAGTATTGGTGGAAAAATCGGTAAATTAAGTAGCTTGGCTAATCGCCGAGTAGGAAGTGCAGTCGTAAACAAATCAAGAGTTGGCGACCTTAAGAATAAATGGAAGTTGCGTTCAGCTAAAAAACTAGCAGATAGAAGATCTGGCAATACTTGGCTGGGAAGGAAGGCTGATAGTCTTAGGGGGAGCGACAATTGGCTTGCGCAAAAAGCCGGGATTGCGTTGAACCCTAGAAGAGCTTTTGATAGTAGTGCGGCCGGTAGATTCTTCGGTCTGTCAGAAGGAGTAAATGCCGCACAGGAGGCTTCTGATAAATTCGCCAGAGAAGAGGCTCAGCGATCATTCATATATGAACATAACGGCGACGCTGTAGCTGCGTTAAAAAGTAAAAACAAGCATGTTCAAAAAATTGCTGCAGAAGAACTTGCTAAAAAGGGTGAATGGGGTGCAACACAGATGGCTCAATATTTGGAGGGTGGAGGAAAAATTACCAGTATTGGAATGGCCGATGCCCTAACTACTATGAAAGGGGCTCATGCAGGTGTTAGCGAAGCCGGGACCGAAGCTCTTAGGCAAATGCAGGCAAAAAATGGACCATCGGAAGTTGGATTCTCTCCGGGCAAGCTTAGCGAATTTGCCGCTTCAGGCGTGGGTAAGCTATCAGGAGAGGCTATCGCTAAACAAAGTGCTAACGCTATAAATAGTAGTAAACTCAGTCCTGAACAAGCGTCCAGAATTCTGGATAATGAAAGGCTTCGCTCTACTATGAGTAAATCAACAGAAGAAGCTTTACAATCAATAGCAGATACGCTTAAAACTAGCCAGGAGAATAAAAATAGCCGAACAGAGAATACTCCTCCTGCTAATAACGAAGGTTCTGGACTATTTATCGCCCATTCTCAAGATGATATTAGAAAAGCAGTAGAGGAACAGACGAAAAGACAGAATAGACCGTAATAGTCTTTAGTCTAAGTATCTTCTCTTGACTTTTTCACCTAAAAATGCTACTATATCCACGAATGGAGTGGTTGGTTTCGCGTAGGCAACTTCTTAACACAGGGTTGCGATGGTTTATGTTGCTGACAGCAGGTTTGCTGGTGAGCGTTTTTATGAACGCTTTTATGCAGCCAAACTCTGCCCGTGCAGCAGATGTAACATGGGATGACCGCGACTTAACTTATAATCAAGAAAAATATACTAGACTAACTGATAATAATAAGATCAAACAGTTAAAGATTCCGGACAAGTCAATTGTTTTTTTACACGAAGATAACGCCAAAAAAGAGGTTCGGGTAATTTATTTCCCCGCAAGCGAGATTAGTTCATTAAACTCAGCTACGTACGCAGTTTATTCATTCGTGGCGCCAGATGGCTATATTCAAACCAGTACCTCAACAGTCTCGATTGAATCACCGTCTGATAACTCAACGGGAAGTTCTTGTAGTGTACAGGGTCTAGGGTGGATAATTTGTCCTGTATCTAATTTCTTGGCGGGATCTATGGACTGGATGTATAGTGCACTTCAAGAGTTCTTAAAAACTCAGCCACTAGAAACAACTAACCAAAACAGCGGCATTTATATGGCGTGGGGAATTATGCGCAACATTAGCAACGTGGCGTTTATTGTAGCGTTCTTAGTGATTATTTATTCTCAGATGACGTCAATTGGTATTAGTAATTATGGTATTAAAAAACTACTACCACGCTTGATTATTGCCGCAGTACTGGTGAATTTATCTTTTACTATTTGTGCTATTTTACTGGACCTATCTAATATTGCTGGATATGCTCTACAAGATGCATTTATGGGTATCAGGAACACCGTAGTCACACTGGGCGAGAATACTTCGCCGACAAATTGGACTGACGTCACTAGCTCGGTGCTAGCTGATGGACTATTAGGAGTTGGAGCGGTTGTTGGGGTGGCTACTGCGTTTACACTTAGAGCGGAGCTGGTACCAATGCTAATGCTAGCTTTGGTTGGCCTGGGGCTAACATTACTCTTAGTACTCTTAATTATGGCTGCAAGACAGGCATTAATTATTATCTTGATTATTATTTCTCCTCTGGCGTTTGTTTGTTATTTACTACCAGGAACAGAGAAATGGTTTGAGAAATGGCGCGGTCTCTTTACAACAATGCTGATTTTCTTTCCAGCATTTGCAGTGGCGTTTGGTGGAGCGCAATTAGCCGGTACTATTATTATACAGAGTGCGACTGGAGCAAATGGCGGAATGATGCATATTTTAGGCATGATTGTGCAGGTAGCACCACTAGCGCTGACTCCTCTAATTCTGAAACTTAGTGGTGGCGTATTAAATAGGGTAGCTGGATTTGTTAACGACAAAAATAAAGGTCTGTACGACAGAACTAAGAACTGGGCAAAAGAGCGACGCGAAATCACCAAGAACAATAAACTGGCCAATGATAAGATGTGGCGATTTGATCCGAACCGCTTACGCCGACGTGTAAATCACGCCAGTAGACTGCGTAAGGAGCGCCTAGATAGGTCACAAAAAACAGCTGAGAATTCTTACAGAGGATCAGCAAAGCACAAACGAGAAGATTTGTTAGCCAAACAAACAGCTCGACGATCTGAATTGTTATCCGAGCAAGATGCCAACCGCTACGCAGAGGCAGCTCAGGGATATTGGCCGAGTGACATGAGTACGAAGCGATCTTTACCTGATCGTATCTCGCGGGGTGTACTTCCTGGCTGGTCAATTAAGCGAGATATGAAACAACACCAGCAGAATTCTGACCTTATGGATGCATTTAACGAACTAGAAACCAGTATAGCAGCAGAGGGGCTACGTAAGAGTAACGCTCAACGTCAGCTTAATAAGAAGTTTGCAGAGGACCTATTATCGAATAGCACCCTCCAGGATCAGGCTGCTGGTAATGTTAGCCCATATGGCAAAGAGGCGGCATTGGCAAGTGCTATTTCTACAACCAGAGGTGAAACTTCTAAATCTATCGAGGAAGCTCATCAGATTATGAAACACCATAAATTAAGTTCCGGACAACGGCAAGACTTGGCTCTGGGCAAAAGTGTCACCACGGCCGACGGCACTGTTATTGATAGTAAAAATATATATGTCCGTGAGGCGGCAATTGAAGAACAGATTAAGTATGGTACTGTTACAGAAGTGGCTCAGTTGTTAAGTGAATTACCTCCAGAATTTAATTCCTCAGCAGCGGCAGCATTGGCAGCTTCTGGAGTTAAAAATAAGGCTTCGTTCATGGGCGGTAAGCTTATTGACGACCTTATCAGAGGTGCTATCAATAACCGCGGCGATCTCACGAAATACTGCGCTGAATGGTTGGAGGGTGGTAAATATAAAGCGGAAGATTTGGCTTCTACCGACGCTGACGGTGTTAAATTGCTCATGGAGGCTATTAATAGCCCATCTGGTGGTATTATTAGCGCTACAAGACGTCAGTCGATTAGGGATAATATTGACGAAATTCTCACCAATGAACGATTGTCGTCACGTGCAACTGATGCTGCCAAAGAACAGCTCAGAATACTCCAGAGTATGCTGTAATCTTTACAATTTGCTATAATATAAGCAGTATGTCTGTGTATAAAGTTCCTCAAGACGTAGAGGCGGAAGATAAGCTGCTCGGACCGTTTAGTTTCCGTCAGTTTGTGTTTTTAATCATAGCAGTCGCCGGAATTGGTATTGCATATGCTCTTGGGCGAATATTACTACCGATGGCTCTAATTCCAGTGCCCGTTATTCTGTTTTTTGGAGCGCTAGCATTACCACTTAAAAAAGATCAGCCGATGGAAGTCTATTTGGCGGCGGTCGTTTCTTTCCTCTTAAAGCCTAAAAAGCGTTTGTGGCAGCCTGATGGAATTGAGGCATTAGTAGAGGTGGTTGCGCCAAAAGTCGAAGAAAAAACCTATGGAAACAATTACGATCAAGCCGAAGTTCAGCGTCGATTGTCATATTTGGCAAATCTGGTGGACAGCCAGGGGTGGTCGATTCGCGGTGTTAATAATCCAAATAGTTCCATGCATGCAGACCTTTTTAATACAGGTCAGGCAGCGCACGATATTTTAGATGAAAACAGCACAACCGCACAGAATATTAATCATCTAATCATCGAGTCAGATGCTCGCAGACGGCAGGACATGATTCAGAAAATGCAATCAGGCCAGTCAAATAAAAAATCTGTATTCCAACCAGACGAAGACTCAGAAACAGATTCTCACATACAGCTTCAAACAAACCCATATCCGAGTATGCACCAGTCAACATTAAATCCAATATCTAACCGCAATTCGAGCAATCAATCAACTGCCACACCACAAACTAGCCTAAACAACGTCTCGCCTGCTATAATAGATTTGGCAAATAATCACAGCGACCTTTCCGTTGAAACTATTTCGCGCGAAGCAAATCGAATTGAGCGAGAAAATAATAAATTAGCAGAAGAGGAAGTGGTGATTTCATTACGTTAGGTGGGATTATGCAACCAGAGTTACAGAATCAACAGCCACATCAGCAAGTTCCGCAGGCCAGTGCCAATGCGGTGGTTCAAGGCGCACCGCAATCACCAGTACCGGGTACAATTGCTTCAGGTCCCACTCCAGCCTCACCCACACCCGATAAAGCCCCAGAACAAAAAAAGAGTGGGCCAATTAGCACCCAAAATACGCTGCTTTTCTCCGAAATGCGTGAGAATATGATTATCATGAGCGATGGTAGTTTTCGGGCAGTAGTAGAATGTGAGTCGATTAACTTTGATTTGATGAGCGCCCGTGAACGAGAAGGTATCGAATTTAGCTATCAGAACTTTATCAATTCATTATATTTCCCAATCCAAATCCTCATTCGTTCACGCCGCGTGGATATTGGTCCATATCTGGACAGATTGGCAGAAATTAGACGCAACCAAGACAACATGCTACTTAATGTTTTAATGGACGATTACATGGATTTTATCGATGTTTTAGCGCAAGAAGCCAATATTATGGATAAAAGTTTCTATGTCGTCGTGCCGTATTATCCAGCCGGTGACGCAAATGTCATGAAACAGCAGGCAAAGGGACTGTTTAGCAGCTTCTTCAGTGGCAAAAAAGAAGCGACTGTAACGAAAATTGACCAGGTCACGTACACAAAAGCCAAGGACGAGATTAAGAATCGAATTGATTTAGTGATGAGCGGACTATTCCAAATAGGTGTCAAAAGTCGACAATTAAATACTCGACAATTAGGTGAACTATTCTATACCTCATATAACCCTGATACTTCATCACGCGAATCACTGGCGGCAATTGACCCGAGCCAACTCACAACAGCCTACGTAACCAAAGGACAAGGTCAACCGCCAACAGGAGGAAGACTATAATGGCAAAGAAAAAGCTAGACGCTGTAGACATTGCAGCACAACAACGAGCACGCGAACAGGCCGAAGTTGAACAGGCGTTTTTGACCGGAGTACGAACACTCCGAGATTTCATTGCGCCAAGTAGTATTGAACTGCACTCAGACCACTTCCGTCTGGGCTCAAAATACGGCCGCACCATGTATGTTTATGGCTATCCACGCCAGATTTACACCGGCTGGCTTAGCTCAGTAATTAACATTGATGAAGTTCTGGATATTAGTATGTTTATTTATCCAGTCGATACACAAATTGTGCTGAATAATTTACGCAAAAAAGTGACGCAGCTGGAAGCAAGCATGAATATTAACTCCGAAAAAGGCCGCGTGCGTGATCCAGGGCTAGAAGCAGCCCTACAAGACGCCGAGGAATTACGCGATCAACTACAAATTGGTGCTGAAAAGTTCTTCCGCTACGGGCTATATATCACAATTTATGCCGACAGCATGGACGAATTAAACTTTGTGCAGCATAAAATCGAAACAATCTTTGGTCAGCAATTAGTCTTTTCAAAAGTCGCCTCCAGCCAGCAAGAGCAGGGGCTCAACAGCACCATTCCGCAATTAACTGATGAATTACAGATCCGCCGTAACATGAACACTGGCGCCATCTCCACCAGCTTCCCATTCACTTCAGCCGATCTAACCGACGGTAAGGGCGTGTTATACGGTATCAATATGCATAATAACGGCCTGGTGATTTTTGACCGTTTTTCTCTGGAAAATGCCAATATGGTAGTGTTCGCTAAGTCTGGTGCCGGTAAGTCGTTTACAGTGAAACTAGAGGCGCTGCGTAGTATGATGATTGGATCGGATATCGTGATTATCGACCCGGAAAATGAGTATCAAAAATTATGCGATGCAGTGGGTGGCAGTTATATTAGATTGAGCTTAAACAGCGATACAAGGATTAACCCATTTGATTTACCGCGAGTGATTGATACTGATGAAGCCGACGATGCCTTAAGAGCAAACTTGGTGACATTACACGGCCTGTTGCGACAAATGCTGGGCGGAGCTCAGGCAACAGCCGGCGGCCAAGTCATGGCAGGATTAACGCCAGCCGAGGAGGCGGATATCGATCAGGCCCTAATTGACACTTATGCACGAGTTGGCATTACCTCAGATCCGTTAACTCACAATTCCACGCCGCCAACAATTTCTGACCTATACGATACGCTGCTTCATATGGGCGGCACTGGCCCGAGCTTGGCACAGCGCCTCCGTAAATTTACCGCTGGTACATTTGCGGGTATCTTCTCACAACAAAGCAATATTGACATCAATAATAATATGGTGGTGTTTAATATTCGCGACCTGGAAGATGAGTTGCGACCGACAGCAATGTATATTGTGCTAAATCATATCTGGAATATTACGCGCACCGACCAGAAGAAACGCATGTTGATTGTTGATGAGGCTTGGCAATTGATGAAATATGACGACTCCGCCAGTTTCCTGTTTTCACTAGCAAAACGCGCCCGAAAGTATCAATTGGGATTAACAACTATTACTCAGGATGTCGAAGACTTTGTTGGCAGTAAAATGGGACGGGCAATTGTTTCTAACTCATCAATGCAGCTCCTCTTAAAACAGTCTACTAGCGCTGTCGATGTCCTGTCTCAGGTGTTCAAATTGACAGAAGAAGAGCAAAAGCGTCTATCCAATTTCCCAGTTGGACAAGGGTTGTTCTTTGCTGGACAAAACCATGTTCACATCCAAATCCAAGCTAGCGACACTGAATATAATCTCATTAACACTAATCCGGCGGCTCAACAGGTAAAACCGTCAGAAACGCCAATCGGCGGATACGGACCAGTATAGTATAATTATAAGAGAATATGGCACTACTTTCTTACGATACGGATGATAAGGCTGACGAGAGACTGAATCCCGCCGAGCAGGCTAGGTTTGACCAAATTCAGGCTGGCAGTGCGGAATCAGAATTAAGCGACCGAGAAAAAGCCGCCATAAATGATCTTGAATCTCAATTTGACGACACCGACTCAGATGCGGGCCGTCGGGTTGATGACGCCAGCGAATCCCTAAATAACAAAGAATCATCCATACCAAACAAGAATGGTTTTTATCAACCATCCAATAAATCTAATAAAAAGCAGCCGATGACGTTTAAGTCATTAATGAAAAAACGCGGGCCAATTATAGCAATTGCCGGGGCGATTGGCGTAGGTGGCGGATTAATGGGTGCCTTCTTTGGCCCAGCAACTATGCTACATAATATCGTTGAAAATTTTACCGATCATAATGACTCCGCTTCAGTTACTAAAGAAAGCCGCATGCGAAAGCATTTTAATCGAGTCTTTAATAGTGGCGACAGTACAGGAATTTGCCAAGGTAGCAAAATAACTATGCGTTGTAGGTTTAGCCGATTCTCAAATAGTGCTCTAAGAAAATTATCAAAACAAGGAATTAAGCCCGTCAATGCTGATGGTAGCGAGATAAATATAAAAGGCAGAGGCTATCCGGATAAGAACCCGTCACACTATACTGTTGAGGGAATTAATAACGGTAAACCAATTGAATCAGCTAAATTAAAAGATGAGCTGTTAAAAAAAGAGAATCGGAAGATCGCCAGTAAAGTCTACGGAAGATCCGGTTTATTTAATATGCGAGTTCGTGCTTGGGTTGGGAAGCATATGCAGGGAGTGTATAGTAAACTAAAGCTCAACAGAAATGGTGGCATTGCTAATAAAATTGATAAAAAGCTTGGCATAAAAGAACGAATTACAAAATTTAAGGAAAAGTTACCGAAATTTAATGGTGCTAAAGCAAGCGAGGCTATCAATGAGCGCATTAATAACCTTAGTGAAAGAGTGGGCAAAGGTGGCCTGATTTATGGTTTTGCTGCCAGTGGGTGTGCAATTGCAAAAGTTCCAAATATTGTTACCGCGGGCGTTACCGCTATTCAACTAGCGCCTCTATTCTCTTTGCTTATGGATGTCGTGTTATCTCCAGGATCACAGGCAAAAGCGGCCGGGTTTGGTAGTGGCTTTACTCCAGAAGCGATGGACACTGTTGGCACAATGCTAACCGAAAGAGGAAAAATGTCGGAATCTGAAAATAGTGAGGGATCGGCCCTCGATTCACCATCAATGCTGGCGGCAATGGGTATAAATCAAAACAAACCAGCTATTGCCAAAAACTATGTTCCTGGCTATTTAGCGATCTCCAATCCAGCAATTCAAACCTTGAACGGTATTAAGGAGGCGACTGACCCAGCTTGTAATTATATCCTCAGTCCATATGTTATGTACTCCTTTTCGGCAATTGAGTTATCTGCTACTGGCCTAACTAGTGGACTAGGGGTAGTAGTGCGGACTGTAGGTAAAACTCTCGTTAAAGAAGCAGTCAAGGCTATAGCTACTTGGGCTGCCGGTGATATAGTAAAGAATCTACTTTTAAAGTTGGCAGAAAGTCTACTCGTTCCGAACAATGCCCAGTATAAGGATCTGGGAGATTCGCTCGGTGTTGGCGCAGCAGCCTTCTTTTCTAGCGGCTCTATGAGTCAAATGCTGCCAGGATTGAAACGTAATCAATTAGCAGAATTCAATAGTATTCAAATTGCCAATGAAGAATTCCAGAAAGAAATGGATATTGCCTCACTAAGTCCGTTCGATACCTCCAGCAAATATACATTCTTAGGCAGTATTGTTCACAATATGGGAACAATGATGCTGGCAAATGGTACATATAATAAAACTCCGCTAGCAATGCTGTCGAATATTCTCAGGTTGCCATCAATGGCGCTATCATATTCATCAACCGCAAAAGCAGCAAGTGGTATATATTCGGAAAAATATTGCGGCTATGCGAAAGATTTTTATATGGGTAGCGGCTCGCCAGATGATCCGGCAATCAATTTAGCGGGGCTGCCGTGCACTGGTATTACTAAAGATCAGGCTAATATGTCAACTGAGGAGGCGCTGCAAATTGCTGAAGAAGAAGGCTGGATTGATAATAGTAAAGATATTCCAGACGGCGCAACTATAGCAGATCTTGTAAAAAACGGTTATATCGTCGAGAATACACCACTTCATGATTTCATTACCGACTGCAGCGACGCTAGCACTGGCGAATATTGGTTCAAGAGTGGCGGTTGTACTGCTCCATCTAGCTCGACAGCAATGGGTACGATTAAGCAACCAACTCTCACCAACCCAACTGACGGATCAGCCATCACTGACGAGTCGGCAGGCGTGAGTGGCGGCACAAAAACTTACAGCGACAGAAAACTTTCTGCAATGTCAGTCCTGCTTATCGACTTCCAAGTTGCACAATCAATTAACGGCGAAGACGAAGAAACGAGCAGCGGTAGTTCAGATTCAGCCAAGCCAACAGACGATGGTGACGCAATAGGTGAACCGCAACTGGAAGAGGCTGCTACTGGCTGGGGCGGTCATCAGAATGGCCGAATTCCAGATTCAGAAATGCAGGCATTATCATTCTCGCCAAGCGATAAAATGCATAAAAAAGCCGCAAAAGCCATGGAAGAAATGAATAAAGCCTACAAATCTGAGACTGGTATTGATTTAACTATCAACGAGGCATATCGGGATTGCGATACACAAATCGCTTATGCCACTCCAGGAAATCCACGATACCAAGGTGGTGCAGCAAAACCCGCTCCTCCATGTGGATCAAATCACGGTTGGGGTCTGGCAGTAGATATTAATGTTGGGGGCACTGGTTCTAGTGTTTATAAATGGCTGGAAGCGAACGCACATAAATATGGCTACGTTCACCCAGCTTGGGCAAAACCGGGTGGCAGTAAACCAGAACCGTGGCATTGGGAGTACGCAAGGAATGTTTAATATGAATAGAGAAGATAAAACCATCTTAATATTATCTATCATACTCTTTATGAGTATTCTAGTGGTGTTTTTTATTACAAAAAATCCCGCCGAAGGAGACTACACAACAGTTTTGTCTTCCGAACAAACCGCTAATAAAAAGCCAGTCGCCCAAAACACCAATCCTCAGCAACCAACCGAGCAGAATATTATCATTGATCTATTTAATTCCACTGCCAGTAAATACGGAAAACGTGAACTAAAAAAATACACCTTAGTTAAAGAGCAAAACGGATTTAAACTGATAAAAATGACGATTTTTAGCGATACCACCAAATCCACCTATGATTCATACGCTATTATGAGGAGCAGTGCAGTGATTACCGGAGTAAATGACGAAAAATCAATAGATACATTGAAGAAAACTGGCGTTCCTATAGATATAATCAATGAATACATGAGGAATCGGTCTGATGTATAAAAAAATATCAGTCGCTATCTGTATCATGGCATCTTTTGCGATAACTATTCAGCCAGTATCCTTTGCAGCTGATTTCCCAGGACCCTACATTACTAACGACATCCGGTGGTATAAAAAAGATGATGTGACTTGTTCAGACTCATCTGCTAATGGCGTGTCTGGTGCCGACAATCAAGAGAAGATTTGGGGATATTTACGTAAGGCCGGCCTGAGCGCCGAGCAGGCAGCGGGCGTAATGGGAAATATTCAGGCTGAGTCAGGGTTTAGTCCGACCCGGCATGAAGAAAGTCAGGGCTGGGGCAGTGGCGGCTGGGGACTCGCTCAGTGGACTGGCGGGAGGCGAACTGCGATCGCTAGTAAAATACCTTCAGAATTAACAAAGTATTATAACCAAGCGTACGGCGGGGCAGCAAAGAATGATGGTACATTAGATTCAATTCCAATTGAAGACAACGACAAGCTTCTGATTTTTGAGCTGGAATACCTAATGGAAGAGAGTAAGAACCGACCAGTAACCGCACTCGGTTTTGTTGGGTTGTTCTTGGGAATGAAAGAGTGGGATACGCTAAAAGAAATAAAAACTGTCGAAGACGCTACTGTTTTTTGGCACAATAACTTTGAGGTGTCAGCCGACTCAGCAGAAAGAGTCTTAAGTACGCGAGGCGGATTTGCAAAGGTGATATATGAAAGATTTAAAGACTCAGCGGTAGGTGGAGAAAATTGTTCATCTTCTAGTCGTGATAAGCTTATTGAGTATGTTAAGCGCTATGCTTGGCCAGAAACAAGAACTCGTACCGATAAAAAACCCGAATACGCCGAGGCTATTGAGAAAGCAAAAAGCGAAAACCGTTTTGTTGGGGCTGACTGCTTTGGTGGTGGGGTTGACTGTGGTGGGTTTGTAACAACTTTACTATACGATAGTGGTTTTGATCAAAATTATAATTACGGTGCAAAGAATGGTCAGGCTGGACCGACGAGTAAGCAACGTGCTTGGGCGGAGGCCAATTGGCAGACTCTCGGTAACGGTAGTTCAATTAATACAGCCGATCTTCAGCCGGGCGATGTCGCCCATAGTCCGGGACATACCTTTGTTTATGTTGGTAAAATTGATGGATTTGACTCGCTCATTGCCTCTGCTTCAATGTGCGAATATGCACCAAAGGCGGGACTAGAAAGTATAACATCACCAAGTGTCACTTGGTTTAGAAATGGCAACGCACGCCAACAAAGGAATGAAATAAGAAGATAATATGAATAAGCAAACTATCAGTAAAATATTGTTTTTATCATCAGTGGGAGTATTACTGTATGGCATCATCGTTTACACCACGAGAACCAACACTACACCAGTCTCTTTGCTCATCTCACCAGATAAAGCCGAGATTGCTTTTGATAATCAAAAAGTAACAGGTTCTCAAGTTGTCCACATAAAGCCAGGAACTTACGACTTTAAGGCGTCCAGAAGTGGCTTTGAAGATAAAACTATCCGCACAGAAGTGAAGCAGGGCTCACCAATAAAAATTGTTTTTTCATTAAAACCATTAACGCAGGAGGCGTCTAAGGAAGCTTTATCATCCTCCAAAATATCAGAGATAGACAAGACAACCACTAATAGACTAGCTAGCGAACAGCAAACTCTCGAAAAAGACAACCCAGTCATTAAGAAATTGCCAATAAAGAATTTACTTTATTCAATCGGCTATAAGATGGACCCAAATAAGCCAAATGGCGTTATTATAGAAATTGACGCACCCGAAGGTTACAGAAATGCTGCCATTAACAAAATTAAAGAGCAGGGTTTCGATCCAGCAACTCTCAACATCACCTTTAGGAATTACGCTAATACATTTACGGAGTAGATATGAATCGAAGAAATATTATCATTGTCGGCGCCACAATTATCTTGTTAACCATCTTAGCTCTGCTTTTTATGCGGCCAACATATACCGTATCAATCACTTTCGATAAACCAAATTTATCCGCAAAGCTATATCGTATTGTTAATAAAAACCCATCTGAAGTAACTACATTAAGCGGCGACTCTAAGATTCAGCTCCAAGATGGACAATATATGATTAAAACCTCATCAAAATCAAATACAATCAAGGAAAGTTCTGTTGAATTTACTGTCGAAGGAAAAGGTAGGGAGATACCAATAAAAACCGAGTACAGCCAGAAATTTATTACACAAAAAATGACAGAGTATAGAGATAGCATTCTACGTGCGCTGTTTAGTAAATATCCAAATCTGCAGACTAGTTTCATACTACAAAGAGAAATTCTCCTGGGTAAAGATATCAATTGGTATGCAGCCACTTATCAGCGAGCAGCGGTCAACAGAAACTCTGGTGATGTTTACACAGTTATCATGAAAAAAGATAATAACCAGTGGGTCGTTAAAACTCGCCCACAAATCATCAATACCACTTACAACACTAAAGATATTCCAGAGGAGATTTTATCGGAAGCTGCCTCTAGATTATCGCCATTCTCAACTAACTCTTAAGCGGCATAATAATGTGTGTATAGTCAGGGTTTTTTACTTGCTCTCGAATAACACACGGAGAAAGCTTACCGTTAAACGAGAATGTAATTTCATCAGCATCAACAATGTTCAACACCTCCGTTAGGTAGCGCGAATTAAGCGTCACTTGACCATCGGCGGATATTTCTGCTGATGCTTCTGAAGTGTTTTCGCCCAGCTCAGACGCAATTGAATGGATAGAGAGTAGAGAGCTTTCCTTTGATGCAGTTACCGTAATTCCACCACCAGATTCACGCGCGAACAACGCGGCAATTTTTGTTACACGACTAAAGTCAGCTTTTTTAATGATAATTTCTGTCTCTGAGTTTGACGGAATCAATTGACGATAATCAGGAAATTTTCCATCAATTAAGCGACTAACAATTTCCATATCACCAGTCCGGAAACAAACCTGGGAATCATCAAACAAAATAGTGATTTGTTTTTCTTCACCAACACTTTTACTAACCTCAGAGAGTGTTGAAGCGGGGATGATTGCCGACACCTCACTGTCTGACTTTGCTAAGCGTTTTTCCGCTAATCGATAGCCATCCGTAGCCGCCAAATACAGCGAACCTTCGTAATTGTGCCAATATATGCCAGTCAAGACCGCCCGCGTCACATCAGAACTAACTGCAATTTTCGTCTGCACGATGGCTTTTTTCAAATCTTCAACATCAATTTCATATTGTATCGCTGTTGTTTCGTCAATTGTTGGTAGTTCTGGATATTCGTCCGCCACTACGCCATTTATGACTGATGAAAATTTACCAGAAGTAATATGAAGGTGGTCATCTTTGGTTTCAAGATCCACCGTTCCACTCGGTAGGTTTGTTACAAATTCCGAAACCAAGCGAGCAGGAATAGTGATAGAGCCAGGTTTTTCAATCTTAGCACCAATATATTGAGTAGAGGCAATCTCTAAGTTTGTTCCGGCAACCAACAGGCGTCCGCCATCAGTGCGTAGCAAAATATTATTCAATATTGGTAGCTCATTCCTACTTGATGCAACGTCCTTGATTAGGCTAAGCGCTTTAGCAAGTTTTTCCTGAGTGACTGATACTTTCATTATACTTTTCCTTAATTTTTAATTAGTGTTAGTAATAATAGGTGCTGTGGAAACTGGGTAAAAAATGTATTCAAACAGGGGTAGAATATAGAAAAGACAAGTGGAAAACCCTGTGTATTGGCTGTGTTTTCTGCGGTGGACAATTGATTGTTATTCCACTGACTGGTGATGATGGATTTTTTCTCCACAGATTCGTATGTTGCTAATTCACTGCCAAAGCACAGAGTTTGCACAGCTTTTCCACAATTAATGAACATATATTTTATCCTTAATGTCATTAATTTGTTCGCGAATACTGACGTTAGTGAGACTCTCTTTAGTAATCTTTTCAATTGAGTGCATGGCGGTGGTGTGATCTTTTCGTCCGAGTTCTTGGGCAATTTTTGGAAAACTCATCTTTAGTTCACTACGCAGTAAGAACATGGCAATTTGTCTAGGCATAGCAATAAATTTGTCGCGTCTGGATGAACACATATCTTTTACGTCTATATTATAATAGCGGGCAGTTTTATCAATAATCTGCTTAGCGGTAACATGTTGCGGACGACTACGTTTAATGTCGCCTAAGATACCCTCGGCTGCCATTAAGTCTGGCGTGAAGTTTTGCATTTCTGCGTAGGCTAAGAGTCGGTTTAATGCGCCCTCTAATTCGCGAATGTTTGTTTTAAAGTTGGTCGCTAAATATTCTACAACATCAGAATCCAACTCAGCGTTACTGAGAGCTGCTTTCGCTTTTACGATTGCACAACGAGTCTCATAATCTGGCATTTGAATGTCAATCGCCATACCCCACTCGAATCGGCTACGCAAACGATCGGTCAATGTTGGAATACTTTTTGGCGGTTTATCGGAGCTGATGATTATTTGTTTATTATTCTGGTGAAGGTCGTTAAATGTATGGAAAAACTCGTCTTGGGTTTTTTCTTTACCAGCAATAAATTGCATATCATCAACGATTAGTACATCAACATTACGATACTTATCCGAAAAACCTTTTTTCTTAAAGCGAATGGAATCAAGAAATTCATTAACAAACGTCTCCGTGGTGATATAAAGAACGCGGGCTGACGGTTGTTTTTTAATTATTTCATTACCAACAGCTTGCATTAAGTGAGTTTTACCAAGTCCAGAACCTCCGTATAAATATAGTGGGTTATATTTGCTACCAGGGTTTGAAGCGACAGCCTGACAGGCGGCATATGCCAGATCGTTGCTGGAGCCAACAATAAAGCTGTCAAATGTGTAGCGGGGATTAAGATTGTTGGAGTGCGATTTTTTTGATGGCAAGATTAGCGCCGCTGATGACGTTTGACGTTCGACTTTAGTGATTTCTCGATTAACGCGCGGTTTCTTATTGCTAGACTCAACGTTATAAGATATTGATGGAGCATTTATGCCATTATGAGATAAAGCCTCAAGAATTTGCGGATGAAAGCGTTTTTCAAGTTGAGTACGAGCAAAAATATTTGGAGCAACAATCAAAACTTCTTTATCGGAAATTATCTCTAGCTTGGTATTCTTAAACCATGCAGTAAAAGATGATGACGATACAGTTACTTCAATCTCACCCAACACACCCTGCCAGACTGCATGACTATCCACGAAAGCTTACTCCCTCAAATTCTATTTAACTATCTTTACTATAGCAAATACATAGAGTTTTCCACAAGTAGTGCACTGACTACAATACTATAGGTAAAAACAGAGGTGGAGTTTTCCACAGGTAAAAAATATATCTGTTAAACTTGTGGAAAAAGAAGGGGTGATAGTGGAAAAGTATCACGCGACTTGCAAAAAACGCTAAAAAAATATATACTAAGCACTGATATGCCAAAGCGAACATTTCAACCACACACCCGCCATCGTGCAAAAACGCACGGTTTTAGGGCGCGAGTTTCTACAAAGGCTGGTCGGATGGTTTTGAAGCGCCGCCGCTTGAAGGGTCGCGCAAAAATTGCTATCTGATCTAGCAAACAAAAGCTCCCGTCGATGAAGGCGGGATTTTTTGATATAATTGTAAAATATGTTACAACAGTGTAATCGGTTTCATGGACACGGCAGCTTAAAGTTCGTGTATAAAAATGGACAAGCAGTGCGCTCATCTTTGGCGACGGTGAAATATATTAATAATCCATATCGCCATCACAGCCGGTTTGCGGTGGTCGTTAGTAAAAAAGTATTAAAATCAGCAGTCCGGCGGAATAGAATACGCCGACGGGTGTATGAAATTATTCGCTTGGAACTAGAATCTTTAAAAAACAATCAAGATGTTGTCGTTATCATTTTTTCGCCAGAGGTGCTATTAATGCCACATAAAGAATTGAAACAGGCAATAAAAGGTCTTTTCTCTCAGGCTCAACTGTATAAATAGTGGTATTTTTGCTATAATTAGGTCATGAGTTTTTTTGATGAGTTTATCGTTCGGCCAATTTTCAATCTATTGATGGCTATTTATAGCTTAATTCCGGATTTTGGTGTTAGTATTATTATTTTCACAATTTTAGTACGACTACTGCTATGGCCGCTGATTAAGAAGCAACTTCATCAAGCCAAAGCAATGCGAAAAATGCAGCCAGAACTAGCAAAGATTAAGAAGCAATACGCTAAAAATCCGCAAATGCGCAACCTGGCGATGATGGAGCTTTATAAAAAACACAACGTAAGTATGTTTGGCTCATTGGGTATTATGATTATTCAGCTGCCGATTTTAATTGCAATGTACCGAGTAGTGCAGATTTTTATTTCTAATCGTTCAGACCTGGGAAAATATGTTTATGATTTTGTAAAAAACCTATCAGTAGCAAATAACCTAGTTAATAACCCCGATCAATTTAACCAGAACTTCTTAGGGATTATTAATCTAACACAGCACGCTATCTCTAAAAATGGTGTGATTATCGGTCTATTAGTCTTAGCGGGAGTTGCAGCTTATTTACAATATCTAACATCGAAGCAGCTATCTCCGCAATCTGATAACACACGTAAATTACGTGACGTCTTAGCTGAGGCCGGTGACGGTAAAGAAGCTGATCAGTCAGAGGTAAATGCCATAATGACGCGAAAAATGATGAAGTTTATGCCAGTGATGATGTTTTTCGTGATTGTGTATTTGCCAGCAGCACTGGCTCTCTACTTAGCAACAGCTAGTGCAGTAGGATATCTTCAGAATTTTATTATTCTTAGACAGGATTCTTTGGAGATGCAGGCGATTGCTAATGAAAAGACAACTACTCGAAAATCAGCAGCGTCAGTGAAGACAAATAAGCGTGCTAAGCAGGCAACAGAGGCTCGGATAACGCGGATCAAGGCTAAGGGTTAAGGAGGAATTATGGATCAAATTGAAACAGTTGAGTTTGCGAAAAAGTATCTGGAGGATTTACTGACATTCTTTGATTTAAACTTGGAAGTTGAGGTAAAAATTGAGGATGGAATTATTATAGCTTCAATTCCACGCAGTGAGCGGAGTAGTATCTTGATTGGCAGGGGTGCGGAAACATTGAGGAGTATTCAAACTCTTTTATCGACAGCGCTTCACCATAAAAAAGCATCGACTGTTCGGGTGAATTTGGATATCGCTGATTATAAAAAACAGCATGCTGAGAAAATTATTGAGAAGGCGCGCGGTTGGATTGAGGAAGTTCGGCGGACTGGCGAATCAAAGATTGTCAATTTGAACGCGGCTGATCGCTGGACGGTGCATCATTTGGCGAGTGAGTATAGCGATATCGAGACGCACTCTGAGGGCGAAGGCCGAGATCGCCAACTAGTTATTAGTCAGAAGAGTTCTTAGGCTTTTTAAAAACTACTCTGGAATAGAGAGTATAATTCCAAATAAGGCTGGCGGCGGTGGCGATTAGCTTGCTAATAAGCAAGGCTGCTGGTTTATTTACGCCAAGATTTATGAATACTGGCGTGATGGCGGTAATAATAATTGTTTGAATGACCCACAGGCCAAAGAGAGTAACAGCGGTAAATAATAAGAATTGTCTTTTTAGGTTTTTAGATGTTGATTTGAAAGTGTATTTTTTATTGGCAAAGAAAGAGAATAAAAAGGCAACAAAAGTTGATATAAAATTAGCCAATTCTTTCGGGACATTAAAGAGTGTAGTTAAGGTAAAGAGAATACTGAAATCAATTACCGTATTAATACTGCCGACGATGGTAAAACGTAGTTTATCGGCGTGCTTTTTTGCGATTTCCTGCATGATATTCCTCCATTAAATACAGTGGTCTATTTTTAGTTTCAATAAATATCCGGCCGACATATTCGCCAATTATCCCTAATGATAATAACTGAACACCGCCTAAAAATAAAATGACTGCCATTAAGGAAGAGTAGCCGGCACCAGTCGGAACTCCGAACAAAGGGCGAACTAAAAGATATATAATCCAGCAGAAAGCCACGAAGGAAATGATAAATCCAAAGATGGTAGCCATTCGCAGTGGCGCGGTGGTGAAGCTAGTGATACCGTCGATAGCCAAGTTAATTAATTTGCGATAATTCCATTTAGTCTGGCCAGCCAATCTGGGATCGCGATCGTAAAAAATCTCCTTTTTTTTATAGCCAATCCAACTGAAAATTGCTTTAGTATTGCGCTGGGATTCGCGAAATTGCCGCAGCGCCTCAATACAGCGCCGATCCAGCAAGCGAAAATCGCCGGTATCAATCTGAATAGGAATGCTGGTCGATTTTTGGAGGGTTCTATAATACAACTGACTGGTTTTCTTTTTTAGCCACGTTTCACCTTGTCGACTGCTGCGGCGAGCATAGACATCATCATAACCATCTTCCCAATAGGCCATCTCTTTTATTAGCTCTGGCGGATCTTGCAAATCGGCGTCAATAATCACGGCAGCATCGCCTTCGGCATGGTCAATTCCGGCGAGCATCGCTATTTCTTTACCGAAGTTGCGCGACAGATTGATATAGCTGATGCGTGTATCTTTCTGGGCTTGATCGGCAATAATAGATAAAGATTCATCGACGCTGCCATCATTGATGAATAGAAATTCAAATTGGTAATTGGGAGTAGATTTTGCCAGCTCGTCCAGTCTGCTAAAAAGCTGCGGGAGAACAGATTTTTCGTTATAGACGGGGATGAGGAGGGTGATTGATTTCATGATTTATTTAAAGCCTCTCTAAAAGACCTTATAAGGATATCAACATTTTTTTTCCATGAGATTTTCTGTATTTGATTCCGCATGCTTTTATGCATTTTATTGCGTGCACTTGGGTCAGATATTATAGATAGAATTTTTTTAGAAAAATCATCTGGGTTCTTTGGCTGTGCGTACAAAGCCGCACGCCCCCCTGCTTCGCGTAATACTGGGATATCTGAGGCAACGACGGGCGTGCCGCTAGTCAGCGCCTCAATAATCGGCATGCCGAATCCTTCGTAAATGGAGCTCATGCAAAAAAGGTCTGCTTGCTGATAAAATGCAGGCACGTCTTTTTGGGGGATATAACCCGGACGGATGACGTGTTCACCCGCGGCCTGGGCTTCAGCAATGGCACGCTCAGTGGCTTCAGTCTTCCAGCCCCTGCCGCCAGCCAGCACCAATGAATACTGCTTGCGGACTTTTTCTGGCAGGGCCCGAAAAGCAGCAATCATTGTCGGTAAATCCTTGCGCGGCTCGAGATTACCGATTGAAAAGATATACCGCTTGGTTGGTAAGTTATATTTGGCGGCAACGTCGATTGTACCCGGTTGAGAATAAATTGGGTCAGCTGGTATTGGCGTAACGATAATTTTTGAAGCTGGTACGCCGTATTCAGTGATAATTTCCGTCTTGACCGACTCTGAGACGGTAATGATAAGGTCTGCTGTTCGGGCCGCATGAGCGACGCGACGGCGTAAATGGGCTAGGTTACGCTGTTCAATCGTTTCAGGGAAATAAAGATAGCCAAGGTCATGAATAACGACGGCAGTGATAGCTGCTTTGCTGGTCGTCCAGCGGTCGAAATTCGGAAAAATCGCGACATCAACAGGTGAAGATAGCAGGTCGTACGGCAGTGGCAGGCCGTAGCTTTGGAGTTTAGCAAATAGGCGCTGCGGTATGAGCGTGTGTTTTTCATGCTTAACTGAGCTGTCTAATATAGGATCTTGATGTTTGCTCAGAAAATTGAAATAAAACGCTGAAACCTCAGTTCCCGGCGGTGAATAAAGGGCTAAGCTATTGGTTAACATACGGGTGTAATGGCCAACACCAGATATATTGGGGGCAGTTAGGGCAGCAGTTTCAATACGAATCTTCATACGCTACAGTATACCATTTTCATATAAGGGGATAAACTGTTTTTCAACGATAGTATGAAAGACAAATCGTGCGAGATATTGACGACGAGCTGCTGCGGCTAAATTAGTACGAAACTTACGGTCAGTGTATAGTTGTTCCATTGCATCTCTCAGCGCTGTCGAGTCTTTTACGGGGATAAGAAGGCCAGTTTTATTATTGTGGATAATCTCTGGATTGCCACCGACGCTGGTTGCAATAATTGGTAATTGCAGCATGCTGGCTTCGACTAACGAGACGCTAAACCCTTCATGATATGTCGGATGAAGGTATGCATCGGCGGCAGCAACCTCCGGCAGGGGGTTTGTTTTGTATCCGCGAAAGATGACTGGAAGGTTTTTTGCTTGCCGTTCAAATTGTAAACGATCTGGTCCATCGCCAATTAAGATAAGCCGTGAATCACTGTGGGCGGCGTGAAATTGTCTAAAAGCGGTGATTGCTTCTCTAATACCCTTGTCAATGACGAGACGACCAGAAATACAGAAAGTAAAGAGTTTATTTTTAGGCGGCATATGCTTCGGTTTTTGGTCGTTAATGCCATTATAAACAACAACGATTTTTCGATGAATGGGTGAATTGGGCGGTAGATTGTCCGTGACTAGGCGACGCTCGCTCTGACTAACGACAGTTATAACATCAGTAAAACGTGCTGCCCAGGCAACTATCTTACCGGTTGGGTTTTTATACCGCATGTCGACTTGTCGCCATATATGCTTAAGGTCAGCGTGATCGGTCCAAACGACCCGAGCGCCGACGATCTTTCCGGCAATTGATCCAGCGATGAAGTCATCCTTGCTTTGCAAATGAACAACATCGGGCCGGTAGCGACGAAATTGAATAATATAGTACAAAACGAGGATTAATTGCCATAGGATGTATAATGGTGTCATTAAGGTCCGTCGTCCACTCCAGTTTTGCCTAGACCACCACCAGGAGCGGTGATATGGTACTTGCTCGTGTTTAGCATAATCGCACAGCTTCGCGTGGCGACTCATAATTATTGGTAGATGACCAAGGTCCTGTAATTCTCGCGCCAAGAAAACTGGAAAACGCTCACCGCCACCAAAATCATAAGGTGCGGCGTTCCGTATGATAATAGTCCGTAACTGCCTCATATTATGAGTATATATCTTTTTAGTATAATTTGATATAATCGTAAAGTGTTACATATCCTTGGCAATAGAAAAAACAAAGCAATTTTATTTGCAATAGTTGGTGCAGACTTTAAAGTTCGCTATCAAAGTTCTGTTTTAGGATACGTCTGGTCGTTATTAAAGCCTCTGTTTATATTTGGTATATTGTATGTTCTATTTACCTATGCATTTCCTCAGGGTAGCAAGGGAATTGAGTGTTTTGGGGTCTGGTTGTTAACTGGCGTTGTGCTATGGAATTTTTTCTCTGAGGCAACGATGGTAGGTACTCGCTCGGTGGTGGATAATGGGCAGCTGATTCGTAAGGTAGCAATCCCAAGACACCTCCTGGTGGTTGCTAGCTCTGTGTCAGCGCTGATTAACCTTGGTCTAGGAATGGTTGTGGTAATAATTTTTGCTCTATTGAGCGGTTTGATGCCAACTCTGTCGTGGTTGCTGCTAATTCCAATAGTTGCTGAGTTATTTTTGTTGTCGATTGGGCTGTCTCTTTTGCTCTCGGCACTTTACGTAACGTTTCGTGACATCGCATATATTTGGGAAATTTTATTGCAGGCTGGGTTTTATGCCAGCGGTATTATTTTTGCTATTATTTATATGCCTGCGGTCATCCAGAAGATTGCATTTTTGAATCCTGTTACTCAAATAATTCAAGACGCCAGGCATGCACTTATGCCCAGTAACCCCGCTTCTCAGACAATTTGGCAGACATTTCACAATCCGTTGCTATGGTTTGTTCCAATTATAATAACTGTTGGGTTGTTTGGATTGGGCTGGTGGCACTTCCAGCGTAAGCAACGTTCATTTGCGGAGGATATTTAGATGACGAAGCCGGCTATTATAGTTAAAGACGTGCGTAAGGAGTTTATTCTCCCGCAGTCAAAAAATTCTAGCATCAAGCATGCTTTTGTTAATATCGTCAAGAGAAATAAAAAGACCGTCCAGAAAGTACTAGACGGGGTTAGTTTTACTGTTAAGCAGGGCGATTTTTTCGGGGTTGTTGGTCGGAACGGCTCAGGAAAAAGTACCATGCTTAAAATTCTCGCCGGTGTATATCAACCGACGAGCGGTAGTATTCAGCTACATGGTAAGCTGACACCATTTATTGAACTGGGTGTTGGCTTCAACCCGGAGCTGTCTGGCCGAGATAATGTTTTTTTGAACGGAGCACTACTTGGGTTCACCCGCAAAGAGATGGAGGCAATGTATGATGAGATTGTTGCCTTTGCTGAACTTGAGCCGTTCATGGATCAGAAGCTGAAAAATTATTCGTCGGGCATGCAGGTGCGGTTGGCGTTTTCAGTAGCAATTAAGGCGCGTAACGATATTATGATTTTCGATGAAGTGTTGGCTGTCGGTGATGAGGCATTTCAGCGCAAGTGTATCGACATATTTGAGCAATATAAAGCCAGCGGGCAGACAGTTGTCTTGGTTACACATGACATGGAAACAGTCAAGAAGTTTTGTAATCGTGCTGTGCTAATTCAGGATGGCAAGATTATTAAAGAGGGAAACCCGGTTCAGGTAGCTGACGAGTATAGTCGGCTTAACCAGGCGGTGATTGACGCGAGTATTGACCGAAATAGGCAATATACCGGTGAAAATGTTGATGTTACAATACGCGGCGCGACAGGTAAAAAACAGCGTAGCTTTAAGGTTGGCGAGACTATCTCGTTTGATATTGCTTGGCGTCACGATAAGACGCGAGCAATCATGGTTGATTTGTATCGCAAAGACAGTGATTTAGTATCGAATTTTATTACTAATCGTGAAGGCTTCGCTAAACTACCTAAAGACAAAAAACTGACACTTGATATCGAGGCGAACTTGGGCCCGGGGTCGTATTATGTTGATGTCAATCTCCTCAATCACGATGGGTCAGTAAAGTATGACGTTGCTTATCGTGCTGAGGAATTTACTATCACGAAAGACTTTTCAGTGGTTGGGCAGTCGTTTGGGGGATTAACATTGATTCCGCGGCAGTGGCACCACGATCACAGATAGAAAAGGATAGTCAGCCAACGGTTTGACGATAAACTGGTTATCCCTGTGCTATTTAAGCAGCCGATTTTGTTTTTCGACGTGATGGTCTAAGCTTAATCTTGATGATATCAAGCCCCCACTTAACAACGATCTTGGAGGCAGTGCGCCCGGTTGATGCCACGTTCCAAAGCTGATGGAGTCCCTTGCCAATCTGTCCCTTTTGAAGCATGCGATAGCCGATACGCATCAGTACAAACGTGTAGGCGTGCTTGTGGCTAATTCCAAAGTCATAGCTAATTGGATTTTTTAGGTAATAGGCGAAAGCGCGTTTAATGTCGGCGCGGCTAGTGACCGTCGGCTGAACGATATCCCAGTTGCGAAGCGAAAACTTTTTAGCAAGACGATTTTGCTCATCGCGGCGTTTAGCCGAGATGCTGCCGTCACTAATGCGATAGCGAAAAACGGGGTAAGGTACGTTAGCAAACTCACCGTGTTCGGTAAATTTGCTAAACAGGTCATAATCCTCAGCCGGGCAAGTGTCAGGGTAAAGGCCGGCATCAAGTACTGTCTGGCGGCGATAAACAACCGATGAATGGCAGAATTGATTAAAAATGCAAAGACCAAGGCGAATATCCTCGTTACGGGCAACATTAAAGATAAAACCAGTCGGCACGCTATCTTGGTTTATAATTTCCGCTCCGCCTCCGATAAGGACCAGACGATCATTTGCCTCAAGTGCTTCTACTTGAGTTTTTAGTTTATGCGGTAGCCATTCATCATCCCCGTCAATTCGAGCAATGTATTTGCCCTTAGCCTCTTTTAACCCACGATTAAGTGAAGCAACGAGTCCTTGATTTTTTTGATTAATGAGGCGAATGCGGCTATCTTCTTTTTGTAGACGTTCAATTATTTTTTTGGTGCCGTCTGATGATCCATCATTAATAATAAGGTATTCAAAATCGGTGAAATCTTGTGACAGTACGGAGCGAATTGAGGACTCAATGTACGTTTCGTCATTATAGGTGGCAGTAATAATTGACACTAATGGTATTTTGGTTTGGGATTTCTTTGCACTCATGCAGGATATTATAACATCTTTATCGATGAAAATATTGAAAATTCAGCGATTAATTGTTATGCTTAAGCTTGTAGTATAAAACAAGGGAAATGACACTATGCGAGTTAAACAAACATCATCAAAGAAAACTAAGGTTGTGGTAATCGGTTTAATAAGTGCAATCGTCGTAGTTACCGTTGCAGCGATTGTTTACGCAACAATGGTACGACCGCAACAGGCAGAGCAGGCTAAAGATGATGTTAATTCGTCCCAGACAAAAGAAAAAAACAACGACAAAGGTGATAATAAAAAAGTTGACGACAGTAAGACGAAGCCAGAAGAACAGGATGGTTGTAATTCTGACAGACCAGCTGGTCCTGGCGAGCAACGCGGTTCAAAACGAGCAGTAACGCCGATTGTGAGCGGCTACGGCCTCAGTGGCGACGGGCAGCGTCTACAAATTGACGGTGGCGTTAATGCTATTGTCGAAAACGGCGGTAGCTGTACCTTTACAGTATACTGGTCTGGCGGTCAAGTTTCACGCCAAACTGGTGCATCTGCTGGCCCAAGTTCAACGAATTGTCGGATGTCCGAGATTCCGCTGTCAGAATTACCATCGGGTACTGACATGTCAATTAAAGTTACTTACTCATCGAGTGCATATATTGGAGAATCTACAAATGGGCCATCGTTCCGCAAGGAGGGGTTACGGTGATTCAGTTACAGAGCATGAAACCGTCCTGGCTAAAGCGTGTCGGATATACATTGGCCGTCGTTGGTGTTGTTAGCCTGGGGATTATTTTTTGGCCAAAAACAGGGGCGTTGTCGCCATGGAGCCCCGGGCGAATTATTGATGACAATGTTTTTTATGACACTAATACATTTTCAAGCGTTCAAGATATTCAAAACTTTATTAACAGTCATACGCTGGCCTGCGATACGTGGGGAACTGGTCCGTCTGAGTATGGCGGAGGTACGCGAGCGCAATATGCAGCTAAACGCGGTTGGCATGGTCCACCATACGTCTGCTTGCGTGATTATCACGAAAATCCAAGTACGAAAGAAACCTCGTTCGAAAGGGGTGGCGGCTGGTTTGCCGGTGGGCTGTCGGTGGCCAATATTATCTGGAATGTATCAAAAGAATTTGGTATTAATCCGCAAGTAATGCTGGTGACGCTAAAGAAAGAACAGGGGTCGTTGTTTACTGATGTCTGGCCGCTCAAGAGCCAGTATAAGTATGCTATGGGCTTTGCTTGTCCGGACAGCGGACCAGGTAATACAGCGAATTGTTCAAATGAATATGCTGGCATGTACAATCAGTTGCGGATGGCGGCGCGTCAATTCCGGCTATATACTAATCGGCCGGGTGAATATCGCTATAAGGCTGGTCGGTCAAATTATATCCAGTATAGTCCAAACGCAGCCTGTGGCGGCTCATGGGTATATATCGAGAATCAAGCAACAGCTAATTTGTACAACTACACCCCATATCAACCAAATCAAGGTGCGCTCAACGCCTATCCAGGGACGGCCCACTGTGGAGCATATGGCAATCGTAATTTCTGGCGCTTCTTTAATGAATGGTTTGGTTCGCCGCTGAACTCTACACGAATTGAATCACCACTGTCGGTGAGGACGGAGGGGACTGGGTCAAAACTATTTACGGACATGACAATAACTGCATCGTTTACTATCCGTAACGCCACAAATCAGCGTCGCGATCTAGGTACTATGGCAATTGCGGGTCGAGACAGTAAATCGAATAACTATGATTTTGGTAGTCAACGAGTTATTCTTGAGCCGTGGCAGACGTATACTTATCGAGCAACAACTAAGTTAACCAAAGAGGAGGATTATAAGTTCTGGATCACAAATTACCGTGATGGCAATGGGTGGAGCGATAATTACCCAGAGTCGGCCTCGGGTCATAGTCGTGAGGTGTCAACGTTTGTCCAGACAGCACCGACCGTCACCTCTCCAGTGACTATTCAGAATCAACGGACACACGTTGGGCAATCAACACGGATTCGCTTCACGGTTAAGAATAATAGTCCGAAGCCAATCGACCTCGGTTATTTTGGCGTGGCAATTACTAGTCCGAGCGGACGAAATGCCGACGCTCGCTTTGATACGGTTAATAGCCTTGCACCGGGTGCAACCCATGTTTATGACCGGGAGTTTATTCCGCGAGAAAGTGGTACATATAAGGCACGCATCAGCGGCACCCTCGACAAGGGGATAACTTGGACCGAGGCGCAGTATCCGGTGCCAACGCCGGCTAGTGCTGGTAACCGGGCGCAGTTCACCATCCTCCCCAACCCCACACTCACCCAGGGTATCACTTTCTCTAATTCCACTCCACGCGCCGGCGAGCCAGTCACTACCACCTTTAAGATCAAGAACTTTGCTAGTCAACCCATCACCACGACCAACCACATCTGTTTTGTCATGCGTAACCAACATGGAGCAAACTACGACCTCGGCTGTCTCCAGCCGGCCACCATCCAACCTGGGCAAGAACAAGAGTTCAAGACCACTCGCTCCTTCCCAGTCGGTGTCTACCGCGCCTACTTCTCCACCTTTGACGGCCGTACGTGGCACGAATATGCCGCTCCACCCCTCGAGACTGGCAACGAGGCGGTGAAGGGGGAGATGAGAGTGCTGCAAGATGTCGTCATGTCACAGGGACTATCAATAACGCCAGCGCCAGCGCGTGCTGGTGACAAGCTGACCGGCTCATTCACTCTGCGTAATCTTAGTTCGGCGGTGTCGCAGACTGATCAGCGCTTGTGCTACATTATTCGGGGTCCACGTGGCGAGAACCATGACCTCGGCTGTCAATCGACAAAGGGAATTGCTCCAAATGGTAGTGTGCAGTTTTTGCTAAGTCGTCCTTTTGACAAACCGGGCACGTATAGAGCCTTCTTTGCGCTATACGATGGTAGTCGCTGGCACGAAGGGGTGGCGCTACCGGGGTTGACTGGTAAGGAAGTAACCAGCTTATCATTCACCATCCTCCCCAACCCCACACTCACCCAGGGTATCACTTTCTCTAATTCCACTCCACGCGCCGGCGAGCCAGTCACTACCACCTTTAAGATCAAGAACTTTGCTAGTCAACCCATCACCACGACCAACCACATCTGTTTTGTCATGCGTAACCAACATGGAGCAAACTACGACCTCGGCTGTCTCCAGCCGGCCACCATCCAACCTGGGCAAGAACAAGAGTTCAAGACCACTCGCTCCTTCCCAGTCGGTGTCTACCGCGCCTACTTCTCCACCTTTGACGGCCGTACGTGGCACGAATATGCCGCTCCACCCCTCGAGACTGGCAACGAGGCGGTGAAGGGGGAGATGAGAGTATCTAATTAGTTATTCGAAAGCATCTTTTTTACTTCGCTCATAAACGATTTTTCGGAGAAATTGCGAACTGCCTTTTTGCGCAAAAGCTTAGCATTATTAAACGAGGATTTTATGTTAGTAAGAGTAGCATTGATGGCCTTAGCGTATGCTTTTGGGCTGGTGACATCATCGACTAGCTGACCATCTTTACCTATAAAATCAGGTAGTCCACCAACTCGAGCTGCGACGATTGGTAATCCTCGCAAAGCTATTTCTATTGGAGTATTTGGCATGCCATCAAAAAGCGACGTATAAAGAAAAACATCATATTTTTCGACTGGCAGCGATGCTACGCCGTTAAATCCGCCAAGATAATGAACGCGCGGATGTACTGGTAGCTTACTTGCAGGGAATTCTGGGGAGGTGTCACCGTACATGTCGATATGAACATCCTCGGGAAGCAGGTCGGCTATTTTTGCTACCAGTTGAGGTAGTTTTTCTGGCGCTAACCGGGAAGCCCACAGTATTCGACGGCTATTTGATAGTTTATTAACGGCAGAGTAATGATTTTTCGTGAGTGGTTGATGGTGTACGACTATTTTTTGTGGATCATATGCATACTCATTGATCCACATAGATCTTACTGCTTCATTGTCTGTTGTTGTCAAATCAAGTAGATGATATACCTGTGGGATATGACTGTGTGAAAAGCCAAAGATTCGTCCGGTTGTGTCAGTGCTTTGACTATAAGCGGTGGCGACTATATGTTTACCTGTCGCTTTTATATATACCTCGTGGTCGCGGACAAAGTCATAAGCTAGTTCGGAGTTGAGAATATGCAAGGTTGTAACACTAGTATTCTCGATTAATTGTTCAAGTAAACGATATTTTTGATCAGTGCTAAAAAACTGCGTGATTGTGCCAAATTGTAAGAAATCGATACCCTTATCTAACTCTGATCGCCACTCTGAATAATTAGCAGCTACCTCATTAGTGGAAATAACTAAGACCTTCTTTCCTAGCGAGGCTACAGTGTTTGCATAGTTAACCGCAAACAGATCCGCACCGCCCCTTTTAAGCCACGGCACAAACAGTATGTAGTCGTAGGTATCGCTGTGTAATTCTTTGCATATTTCCCAGTATGCAAGACCTACTCTGTAGTGATCATCGGTGATCGTATGGTAGACCGTAGGCAGTGGCGATGGCGGAAAAATCTTCTTTTCGATAGCATGAAGGGCGCGCCATTCCTTATCTAGCCATTTTGGCAGAGTAGGTGCAGTTTGCGTAGTTGGTCGCCTTGATAGGGCATTGCGGCCACGACGTATGATGGCTAGCGGACGCCGAATTAGCCCAAGAGGTATACGCGACCGCACAAGAAGTTCCTTGATAGTATTTTTTGTTTGGCGGCGTTGTTCAGATGACGGTACTTGGATCTTTTTAATATCTATAGTTCGAAAGCGCGATGGACTAAATATTGCATGAGCGTGTAGCAGTGATCGGCTGGTTTTTTGTCGCGCCCATTCTGAACCCGATGCTTTACGCCGTACAAAGATGGCTGTTTCGGGGACAAGAATATTTTTTACGCCACTATCAATTAGGCAGCAGCTTAAATACCAGTCTTCATAGCCGTAACCAGGGCTATTTGGAGCATAGGGAAATTTTTTGAGGAGTGTGATTGGTGCAACGATGACTGAATTCCAGCGTCCAGAAAGTACGCTAAGTAGCATATCTTGAGCTTTGTTGGTATAGCCAGTTTTTTGCACGATAGCATCTGCACCCTCGAATTCTATGGTATAGGCGCTATGAGCAACATAGTTATTGTACGTCTTTTGCGACAGCAGTTGAACGCTGTCGTGTAGCCAATTTTCACTCATTAGATCATCGGCATCGATAAAAGCAACAAATTTACTATGTGCCTTTGCGATGGCGCTGTTTCGTGAACTCGAAAGATCGCCATAATCCCAATGATATACAGTAACGGGCAGGTTATTATAGCTTTTGAAATAATCAATAGTAGTCTTATCTCCTCGGTCAATCGATATGATTACCTCATAAGGCAATGATGCTTTTTCGAGCCTCGCCACGGCACGCTCAATTGACCGCATTGTTTTATGGGCAATGAGTCCTTCGTGGTGGGCGGTGACGATAATGGATAGAATACAATCTTTCTTCTTCATAAGTTAAATTATAGACTAGGCTGGTTCTTTAGTCTATTGTTGGTTTGTGCTATCATGATAATTGTGATGAAAAAGTGGATGAAATATCGGGCTAGTATAGTTTTCTTTTTTATAACATGGTTTTTGTTAGTAATATCATTCACTGGTAATTTTTTTGGTGTTGGCTTGTGGCAGAACTGGTTTGATGGTTTTCAGCGCGACTCATCAGCCATAATAGAAAAAACAGCTCGCTGCAAGGAAAAGTCTAGCTATAGCGGACCATTAATCGTCACTAAAAATGAAGATTATAATTCAGTTATGATGTCCGAAGGGTGCGACACCAGTCTACTCAAACCCTATGCTTCACAATATGGTTTACAAGCGAGAATAATTACGGCGCTAGCACCAAAGGACAGTGCAAAGCTACCATCGTATTTTAAGAAGGTTAATGTGGTCCTATCTGTAGCTATGGCGATCCTTATGGCTCTGGTAGCTCTTAAAATTAGAAAGCTGTTTGGCTTTGTTGCCGCAGTGATATTTACGGCGCTGGTTGCGCTTAGCCCGTGGATTGTCGGCTACGCCCAAAACATGTACTGGATAGAGCCGCTGATGTTTGCTCCATTCACCTTTGCCTTTCTGAACTACTCATACTGTAAATCATCAAAGAAATTGTGGCTATTCTACCTTGGTGAAGCTGTACTGCTATTCTTAAAACTTCTTAGCGGCTATGAGTATATATCAACGATTGCCATGTCTGTACTGGTGCCAATTATATTCTTTGAGCTCGTCAATAATAAACAAAAAGTTATCAAGCTATGGAAGCACGCCGTCATGACATGTATCGTGGTTGTTGTGGCCTTTGTTGGTGCGTACGCAACCAACTTTATGGCACTCTCTGATTACTATCATTCCTCAGACACCGCCCTCAAGATGATTAATGAGCGGGCATCGGAGAGAGGGCTTTCGGGGATTCGAAAGATGCGAACATATGCTGTTGGTAACTTGAAGATGCTCCTGCCCGAGTCATATAAATTTGTAAATAGATTTATTAATATGGACGAGCTGGCGGAGGACAGGGGCCCAACGTATCAGTATCTGGCAATAAACGCCGGTAACTATGTACTATTGCCAACATTAAGCTTGCCGTTATCGATCAAGGGGGTGTTTGGTGAGATCGTTCAGTCGATACTCGTTTGGGTACTTGTGGGGTATTTAGTGTTATTCTATCTTAAGAGGCGACATCCGTCTTTCAAGTATTATCGTTCATTCCTATGGTCGTTACACATTTCATTAGCTGGGGCACTGAGTTGGTTAATTCTTATGCCTGGACATGCCTTGCCGCATGCTCACATTAACGGTATCGTATTTTATATGCCGCTACTTCTGTTTGTCTATATGATAGTTGGTTTGTATGTTGGCAATATGGTTAAAAAATGGAGAAAACGTGCGTAACAAAACGGTAATAATTGGCGGCGGTTTTTATGGATTGAGTGTAGCGCTGTACCTGTACGACAACCTGGGTGTCAAGAATATTGATATTTTAGAAAAAGAAAAACAGACAATGACTCGGGCGTCATATGTTAACCAAGCCAGGGTACACAATGGCTATCACTACCCGAGAAGTATTCTAACGGGATATCGTTCGGCAGTTAATTTTCCGCGCTTTACAAAACAGTTTGGGACGGCAATTCATTCAGATTTTAATAAATACTATGCTGTTGCTAAGCATCTATCCAAGGTTAATGCGCATCAATTCAAGAATTTTGCGGATAAGATTGAGGCAGATATAGCGGTAGCTCCGCCAAACATTCAAAAAATGTTTAATAAAAATCTTATTGAAGAAGTCTTTAAGGTTAAAGAATATGCCTTTAATGCCCACGTGCTGAGGGATGACTTACTACGGCAAATTAACGATCGTCCGGGGATAACGCTTCATACAGGCTGTCGTGTTACGAGGATTGATGAAACGCCAGATGGGTTGTGCGTTGTCACTGATGGTGGCGAATTCAGGGGCGACTTCGTATTAAATTGCACGTATGCCAATATTAACACGCTCCATCGTGCGTCAAATATACCGCTCGTTGGCCTGAAACATGAAGTTACAGAGATGTGTTTGGTGAGCTTGCCAGAGCACCTAAAGGACTTTAGTATTACGGTGATGGACGGCCCGTTTTTCTCTATTATGCCGTTTCCTTCCAGGGGATTATATACACTCTCTCATGTCAGGTATACGCCGCACGAGTCATGGATTGACAACGAGGACACGCCGGCTGAAAAAATTGACACACACGCCTATCTTGACAAAAGTTCTTTTCAGAGTAATTATAAACAAATGTATAACGACGTGGTGCGTTTTATCCCAGCCCTCAAGGACATGAAATACGAGGAGTCGATCGTTGAGGTAAAGACAGTGCTCGTTAAGAGTGAAGATGATGACAGTCGTCCTATTTTGTTTAAGGCCAATTTGGGCTATGATGGGTATGTTTGTATAATGG
>ERZ773067.127-NODE-127-length-48441-cov-7.452858_pt1 | contig 48441 bp, 40 predicted proteins | sample MGYA00580622_ERZ773067 | MGnify/ENA primary metagenome ERZ773067 (study PRJEB29015, sample SAMEA2737998) | human oral metagenome | biome: human oral; feature: human-associated habitat; material: dental | place: China | collected 2113 ...
TGATACTTGGTGGGCGACTGCCCGGGAAAGTAGGTCGCTGCCGGTTCAGTTTTTTTATATGGCCCCATGGTCAAGCGGTTAAGACACCGCCCTTTCACGGCGGTAACTCGAGTTCGATTCTCGATGGGGTCACCACAATGAAGCATCGCTCATAAAGCGGTGCTTTTATCATGCTGTAAAATATAACCGCTTTAGGGTTATAGGACAAAAAGTGTTGATGACTAATCCGGGTTATAGAAGAAAAGGTTCTTCCAAGCGATTCCTCGGAAAAACCTTCGACAGTGCATATTAAATATTGCATTTAATGTAAAAAGCATGGTGCGCGATGAGGGACTTGAACCCCCACGGTCTCCCGCTAGAACCTAAATCTAGTGCGTCTGCCAATTCCGCCAATCGCGCCAGTCAACGTGCCTGAAGGCAACCTGACAGGAAACAATATATCAAAATGCTGTGACTTTGTCAATGAAAAAATCCGCACTTTCGGCAGTTTGGTTCCTATTTTGAGAACCTGAGCACCGTGGTATAGCTGCCCTTAAACCATGTGATGGGAGCTATGCTTATTTCTCTTCCCGACGGATCTCCGGATCTGCCGTCGTAATCATCATGGGCGCCGACGTTTAAATATTCCCCGATTTTGTTTTGTTTGCCGGTAAATATTTCGACATGCGACGCCGGATTGATCATTATATCCCCGCGCTGCATAGCTTCGGGTTTTATTTTGCCCAAGTCTTGCCAACCTTTTTTTATTAAATTCCTGTACAAACTTGAACATCCGCCGGTCTTTTTGCAGAGGTTGCCGAATCCTGTTTCGCCGTGTGTTATGGCAGCCGCAACAAAGGAGGAACAGTCATAATCTTTTGAGTTTGTCTTATCGCAGAAGAAACAATGGCGATTCAAATTTGAGTTCTTCCAATTCGAATATTTTACCAAGTTCATGCTGTAACCGAATTCATTGTTGAGTGCAATTTTCTCCGCCCACAGAACCATTCCTTCAACCTCGGGTTGCACGGTGATTTCAATGCTGGAGCTTGGGAGCGAGCGTTTGTTTTTACCCGGAGCCGTCACGTTTATGGTAGTGTTTCCCGGCTTGAGGGCCGTCAGCAGTCCAGTATTCTTATCCACGGTTGCGACCGATTTTTTTGATGATTTCCATGTAAGGGTCGTATACTTGGCTTTGTCCGTGGATGCCTGCATGGTGAGTACACTGCCTTTATCGAGCTTGGCGCTTGTGGGGGTGACTATGGAAACGGATTTGGGATACAGAGGGTATACCGTTATTTTAGTCTTGGCACGTGCGATTTTTTTCTTGTAATAAGGACCGCAAGCCGCCGCTTTTACAGTTACAATGCCGGGTTTGAGAGCCGTAATTTTACCCTTTGAGTTTATCTTTGCAATTGATTTTGAAGACGTAGACCACTTGAGTGATTTATTTACGGCATCGCCTACTGCAGGTGACAGCATTGTTTTTTCGCCCTCGTAAATTTCCGTAGGCACACTACTGTCAAAACTGATGCTGCTCGGATACTCGGAAATAACCTTTATACACACACTTTTTTGAACTCCGCTGTGCGCACGAGCCGTAATTTGCACATCTCCCGGCTTGAGGGCTATAAGCTTGCCTTTGCGAATCGCAGCTACACCGCTGTTTGAGCTTGTCCATCCTATGTGTGAGGTCACATTGCCGTTTTGCCCGGCTTTCATTCTCAATGAATGACCGGTCAGGAGGGTATGGGGAATTCGCGAAAGCTTGATCCCGGTGGTGTTTTTGCGTTTTGTCATCAGATATATGGATTTGCCGCTGCGGCCTGCCTGAGTCTGATTGCAAGGGATGACCTTGATGCGGCAGAAGCTTCCGGAAAGTTTGATCTTAGCTTGTTCCGAAGTTACCTCTTTGACTTTCCCGTATTTGCCTTTCTTTCCTGTTTTGAGATATATGGCGTAATGTGTGGGTTGCACGGATCCCGATGTCTCCCAGAAAAGGTGTACCTTGTACTTGCTTTTGTGTGGCCGTGTCTTTAGCGTGCGTTTGCTTTTGGAAATGTAACCTCTCAAATTTACCGTTTGTGAGTCGATGACGGAAACATTTGAAGCGGGAACGGATCCGGTGTACGCATAGGAATTTTCCTGTGCAGAAAGTGCTATGATGAAAATAGGAATTAACAGAAAAAGTAGAAACAAACCCGTCGCAGCGGTTCGCCTGCGCAGAGAATCTGCGGTAGCCGTAACCTTTTTTTTAGCTGATTGCGCCGAAATGATTTTTTCCGCATTTTTCCGTGCGGAATCCGATATTATTGCGTTGAAAAAATAACGTTTGAAAGACATGTGCATGTTTGGATCTCCTTTCGCTCAATAATAATTGTTTTAGAAAAGCTTTTCAGTCACCCGGGTCAAACAACCCTGTTTTTCCTTTCTCCGGACAGGAAATTCTCCAGATTTTTCGTACAAATCTCCACTACCTTTTGTCTTGCTTCTATGGGCATCCATGCGATGTGCGGCGTTAAAATACAATTGGGAGTCTCGATCAAAGGATGTAATTTCTTTGGGGGCTCCTGCGCAAGTACGTCGATACCTGCAGCCGCAAGTTTGCCCGAGTACAGCGCACTTGCCAGTGCAAACTCATCCACCAGTCCTCCGCGGGCTGTATTTATAAGTATCGCACCGTCTTTCATGCGGGAGATGAATTTTTCATCTATGAATCCTGCATTTTCGGGTGTCAGAGGGCAATGAAGCGTAAGTATGTCGGATTTGATCGTTTTTTCGGGATTGCGACTGTAAATATTGATGCCCATCCCGAAAGCCTTTCCTATTTCCGCAACTTTCCTGCCTATGTTCCCGTAGCCGACGATGCCTAGAGAACGACCAGACAAAAGCGCAAGAGGCTTGCGAATGTAGCAGAAGTCTCTGCTTTGGTACCAGTGGCCGCTGTGCACGGAGTGATTGTAATCCCCCACATGGTTGAAAAGTTCAAGTATGAGGGCAAATGTGTGTTGAGCTACCGCATCGGTTGAGTAATCCGGCGTGTTGAATACGGCTATTGCGCGTTTGCGGGCAGCCTGCAGATCCACGTTGTCATAGCCTGTTGCCGTAACTCCTATAAAGCGTAGTGACGGGCATGAATCAATTATATTTTTGTCGATCCTACACTTGCTTACGAATACGGCGTCGGCATTTTTGATGCGACCTGCTATCTGCTCATATTCGGTTCTGTCATAGCATGTGAGCTTGCCGAACTTTTCAAGCGGTGCCCACGATATATCTCCGGGGTTGATAGAGTATCCGTCCAAAACAGTTATGTTCAAATGATCCTCCGATAGTGCAATGAATTTTACGATATTTCAATCGCATCTTTTGACCTCTCCCTAACCTCTTGCCGGCGCACGTTATAGTGGTCAGAGAGTATGGAATTGGTTTACATAATAGTGTGTGGACATTATTATACCACAGGGGCGGCGATTGTGATATAATATTTTCCAATGTGTACGGCAGTGCGAAATTTAAAGCGTTCAAATGCCTTGTGAGGTGCTTGAAAAGGGCTATTTATTTTCCGGCTCGATTACAAAATACAGTGGTGCCGTCTTTTATATCATCCCAAGTGTCGTGGATCTACAGGCAATATCGCATGATTTGACTCTACAGATGCGCACATGTTGAAAATAGTTTGCTTGAGTGGTGGAATTACTGGTATAATAACTACGATTTTGATTTTTGTCGGACAAAGAAATCCGGTGATTTCTCCGGCAGAAAATATGAGTTTGCGGGCAACCCATATTCAGTTATGATCGATCTTAAAGTACTGCGGTGTGAGATGCCCTAACATGGCTTAAGGGAAGGAATTTGGAATATGAAAAAGATAATCGCAGCCTCCAAAAATCCACATAAGATACGGGAAATAGGAGAAATCACATCAAAGTATGGACTTGAGACGATTTCGAGAGATGAGGCGGGTGTCCTCGATATTGAGATAGAGGAAGACGGAGCCAGCTTTGAAGAAAATTCCTTTAAAAAAGCAAATGAGATAATGAAGTTGACCGGGGAAATAGCGATTGCCGATGATTCCGGCCTTGAAGTTGAATATCTGGGTGGAGCGCCCGGTATCTATTCTGCGAGATTTGCGGGAGAAGATGCAAATGATGCAAAAAACAATGAAAAGCTGCTCGGTTTGTTGGAAAATCTGCCTTACAAAGAAAGAAAGGCGAAATTCGTTTCCGTGATTACAATGGTGTATCCGGATGGGAAAAAAATCGTTGCCAGAGGTGAATGCAACGGTCATATTCTGCCCGAACCGACGGGAGACAACGGGTTTGGATACGATCCTATTTTTGTGCCTGACGGATACCAACGAACTTTTGCGCAGCTCAGCAGGCAGGAGAAGAACAAGATAAGCCACAGGGCAAAAGCTCTTGAGAAGCTTGCACAAATGCTTAAGGATCGTTGAAGCATCGGACTTGGTGTTTGAGTTTGTGAGAACATTTGGACAAACTCCGTTGAGTGTTACAGCAAACGATGAGAGGATGAGTTATGGGGCAGGGTAAGGACAGATTGCGACAAATGATTCTGCTTGGCATAAAACAGTTCGGTGATCCGTATTATCAGGGCTTTGCCGCACAGATCGCTTTTTACATCATGCTTTCCGTCGTGCCCACGATCGTGGTTATGACGCAGCTACTGGGGATTTTGAACATACGGACAATGGACTTTGCCAACGATTGGCTAAATCAGTATGTGACTCCGGAGATGGCAAGGATCGTAAAAGGACTGCTCAGAAACAGCTCATCGATAGGCAATAACATAACGTTGATACTGCTTGCCGTGTGGGCTGCCTCGAGGGCACAATTTTCGCTCATGAGGATAGCGAATTACACATACTCCAACAGCAGATCGACGGGAAGATTTCTTACCGAAAGACTTCGATCCCTTAAAACGATAGTGATGACTATATTGACGATAGTTTTTGTTCTTGTCGTATTGATATATGGAAAGAGAATATTGTATGCCTTTGTGGGAGGTATCGTTGAGGAGTATACCATTACGATGGTCTGGACATATTTCAGATGGCCGCTTGCGACCGTACTGTATTTTTTGGTGGTATTGTATAATTATTTCGTGATGCCCGTGGAAAAGCTCGGTGTAAAAGACCTGATCCCGGGAGCAATCTTTGGTGCGGTCGGGCTTGTTGTGGTAACTTTTTTTTATTCGGTCTATACAGAACACATGGTAAGTTACAACATAATATACGGCTCTTTGTCTTCCATAGCGGCATTGCTGTTCTGGTTCTATTTCATTTCGTGGGTGCTGGTTCTGGGTATTCTGATAAATCAGGTGTTCAGAGATACGGGAACAAAAAAACGCATCTGAATAGGAAGTTGCGTGTTTGGAAATATACGAATTATGGAAGGTGAATGGGAGTATAAGGTTTAGCAAATATGATATTAAGGCGAAAGACGAAAAAAAAATACAGGGTCTTGTCGAAATTCTATATGTTTCTTATCGCGGTGGTCATTATCGTGTTTAGCCTTATCTTTAAAAAACTTGTATTCACGAATATGGATTTCAATGCAAGCGGAGAACATGGCTGTGATTTTTTCACCGGAAATCAGATAATGCTGTATGCCAAAGGATATATCAATACTCCCGGTCTCAGGTATGATGACCGCTACTTTGCGGGAGGATATCCGCCGAATAAACTGGGGGTATGTACTGATGTTGTGTGGAATGGCTTGAAAGGGATAGACGTGGATCTGAAAATCCTCGTCGACAGAGATATTGCCCGACATCCCAAAGCCTACAGAAAAGTAATATCAAAGCCGGATCCGTCGATAGACTACAGAACCGTGCCGGTTTTGAATGTTTTTTTGAAGAGAAATTGCATAAGGCTTTCAAAGGATATAACCAATCCTCTCGTGTGGCAGCCCGGAGATATTATCGTATTTGAAGGAAAACATATCGCCGTCGCATCGGCATTGAGGACTCTTACGGGATACCCGTATCTGATCCAGCACGGGAAAGATCCGGCGGGCGACGAAGACAGACTGCTTAATGATGACGGTCTGAAGATGACGGGTCACTTTAGATGGCCGGAGACCGTAAAAATAGGGGGAATTTATGAATAAAGCATTGATAATACTGAATCCATGCGCAGGAACGCGACAGGCGAACCGCAAGTTTGTCGGTATAATTGATGTGTTTTGCAAAGGTGGATATTCAACAACCGTTGCAACCACGGCGGGAAGAGGCGACGGCACTGTGATTGCAAGAGAGCGCGCCCATAATTACGACCTGGTGGTTTGTATCGGAGGCGACGGCACGTTCAATGAGGTCGTGACCGGGATACTTGAGGCGGAAGTGGATGTACCGATCGGATACATACCTGCAGGGAGCACCAACGACTTTGCCGCCGGCTTGGGTCTTTCCGGCGATATAATTCGCGGAGCAAAGGACATAGTTACGGGAAATCAGATGACGCTCGATATAGGAAGATTCAACGACAGGTATTTTTCATATGTGGCTTCGTTCGGCGCATTCACTCAGACGGCATACAAAGTGCCTCAAGATATGAAGAATCTGCTTGGACATACCGCCTATATACTCAGCGGTATCAAGGATATACCCTCGATAAGACCCAAAAAAGTAAGGATAAGAAATGAAGTAGGTGTGTACGGAGGCGATTATATCTTTGGGGCGATATGCAATTCAACTTCCATGGGAGGAATAATCAACCTGAAAAAAGATCACGTCGACATGAATGACGGACTCTTTGAGGTGCTTCTTATAAGGGCACCCAAGAACATAGTTGAGCTGACCCGGATAACGTGGGCGATTACACAAAGCCGCTACAAGGAAAGCCCGCACATCTCTTTTTTCAGCTCTTCGGAACTTGATATAGAAACGGACGGAAATATGCCATGGACTTTGGACGGGGAGTATCAGCAGGGGGTTAAAAATATAAAGATAAAAAATATGGAAAGCGCAATTCGCATAATGGTCTCACCTCGAATTTAGCAAAGTAAAGATTGAAAATGAAAAAGTGAAGAGTCTGTGAAAAACAGATTGAAATCGTTGACATTGCTGTACAGATAAAATAGTATGGGGTTGTTATGATATCGTCAAACTTGAAAAAAAGAAGAGTGCTGATTTGTTTGATCGCCGGTTTGGAAGCCGTGTTTCTGGTTTTGACATGGGTTGTTTCCACGGGATTTTTCGCTTCGGAAGACTACTGGCATCTGGATGCGGGAAACGACACCATTTTAACCGTCAAAACGGAAAAAGAGGCGAGAAAAGCGCTTTCAATGCTTGAAGAAACCTATGTGGAAGAAAATGCACGTAATGTTCGCGTGTCACTGGAACCTGCGGTTTCGGTCAAACATAGGTACTACGGATATATGGATAGGAAACCGACCATTGCGAGCGCCGAGGAGATAGAGAATATCGCCAAGGATCCGGTCGGGCACGATCTGATAAAGGTGAAGACGTCGCAGACCGTGGACAAAAAGAAAAAGATCAAATTTTCCGTGATAAAAAAGAAGAACAATGCGATATTGCTTAACACAAGTTTCGTCAAAAAAAAAGGAGAAGAGGGAACTGAGGTCGTGACTGTAGAAAAGACCACGGTAAATGGCGATCTTAAAAAAGAAGAAGTTCTCAAAACCGAGGTCAGAGAAAAGAGCGAAGACAGGATAGTGTTGTTTGGAACCGCTCAAAAAGCAGCAAAGGCAGGAGAAACAAGCAGCGATGAGGGCAGTGAATACAGTCTTTCTTCAGGCAGAGCCGTCGTGGGGTTTGCAAAGAAATTTGTGGGAAATCCATACGTGTACGGGGGTTCCAGTCTGACAAGAGGAGCTGATTGTTCAGGGTTTGTTATGGCTGTGTACAAGCACTTCGGTGTGACGTTGCCGCATGATGCCGGTGCGGACAGAGCCTTGGGCAAGGCCGTAAAAATGTCTGAGGCGCAGCCCGGCGATTTGATATGCTACTACGGTCATATAGGCATATATGCGGGAAACGGAAAGATAGTGCATGCGATGGATGAAGCCAACGATATAACAGTTTCCAAAATAGGATACAACGGAAAGCGTGTATTGACGGTCAGGCGGATCTTTGGATGACGGATCTTTATATAATGAATAAATACGCGGCAGATGTATAAAACCCCCCGGCTACAGGCAGGAAGCTTGTGTCCGGGGGTTTTAGGCAATAAACAGGGGTGCGGGCAGTGAGATGATTGCCAATATGACGCAATCCGCTACCTTGCGTCATATTTTCTATAGAATCCTTGCCTTGACAATACGGTCATTATCGGGAAGGGATGTTACCGAATCACGGGTGCTCACTATGGCATATCCGTAATTTCCTTTTGTTCCACCGGAAGCGCCGGTTGCGGAAATGCCGAGGTGCTTAAGCGCAAGATCCACGGGATTTTCGACTCCTTTTGTCATGATAGAAATCCTCTGTTCGCCGTCTTTCACGGGTAGGAAAGTATCCGGGAAGTTTACGGAATTTCTTATGTTTCCCGTTTCGATATAGTCCATGATTTCGTCTGCGGCTATGCTTGCGCAGTTATCTTCAGCTTCGGCCGTCGAGGCGCCCAGATGCGGAATTATGACTGCACCTTTTTTCCCGAGCAGACCGTCGGTTCCGAAGTCGGTTATGTATTCCGAGATTTTTTGAGACTCCAAAGCCGCAATGATCGCATCCTCTTTTACAAGTTTGTCGCGGGCAAAGTTAAGCAGAACCACGCCGTCTTTCATCTTCTCTATGAATTTCTCGTCAACCATTCCTTCGGTGCTTGGGTTGGCGGGTGCGTTGAGCGATATGTAGTCGGATTTTTCAAGTAAACTGTCGGGTTCCTTCGTTAGAACCACGCCGGGATCAGTCTTGTGAGCTATGTCCACGGTCAGGAAAGGGGTGTAGCCTATGACGTTCATCCCCAAACTCTTTGCGGCGTTTGCTATGAGGATGCCTATGGCACCGATCCCAACTATTCCAAGCGTCTTGCCTTTTAATTCTGTTCCGGCGAACTGTTTTTTACCTTTTTCGACCGCACTGCTCACATCAGAATCAAGAGTTTTGACCCAGTCAAGTGCAGCCGGAATGTTCCTCGCAGACATCAGCATGGCCGCCAAAACCAATTCCTTTACCGCATTCGCATTCGCACCCGGCGTGTTGAAAACGGCGATTCCGGCTTCGGCGCATCTTTCCAGAGGGATGTTGTTTACCCCTGCGCCGGCTCTTGCGATGGCGAGGAGTTTGTCGGGAAACTGCATTTCGTGCATGCTGTGACTTCTCACGAGTATGCCGTTTGCATCCGAGATATCGTCTATCACCTTGTACTTGTCAGTAAAACGAGCAAGCCCTATAGGTGAAATCTTATTGAGTGTTGCAATATTATACATGTGATTACCTCCCGTAACGTTCTCAAAAGGAGTATATCACCTGTTAACTTTACTTTCAATATTCCGGATGATATAATTGCCGTGGGATTCCGAAGCTTTCAAATCGGGTCAAAGGCACGCTCCGGTGCCGCAATGGGGATATTTTGGTCGCCGGTACGGCAGGTTTTCCGTGTGAGAATATCGACGGTCGAAGAATCGCAATAGTTTAACAGACATTTATTGAATTAGGGAGGAATTGGAAATGGGCAAATACGATAGAGTTTATAATTTCTCGGCAGGTCCGTCAATGTTGCCGGTGGAGGTTTTGGAGAACGTTCGCGACGATCTGCTCAACTACAAGGGAACAGGGGAATCCGTAATGGAGATGAGCCATCGCTCAAAAGAATTTCAAAAAATAATGGACGATGCGGAGGCGGATCTCAGGAAGCTCATGTATATACCGGATAATTATAAAGTCTTGTTTCTGCAGGGTGGGGGAACGCTGCAGTTTTCCATGATTCCGCTGAACCTTTTGAGAAAATCAAAAAAAGCCGATTATATCGTAACCGGTCAGTGGGCAAAGAAGGCATATAAAGAAGCTGTAAAGTTTGGAGACATCAAGTGCGTGGCAAGCTCGGAGGATTCTACTTATTCATATATACCAAAGTTGTCACGTGAAGATTTCAGATCGGATGCAGACTATGTCTATATTTGCTACAACAATACGATTTACGGAACGAAGTACCCATACATCCCTGAAACGGGAGATATACCACTTGTTGCAGACATGTCATCATGCATACTCAGTGAGGAAATCGACGTTTCAAGATTCGGGGTTATTTGGGCCGGGGCGCAGAAAAATGTTGCGCCTGCAGGAGTTACAATCGTTATAATAAGAGAAGATCTGATAGGCAATGCGACTGAAGGTACTCCGGTGTATTTGGACTATAATACCCATGCAGAGAAAGGTTCAATGTACAATACGCCGCCGTGCTTCTCCATATACGTGGCGGGAGAAGTGTTCAAGTACCTGCTTGCAAACGGTGGAGTGGCGGCAATGCATGATAAGGATGTCAGAAAAGCCGATAAACTTTACAAGGCGATCGATGAAAGTAGCGTGTTCAAGGGGACTGTCAACAAGGAAGACCGTTCACTCATGAATGTGACCTTTGTGACAGGTGATGCCAAAAGGGATGCGGAATTCATACAACTTGCAAAGGAAAACGGCATGATCAATCTGAAGGGGCACCGTTCTGTGGGGGGACTGCGTGCAAGTATTTACAATGCGGTTCCCGAAGAGGGAGTGGATGCGCTGATCGAATTGATGAAAAAATATGAGGATACGAAGAAATAAAATGCGTACGTTATAGGTTCCGTCGGAATTTGGTGGATGCGTTCACGCAGTGGATATCGGTATCGTTGTTTGTTAGGAGAGTCGCAAGTGGGTCGAAGACTGCGAACATTTGTCAATTTAATACTTTTGTTTTGTCTTGTATTGGGAACGCTGTATCTGAACCCGGACACAGCGTTTGCCGCCGATGAACCTGCGCTTTCTTCCGGTGCGGCGATGGTGTACTGTGAAAATACCGGTACGGCAGTTTACGCCAAAAATTTAAATGTAAAATATGCGCCGGGAGGGCTGACCAGAATGATGACGGCACTTATCGCAGCCCAGACCCTGCCCATGGACAAGGAAATAAAAATATCAAAGACTGCCGCAAATCAGAGTGCTTCCTCACTTGGACTAAAGGAAAAAGAGCTCATTCCCGTAAAAGATCTGTTGTCTGCCACACTGCTTTTCGGAAGCGATACAGCGGCATATGCCTTGGCGGAAAATACATTCGGCAGCGTGGATGAGTTCATTGAAAATATGAACAAGACAGTTAAGAACTTGGATTGTAAAAAAACGAGATTCAGAAGCGTGACGGGTCGGTATGTGCGTGGACAGCACACTACGGCAAAGGATTATATGCGGATACTTAAAGTTGCGCTTTCAAACAGAATCATTCGCGAAATAGGCTCAAAACGCACTTACAGATTTGCACCGACAAACAAACATAAGGAGAGAACCCTGAAAAGAGAAACCGTCTTGACGGACGACAATCTTGAGATTTGCGGATATACCGGAATTGCAGCTTTGCAGGACAGGCAGGGCGCTGTGCGTATCGATGATAACGGCATGAGACTTTTTGTTGTATTGTTGGAGAACTCACAACAGCAAAGGCAAAGCGACCTGATTGCACTTACCGGATATGCAAAAGACAGTATCGACGGCTACAGGGTAGTGAAGAAAGGTAAAAAGCTCGGAAAGGTAAAAATCGGACACGGTGAAAAAACAGAGATAGATGCATACAGTCTGAAAGACGGATATGCGTATCTCCCCAAGGAGGGCTCAAAAGCCTTGATAAGAACCAGATCCATTATGTACGGAAATGTCACCGCCCCCGTCAAAAAAGGACAGGTAGTGGGACATTGCAACATATATGTCGGCGATGAAGTTACACACAAAGTTCCGCTAGTCGCAGGAGAAACCGTCGGAGAGGGATGGTTCCCGTCATACATAGGCATTTCAAATTTTAGCGCAATTATCATCATGGCGGTTATAATTATCATGGCATTGCTTCTTTTGACGGTGATAATTCTCAAAACAAAGGCGCGACGTCGTCGAAACCGGAGAAGAAAAAGGCGTATAAGAAGAATAGTGGAACAGCAATTACGTGAGGAAGAAGAACACAAAAGGAGAAGCAGAAGATACTGAAGCCACTGCGGATTGTTTTGATTTTGCGAAATGTGCGAATCCGGCCATACACGGTGGGGAAGAGCGAAATACTTGGGAAACAAAGATAAAAATGTTTGATATAAAGGAAAACTTAAAAAAACTCCCGGATTCACCGGGAGTTTATATACATAAAGACAGACTGGGGCAGGTGATCTACGTCGGAAAAGCCGTATCACTCAAAAACAGAGTCAGGCAGTATTTTCAGAAGTCATATCAAAACACCAACCCGAAAGTTAAAGCGCTTGCCGCAAGCATAGCCGAGTTTGAGTACATAAAATGTTCAAGTGAGATGGAGGCGCTTATTTTGGAGTGCAATCTCATAAAGAAGCACATGCCCAAGTACAACGTTTTGCTCAGAGACGATAAGACCTATCCGTACATAATGGTAACCGTGAGCGAAAAATTCCCGCGTATAGTCAAGACAAGACTGCTGAAAAAGGACGGAAACAAATACTTCGGTCCTTATAGTGACGTGGGAGCGGTGAACCGGATAGTGGAACTACTGACCAAAACATATAAACTGAAGAGTTGTGCTGCGGTAAAGTTTCCAAAGGATTTTAGACCATGTCTCAATTATTACATAGGCATGTGTGATGCGCCGTGCGTCAACGAGGCAGATGAAGAAAGGTATCGCCGGGATATAGACGAGATTTTGAATTTTCTTGCCGGCAGGACGGCACCGATTTTGAAGCGTCTAAAGGGCAGGATGAAGATGGCATCAGAAAAAATGGAATATGAAGAGGCCGCAAAGTGGAGGGATGCGGTGTCATCTGTGAAAGCACTTTCAGAAACGCAAAGAGTGACCATGATAGGGGAGCATGATCTTGATGTATGCATAGTCATAAAGGAGGGGGACAAGTCTTTCGTGGTTCTGTTCCCCGTAAGAGACGGAAAGCTTAGCGGAAGGGAAGTGTTCCCAATACAGGCGTACGCTCAGGACAGCAAAGCGAATATAGCGTATGAATTTATAAGACAGTACTACTCTCAATGGGCCACCGTACCGCATGAGATACTTACGGAAGAAAACCCGAAGGACAGAGAACTTTTGGAAAAATTTTTGAGCGCCGGCGGACATAAGGTGAGGATAAGCGTGCCGCAAAAAGGAGACAAGAAAAGGCTGCTGGATCTGACAAAGCAGGACACAGTTGAAATAAGCAAAACCCTCGCAATACGGGAAGAAAATAGAAACGAAAGAGAAGAAGCTGTAAGGGTTGAAATGTTAAAGCTCATTGAACGTGCGGGGTATCCGGCGGAAGAGAAAGCACTCAGCTCAAAGAAAAAAAATATAAGAGTCGAGTCCTATGATATTTCCAACACAAACGGAATTGATTCCGTAGGGGCAATGGTCGTGTTCGGGGGACTTATGAAAGTGAAAAAAGACTACAGGCGATTCAAGGTAAAGACCATTGAGGGCAGCGACGACTACGGGAGCCTGCAGGAAGTCATATACAGGCGTTTTAAAAGGGCGCTGGACAGATCCCCGGGATTTATAGAAATGCCCGACATTATAATGATGGACGGAGGTCTTGGGCAGGTGCATGCGGCGCAAAAAGTTTTGAGCGCCATGAAAATTGTCGTGCCGGTGGTAGGCATGGCAAAGGACGAAAGCCACAGAACCAGAGCCATAGTCTTTGACGACGGCAGTGAAATACCTCTCAAAGAGAACCCGACTCTCTTTAGATACTGCGGAACCATACAGGAAGAGGTTCACCGTTTTGCGATAGAATACCACCGTAGTCTGCATAATAAAAAAGCAGTGCGTTCTGCGCTTGACAATATACCGGGGGTGGGGGAAAAAAGACGAAACAGGTTGCTGTATGAATTCAAATCTATAGAGGCGATAAAGAAGGCAAGAGTCGAAGAACTCCGCGCCGTCCCCGGCATAACAGATAAGATAGCGCAAAATATCGTAAACTATTTTCATGGGTAAAAATGAGCCCAAGTCACACGTTCGATTTTCCCGGCCTTGCACAAAACCTCTATTGATGTTATAGTGGTCTGTGAGTAATTTTGAAATTGAAACGGAGGGCAGAACAATGGCTGAAGAGAAAAACAAGAATATTGAACAGGAAGAACCGGATGTGATCACGCTTGAATTTGAAGAGGGAGATCCCGTTGAGTGTGAGATCATGGGGATATTTGATTTTAAGGGGAAGGATTATATCGCACTTATTCCACGTGACGATTCGGACGATGTATGGATATACGGATACAATGAAGTCGATGATGAGGGATCTTTTGAACTCTTGGACATTGAGAGCGACGAGTTGTTTGAAAAAGTTGCGACTGAGTTTGAAACCATAATGGATGAGGCTGCAACGGATGAAGAATCCGAGGAATGATGCGACACATTCAAAAGATGAAAAAGCGACTTTTAGTGACTTTTGTTTTTGAGTTTATTACAAGTTAAGGTTCGGGGGAAGATTGTTTTGAGTAAAGATCTTTTATTTAAGAAAATAATTTTGAGCAGTGCGGTATGTCTGTTCCTGCTTTTGATTGGGCTGTACGGAATCGGCGCCGCAACCGATGTGTACGGTGCATCCGCAAAGATCAAGATTAAGAACATCAGTAAAGAAACGGTGCTGAAAAAGGGCGAAAAAAAGACGGTAAAGTATTATGTGAAAGGTAAAAAGAAAAAGCACGGCAGAGTTCTGTTCAGATCGTCCAACAAAAAGATCGCAACCGTGTCAAAAAAAGGTAGAATAAAAGCAAAGAAGAAAGGCAAAGTTACAATAACCGCCTATTTCCGGAATAGAAGAAAGGTAAAGAAGAGCGTCAGAATAACCGTCGGAAAGAAAGTTTCCGAGATAAAGCTGACAAGGTTGGACAACAGCAGAATATTTGAACCGAATGAGAGCAGTAAAATTTCAGCGAAAGTCTATCCGAGCGATGCTGGTAATAAGAGGCTCAAATGGGTTTCCAGCAATGAGGCGATAGCCAAGGTCGACTCAAAGGGTACGGTAAGTTTTCTCGACACGGGAAATGTGACGATCTCCGTGTTGTCGAGGCAAGACAACAGAAAGTACAGAAGTGTGTCCTTTGTTGTGGGCAGCAGGATCAAAACTCTTAAGGTAAAGGGCGAAACGGACATGCTTATAGGAACCAAGGAGCAGCTGACCACGGAAATAACGCCTCTGAAAGCCACCAAACAGACATTCACATGGAAATCATCCAATTCGAAGATCCTCAAAGTCAACTCCAAAGGTGAGGTCAAGGCCGTGGGTCTTGGTGTTGCAACGATCACGGCAAGTACCGTCGACGGATCCAAGAGAAAAGAAAAAGTTAAGATGGAAGTGGTGAATCTGAAAAAGAATCTAGTGAAGTTCATAGCGCACAGAGGGCTTCACGATTCTCGCAAGGAAAATACCAAAGAAGCTTTCATAGAAGCTGGAAAGGCGGGCTTTTGGGGTGTCGAATGCGACGTATGGGAAACCGCCGAACGTGATGCTTCCGGGTCGGAACCGAAAGAAGAGCGCGACATAGTCATATCGCACGACAGGACTTTCGACAGGGTTTTCGACGCCGGGAGCGACATAGTGTACGATATGACGAAGAGTGAAATACAGTCCAAAGTTCCGGAGGCCTGTTTTATAGATGAATATCTGACTATTTGTCGGCAATATGGAATGGTGCCTATCATAGAGATAAAGTATGATTACACGGACGATGAGGGAATGTCCGACGAAGGCATCAAGCTTCTGGTGGATAAGGTGAATGCGCATGGGCTTCTTGGGACGGCAAGGTTTATCAGTTTTGATTTGAATTCCTTAAAGAGAGTCAAGTCTTATATCGCAAAAAATATAGGAACTTCGACAAGTGTATACACCTCGTACATACTCAGCAAAGACTCACTGAAAAAGATTCAAAAAACCGAGAACGTTGACTTTGTACGAGCTGTGCGGGATGCTAAAAACAACGGCATAACGTCGGTGAGCATAAACAGAACCTATATAACCGATGAGATCGTGGGGGAAGTCAAACAAAATTCTTTGAATCTTGACCTGTGGACATATAACAAATCCCTTAAGTCGAAGATATTCAATCACGTAAAAGCATACCGACCCGACACAATCACGACCGATGACGTCTGCTGGGATGAGTAGACTTTGAGAGGTTGTGACTTTGAGAGATTGTGTGTAAATCTGAATTAAAGCTTGCATTTGTCGATAACTTGTGTATAATGAGGTAGTCGACGCAAGTTTGCGGTCTTGGCGGAACTGGCAGACGCGCACGGTTCAGGTCCGTGTGGGAAACCATGGGGGTTCGAATCCCTTAGACCGCACCATTTATTTTCCTCTGTGATTATGATTTCGCAGAGGATTTTTTTATGAATTTTACTTTTAATTTATTGGTATAGGGCATATTTCATGGTATCCTATTGAAAGAGGTGCCCCGCAGACTCAAGATGTGCTGTGCAATAAATGCCTCAGGTTCGCCGAAACCCGAAATAGCAGGTTATGCACTCTGAAACAGGATAACCGGTATGTGGGGTTTGATACGCATTGATGGCAAGAAAGGACGATAAAATGGAAACAAAGGATTGTATTTTAAGCAGGAGAAGTATTCGCAAATATACGAATCAGAAGATCTCAAAAAAGCAACTTGAGGAGGTGGTGGCGCTTGCGGCATACGCTCCGTCGTGGAAAAACACTCAGGTGACAAAATATTACGGGGTGCTTGATGAAGGTCTTAAGTCAAATATCGCAAATGACTGCGTGCTTGGTTTTGAGTTCAATCAAAAGGTGATAAACAGGGCTCCGGCACTGGTGGCGGTCACATACAGACACGGTGTGTCGGGATATGAGAAAAACGGGGAAGCTTCGACCAACAAAGGTGACAAGTGGGAAGTGTTCGACGCAGGAATAGCTACACAGACATTTGTTTTGGCTGCGCACGATTTGGGATACGGAACGGTGATACTTGGCGTTTTTGATGACGATAAGGTATCGAAAGTTCTTGATATTCCGGAAGATGAGGTGGTTGCGGCGCTGGTTGCGATAGGTTTTGCAGAAAAGACGCCGGATGCTCCGCCGCGAAAAGACGTGAGTGAATTGCTAACCGTAAAGTAGGATGCGATGCCGCGGTAATGAGCCGCTTCGCATGAATGAGCCTTATGCCAAGCGATCGGGTGATTATTGCTTGTCTTTGGACAGCAAGTAAAATAGTGTCAGCCCCAATGCAAATAAGGCTCCGATGACAATAAGTGGCATTTTATCACCCCCGTAAAAAAGACTCCGCCGCTTTAAAAATCATTTTTGAAGAAACGTCCCGGATCGCTGTTTGCGGTACGTTTCCATATTTAATTTTATGATATCACATAAGCAGGAAAAGTAAACGGTAAAAGATATGTAAGAGGGAGCATTGGTGGCGCATGCGTGATTTTATTCAAACAACCCCCTCGTATGCATTTTATATGAGTTTTACTGTTACTGCATTTTGTGTTGATGACATGGAAAGGTTTTTAGATGAAGAAATATATAGCTGAATTTATAGGAACATTTGTGTTTGTTGCTGTTGGATGCGGCTCTACAGTCGCGGCAAACAGCATATTCATAAGTATGGGATCACCGTTGCCGGTGGCATTTACAACACTTTTGATAGCGTTTGCGTTTGGACTTTCGTTTGTTGCAATGGCATATTCCGTCGGCGGGCTTTCGGGATGTCACCTGAACCCCGCAGTTTCGCTTGCCATGTTAATCACAGGGAAAATAAGGATCAAGGATTTTTTGGGGTATATCATCGGTCAGTTTGCAGGAGCGACGGCAGCTGCGCTTTTTCTGTGGGCGAGCTTTAGCGCAAACGATGCACTCGGACAGAACGGATACGGAAACTCCAGTCCGCTCGGAATAGGTATGGCGAATGCGGCAATGGTGGAAACGGTGATGTCAGCGATATTTGTTTTTGTATTTTTGGTTGTAACATCCCGAAAAGAATACAAAGCTGTAGCGGGAATGGTGATCGGTCTGTCGCTGACAATGATACATATATTCGGGATTCCTTTCACCGGCACATCCATAAACCCTGCAAGAAGTTTTGCTCCGGCGGTATTTGTCGGAGGCGATGCACTGAAACAGTTACCCGTGTTTATTCTATCACCGCTTGCGGGCGGAATTGTAGCAGCGCTACTTTATATTTTATTGTTTGGCACTGTAAAACAGAAGTCTGCACCTGAGGGAAGTGAGTATGAGACACTTGCGGTGACCGAACCTGAAACCGAAATTTGCGAATCCGACGAATTCGATGACAGGAAGACCGAGAACCTTAAATCGGAAAAAGAAACAAATATCGAATATGAAGACGCAATTACGGAAGAGAAAACCTCCGACACCGAAAAACCCGAAGCTACGGAAGAAGAGAGTGGCGGAGCGGAGAAGAACGAAGTCATAGAAGAAAGTGCAAGTGCGGAAGAAACAGAAGACGCAGAAGAAGAAAGTACCGCCGCGGAAGAAACAGAAGACGTGGAAGAAAAAAGTACCACCTCGGAAGAAACAGAGGATGCGGAAGAAGAAAGTACCACTGCGGAAGAAACAGAGGATGCGGAAGAAGAAAGTACCGTCGCAGAAAAAGCAGAAGACACAGAAGAAGACGCCGGCGAGTCTGGTTCCAAAGAAAACCGGGTCGAAGAGAGTAAACAGTCTGAAGATGATAAAAACGAGAAAGCCTGACAAAGATGATTAAAGCTACAGGGAAAAGGGCGATAAGGCGTATAGCATTGATGTCCTTGTTTGGATTTGGAATGCTAGTCGCTTCATTCAATCAAAGCTATTCGGCAAGTTTAAAAAAACCGATGGCATACGCCACCGGAAGCACTTTGTTGCGCAACATTCGTATATATAAAAAGCCCAACAATGAAAATGTAAAAAAACGTTCAAAAGTCAAGGCTTACGAGATTTTGCCTCGCTCTTATGATTCCAGAAAACAGGCATGGTGGAACGATAAAAAAATCAAAATAAAAGATCAACATTCATCTGCAATATGTTGGGCATTTGCCGAGATGACGGCTGCAGAAATATCATATCTAAAAGAAACGGGGGATGTGGAACCATTATCTCCGACCCATTTTGCATATTTCTTTTTCAACAGGGAAAACGATCCTCTTGGTAATACGTCGGGAGACAAAAATACGATGGGAACCCACGATCCGTCCCCATGGTATGAGAACGGCGGCAATGTATACTCATCTTCGCAGGCACTTGCCAACTGGATGGGAGCGGTCACGGAGGAAAAAGCGCCGTTCAGTATGGAAGCTAAAGCTTATGATTCAAATATAGCATACGATAATTACATAACCGGGCAAAATTCTATAATCGTGGATGCTACTGACAGTTACGCCGTAAAGAGTGCCGTAAGAAAATACGGCGCTGTTGTCACTTCATGCATGTCAGGGCATAGTCACCGGCACAGTGATGGCACTTATAATCACTACTACAGCCGCAAAGCCGACGCAAACCATGCCGTGACCGTGATAGGATGGGATGACGATTATCCGAAAGAAAAATTTGCGGCTCAAGATGGAAAAGGTAAGATACCGGCGAAAAACGGGGCGTGGATAATACAAAACAGCTGGGGAGAGGAGTATAGAGAGTCCCGAATTTCTTATGAGGACACCTCATTTGCCTATGTCGGAACCGATGATGAAGGTGGCGACGTCAAGTCAGTCAATGCACTGGATATGCAACCTGCGGAGAGTTATAGATACAATTATCAGTATGACGGGACGGCAGGCCTGAGCAATTTATCGTTGGACAAAGGAAGCAAGATTGCCAATGTTTATCGCCTCGGAGACGGAGCGAGGCTTCTTGAGGCGGTCGGATTCAGCACTTTCAACGATGGCAAAACCTCATATTCGGTGACGGTTTATACGGATTTAAAGGATGAGACAAAGCCTGAAAGCGGGAATAAAATATGCACCTTCGATGTGGCAACCGAAAATGCCGGCAGTTATACTTTCAGACTGGGCGATTACGGAACCAAAGCTGTGAACCTGAAAAAGAACAGCGTTTACTCAATAGTTGTGACGACCAAGGAGAGAACATATTTCGGCGTTGAAGAAGATGCGGATTATGGAACCTTGAAATGTGAGGCGCACACGGATGAAAATCAGAGCTTCGTAAAAATGAGCGCAGACACTGACTGGATGGATCTGCATAAAAATCCCGATAAGATGTGTGCGAGGATCAAAGGCTTTGCAAATGACGCACCTGCCTCACCCATGCACGGCGGAGATGACGACAACAAATCCGGTGGAGCTGACGATAACAAATCCGGGAAAACGGATACGACCAAAAAGAGTGATCCCCACGCAATATCAAGCGCGCCAAATGTAAGAACAGATTATAGCGTCATGGCCGGTAGGCAAAGAGCAACAAAAAAAAACGTAAAGAAGCCGGCAGGTACGAGTATAAAAAGGGTTAAAGTAAGTAGGAAAAAATGCATACTTACATGGAAGAGACGGACAAGCGGGATCGACGGTTATCAGATACAGTACTCAATAAACAAAAATTTCAAAGCTTCAAAGAAGAAAAATGCGGGCAAGAAAAAAACACGGGCGACTATAGGAAAACTAAAATCAAAGAAGAAGTACTATATTCGTATCAGGACATATGTAAAAAGTAATGGTAAATACAGCTACAGCAAATGGAGCAAATCAACAGTGGCTCGAAGCGAGGAGAAGTGATTATGCGTAATGCTACATTAGGAGTACAGTTGCTCATTATGGCGGGGTTCACTGCAACGATACTGTGCTTAGTTCTTGTGGTTATTCAGATCATAAAAAAGAAAAAGTAATAAGAATGCAAAGCAGTATGGTGTTGCCTCCAATTTCTAAAAGTCTTGATTATTGATAGATTTCAATTCAAGTTACTTTTAAGATGAAAACTTTTATCAAAATCCTTAAAACGAACGATTTATCCCGGGTCGAATTTAATTCCTGTTTTCTTTCCGCAATATCACGATATAGCGTATTGTATTTCTCGTTTCTCGGAGCATTGAGGCCGGTCGAAACTTTGTCTGTCGGTACCGGGCTGTCGGATGTGCTTCCTCTTTCTTTATCAACACAAACCGTAATTCACTTGCAAATCAACACAAATTATTTTCTTGACAAGGATATTGATTGCACTTATAATGAACTGAATTTAATATTCGGACGGCGACGGAACCAGTAATCCCGGGTAAAAACCTTACAGAGAGGGTGGAAGAGCTGAGAACCATTCGGTGAACCGGTGCATGAATATCACTCCCGAGTCCGACATCTTATTAAGTGGCGGCCTTGAACACGAGGCCTGCAACTAGGGTGGTACCGCGGTTTACAATGATCGTCCCTAACAGACATTTCATGAGTTAGGGATTTTTTGTTTAATAATTAATAAGGAAGGAAGACGATTTATGTTTGAAAAGTTATCGGAAAAGCCTGTTGCTGAAGTGCAAAAAAAGCAGGTCAAGCAATGGATAGAAGAGGATCTTCTGAAAAAGTGCGTGGATGCCAGAGAGGGCAAACCGCAGTTCGTCTTTTATGAAGGACCTCCGACTGCGAACGGAAAACCGGGAATACATCATGTGATGGCGAGGACATTGAAGGATTCCATCAACAGATACAAAACCATGCAAGGTTTTCAGGTCAACAGAAAAGCCGGCTGGGATACGCACGGGCTTCCCGTCGAGATAGAAGTGGAAAAACAGCTGGGAATCGACGGAAAACAGGCTATTGAAGAATATGGCATTCGTGAGTTCAATAAAAAGTGTAGGGAATCCGTGTTTACATATACCAATCTGTGGCGCGACATGAGCGAACGCATGGGCTACATGGCGGATATGGATGATCCGTACGTTACCTTGGAAAATGATTATATAGAAACGGAATGGTGGATCCTGAAACAGTTTTTCGGCAAGGATATGATCTATGAAGGGCACAAAATCCTTCCATACTGCCCGAGGTGCGGAACGGGACTTGCTTCTCACGAGGTGGCTCAGGGTTATAAGGATGTGAAAGTAAATACGCTTGTCGTGAAATTCAAAAAGACGGGAACGGAGAATGAATATTTTCTCGCATGGACCACAACCGCATGGACTCTGGCTTCAAACACCGTGTTGACTGTCGGTCCCGATTTCGATTACATAAAAGCGAAAATGCTTGAAGGCGATGAAAAGGGCAATATATTTTACGTTGCAAAGGCGCTTGCCGACGAGGTTCTGGGAGAAGGTGGCTACGAGGTTCTGGAGGAGATGAAAGGTTCCGACCTTGAGTATGTAGAGTACGAACAGCTCATGCCGTTTGTCAAAGCCGATAAAAAGGCATTCTTTGTCACATGTATGGACTACGTTTCCATAGATGACGGTACGGGGATTGTACACTCCGCACCTGCATTTGGTGAAGATGACTACCTGTGTGGACGCAAATATGATCTGCCGATGCTGCAGCCTGTGGATGAAAAAGGTCAGTTCACCGAAACACCTTGGAAAGGTCGCTTTGTTATGGAGGACGGTCTTGACATTGAAATCCTTAAGTATCTGGCGAAGGAAGACAAGGTCTTTGCAAAAGAAAAGATATCCCATAACTACCCTCATTGCTGGAGATGCGGAACACCTCTTGTATACTATGCGAAACCGAGCTGGTATATAAAGATGAGCGCGCTCAAAGACCGGCTTGTGGAAAACAATGACAGTGTAAACTGGTATCCGCAGTTTGTGGGTGAAAAGAGGTTTGGGAACTGGCTTGCCGAGGTCAAGGACTGGGCGATATCAAGAAACAGATATTGGGGAATGCCTATACCTATATGGCGCTGCGAATGCGGTCATACTGAATGTATGGGAAGCAGAAAAGAACTGGTCGAAAGAGCCTTGGAAGATATAGATGAAAGCATAGAACTGCACCGCCCGTTTGTTGACGATGTGCACATAAAATGCCCGGAATGCGGCAAGACAATGGAGCGGATTCCGGAGGTCATAGACTGTTGGTTCGACTCAGGAGCCATGCCTTTTGCCCAGTGGCACTATCCGTTTGAACACAAGGACGATTTTGATAAACTCTTTCCGGCCGATTTTATATGCGAAGGGATAGATCAGACGAGAGGATGGTTCTACTCGCTGATGGCAATATCAACGTTTATAATGGGAAGATCACCTTATAAAAATGTGTTGGTAAACGATCTGCTCCTTGATAAAAACGGTAAGAAGATGTCAAAACATGTGGGGAATACGGTCGATCCGTTCGAGATGCTCAACAAGTACGGAGCCGATGCGACGCGTTGGTATCTGCTTCATGTATCGCCGGCATGGTCACCGACGAAGTTTGACGAGGACGGACTTCAGGAACTGGCAAGCAAGTTTTTTGGAACGCTCAGGAATGTGTACAACTTTTTCGTTCTGTACGGAAATCTTGACAAGATAGACGTAAAGAAGCTTTCAGTGCCTTACGAAAAGCGTTCGGAACTTGATCGTTGGATACTGTCAAAGTACAATAAGCTGATAGCTGAGGTTACCGAGCACATGGATCGCTACGACCACATGAAAACGGTGCGTGCCATAACCGATTTTGTGAATGAAGATCTTTCCAACTGGTACATAAGGAGAGCACGCCGCCGCTTCTACACCCCGGGCATGTCCGCCGACAAGGAAAGCGTATTTGCAACTACGTTTGAGGTGCTGGAAGGAGTGGCAAGGTTGATAGCGCCTATAGCACCGTTTATTTCCGATGAAATGTACAGCAAATTGACGGGGGAAGAAACTGTCCATATAGCTTATTATCCGAAAACAAACGCAGCTCTCATAGATGAAAAAGTCGAAAAGAGGATGGATATTGTAAGATCTGTATGCAACCTAGGAAGAGGCATACGCGAAAAGAAAGGTCTCAAGGTTCGGCAGCCGCTGTCCGAAATACTCGTGGACGGGAAATATAAGGATCTTATATCGGATATGATACCGCTTATCATGGACGAACTCAATGTCAAGCAAGTAGTGTTCGCAGATGAGCTTGGAGAGTATATGAACTTTGAACTCAAGCCGAATTTTAAGGTCGCAGGACCTGCACTGGGCAAGAAAATCAATACTTTTGCGGGTGTTCTGGCAAAGGAAGATGCGGAGAAATTCACGGAAAAGCTGGAGAAGGACGGTTTCGTCACATGCAAGATGGACGGCGAAGATTTTAAGATAGAAAAAGAATTTGTCGATATCGGTATAAATGCCAAACAGGGATTTGCGGTAGCCATGGAAAACAACGTGTTTGTAATAATCGACACCAATCTTAGCCAGGAGCTTATAGACGAAGGAATAGCAAGAGAGGTGATCTCTAAGATTCAGCAGATGCGTAAGCAAAACGACTACGATATGATGGACAACATAAACGTCTATATATCGGCGGATGCGGAAGTGTTGGGCGCCGTCAGCAAGCATGAAGCGTATATAAAAAGCGAGACACTGGCAAAGACGCTGGAAGAGGCTGCAAACCTGCCTGAGGTGGATATAAACGGCCACAAGACGGGACTTCAGGTCGAAAGAGTACAGAACTAAAAAACATGCATGATTTAAGAAATTTTACGTTGCCGGAGCTTGAAGAACTCGTCACGAAAAAAGGACAATCCAAATTCCGCGCCAAACAGCTTTATTCAGGCATATACAAGGGGAATACGGATCTGCGGCAGATAAAAAGCATTCCGGCAACCTTTCTGAGTGAATTGAGAAAATCTTGTGTGATAGGAAATGTCAACCCGGAGAGAAGACAAAATTCGTCGTTGGATGGAACGGAAAAATTCCTTTTTGCGCTAAATGACGGCAACAAGATAGAAAGTGTCTTCATGAAATACAAGTACGGAAACAGCTTGTGCATTTCCTCACAAGCCGGCTGTCGCATGGGTTGCGCATTCTGTGCTTCCGGACTTGACGGTCTGGCAAGAAACCTGACAGCGGGAGAAATGATATCTCAAGTTCTCGAAACGGAGAGGATTACGGGCGAGAAAGTTTCAAGAATTGTGGTAATGGGAACCGGCGAACCTTTTGACAATTACGAGGCTCTTTCAAGATTTATTAAGATAATGAACGATCCAAACGGCAGAAAAATGGGGATGCGCAACTTGACGGTTTCCACCTGCGGGATCGTTCCCGTCATGTATGAGTTCGCAAAGGACTTCCCGCAGGTGAACTTGGCGGTTTCGCTTCACGCGTCTACCGATAAAGCCCGTGGTGTCATGATGCCGATCAATAGGAAATATCCTGTCGATGAACTCATCGAAGCCGCAAAAAATTATACGCATGCAACCCGCAGGAGAATAACGTTTGAATATGCGCTTATCTGCGGTGTAAACGATGACGGCGAATCTATCGGGGAGCTTGCCGATCTGTTGTCGGGACTTTTATGTCATGTTAATCTTATACCGCTCAACCCCGTTACAGAAAGGAATTTCAAAAGTTCGGGGCGTAGGCGTGCCAAGCAGATCGCAGCATACCTGAACGAAAACGGAATACCGGCCACGGTGAGAAGACAGTTGGGTCTGGACATTTCGGGGGCGTGTGGGCAGCTACGTTTGTCCGACAGTAAAGGAGAAAATATCTCAAAACCGATATAACGCAGCATTACAGACAGATTCCGCAGGGACGTGATGCGTACCTGGAATTTTTATAAAGAAAAAAGCTCTCTCATGACTTTGTGTTCAAGGTTATTGGTGAGGGGATCACGTTGTGCCATACAGTCGATAAATCGGCCTCCGTAGCTTGTTATGTTGGCACTGTGCAAATGTGGAAAAATAAAATATAAATCATTGAAATATAAATCATTGAATAGTATGGGGCGGTAGTGTATAATGAGTCCCAAGTAAAGAATTTAGGAGGCAACTACATGGTTAAACTACTGATTGGGCATAAGGGAACCGGCAAGACCAAAAGGATGATCGAACTTGCGAACGAGCAGATAGAAGATAGTAAGGGCAGCGTTATTTTCGTAAATAAAAATTCGAGGCTCATGTACGATCTTAAGTATAGGATTCGTGTGATATGTATGGAAGATTTTGAGCATGTGACAAACAGCGATGAATACATTGGATTTTTGTACGGTATCATAAGCTCGGATCACGACATAGAGACGATTTATATCGACAGTATTCTGAAACATGCGGATTTTTCACTCGGGGATATTCCTGAGTTTCTTGACAGGCTGAACAAGATATCAAAAAACTACGGAATGGATTTTGTCGTGAGTCTGTCTGCGGAAAAGGAAGAGATGATCGGCGTTGACTTTAAAAACTATGAGTTGCTGAATTAGTTGAAACGATCTATACCGGGGGGTCTGTCGACACCCCTGTTTTTATTATGTGCACCAAATATTGAAGTGTAGGTAACGCATATGCTTGACATAGAAAGCCTGAGGAAATATTTTGATGAAAAAAGCCCCGAATACATCGGCAATCACAGAGAGTTTAGCGTATTGATTCCGATAGTGCAAAAGGGAGATGAGCTTTACTTTATGTATGAAGTCAGATCCCAAAACTTGAGCAGTGACCCCGGAGAAATCTGTTTCCCGGGTGGGCACGTGGAAAAGGGAGAGTCATTCAAGGCGGCTGCGTTTAGGGAAACTTATGAGGAAACGGGTATCCCCGAAGAAAAAATAGAATACATAGGACAAGGCGATATACTGCAGGGATACGCGAACTATACTCTATATACTTTTGTGGGGCTTATAAAGTATGAGGACTATCTTAAGGCCAACATAAGAAAAGATGAGGTGGAGGAACTTTTTCTCGTTTCGCTGTCGGATATAAAGCAGGATGAGATAGACCACATATGTGAGAAAGTCATTGGTAAAAGTGAAGAGCCTTTCCCATATGAGAAGATCGGCATAGATGAGAATTACAGGTGGAGATATGGGACATGGATAATTCCGATCATAAAGGTTGACGGAAGAACGATTTGGGGACTGACCGCAAGAATTACAGAGCATGTGCTGCGGAGCCTGATGCCTGATCCCGACCGATCGGTAAGGGGCACGGGCAGAAATGAAAGCTCGGGTTGAAATACTGGTATGAAGATTAAAGAATACATTGATGTAATTGAGATCGCACAAAGACTTGTCGAAGAGACCGCCTCAGTCAATTTTGCGGAAACGAGGCGCTTTTTTGATGTCCGGATAAATCCCGAGCGTGTTGATATTACCGATACCGGAACTGACGATTGCGATGCGGCGAGAGGTAAAGTATGCGCCGGCTTTGAATCGGGTGATAGGCGCGCCGACAAATGCGACAGGGCAAATGATGATTTAGTTTGCAATAAATTGTTTTATGCAGATAACTTGCCGGTGCTAAAAAGTATGATTTCCATGCCGCAATATAGAGAAAAGTTAAATCTTATTTACATTGATCCGCCATTTTTCACAAAAAGTGATCACCATGCGGTCAGTCGTGTAGGTGGAAAAAATATCAAGCACCCGGCCTACGGAGACGGCAAAGGGCATGACAAAAAGAACTATCTTGCGGGACTTGTGGCGAGGCTGACAATGATGAAAGAGCTACTTGCAAAGGACGGATTGATTTGGATTCACCTTGACTGGCACGTTGTTCATTACGCTAAGGTTTTGATGGATGAAATCTTTGGCGAAAAGAATTTTATCAACGAAGTCATTTGGACGTACAAATCCGGCGGCAGCGGCAAGCGAAGATTTTCCAGAAAACACGACAACCTGCTTTTATACGCCAAAAGTTCAAAGTACAAGTTCAATCCGCTAAAAGAGAAGTCCTATAACAGAAGAGGAGAGCCGTATTGTTTCAAGGGAGTTGAAGAGTATGAAGATGAAAAGGGATGGTATACTCTTGTGAACATGAAAGATGTTTGGGGCATAGACGTTGTGGGGAGAACTTCAAATGAGAGAACGGGCTATGCCACGCAAAAACCCGAACTTCTGCTCAGAAGAATAATAGAAACTTCGACAGACAAGGGAGATCTTTGCGGAGATTTTTTTTCGGGGAGCGGAACATTGGCGGCGGTTGCGGCAGGATCCGGAAGAAATTTTGTGGTTTGCGATGAAAGTGGCACGGCAATAGAAAACAGCGTGGAAAGACTGCTGAAAACCGGTTGTGATTTTAGGGTTTTTGAAGATGAATCGATACACACCGAAAGAGAGATGAAAGGTGCCGAATCATCCGGTGTTGAAGTTGTCGTATCCGGTGATCCTGCAGGTTGCAAAAAATCCATAAAAACCGTCGGAGCTGCGCGGGCGAAAGCAAGCCTCACCACACAGGAGTACAGGATATGCCTATCGGATATTACCGCCCGGATGGATACGATAAGGTATTGGGCTGTGGATGCCGACTACGACGGGGCAGTATTCAGACCTCAAATGGTGTTTTTGCGTGAAAAGGGTAAGCTTAAAAACTCTTGTCTTATAGAAAAAGAAAAACTCTTTAAAAAAAGAGTTTTGGTTAAAGTCTACGATGTTTTCGGGAATATATTTTATAAGTTGTTGTGATTGTCGAAGTTTGGCGCATACAAGCCCAATCCAAAATTATCCTTGACACGTTTCATGACACGTTCTGCGATTTCGTTTGCGCGTTCTGCGCCGTTTTTAAGATGCTTTACAAGCTCGTCTGAATGTCGGATCTCATTGAATCTGCCTTGGATAGGAGCCAGCGATTCCTGAACCGTGCCGACGAGAGCCTTCTTGAAATCGCCGTATCCCTTGCCTTTGAAAGAAGTTTCGATGTCGGCAAAAGATTCTCCCGAAAGAACGCTGTAGATGCTCATGAGGTTGCTGATTCCCGGTTTGTTCTCGATATCGAATCTGACGCTGCCCTCGGAATCGGTGGTCGCTTTCATTATGGATTTTTTTATTTTGTTTGGGTCATCCAAGAGGGAAATCGTACTGTGAATGTTTGTGGCCGATTTACTCATTTTCTTGGAAGGATCGTCAAGCGCCATTATACGCGCACCCGATTTCATGAATCTGCCCTCCGGTATCGTGAAAGTTTTTTTCCTCGTATTGTTGACCCTCATTGCGATGTCGCGGCACAGCTCAACATGTTGCTTCTGATCGTTGCCTACGGGTACTATATTGGTGTCGTACAAAAGAATATCGGCGGCCATAAGTATTGGATAGCAGAAAAGCCCTGCGGGAGCGGATTCACGCATGCTGCTCTTTGCCTTGAACTGCGTCATCCTTGAGAGTTCTCCGGTGTATGAGCTACAAGTCAGTATCCAATTGAGTTCGGCGTGACCGGGAACGTCGGATTGCACAAAAAGTATGGATTTTTGTGGATCGAGGCCGACTGCTATATACAGTGCGGACAGATCCAATATGTGATTTCGCAGTGCCTTGGGATCCTGCGGAACAGTTATGGCATGCATATCCACGACACAGTAGATACATTCATTGTCGTTCTGAAGTTCTATAAATTGTTTTATCGCACCCAGGTAATTTCCGAGATGGAGGTTTCCTGACGGTTGAATTCCCGAGAAAACGCGAGGCTTTCTCTTGATGCTCTTTTCATTTTGTGTATCATTCATTTCGTAATTCCTTTACTTTCTCCGTATATTAATAAATAGTATAGCATTTGCGATTTTCACGGTCAAGAATTCGCCTTGTCAGGATTCCAGAATGACCTGCAAAACATGATCACGACAGGGTAAAGTTCCAAGCGTCCGGCAAGCATAAGAATACTTAACCCCAATTTGGCTCCTGCGGAAAATATGCCGAAATCGGAATTGGAAAGCAGTCCGAAAGCGGTGCCGTTGGTGCTCATGGCTGCAATGACGGCGCTGAAGGTGGTTTCCATGTCCAGATTGTCGAGAGAAATCAATATTGCGCCGAGCATAAAGACAGCAAAGTAGAGAATGACAAACGATGTTATCGTGGAAGCGATATCCGCCGGAAGCGGCTTTTTTTCAAACATTACCGGTTTGATCGCTTTTGGATGTATGCGCTTATAAATACCTCTTACGATCAGTTTGTACACAACGACAAATCTTATTACCTTTATTCCTCCGCTTGCACTGAAAGTACAGCCTCCTATTATGGCGATAATCATCAGAGTCATCTTGCAGAAAGTTGGCCAGCCAGTCAAATTGGCCATTCTAAATCCTGTGGTGGTGCCAAAAGAGACAACCTGCATAAAGCCATATCCTATTGCATCGGCGTTTTTTGAGAACACCCCGCTTTTGATCAGAGAAACGGACACAAGAATTCCGGTGGTCAAAAAGAACAATATGTATAATCTGGCTTCATAATTTCTGACGGCGATCTTGTATCGCCTTTTGAAAAGCAGAAAGAAAACAAAATAATTCATTGCACCTGCAAATGCGGCAAACATCAATACCGCCTGTGTGTAATTAGTCAAAATAAGGTTTCCCTGCGCCGCATTGAGGCTGATCACACCCGAGGTTGAAATGGTCGATAAAGTATGTATCAGAGAATAGTACACGGTCATTCTTGAAGGCAGCAGCAGAAGGAAAAACAGCAGTGTTAGCATTACATATATGCCTGCAGTGATTTTTGCGATATCGGTGAAGCGGGGAGCCATTTTCTCAAGGTCGGGGCCGGGTATTTCGGTGATTGCAAGCTTTTGGGCACCTATTCCAAGATAGGGGAGAAGAGAGGTGGTGAATATTATGACCACCATGCCGCCGAGCCAGCCTGTAATGGCTTTCCACAGCAAAAGAGACCGTGCAAGAGGAGCATGGATCACTCCGCTTCCCGTGGTCGTCCAACCTGAAGTTGATTCAAAAATACAGTCGATAAACGAATAACCGTGGTTTGAGATAAAGTACGGCATTGCACCGATGAAAATCGTAAAAATCCATCCGAAAATAACCAGCAAAAATCCTTCTCGCGGTTTGCGCCGCCCCGTGTAATACGGAATTTTTCTCATGCCGACACCGATGCACACGCATAGCACCATCATCAGGCAGAAAGAGGTGGCGCACCGCTGTTCGTTGTTATGAAAAGCGACGGCCGCAGACGGCAACATTGCAATCCCCTCCAATGTCAGTATCACAGAAATCACTTTGAATATAGCTTTATTACTTAATTGCATTTTTTACCTCGGTATAAATTCATATTGCCCGCATAAAGTTCACATTAACTGTTTTCACACCCTGTCTGCGTTCCAGTAGTGCGGCGAAAACAACATCAGAAGCGTGAAAAGTTCAAGTCTGCCCGCAATCATAAGAATCGACAGAACCGACTTGGAGAAATTCGAGAAAGCAGCAAAGTCACCATTTGCTCCCACCATATTAAAACCGATCCCTATATTGTTCAGACATGCGATGGCACCGCTGAAAGTGCTTACAAGGTCAAAGCCGTTTATTGACAGCAGCAGACAGCCGGAAAAGAGCATGAAAAAATACAGAAACATGAGGTTTGCTATATTGGTAACAACTTCCTGCGGGATTTCCCGCTTATCAAGCGATATTATATAGATCCTGTTGGGATGAAGTTTTTTCGCAACACCGCGCTGTATAAGCTTCAGAGAAATTAGGATACGCATAACCTTGGGACCTCCCGCAAGCGAGGAGGTGCATCCGCCTATGAGCATGGCGGAAAGCAACAGCATTTTTGAAAACGTCGGCCATTTGTTCGTATCGCTTATATGTTGGCCTGCGGTGGACATCATTGAAGATACGTGGAAAAATGCGGCGGTCACAGCTTCCCCCACGTTATGAAAGATTTTGGAGGAATAGACATTGATCGCAATCAGGAAACTTATGATGATTATTATCAGAATGTAGGATTTGAATTCCCTGTTTCCATATAGGATCTTGATTCCGTACTTTTTTGCACTTATCCAGAGATTAAGGTTTGATCCCACCACAATCATAAAGACTATCGTTATCAGGCTTATAAATGGAGTGTTGCACTGCTGCATTCCGTTGTTGAAACCGGAAAATCCACCGGTGCCGATTATACTGAGACCGTGTATCAGCGCATCGAAAAAGCGCATCTTGCCAAGAAACAGCAGAAACACCAGAGATAAACTCAAAAAAAGATAGAGCTTCAAGAGTTTCAAAACGGTTCCATGCAGGTGGATAGAGAGTCGCCCCACCTTTTGCAATGACATTTCCTGTCTCGCACTCTTTTGGCCTTCTATTTTTGAGAAGGGGAGAACGAAAGCCGTAAATAGTATTATTCCGGCTCCTCCAAGCCACACGGCGGTGGAGCGCCACAGCAGTATGGATTTTGGAAGCGCTTCCGGGTTTGATATTAAAGAGGCTCCCGTTGTCGTAAACCCGGAGCAGGTTTCGAAAAAAGAATTCACGTAGGAAGGAACGCTGCCGCTTGCAAACGCCGGTACGGCTCCGATAAGCGATGCCAGAACCCAGCACAGCGACACTATAAAAAAGCCGTCGCGTACCTTGGGCTTGGTGTCCGGAAGGGGAAAGGCAAGCAACGCCAAAAATCCGGTAATTACAGTCGAAGCTATCGTTACGGAAAATGACAAAGTCTGTTTGGGTTCGTTGTAGACAATACTCGCAAACAAAGACGGCAGCATGCTTATTCCGATTGTCACAAGCATGAATCCAAGCATTCTGTATGAGTTTTTTCTCTTAAGTACCGACATCGCCCGCTCCTAATTTTTCTTGGTCTTCATAAGTTTTTCGACTTTCCCCAGACCGCTCAGCAGCGTGAATATGGTAAGTTTATCGTTTAACTCTATGGTGGTGTCTCCGTTTGGTATTATAACCTTATCTCCTCTGCGTATCGCCGCAAAGAGAATTTCCTTGGGCAGCTCAAGATCTTTGAGAGGAACTCCTATCAGGTTCATCTTGGAGTTTGCGACGACTTCCATTATCTGCGCCTGACCCTGAATTAGGAAAGAGGCGAGTATTTTTTTTGATCCCTGTATATACCGAAGTATGTTGCTTGCACTTATGTCAAGCGGATTGAGAACCATATCCACACCCATTTTTTCGACAAGCCCCATGTAGTTTTCGTGACTAACCTTGGCTATAACATCATCTATCCCGTGCTGTTTTGCACTCAGGGAGAGAAGAAGATTCTCCTCATCGTAGCCTGTGGCGGTAACAAAAGCATCCATTTCATCAAGGTTTTCCTCTTCGAGAAAATCTATATCCGTTCCGTCGGAATGAAGAACCATGACATTCTCAAGCCTTGTGGAAAGATATCTACATCTGTCGATGTTCTTTTCCACAAGTTTCACGGTTGCGCCGAAGTCCGAAAGTTTCTGCGCAAGATAGTATCCGGTCTTGCCGCCTCCTATGATCATGATCTTGTGTATATCCGTGTATTTGCCTTCTTCACGCGTCTGTTCATGCAGTGTTTGGATTTGAGTGCGGTCACCTATCATATATATGAAGTCCCCGTCGTGAATAACATCGTTTCCGTGTGGAACAATAATCTTGCCGTTTCTGGAAAGAGCCGCGACCAGGACATTGGGCAGAATTTCGTTTATTTCGGGCATGCCAAGTCCGACAAGTGAAGGAAAACGTCTTGTCGGAAATTCCGTCATTGCGATCCCTCCACTTGTGAATATCCCGTTGCTCAAGGTATATTTTTCCGCAAGATACTTGTAAATCTCAACGGTTATCGCCATGTCGGGATTTACTATGTGATCGATGTCCATTGCGTTTTTTATGAAAGCGAACTGATTCATGTGCTCAGGCTCTCTTACTCTTGCGATTACGTGCCTGCATCCGAGTTTTTTTGCGAAAGAAGCGATAACGATGTTGCTCTCATCGTTATCGGTGCATGCAAGAAGGTAATCCACATGAGATATATCCACGTTGTCCAGAACTGAAATTTTGCGTGCATCATCGTTGATCGTCATAAGATCAAACTGCCGGGACAGTTTACGCAACATCTTGTCATTTTTGTCCACTATTGTGATGGAATAGTCCCCGACGACCAAAGCCTCCGCAACCTTACATCCCAATTTTCCCGCTCCGACGATTACTATGTTCATCATGTCCATCCTCTGTCAATAATTACAATTCAAAAAGTGATTACCCAACACGTCCGTTCCGGATCTGTCGGGCACGAATTAAAAAATCCGAAAGAATCCCGGATTTTCATTTTCAAATAAACTAATTCTATCCCCGAATCTTCATTTTTGCAAGGGGTTTTGATATAATGATCGGAGTTTGAAGCGTGCCCTAAGCATTTCAATTGCAGGAAGAAGCCGGATATGCGAGAGAGGAAATTTTAAACGAAAAATCATTCATGAGCCTGAGGAAAAGAGTAAAGAAAGACATGGATTCAGAATATGAACAAAGATATAAAATTGATAGCTTTGGATCTTGATGGAACCACCTTGAACAGCAAAAGCAAAATAACGGAAGAAAACTTACGTGCATTGAAAGCGGCTACGGAAAAAGGCGCACACATTGTCGTATGCACCGGAAGAGTGCGCAACAGCTTGCCTGAGGAAATATTCAAGATAAAAAATTTGGAATATGTGGCAACATCAAATGGTGCCGCGGTAACCGAGATATCAACCGGAAGCCGCATATACGAAAGCAATATCGACCCGGATGCAGTAAGGAAGATAATGAGTAAAATAATGGCAGGTGATTTTTCCGTGGACGTATCCATAAAAGGGCAGGCCTATATGGATTCCGAAGAATATAGGACAATAGAGGAGAACGGATGTGATTACAGAAGCGCCGAGTATGTAATAAAGACACGCAAACCAGTGGAGGGTCTGCATTCGTTTGTGCTGAAAAATATCGAACATGTGGAAAACATAAACATGATATTCAAAAGTTCGCAAATGCAGCGGGAAATGGAAAGAACTCTTTTTAAAAATGACGGGATAACGGTGACATCATCGATGAAGAATAATCTGGAAATAGGCGGAGAAAACACGAGCAAGGCTGATGCGCTGCAGTTCCTTCTCCATAAGCTGGGACTCACGAGAAGAAATCTTATGGCATGCGGGGACAGCCCCAATGATCTGGCAATGCTTCAACTTGCTGAGATAGGCGTGGTGATGGGCAATGCCGACGATCACATGAAAGCGCAGGGAGATTACGTGACCTTGAGCAATGACGAAAGCGGAGTTGCGCACGCCGTCAACAGGTTTGTCCTGTGTAGCGCAAATTACGGTGAAAAGTGAAGGTGAAGTTTTTTTTCACAAACCATTTGACATTATATGGTAAAAATAGTATATTATGATCGTGACGTAAGAGCTATTAAAACCTGCTTGGCATCGGGGAGAGGGCTTTAAAAGGAGATCATAATGAAAGATAAAAAATTGCTCGGATACTACGGGGAAGAATTGGCTGCGGGCATGTTGTATGCTCAAGGGTATGATATTCTGGAAAGAAACTACAGATGCAGATTCGGGGAAGCGGATATAATCTGCAGAAACAAGGAAGACCTGTTTGTGGTGGAAGTGAAAACAAGGACATCCCTGTTATACGGAAGACCTGCGTGCGCCGTCGACGATACCAAGCGGAGAAAGCTCAGGCAGATAGGGAAAATGTATGCTCTCACAAAAAAGATAACGAATCTTTCCGTAAAATTTCAGGTGGTGGAAATCCTTGTCAGACAGGATTATTTCGGTGTCTGAATGTTGGCTGATATAAAAACGGCCGCAGTACATGGTATCGATGCACTGCCCGTATCCGTGGAAACCGATATAACAAGAGGGCTGCCGGGGTTTTACATAGTCGGACTTGCCGATGTTACGGTAAAAGAGGCAAGAGAGAGAATAAGATCGGCTATAGTCAACAGCGGATGTGATTTTCCTATGGAAAGGATAGTCATAAATATAGCGCCGGCGGATATAAGGAAAAGAGGAAGTTGTCTGGATCTTTCAATGGCGATGGGAATACTTGCGGGCACGCATCAGATAATGACCGATGATATAGGGAACTGGTCTTTTATCGGTGAACTTTCGTTGGACGGAAAAATCCGAAAGGTCAACGGGCTGCTGCCCATGCTTTCTGTGTTGGAGGAATCGGGGGTGAAAAGAGCCGTAGTTCCGTATGATAACAGAAAGGAATCGGAGCTGCTGACGAAGATTGAAGTTTTTCCCGCAAAAAGCTTAAGGGAGGTTTTTGATGCATTCAACATGATAAAACCACTGAAACGCATGAGACCTGAAGGCTTAAGCAAATATGCGGAAGTCTCGCCGGAAGTTGACTTCTCCGATGTCAAAGGACAGGAAAATGCCAAAAGGGCGATCGCAATAGCTGTTGCGGGTGGTCACGGGCTTCTTATGACGGGCACTCCATCCACGGGAAAGACGATGCTTGCCGAGCGCATTCCCACTGTAATGCCGCCCATGACATTTGACGAGATCAAGGAAGTCACAAAGATATACTCTTCAAGCGGTTTGCTCAACGAGGGCGGCAGGTTCATAACGCAGCGACCTTACAGAAACCCTCATCACAACATCACAGGGATCGGGCTTACGGGAGGAGGGGGGATACCCAAACCGGGAGAAATAACTCTGGCACATAAGGGCGTTCTGTTTCTGGATGAACTTGCCGAATTCAAGAGAGACACCATAGACCTTTTACGCCAGCCACTTGAGGAAAAACAGATTGTAATTTCCAGACTGGGCTACAAATACGTCTATCCCGCAGATTTTTTGCTTATTGCGGCGAGCAATCCATGCAAATGCGGATATTATGGAGACGAAGAAAAAGAATGTACATGTACGGCAGCGGAGATTCAAAAATACAAGGGTAGAATATCCGGACCCATAATGGACAGGATCGATCTTCATATAAGGCTGCACAATGTGAAGTATGATGAACTCAAGACAGCGTGCGCACTCTCATCGGAGGATATGCTTAAAATGATAACCGAGGCAAGAAAAGCACAAAAACAAAGGTTTTCGGAAAGGTTGCCGCATGGAAAATTTGTTCTGAACGGAAGCCTTGGAATAGCTCAAGCGGAAGCCCTCATTGACATTGGAAAGACGGAGGAGGAGTTCCTTCGCCGCGCATACGGGCGTTATATGCTTAACCCGAGGACGTTGTTTAAAATAAAGAAAGTGGCAAGAACCATAGCTGATATTGCGGGAAAAGAAAACATAGACACGACGGATATTTCCGAAGCCATACAATATAGGGGGGAAGAGGTCAGATGACAAAAGTAATGAAAATAGGAGAAAAACAATATCCGAGGCTTCTTTCTGAGATAAGCGACCCGCCGGAAACTTTATATTACAGCGGAAATCCCGATGTTTTGGAAAGGCCTTGTCTTGCGCTGGTCGGGAGCAGAAAATGCACAAAATACGGAGAAGTCGTGGCAAAGCGAATAGCAGGTAGAGCCGCCGAAAACGGGATAACGGTGGTAAGCGGCATGGCGATGGGGATAGATTCCGCCGCACACATAGGATGTCTTGAAGCCGGTGGAAAAACGGTCGCAGTGTTGGGCTGTGGATTGGATATATGTTATCCTCCATCAAATAGAAGACTTATGGATCGGATAAGAAAAAACGGACTTTTGCTCAGTGAATATGAAGAGGGAGTATCACCAAGACCGTACCACTTTCCGCAAAGAAACAGAATAATAAGTGGCATTTGTGAAAGCACGGTAGTCGTTGAGGCTGCAAGAGGATCGGGCTCATTGATAACCGCAGAGCTTGCGGCGGCACAGGGCAGAAATGTATATTCGGTGCCGGGATATATAACATCGGGTCACAGCTTCGGTGCCAACATGCTGATACGCGACGGGGCGGTGCCGCTGATAGTGATAGATGATCTCATAAGCGACATGGGTGTATCTTTGAAAAGCGATGATAAGATAAAAGTTAAGCTAGGAAAAGACGAAAGGATTGTATACGATTTTCTTGTCGCCGTTGGAGAAACTACCGTAGACAGAATATGCGAGGAAAGCATGATGTCGCCCGAGAAAGTAAACAGCATAGTAACTATTTTGGAAATCAAAGGTTTGGTTGATGGATCCATGGGTAAGATATTTATCGTGTGAGAATCATGTAAAACATGGAAAGTTCCGCTGGCCGATGAGGAAAACACAGCCTGAAACCTCCGAGCTTACACGCTTTGAGGGATTTGAACAAAAAAATATGCAAAAATAAATGAAAAACACCAAAAAAGTGTTGACAGGCATAAAAACCGGTGATAGAATTGCCGCAGTTATCCGTTGGATATCAATTTTGAGGAAAGGAAGTATGCATTACATGTTGAATAAAGTAAGCGTGACGGCAAGTATGACAATGATGAATATGATGGGCATGTGCATGTGCACTTCCGACAACTCGATAGGTATATAAGCAACCGACAGATAACTGCGTGGACTTGGCTACCTCTGGTTGAGGTGCCGTATCCCAATAACAATCGTGCAAGAAGATTCGAGCAGACGACGGTAGGTTGTCTGCTTTGTTTTTTTAAGATTTACGGGGATAGGGGAGCCGGGCAAAGAATAACGTTAAAAATCCTAGGATCCGCGAGCAAAGGCGGACATGCAAAAAATAAGTGACGTCGATTGAAAATGGTCGAGCGGGCACAATAAGGTAAAGTAAGGGAAAGAGGTGTGATAAAACCATATGGCTAAAACTCTGTTTGAAATCAGGAATCTAAAAAAGATATTTAAGACAAAAAACGGTGACGTAGAGGCGCTGAAAGATATAAATCTGGATATTTGTTCCGGAGACATATATGGAATCATAGGACTATCGGGTGCAGGGAAAAGTACGTTGGTAAGGTGCATGAATCTTTTGGAGAAACCCACGGGCGGCGAGGTCATATTCGACGGGGAAAACCTGGCTAAACTGAAGGACAAAGATTTGAATCGCGCAAGGAAAAATATTTCGATGATATTCCAACAGTTCAATCTGCTCATGCAGCGCAATGCGCTACAGAATGTATGCTTCCCGATGGAAATCGCAAAAATACCGAGAGCCGAAGCTGTGAAGAAGGCAAAGGAACTGCTTGCCGTGGTGGATCTTGAAGGTCGTGAAAAGGCGTATCCATCGCAGCTTTCGGGAGGGCAGAAGCAGAGGGTGGCGATCGCAAGAGCTCTTGCGACAAATCCCAAAGTCCTGCTTTGCGATGAAGCTACAAGTGCTCTTGATCCGAAAACAACGAGATCAATATTGGATCTTCTCAAGGAGATAAACGAAAAATACGGGATCACAATAGTTATTATCACACACGAGATGGGGATAATACAGCAGATTTGCCATAAAGTCGCAATTATAGATGCAGGCAGGATTGCTGAAAAAGGTCTTGTCGGAGAAATTTTTTCTTCTCCGAAGACAGAGGTTGCGCGTAAGTTGATTATGCCGGACGGACAGCAAACAGCCGGTAGTTCTAACGGCAGGTTGATAAGAATCGTGTTTGATGGAAGATCCTCATATGAACCTGTAATAGCGAACATGGTTTTGGAATGTCGATCGCCGGTGAATATAATGTACGCAAATACCCACGATATTGAAGGGGAAGCGGTAGGTCAGATGGTTCTCAGTTTGTCCGAGGACGACCGGCTTGAGCAGAAGCAGATAAATTTTCTTAAATCAAACAACATAAGGTTTGAAGAGATAGAGGAGGTGGAAAAAGATGTTTGATCTTATATTTGAAGCTGTGAGAGATTCGATGTACATGTTGGTGGCATCGACTGCAATCGCTTATGTGATAGGACTGCCTCTCGGTGTATTGCTGGTGGTGACGGACAAGAACGGAATAAGCCCGAATGCGCCGATAAACTTCAGTGTGGGAGTTGTGGTAAATATACTTAGATCGGTTCCTTTCCTTATACTCATGATAGCGATACAACCTTTCACCAAACTGGTAGCGGGAACCACAATAGGCAACGATGCGACGATAGTAGCTCTTGTGGTCGCTTCCGCACCGTTTATAGCAAGGCTTGTGGAATCCTCCATGAAAGAGGTGGATCCGGGAGTCATAGAGGCTGCGCAGTCAATGGGGGCAAGTAAGGTAACCATAGTGACAAAGGTGATATTGGCCGAAGCCAAACCGTCGATCCTCACAGGTGCCGTGGTCGCAAGCATAACGATACTCGGATATTCCGCCATGGCGGGGATCTTGGGAGGCTCGGGCTTGGGTAGCGTTGCGATAAACTACGGATACTATAAGTTCGACGGACGAACGATGTGGATAATGATAGCCGTTCTGCTGATACTGGTTCAGATCATACAGGAAGTAGGTATGAGAGTGGCCGGCAAAGTGGACAACAGGCTTTCATGATATATAAAAATTTTTATTAAACGGAGGAAGAAAAATGAAAAAAACAGCAAAAATAATCGTGGCACTGGGATTGGTGCTTGCACTGGCTCTTCTCGCAGGATGCGGAAAGAAAGAAGAAGCAAAAAAAATCAAAGTCGGTGCTTCACCTGCACCACATGCGGAAATTCTCAAAGTAGCAAAGGATGAACTGAAAAAGGCGGGCTATGAGCTTGAAATCGTGGAATTTCAAGACTATGTAAAACCGAACAAGGCTGTCGAAGACGGAGAAATAGATGCGAATTTCTTTCAACATCTCCCGTATCTGAAAGAGTTCAACAAAGAAAACAAAACTCATGTTGTAAGTGTAGGAACGGTTCATTATGAACCACTGGGAATTTACAAAGGTTCAAAGAAAAAACTCACCGAACTGAAGAAAGGTGACAAAATAGCGGTTCCAAACGACACTACCAACGAAGCGAGAGCACTTCTGCTTCTTCAAGACAACGGCGTACTCAAGCTTAAGAAGGGGGCAGGATTGACGGCGACCAAAAAAGACATAGTAAAGAACAAATACGGGGTTGAGATATATGAAGTCGAAGCTGCTGCGGTTCCAAGGAATCTGAAAGAGACGGCATTCTCGGTGATCAACGGGAACTACGCACTGAATGCCAAACTGACATCCAAGGATGCGGTGGCTTATGAAAAATCGGATTCACAGGCAGCGAAGGAATATGCGAACATCCTGGCGGTGAAAGAGGGCAATGAAAAAAGTGACTCGGTCAAGGCTTTGGTAAAGGCGGTGCAGAGTGATGCAGTCAAGGAGTTTATAGAGAAGAAGTACAAGGGAGCGGTAATCCCTAAATTCTGATCACATTTCTTTGGATGTGTAAGAGGGCATAAAATCGCCCTCTTTTTCTGCGTTGCGGCACAAATTCGCATAAAATCGCGCTAATAGCGAAAGGAATGTGTGATTCTCGTGATTCTTTTCGAAATAAAGTGTGTGAATATTTGACGAAGCAGAAAAAAGTGTTATAATGCGCTTGTTTATCAAATATTTTGGAGGGATAATGGCTACTGCAAAGAAAACACTGGTTATAGTGGAGTCGCCGTCAAAGGCAAAAACCATAGGCAAATATCTCGGCTCAAGATACAGGGTTGTGGCTTCCGTGGGGCATGTGCGCGATCTTCCCAAGAGCAAACTTGGGATTGATCTTGAAAACGATTTTGACCCGCAGTATATTTCGATACGCGGAAAAGGACAGCTCATAAAAGATCTCAAAAAAGAAGCAAAGAAAGCGAGCAAGATATACCTTGCAACCGACCCCGACAGGGAAGGCGAGGCAATTTCTTGGCATTTGGCGTTTCTTCTTGGGATCGATCCTGAGGATCCATGCAGGATAGAATTTAACGAGATTACTAAAAACACCATAAAAGAAGCCATAAAAAATCCACGTGCGATAGATCTTCACCTCGTGGATGCCCAACAGGCGAGAAGAGTGCTCGACAGACTCGTGGGTTATCAGATAAGTCCACTGCTTTGGAGAAAGGTCAGAAGAGGTCTTTCCGCAGGACGCGTCCAATCCGCAGCGCTTAAGATTATTTGCGACAGGGAAAAGGAAATAACCTCATTTGTTCCGGAGGAATATTGGACCATACTGGCGACATTCAAAAGACAGGGCATCTTCACGGCAAAACTTACACACAAAAACGGCAAGAAGATCAAAATAACGAGTAAAGAAGAAAATGATGTTATTTTGGAAGAACTCAAGGCAAACAAGTACGTTGTAGAGGATGTGCAGGAAAAAAAGCGCACCAGAAAACCTTACGCTCCGTTTACCACAAGCAGCCTGCAGCAGGACTCTGCAAACAAACTCAATTTCAATACAAGAAAGACCATGATGGTCGCACAACAGCTCTACGAGGGGATCGATGTCGGAAAGAATGGAACCATGGGATTGATAACCTATTTGAGAACCGACTCCATGCGTATATCCGCAGAGGCCAAGGCGGCGGCGGCGTCTTTTATTGAAACAGCCTACGGAAAAGAATACACGGCGAACAATTTTTTCGGAAGCAAAAGCAAGGATGTTCAGGATGCGCATGAGGCCATAAGACCAAGTGACGTGACGCTGGTGCCCGAAAGCATAAAACCGCATCTTTCAGCGGATCAGTTTAAACTTTACAAGCTGATATGGACGAGGTTTGTGGCAAGTCAGATGGCGGCCGCAAAATATGACAGCGTGCAGGTGGACGTGGAAAACGGTGGTTATAATTTCAGGGCAAACGGTTCAAGACGCACGTTTGACGGGTACCAAAAAGTGTACGGAGTATCCGACGAGGATAAAGACAAAATGTTGCCCGAGCTTGAAAAAGGGGTGGAAGTCGATCTTGAGGAGATACGAGGGGAACAGAATTTCACACAGCCTCCGCCAAGGTTCACCGAGGCAAGTCTTGTCAAGGAACTTGAGGAAAGGAACATAGGAAGACCGAGCACGTATGCGCCCATAGTCGGCACACTGACGGACAGAAAGTATGTCAAAAGAGAAAAAAAGACACTGCTTCCCACGGATCTGGGGTTTCATGTCATAGGACTGCTTGAGGAATACTTCAAAGAGATAGTCGATGCAGGCTTTACGGCCGCCATGGAGGACAAACTCGATGAAGTTGAGACGGAGGGAACAGAATGGAAAAAGATAATCAGAGATTTCTACGATCCTTTCAAAGAAGAACTTCAGAAAGCGGACGAGGCGATCGAAAAAATAAAAATAGAGGATAGACCGGCCGGGGAAAACTGTGAACTGTGCGGACGCCCCATGGTAATAAAGGCGGGACGTTACGGAGATTTCATAGCTTGCAGTGGTTATCCCGAATGTAAGAATACTAAGCCTATAATAAAAACAATAGGTGTAAAATGTCCAAAATGTGGTAAAGAAATAGTCAAGAGAAAAAGTAAGCGCGGAAAAGTCTTTTATGGTTGCAGCGGTTACCCGGACTGTGACCAATCCTATTGGGACAAACCGGTAAACAAGGAATGCCCCAAATGCGGTGCGTTACTTGTTGAAAAGAAAACACAGAAAAAAAAGTATCTGACGTGTTCCGATTCCAAGTGTGATTACAAGGAAGCAAACGCGTAGATTAAAGATATAAGGAGCAAGAGGATGATAAATTTGCATGCAACAACGATCTGTGCAGTGCGTCGCAATCAGACTGATGTGGCAATCGGTGGCGACGGACAGGTTACGATGGGCGAAACCGCAATAATGAAAAACGGAGCCGTCAAGGTAAAGAAGATATTCAATAAGACAGTTTTGACAGGATTTGCCGGTTCGGTGGCAGATGCCTTTTCACTTACTGAGAAGTTTGAAAAGAAGTTGGAAGAACACGGAGGCAATCTGAAACGTGCGGCCGTTGATCTTGCCCAGCTTTGGCGGGGGGATCAGGGAATGCGAAACCTTGAGGCTCTGATGATAGTTGTGGACAAGGACGAGATGCTGATCATCTCGGGTAATGGGGAAGTGATAGCTCCGGATCAGGACTTTGTTGCAATAGGTTCGGGAGGAAACTATGCATATTCGGCGGCCAATGCTCTGTTCAATCATACAGACATGTCGGCGGAGGAGATTGTACGCGAGTCGCTCAGGATAGCTTCTTCGATCTGCGTATATACAAACGATAATATAACGGTTGAGAAACTATAGATGAGTGCCTGAAATTGCGGGGAGGTAAATTATGGCCGAAAAACTACAGAGCATGACACCCAAAGAGATAGTGGCCGAGTTGGACAAATACATTATCGGGCAGGATGAGGCAAAAAAATCGGTGGCGATAGCGCTTAGAAATCGCTACAGGAGAAGCCTTCTGCCCGAAAAGATGCGAGAGGAGATAACTCCCAAAAACATTCTGATGATGGGGCCGACAGGCTGTGGGAAAACTGAGATAGCAAGACGACTTGCCAAACTCATGAAAGCGCCGTTTGTGAAAGTCGAAGCGACGAAGTTCACGGAAGTCGGATATGTCGGCAGGGACGTGGATTCCATGATAAGAGATTTGGCCGAGGCTTCGGTCAGGATAACAAAGCAGGGTAAACTCGAGGAAAAGTATGAAATTGCCGAGAAACTTGCTGAGGACAAGATTGTGGAAGCGATGATTCCTGGAGACAAAAAGGAAAAAGAAAGTGGGAAATCCTCAAATCCGTTTGATATACTGCTTAACAGCGGTGGATACGTAAGTCAGAAACAGCAGTATGAGGATAACCATAAAGAGAATAAAAAAGAAACCGGCTCCGAATCGGTGGACACCGAGATGGCGCGTGAGCAGGTGCGAAAGCAGCTTCGTGACGGACTTCTGGAGGAGCAGTTTATTGAAATAGAGATAAAGGATGTGCCAAAGACCAACCAGTTGGATATGAGCAATGAAGGCATGAGCATAGCCATAGGAAACATTTTCGGTGACATGCTCCCACAGAAGACTAAGCGCAGAAGAGTCAGAGTAAAGGAAGCCCGAAAGATCTTGAGGGAAGAAGAAGCCCAAAATTTGCTCGACATGGATCAAGTTACGGATGAAGCACTTGAAAATGCCGAACAAAACGGTATAATCTTCATAGATGAGATAGATAAGATCGCTTCGGGAGGAAGATACTCATCCGGTGCGGACGTTTCTCGCGAGGGTGTGCAGAGGGATATACTGCCTATAGTGGAGGGAAGCGTCGTGAACACGAAGTACGGTCCTCTCAAGACCGATCATATCCTGTTCATCGGTGCAGGTGCTTTCCACACGGCGAAACCGACGGACTTGATCCCTGAATTGCAGGGAAGATTTCCGATCAGGGTGGAACTTAAAAATTTAGATAAGGAAGCATTTGTAAAGATTTTGACGATCCCCGAAAACGCCATCACAAAGCAGCATCAGGCCTTGCTTGAAACTGAAGGGATCAAATTGGAATTCGCCGACGATTCCATTGAGGAAATCGCTGAAATGTCGTTTCTGATGAATGAGCAGAACGAAAACATCGGCGCAAGGCGTCTCCACACCATCCTTGAACAGCTTCTTGAAGACATTTCATTTGAAATTCCAAAGAATGATGAGAACGGAAAAATTCTTATAGACAAAGATTTTGTAAGAGACAAATTTATAGACACCATCAGTAAGGACGATGTAGATAAGTATATTTTGTAAAAAAAATTATGGTTTTAATGTGATTGAAAAGGAGAGACTATGAGTGAACAATTATTGACAAGGATCAGAAAGCTGAATTGGATGCTTTCGGAAAGCGCAACAGGATACGTTTCTTTTGACGAACTGTGCGAGGTTATCGGAGAAATGCTGGAATCCAACATCTACGTTTTGAACAAGAAGGGGAAAGTTCTGGCGGCCAAGTACAATGAGAAAGAACAGGCGCCTTTGGTGATCGAAGAGGATGACAAGGTGGTTCTCCCTGCAAAGTACAATGACAAATTCCTGGAATTCAGAGAGACAAGAACCAATCTGAAAGGCAAGGGGATCAAGGAAATATACGGAGAGGACTACGAACTTTCGAACAAGTATCATGTAATAGTTCCCGTTATATTCGGTGGAAAGAGGATGGCAACCCTGCTTCTGGCACGTCCGGGAAAAGAGTACAGTGAAGAAGACGTGGCTATCTGTGAATACGGAGCAACGGTTGTCGGTCTTGAAGTTGCAAGAAGCATAACCATGGAGGAAGAAGCCGATTCCAGAGAAAGAAGTGCTGTTATCATGGCGCTGGAGACGCTTTCTTATTCCGAACTGGATGCGGTGAAGAAGATATTCGTAGAACTAAACGGCAAAGAAGGACTGCTTGTTGCGAGCAAGATTGCGGATAGATCGGGAATCACCAGATCGGTCATCGTGAACGCTCTGCGTAAGCTGGAAAGTGCAGGTGTCATAGAGTCGCGCTCTTTGGGCATGAAGGGTACAAGAATCAAGATCACAAACGACTTTTTGAGAAGCGAAATAGACAAGATCGAGATGTGATGCTGAAGTTTACGGAAGACAATCGGGTTCTTGAGAATGAAAGACATAGGGCAATTTTGGTCGGGCTTGCACGTTCGACCGATATTTCCCGCTCTATGGAAGAACTCAAAGGACTGGCTGAAGCGGATTCCGTCGAGGTTATCGGGGTGGCGGCGCAGGCCTTGGCAAAGCCTAACGCCGCTACTTTAATTGGAAGCGGAAAGGTCGCAGAGGTTGCCGAAATGGCTGAACACATGGAAGCGGATATGGTAATCTTTAACGATGAGCTGACTGGAATGCAGATAAGGAATCTGGAAGATCAGATCGGGGTAAAGGTAATTGACAGAACGATACTGATACTCGATATCTTTGCGGCGCGCGCAGAATCGGCTGAAGGAAAGCTACAGGTGGAGCTTGCGCAACTCAAGTACAGGATGCCGAGACTGACCGGATTCGGTAAATCACTTTCCAGAACCGGAGGCGGAGTAGGGACCAGAGGACCCGGCGAAAAAAAACTGGAAACCGACAGGCGCCATATCGAAAGGCGAATGAATGATATAAAGGCGGAACTCGACAGAACCGCCGGAAACAGAAACGTGCAAAGGCATAAAATGGAAAAATCCGAACTTCCGATCGTGGCTTTGGTCGGCTATACGAATTCCGGAAAATCAGCCATTATGAACAGAATATTGAGCCACACGCAACGGGAGTCGAAATCGGTCGGGGACAGGGAACCAAAATCGGTCAGGGAAGAAGATCTTCTCTTTGCCACGCTTGACACGAGAAAAAGAAACATCCGCCTTAACTCCAACCATGAATTCATTCTTACGGATACGGTCGGTTTTGTCAGCGGTCTGCCGCATGAGCTTGTGGACGCATTCAAAAGCACCCTCGAGGAGATTAGATACGCCGATCTTATTCTGCATGTGGTAGATGCGAGCGTTGAGGAAAATGATTTTCGGATAGAGGTTACGGACAGGGTGCTTCATGAGCTTGGGGCATCATCGGTAAAAAGTATTCTTGTATTCAATAAGATGGATATAGCAAAAACTTTTTTTGACGTTAAAAAAAATGCAAAAGAGGTTTCGACAAATATCGATACTTGGAAAGGATCGGAAACCGACCCTGAAACAAATCATGAATGGAAATTTGTGACAGTCCCTGCGCTGGGAGAAAAATTATATATCTCCGCCGAAACGGGAGAGGGTATTGAACGTTTGCTCGAAAGTATCAAGAACAATATCTTTGATACATTTACGACAAAGCTTCTCATCCCTTACGACCAAGGAAGCATATCATCCTACCTGTGTGAAAAGACCGATGTGATTTCCATGGAGTACAAAGAAGACGGGACGGAATTTTGCGTTGAACTTTCAAGACCCGACCGTAGCAGATTGAATAAGTTTATCGTCAGATGACCTGCTTGGGAAGCGTGAAAAATGGGAGGTGCCATTGAGCTTATACCGTACTGTTATGAAAAAAGCCACAGCGGAACGCATTATAGACAGATCGAAATTTATTGTGAATATCATCCCGTGCGAAAGCAGAGAGGATGCGATGATTTTTTTTGACAAGATCCGCAAAGAGTACAGGGATGCGACTCACAATGTGCCGGTTATGGCAATAGGCGACAAGTGCCAATTGCAGTGGGGCAGCGATGACGGCGAACCACAGGCAACGGCGGCGGCGCCGATTCTGCACATGCTGGTTCTGCGTAGCATCAGCGATGTAGCTCTTATGGTCACGCGGTATTTTGGCGGGATAAAACTGGGAACAGGAGGCCTTGTCAGAGCATATACGGCAGTGGCTGAAGACGGTCTTGAGGCGGCGATACTCTGCGATGTGGAGGAGCAAACCGTGCTCGAAGGCGTTTTGGACTACAAGGCTTTCAATAAATTGTCGCAGCGTCATCCGGGCGAAAATGGCGGGATAAGGAACATTCGCTATGAAGACAAAGTGCGGTTTGAAGTGGTTTGCAGTGAGGAAGAGAAAAAATCTTGGATGGAGATCGTAAACGGCATAGCCATGAGTGAAAACTGGATAAAAAGTCAGTATAGCGAACGCATAAAGGTGCCTAAAAAAGTGCATAAAAAGCCAAAAAAAATTGTTGACAAAGAACTTTAGATACTGTATAGTCTATAAATGTGTCGAGCAAAGAAACGAACCGGAACTGAAGATTTGGGCGCTTAGCTCAGCTGGGAGAGCATCTGCCTTACAAGCAGAGGGTCATAGGTT
>ERZ773067.129-NODE-129-length-47382-cov-13.216409_pt1 | contig 47382 bp, 35 predicted proteins | sample MGYA00580622_ERZ773067 | MGnify/ENA primary metagenome ERZ773067 (study PRJEB29015, sample SAMEA2737998) | human oral metagenome | biome: human oral; feature: human-associated habitat; material: dental | place: China | collected 2113 ...
AGCCGCACATCACGGAGGCCAGTAGCGGAGGGGAAAGCCCCAGCGGGGCGACCCTACCAAAGCCCAGGGTGAGGGAGTAGTAGCTCTAGCCGCACATCACGGAGGCCAGGAGCGGAGGTGAAAGCCCCAGCGGGGCGACCCTTACAAAGCCCAGGGTGAGGGAACGCTGCAGGCGTGACGGAACCCTGGGTCCAGCCCCACTTATACTAAAAAAGCCCTACAGGGGCGACCCTTCAAACAAGCTAGGCATTCAGCTGTCCTGAGGGTCGCCCCTGTAGGGCTCTGTACTTACTTACGCTACCACACCTAGGGTTTGGTCGCCCCTGCGGGGCTACGCACCCTAGGCTTTGAAAGGGGTCGCCCCTATAGGGGCTTTCCCTTGTCAGAGGAGAGCTGGCCGGCGAGGCCTAAGCGGAGCGGCTGAATAGGGGGAGGGGCTGTAAGGGACGTACGTGGTGCGTGTGAGAGGATCAGTAAGGCAGGCTAAGGGATATCAGTCAGCGTGCTTAGGGACGCCCGTGGGGTGCGTGAGGGGTATCAGTAAGACAGGTTGGGGGATATCCGTCAGAGCGCTGAGAGCTGCCCGTGGTGCGTGTGAGAGGATCAGTAAGGCGGGCTGAGGGACGTGCGTGGGGTGCGTGAGGGGTATCGGTAAGGCGGGCTGAGGGATATCCGTCAGAGCGCTGAGCCTAGGGAGGCCGCTCACGGCGGCGCATCCCTTAGCCCGCTCTGTCTGTAGGCTCAGTGCGCTAGGGGATACGGGGCTAGTCCTTCGACAGGGGGACACGCAACGCGGCCAGCCGTCGCTTCTCCTCGGGCGAGCAGCGCAGCGACTCACGGATCTTCTGCAGCGCCTTGTTGTGTATCCAGGGGGCGAAGCGGCGCTCCGCGAGGTAGGGCTCCGTGACCACTGGGTAGCGCACATAGCACTCGGCGATCGCCCACGCCAGCCCCATACGCACGTAGTAGCCCTCGTGGCGTATCATGAGGTAACGCTCCAGCAGCTCGGACACATGCTCCTCATCGACGAAGTACTGCATCAGGAGGACGATGCCGAAGCGCAGCGGATACTCCTCCTCTCGCCCTAGGTAGGAGATGAAGAAGTCCCACAGCCGCTCGCCGTGCTCCGCCACCAGCCGCTTCCCGCGGGGGAGGGAGAAGGTATCACAGACCGACCAGGAGTTGATCCGCTCCTCCCAGCACGCTACGTGCTGGAGGTAGGGCTCCAGCGCGCCCACGGGGATCTGCCCGAGGACGAGCCCGTGCAGGATGCGTGCCTCCATGAAGTCCTCTTCCTCCGAGCGAGCACCCACCTCGGCCTCCGCGAGGTAGCGCTCCCAGTCGGGCTGCTTAGCGATACGCCTGGCCAGCGCTCTGAGGTCAGGGATACGCAGCCCGAGCACCCCTGGGACGCCTGGGTGCAGGCGCTCGGCAAAGGGCTTATTGGCGCACTCGGTGAGACGGAGGAGCTGCTCGGTGATGGTCAGCCCGTCGATCGTATAGGACATAGGGATAGGAAGGATTGGGGAAAGGTGCTAAGGGCGAAGGCGCTTCGCCCGCTTGGGCTAGCGCTCCGAGGCCTAGCTGGGCACTTGCGCCGAAGCAATCAAGAGGCGCGGGGCAGGCTCTTCGGATAGCCGCTCTCGAGGGCAACTAGGCTCGGCGCATCGTACGCCGAGCGTCGATGCCGAGGAAGATGAAGAGTAGGAAGGTGAAGCCCCAGAGCGAGCTCCCCCCGTAGCTGAAGAAGGGCAGCGGGATACCGATCACGGGCACCAGCCCCAGCACCATACCGACGTTGATGAAGAGGTGGAAGAGGAAGATCGAGGCCACACAATAGCCGTAGACACGGCCGAAGCGCGTCACCTGACGCTCTGCCAGCGCCAGGATACGCAGGATGAAGGCGCCGTAGAAGACCAGCAGCAGCGAGGAGCCGACGAAGCCCGATTCCTCGCCCACGGTGCAGAAGATGAAGTCCGTCTCCTGCTCGGGCACGTAGTTCAGCTTGGTCTGCGTCCCCTTGAGGAAGCCCTTGCCCGTCAGCCCTCCCGAGCCAATAGCGATCTTGGACTGGTCGACATTGTAGCCCTTACCCTTGAGGTCGCTCTCGATGCCCAGGGCGATCTTGATACGCACCTGCTGGTGGGGCTGCAGGATCTCATCGAAGACGTAGCCCACCGAGTAGAAGAAGCCCATCGAGCCTAAGGCAAAGAGCGCCATCATCACATAGCGCAGCAGGTAGTCCCTCAGCGCTAGATAGAGCAGCCCGAGCACACCCAGCACCAGCATCCCCAGCGCTACGTAGGCCCAGTCGAAGCTCAGGAATAAGCTGATGAGCATGCAGACGAAGTACACGCCCAGCATCCCCAGCGCCCCGTAACGCAGCCAGCGCCAGCGCTCGCGCCCCTTGCCATAGACGGCATAGAGCACGCCCGTGAAGATCAGGATCGCATTGCAGACGAAGAAGAGATCGGCCTGCGTCTCCCCGCCCCACAGCGTGTCCTCGAAGATCAGCGCCCCGATGAAGTAGACCGCCGCCGAGAAGCTCAGCCCCATGAAGAGCCCGGAGAAGCCCTCACGGAAGAGGGCGAGGAAGAGGGCGAAGAAGACCAGCGCCGAGCCCGTCTCCTGCTGCAGCAAGATGAGCAGCACGGGGAAGAGCACCAGCCCAAAGATCCTGAGGTAGCTGCGTATAGACTTGATCTCGAACTCGTACTGATTGCACAGCCAGGCCAGCATCAGCGCCGTGGCGACCTTGGCGAACTCTGCGGGCTGTAGGCGCACAGGCCCCAGCACGAGCCACGAGCGCGATCCCTTGATGTCGGGGGCTATGACGATGGTCACCATCAGCAGGAGCATCATCGCCCCATAGAAGAGCGGTGCCCCCACCTCGTAGATATCCGTATCGAGCGAGAGGACGGCGAAGCCCAGCACCAGCCCTAGCCCCATCCAGAGGAGCTGCATCAGGGGGCGGCTCCCGGGGGAGAGGAGCTGCTCGGTCTCGAAGTTGTACGAGGCCCCGCAGATGGAGAGCCATCCGAAGAAGATCAGCATGAGGTACATGGCGATGCTCACCCAGTCGATGGACTGCAGCAAGCCGCCCGAGGGACGTCTACTCATAGCGCGCTATAGATCGTTGAGGTAGGAGATGCCACGGTGCTCCATTTGCGAGGCTATGGCCTCACCAGCACCCGAGAGCTTGCCCCCACGTAGGTAGTACTCCATCATCACGCGGCCGATAGGTACGCCGTAGTGCGCCCCGAAGCCCCCATTCTCCACATAGACCGAGACGGCGATGCGGGGACGCGTGCGGGGGGCAAAGCCGATGAAGGCCGAGTGGTCCTTCCCGTGCGGGTTCTCGGCCGTACCGGTCTTACCACAGACCTCGATTTGGCCGGGGGCGAAGTTGGCCGCGCGGCAGGTACCGCCCGTGACGGCCTGCGCCATGCCCTGTACGATATACTCCCAGTGCTCGGGCGAGATACCCGACTGCTGGCGCTGCGTGTACATCGTGTCCAGGCGCTGGCCCGAGATGTGGCGCACCAGATGGGGACGGACGTAGCTGCCGCGATTGGCGATGATGGCCGCAAGGTTGGCGATCTGCAGCGGCGTGGCGAGCACTTCGCCCTGCCCGATGGAGATGGAGATGATGGTAGAGGAATTCCAGCGTCCCTTATAGGCCTTGTCGTAGACGCTGCTATTGGGGATGTAGCCGCGCTTCTCCCCTGGGAGGTCTACGCCGAGGCGGTAGCCGTAGCCGAGGCGCACGATGCGCTCCTTCCAGTGCTCGAGGGCGACCTCCACGCTCGGATAGCGCTTGCGGTCGTCCAGGAGGAAGTGCATCCCCCAGCAGAAGTAGGCGTTGCAGGAGGTAGCCAGTGCTGGGATGAGGGAGATGGGCGAGCCGTGAGGGTGGCACTTAGGCTTCCCACCGAGGCGTGGATAGCCGCCGTAGCAGCTCAGGGGCGTGGAGGGGGTGAGTACCCCTTCGGCTAGGAAGATGGCTCCTTGGGCGGGCTTGAAGGTCGAGCCCGGGGGATAGTTACCCTGTATGGCGCGGTTCAGGAGCGGCTTCCCGTAGCTCTCCTCGAGCATACGATGGTTGTTGCCCTTATCCTTGCCCGCCAGCAGGGCGGGGTCATAGTTCGGTGCCGTGACCATAGCCAGCACCTCGCCCGTCTCGGGCTCGATGGCGACGATGGCGCCGCGCTTGCCACGCATCATACGCTCGCCGAGGGCTTGGAGCCCCGCGTCTATAGATAGGGTAAGGTCACGGCCTGGGACGGGCGCCTTGTCATGCGTCCCACCATCGAGGCGCCCCTGGATGCGGCCGCGAGCATCGCGGTAGAAGATCTCTTGTCCCTTCTCCCCGCGCAGCACCTCATCATAGGTACGCTCCACGCCACTGCGCCCGACAAAGTCGCCCGACATGATGGCACTGTCGCGCTCGAGGTCGGCCGTGGAGGCCTCGGACATATAGCCCAGCAGGTGGGCGGCGTTGTGGTAATCGTACTGACGTATCGTGCGGGAGCGGACGGAGAAGCCGGGGAACTTATACAGCTGCTCCTCGAAGCGGCCCACATCCTCGGGCTCGAGCTGCGAGAGCAGCACCTGCGGCGTGTAGGGATTGTAGCCGCGATTGATGCTCCGGTCTCGGACGGCAGCCAGGCGCGCCACGAGCTCCTCGCGGGGTAGACCGAGCGTCGAGGCCAGCAGTGTCGTATCGAGCTTGTCCTTGGCCTGATGCATCACGACCATGAGATCGTAGATGGGGCGGTTCGCCACCAGCAGCTGCCCGTAGCGATCGTAGATCACCCCGCGGGCTGGTATGGTGGAGAGGATGTAGTAGGCATTGTTCTCGGCACGACGTTTGTAGTCATTGCTAGCGATCTGCAGGAAGAAGAGCCGCATGACGAAGACCCCGACGATGACGACCGTCAGTAGGGGGAGCAGCAGGCGACGCTTGTAGAGTTCGTCACTGACCATAGGCCTAGCTACGGTGCGGCGGCTCGGTGCCGAAGAAGAAGAGGAGGATCAGCCCGATCAGCCAGCTCAGGCCGTAGCCTGCGGCGAAGCTGAGCAGGACATAGGGATCGCGGTGTAGCGTCGCCCCCACCAGGAGGTAGAGCGCCAGGTGATGGATGAGCAGTAGTAGGCTCATCAGGATGATCGCCCCGCTGCGCAGCGTGCCGTAGAGAGGCAGCGCCGAGGGCGGCATCTCCTTGTCCGTGAGCACCTGCAGTAGGGGGTAGCGTACGAAGGCTGCCAGCGTCATCGCCGCCGCATGGATCCCAGGCGTCAGCCCCAGCACATCGATAGCCCCGCCAATGGCAAAGCCGAGGATGGGCAGGAGGCTACGATTCGCCCCAATGGGCAGCAGCATCAAGACGAAGGGATAGACGAAGGGCGTCGCTACGCGGAAGAGCTCCACGGGACTGAGTACCCAGACCTGCACCGCAATCAGGAGCAGGCTCATCAGGACGAAGCGTAGGTAGCTGCTATTCATTCGTCGCAATAGAGTCCTCTAGGGCCTTGACCTCTCGCGAGGGCTTGGCGAGGATGACGTAGACGTAGCGCAGCGACTGGAAGTCCGTCGCCAGGCGCACCGTGTAGTTGGCGAAGATACCCGCGGCGCCCTTAGTGCGTACGGGCTTGGCATCGGCTACCGTCCCCACCATCATCCCCTCGGGGAAGAGGTAGGAGTAGCCGCTGGTCATGATCGTGTCGCCCTTCTGAGGCCGCGCATGAGGCGGTACACCCGAGAGGACGGCAGCATTGTCGTTGGGATTGGCCGGTGCCGTGAGCGTCCCGCTGACGGACTGCCCACGTAGGGTGCAGGAGAGGCGGATCTTAGGGTTGAGCACGGGGATGACCAGGGCGTAGTGGCGGCTCGTGGCCATCACGGCCCCGACGACGCCGGTGCTACTCATCACGCCCATATCGGTCTCGATGCCGTCCGCGGAGCCCTTGTTGATCGTGTAGTAGACCTCGCCCGTACGCGTCACCCTATTGACGACGCGCGCCACGACGACCGCCCCCGAGCTCATCGGGAGGCTGTCGGTGACGTGCAGATGCGGCAGTGTGCCGTGAGCCTCAGCGTCCTGCATCTGGCGCGAGAGCAGGGTGTAGCTATGGCGCAGCTGGGCGTTCTCCAGGAGCAGCCGCTCGTTGGAGGCCCGTAGATCCATGTAGCTCCAGGCCTCGGTCATCCACTCGTTGAGCTGCCCCACCACGCGGCTCGTGGCGTACCACGCTATGCTCCGTGCATAGACCGAGCCGCTCAGCACAAAGGTCAGAGCGATCACCTCCAGTAGGATGAAGACGAACCAATGCCGGTAGCGCTTGAGGAACTCGAGGATCTGCTGCACGGGGCGTGGTAGCTGGGCTAGGCTCAGAGGCTCGTGGCGAGCCGCCTAGCGGAAGAGGAAGTTGAAGTTATGGATGTTCTTCAGCGCGATCCCGGTACCGATAGCGACGGAGTGGAGCGGGTTCTCAGCGATCTGGAAGTTGAGCCCGAAGCGCTTGCTCAGGCGCTTGTCCAGCCCGCGCAGCAGTGCCCCACCGCCGGTGAGGACGACCCCATTGGCGACGATATCGGCATAGAGCTCGGGCGGCGTAGCCTCCAGCGAACGTAGGATAGCGCTCTCGATCTTGGCGATCGAGGCATCCAGGCACTGGCAGATCTCGTGGTAGTTGACGTCTACCTTGCGGGGCAGCGTGTCCATCATGTTCGCTCCCCATACGGTGAAGGGCTCGGGCTCCTCGTCGAGCTCCTCATAGACGGCACCGACGCGTATCTTGATCTGCTCTGCCGTACGCTCCCCGACCTTGATCTGATGGGTGTCGCGCATGTGGTCGATGATGTCCTGCGTGAGCTCATCGCCTGCGGTATCGATGGACTGATCCTCTACGATACCCCCTAGCGAGATGACGGCGATCTCCGTCGTCCCGCCACCAATATCCACAATCATATGCCCCTCGGGCGCCAGCACATCGATGCCGACGCCGATAGCAGCCGCCATAGGCTCGTAGATCATATAGATGTCACGGGCCTCGGCGCGCTCGCTGGAGTCACGCACGGCACGTATCTCGACCTCCGTGCTGCCTGAGGGGATGCAGACGACCATACGCAGTGTGGGCTTGTGCCAAGGGCGGCGGGGCACGATCATACGGATCATGCCACGGATCATATGCTCGGCAGCGTCGAAGTCCGCGATCACGCCCTCACGCAGGGGACGGATGGTGCGGATGTTGGAGTTACCCTTTTCGTACATCTCGCGCGCCTTGGTCCCGACGGCGATCATCTCACCGGTGCGGTTGTCGAAGGCCACGACAGAGGGCTCGTCGAGGACGATCTTGTCATCCTTGACGATAATCGTATTGGCTGTGCCAAGGTCCATGGCCAGCTCTTGGCGGAAGGAGAATAATCCCATTGTAATGTATCTGGTCGTTCTGTGAATGTCCTTAATGCTTGAAGTGGCGTACCCCCGTCATCACCATGGCGATGCCGTGGGCGTCGGCGGCAGCGATGCTGTCGGCGTCACGCACCGAACCCCCGGGCTGAGCGATGGCCGTGATCCCAGCCTCGGCCGCGAGCGTCACGCAGTCGTCGAAGGGGAAGAAGGCATCGCTGGCGAGTACGGCGCCCTGGAGCTCGAAGCCGAAGTGGCGCGCCTTCTCGATGGCCTGCTTGAGCGCATCGACACGCGAGGTCTGCCCGACGCCCGAGGCGATGAGCTGCCCGCCCTTGGCGAGCACGATCGCGTTGCTCTTGCTGTGCTTGACGAGCTTGGTCGCGAAGACTAGGTCCTCCAGCTCGCCCTCGGTGGGCTGCACCTTAGTAACGGGCTTCATCTCTTCCTTAGTCTCTACGGCGCGGTCGGTCTCCTGCGCCAGCACCCCGCCCAGCATCGAGCGGTAGCTCCAGCTGCTCTCGATGGGCTGGTGCTGCTCTAGGAGAATGCGGTTCTTCTTGGACTGCAGTACCTCCAGCGCACCCTCCTCATAGGCGGGTGCTACGAGTACCTCCATGAAGAGCTTGTCGATCTCGCGCGCCGTCGCCAGGTCGATGGGACGATTGGCCACCAGCACGCCTCCGAAGGCGGAGACGGGGTCGCCAGCCAGCGCAGCCGTCCAGGCCTCCAGCAGTGTGGGGCGGCTGGCGCAGCCACAGGCATTATTATGCTTGAGGATGGCGAAGGTCGGTTCGCTGAAGTCCTGTATGAGAGCCACCGCGGCCTCGATATCCTGAAGGTTGTTGTAGGAGAGTTCCTTGCCGTGGATCTGGGTAAAGTAGCGGCCAAGGTCGCCGTAGAAGACGCCCTTCTGATGGGGGTTCTCGCCGTAGCGCAGTACCTTGCCGTGGTCGGCCGTCAGGCGCAGCGCACTGCTGTCCTCAGCGTCGAAGTAGCGGAAGATCGCCGCGTCGTAGCCCGAGCTGACCGCGAAGGCACGGCGAGCGAAGTGACGGCGCTGCTCGAGGCTCGTCTTAGCTCCCTGCGCCTTGAGGATGTCGTAGAGCGTAGCGCAGTCGGCCTGGGAGGGAATGATGACCACGTCCTCGAAGTTCTTCGCCGCCCCGCGGATAAGGCTGATGCCGCCGATGTCGATCTTCTCGATGATATCCTCCTCGCTAGCGCCCGAGGCTACCGTCGCCTCGAAGGGATAGAGGTCTACGATCACCAGGTCGATCAGCGAGAGGCCGTACTCGGCGACCTCCTGCTGGTCGGTAGCATGGCTGCGACGAGCGAGGATACCGCCCTGGATGGCGGGGTGTAGCGTCTTGACACGCCCCCCGAGCATGGAGGGGTACTTCGTCAGATCCTCGACGGCCACGCAGGGATAGCCGAGGGACTCGATGAAGCTACTGGTACCTCCCGTGGATACGAACTCTACGCCCGCCTGATGCAGCAGGGCTAAAATGTCGGTCAGACCGTCCTTGTGGAACACCGAGATCAGCGCTCGGCGTATTTCCTTCTCCATAAGCTGTTGAGCTATGCTACTTATTGTGATATATTTACGCCCTGACGCCCCTAGAGCTGACAGGCTAGCCAACTCTATACTAAGGCTCTAAGCTACACAAAAATACGCTTTTTCCCGCACACTGCCCCGTGGAGTCGCTCGGCGCGTACTGCCTCTGCTAGCAGTCTAGGCCTCCTACTACAGCAGCGCAGCCCAAAGCTAGGGGGAGCACAGCCTCGGCACAGCGCTCGGGAAGCTACTCCCTAGGCCAAGACCGAGGTATCATCAACCAAAAACAAGGCTTTCTGACCTGTGATGGATGGATCATAAGTCAGAAAGCCTTGTTTTTGACTTATGAGCCGACCTAAATAAAGGCATAGGGGCGAGGAAGATAGCAGCCTCGTCGGGGAGGAAATCTGAGGGGCAATGCGGGAGATACGGAATAAGTGCGTATATTTGCAGCGTTATATACAAGCTAATTTTCAGAAACTAAGACGAGGGGCTACGCTGGGAAGCGTGACCCCTTTTCGCTATTCTAGCCCCAGCGCTCCCCCACTTGGCACGGCACACTTCTCCCCTGCTTTTCGCCCTTCCTCCCTACCTAATCGGGTGCACTCATTCCTCGAGCCAAGCGCACTCCCCCCAGCCTTCCTCCTTCTCTCTGAGCTTGACGCGGCGTGCTTATTCCTTTTGCCAAGCGCGCTCCCGCCTAGCCCGCACGTCAGGCGAAGGGCAGGCTAAGCACTGCCGCTTAGGGGGCTTAGGGCGCGGATAAGCGAATTTGCTACCTTTGCCGCTACAAGTATCACATCAGCCCTCATACACTCATGACACGCCCCCTCAGACTTCGCCTAGGCCTCCTCTCCTTCGCCTGCCTAGGCCTCAGCACCCTCTATAGCTGCTCCGGCACGAGCCAGGCAGGCAGCAGCGACTCCACCCAGCGCGACAGCAGCGCCCTCAGCATCACCAGTGCCCCAGACTCGCTGCACGCCGACAGCGCCCTGCTGCATCAGCTCTACAACTCTCCCCTGCTGGATCGCCACGTAGGGCGCGACAAGAAGGCCGAGCTCCAGGCCTACTGCAGCGATCGCCTCCTCGACGAGCTGGCCAAGACCTATCAGGAGATCGGCGTGATGGACAGTGACCCCGAGGAAGGCTATTATACGGAGGTCTTCACCAGCGGAGACATCAACGGCTACGACGGCCCCGAGGCGAACCGCCACGTGCAGCTGCTCGACATCAAGCCCCTCGGCGGGCGCCGCTACAGCGTCCGTTACCTCCACGCTGGGGGCGAGCATCAGACGGAGCTGGAGCTCATCAGCGACAGCCAGGGCGCCCCACGCGTCGACCGCATCCTACGCCGCGCCTGGTAGCCTAGCCTAGGCCCAAGCACCCCACCCCAAGACCACGAGCCCCAGCAGGCCGAAGTCGTGCCCCGCGCACCGCTTCGTCCGCTGGGGCTCGCTCTATACCGAGACTTCCACCCACAGCAAGCTAGGCGGCGCACTACCTAAGCTCCATACGCCTGCAAGGGACGAGCCTCAGCATCCTCCTCCCTTAGTCTAAGCCCTCCCGAGGGATATCCCTCAGCCAGCTGACCGATATCCATGAGCGCGCTGACTGCCGCCCCTCGGCCCCCTGACTGATATCCCTCACGGAGCTCCCCCTAGGAGGAGACGCGCTCGCAGGACTCCTCGCACCACGCTATTACCCCAGCTCGGGCCGCCCTCGCCTGCAAACCGAGGTACTCCCCGAGGGCGTAGGCAGCACGATCCAGAGGAGGGACAAAAGGTCCTTCCCCCACCCTTCCTAAAAATCTTAGATAAATACACTGCCTTTCAGACCCTTACCGCCCCTTGCATCCTACAGGGAATCGTCCTATATTTGCCCTACGAAGAGATAGTCACTAAGGAAAACACAGAGCAGTGCTCAGCGTGTGATCGCCGCTCGCCCCGAGGGATGCCCCACTGCGCTCAAGAGGCCTCGCAGTGCCCTCGACCCCCAAGCGCCCCTAGGATGAGGCACTCGGATCACAGTACTACATTATCACCATCAATTATCAAGATGAAGACATCACTACGCAGGCTCAGCATCCTTGGGCTCCTGCTCCTGCTCGTCTCCACCATCAGCCCACAGCTAGCGGCTCAGGGGCTGACGGTACGCGGGCGTGTCGTCGACAGCAAGCAGGAGGCCGTCATCGGCGCCTCTATCTTTGTCAAGAACAGTAAGGGCAAAGGGAGCGTGACCAACGCTCAGGGCGAATTCACCCTCAGCGGCGTCGCTCGCAACGCCATCCTTCGCGTCAGCTTCATCGGTATGAAGACCGAGGAAGTAGCCCTCAACGGGCGCAGCGAGCTCACCATCACCCTGCAGGATGAGGCGACCAAGCTGGAGGACGTCGTCGTAGTCGGCTACGGCACGCAGAAGAAGGTCAACCTCTCGGGCTCCGTGGCAGCCATCGACACCAAGCAGATCCAGGCACGCCCCATTCAGAACCTCACCAACGGCCTTCAGGGGCTCATCCCTGGGCTCAGCATCACCGGTACCAACGGTGCCCCTGGGCTGGACAACGGTGAGCTGCGTGTACGTGGGACGGGTACGCTGAACTCCGCAGCGCCCTACATCCTCATCGATGGACTGGAGTCGGGCTCGCTGAACATGCTTGACCCCAGCGATATCGAGAGCATCTCCGTGCTCAAGGATGCAGCCTCCGCAGCGATCTATGGGTCGAAGGCGGCCAACGGGGTCATCCTCATCACCACCAAGCGCGGCCGCAGCGGCAAGGCACGCATCAACTACTCGGGTACCGTGGGTATGCAGTCCGCCACGCGCCTGATGGAGCGTATGGGCTCCTACGAGTACGCCACGCTGACCAATGAGCTGCGCAAGGCTGCTGGGCAGACGCCACAGTTCAGCGACGAGGCACTACAGAAGTTCCGCGACGGTAGCGACCCCGAGAACTACCCCAATACCGACTGGTACGCCCTAGCCTTCCGCACCGCCCTACAGCAGCGCCACAACCTCAGCGTCAGCGGGGGGACGGATCAGATCAAGTACATGGGCTCTATCGGCTACCTAGGTCAGACGGGGATCCTGCCCAATGCACAGCGCAATCAGTACAACGTGCGCACCAACCTCGACCTCAACCTCAGCCGTATCATCTCCGCCCGCATAGGCCTCTCCTACATCAAGAATAAATACGCCGACCCCAATAACTCCTACGTCTCGGGAGGCTCGGACCAGATCATCCGACAGCTCAATATCGTCTCCCCCTGGATCCTCGGCCGCGGTAAGGACGGTACCTACGGCACGACGGGCGACGGGAACCCGCTGGCCTGGCTCGACTCGGGGGAGACCATCGACCGCGACAACCACAACATCTCCGCCACGGGGGGTATCGATATCCGCCCCATCGAGGGACTAACGCTGACGGCGAACGTGGCCTACGTAGCACACCTGCTGCACTACAAGGCCTTCGTACAGTACATACGCTACAATCCCAATAAGGAGACTTCGCCCAACAATCTGGACGAGTACTACAACCTCTGGACGCGTGCCAGCTTCGACGCCTTCGCCAACTACACCAAGAGCCTCGGCCAGCACAACCTCAAGCTCATGGTCGGTACCCACGCCGAGGACTACAACTACGGCTACCTACGCGGCGGACGTAAGAGCTTCCCCAATAACAAGCTCACCGACATCGATGCAGGCGACCGCTCCACGCAGACCAACGAAGGCTCCACGCAGGCCCTGTCGATGGTCTCGGGCTTCGGGCGTATCAACTACGACTATGCGGGCAAGTACCTACTGGAGGCTAACTTCCGTGCCGACGCCTCCTCTCGCTTCGCCGAGGGCTACCGCTGGGGCTACTTCCCCTCCTTCTCCGCAGCCTGGCGCCTCTCCAAGGAGGCCTTCCTCCAGCCGCTGTACCCTGTGCTGAGTGACCTGAAGCTACGCGCCTCCTGGGGGCTCCTCGGGAACCAAGAGGCCCTGAGGGACTACTATCCCGCCATCAACACCTACAGTATCACCCCCAGCTATCCCATGGGCGGCACGCTCCTCGGAGGCTACGCCCAGACGCAGCTCAAGCTCAAGGACATCAGCTGGGAGAAGAGCGAGAACATGGGCTTCGGGCTGGACTTCGGCTTCTTCGGCGGCCGCCTCACCGGGAGCCTCGACCTCTACAAGCGCAAGACGACGGGCATCCTGATGAACGTCCTCGTGCCCTACGAGTTCCCCCTCGCCCCCTACACGGCCAATGTGGGCTCCCTCGAGAACAAGGGGATAGAGCTCTCACTGAACTACCAGACGCGCTTCGGGGACTGGACCATCGGCGCAGGGGGTAACTTTGCCTACAACAAGAACGTCATCCTAGACCTCGGCGGGCAGAGCTACATCGGCGATCAGATACGCAACGCCGTAGGCCAGCCCTTCAAGACCTACTACCTCTACAAGGCCGATGGGCTCTTCCAGAGCAAGGAGGAGGCCGACGCCTGGGTAGCTAAGTACGGCACGCCCTTCGGCTCGCGCCCTCAGGCGGGCGACATCCGCTACGTGGACGTCAATGGTGACGGCAAGATCAACGGTGCGGACCGCATCTACACCAAGCCCATCGAGCCGAGCTACACCTTCGCGATGAACTTCAACGTAGGCTGGCGTGGCTTCGACCTCTCGGCGATGTTCAACGGCGCTGCAGGTGCAGCTCGCTACTACAGCAGCGAGGTCTTCGGGGAGTTCGCTGGGGATACGGGTCACCCCTCGACCGTATGGCGTGACGCCTGGAGCAGCACCAATACCTCGGGTACGATGCCCCGCATCTTCCGTAAGGGCACGGCGCGCCACAACGACGCCAACTCCACCTTCTGGCTACAGAAGACGGACTACCTCCGCCTGAAGAACCTTCAGCTTGGCTACACCATTCCCCAGCGCCTCACCCAGCAGCTCGGGGTCTCCTCGGTACGCGTCTTCTACTCGGCTGAGAACCTCTTCACCCTCGACCACATGCGGGGCAACATCGACCCTGAGGCCACCAGTGCACGCCTCTCGTCCTATCCGCTGCTGCGCACGCACTCCTTCGGGCTCAACGTATCCTTCTAATCCGCACGCTCCCCTACGACAATGAATACATTATATAAGGGTGCCCTCGTAGCGCTCCTCGCGCTCGGTACCAGCTCCTGCTCGGGCTTCCTGGAGAAGGAGCCCCACAACGCCCTATCGCCCTCCACGACCTGGAAGACCCCTCAGGATGTCCACAAGTTCCTCATCGGCTGCTACGACGGCTGGACCTCAGGCTCCACGATCCTCTACCTGGACTGCATGTCGGACTTCGGCTTCAACTTCCATGTCCACGAGGGCTACCGCAGCATCGGCAACGGCTCGATGACGCCCTCCAACCCTGGCGTCTCCTTCTATGACTACTCCACCATCGGGCGCTGCAACCTGCTGCTGGAGCGCATCAAGGATATCCCCTTCACCGACGAGGCCGAGCGCAAGGACATCATCGCCCAGGCCAAGGTCATCCGTGCCTACCAGTACTACACGATGAACATCGCCTACGGCGGTGTACCCATCATAGAGCTCCCCCAGACGGCCGAGGCCGCTCAGCTCCCACGCAAGACGGAGGCTGAGGTACGCGCCTACATCGCCAAGGATCTGGACGAAGCGCTGCCCGACCTACAGAAGAGCCCCGCTGCCCGCGGACGCTTCGGCAAGGGCATGGCCCTGGCGCTGCGCATGCGTGAGGCACTCTACTACGGCGACTGGGCCATAGCGCGGGAGAAGGCCAAGGCCATCATGGACCTCGGCATCTACGAGCTGGAGGCCGACTACGCTAAGCTCTTCAAGATCGAGGGCCAAGACTCCAAGGAGATCATCGCCGCCGTCCAGTACCTCGACAACACCAAGCCGCTGTACACCGTCATTGGCTCGATGTACAACAACGCTACGGGCGGCTGGTCCTCCCTCGTCCCCACGCCCAACCTCCTCAACACCTATGAGATGGCCAACGGGATGACGATCACCGAGTCGGGCTCAGGCTATGACCCTGCCCACCCCTTCAAGGGCCGTGACCCACGCATGGCAAAGACGATCTGCTACCCAGGCGCTGACTACATCCGCACCGACGGGCTCAAGGCCATCTACAACTCCTTGGACAAGACCCTCGACGGGAAGAACAATCCCGACTACCCCGAGGCGGCCAACAACAGCTCCAAGACTGGCCTGACGTGGAACAAGTACACCTACCCCGCCACGCAGTACACCGACGTATGGAGCTGCAATGCCTGCCCCATCGTCTTCCGCTACGCCGAGGTGCTGCTGACACTGGCGGAAGCGAGCAACGAGCTGAGCGGTCCCTCCGCCGAGGTCTACAGCGCCCTCGACCAAGTGCGACGCCGTGCTGGCTTGCCCGCCGTCGATCGCAGCAAGTACGCCTCTAAGGACAAGCTGCGCGAGCTCATCCACCGCGAGCGCTCCGTAGAGCTCGCAGGCGAAGGCTTCCGCCGCATGGACATCGTCCGCTGGAAGGCCAGCGATGGCAAGATGCTGGCCGAGCACGTCCTCAACGCTCCGCTGGAGCGCGTGGTCGGCACCGTCGATAGCCGCATCTCGGACCCCACGATGCGCGCTACGATCAAGGTCAGCGCCACGGCGGCAGAGAAGAAGGTTGAGGACCGCAGCTTCAAGCCCCACTACCGCTACCTACCCATCCCGCAGGCTGTCCTTGACCGTAACCCCAACTTCGGCAAGAACAACCCCGACTACTAGGGCGGCTCTTCATAGAGCTTCCCCCCAAGCTACCGCAGGGCAGGGCTCCGTCTCGGAGTCCTGCCCTGCCTTTTTGTGCACGTACGCCTACTTGGTGTCTTGGCGTACTTGATGGAGAGGATGACCTTGCGCCCTGCCTTTCTATGTGTGCACGCGTACTTAGTCTATAGAGTAGTGAAGCTAGAGGGACGGCGCAGCTCACGCGCCGACCTAGCGGCGTCCTTCCTGCGTTGCCGCTTCACGGGACAAGCCCGACACAGCTGCCCTCCCAAGGAAGCAGAGCGGACGAGGGCCGTCCCCCCTTGCTGCTTGGGTCAAGGGGAAGGGCAGCCGAGGGATATCAGTCAGCAGGCTGAGGAACGTCCATGAGGAGCGTGAGGGATATCAGTGAGGCGACCTCTAGGATATCCCTCACGGAGCTTCTCCTTAGCTCTGGTCGCGTGCAGCTACCTCCAGGACCCTCATGGGAGGCCTTGGGGGGTAGCGCTCGGCGCTCCGCTCTGAGCTGGTCCCCGAGGCAGAGGGCGGAGGCAGCAAGCGCGCTCGCGACGGGCCTCGTCCCAGGGAGAGGGGCGGGGGATCTAGTCCTGGCGCTTAGCTCCTGATCCTTATTCGACTACCCGCCACACGGCCTTCGGGCTGTACGCTATGGATTAGTTATCTTTGTGGACAATATGGCTAGCCGTAGGGCTGGCTTTAGGATAGAATTATACAGAGACATGAACTGGAAACAATTCGACCGAGCGAACAACCTCCTGGCTTGGGGCGTCTTCCTCATCGCCACCCTGACCTACCTGATGACGATAGGTCCATCGGCGAGCCTCTGGGACTGCGCTGAGTTCATCGCTTGCGACTACAAGCTCGAGATCGGGCACCCTCCCGGGGCTCCCTTCTACATGCTTGTATATAATGTAGTATCCCATCTGGGCGGAGGCCCCCAGCATGCCGCACTGCTGACCAATGTCACCAGTGCCGTGATCAGCGGCTTCACCATCCTCTTCCTCTTCTGGACGATCACGCACATGCTGCGCCGTGTGCTCACGCCCAGTGCGCGCCTTGGGCTCAACGAGGCGCAGCCCACGGGTGAGGTCATGACCCTCGGGCAGGGGATCGCTATCCTAGGGGCAGGGCTCGTGGGGAGCCTCGTGTACACCTTCTCGGACTCCTTCTGGTTCAGCGCCGTAGAGGCTGAGGTCTATGCCTTCAGCTCGCTCTTCACGGCCGTAGTCTTTTGGCTGATCTTCAAGTGGGACGAGCGCTGCGACAATGAGCGTAGCGACCGCTGGCTGGTACTCATCGCCTACCTCATGGGGCTGAGTATCGGGGTACACCTGCTGAACCTGCTTTGCCTGCCCGCCATGGCCCTGGTCTACTACTACCGCCGCACGAAGGAGTCCACGCTCAAGGGTGCTAGCATCGCGCTGGTAGCCTCCTTCGCCCTCGTCGAGCTGATGATGTACGGCGTCGTGCAGGGAGTGCCCAAGCTCGCGGGCAAGTGGGATATGTTCTTCGTCAACAGCATGGGCCTCGGCTACAACCAGGGACTCTATATCTATCTCGCGGTAGTCGCACTCGTCCTCATCTGGGGCGCCTACGAGACACAGCGCGCCTACAGAGAGCCCAAGCACCTCGGGAGCCACCGCCTACGCATCTCCCTGATCGCCTCCCTCATCCTCATCGGCCTTCCGCTGATCGGGAATGTACTGGTAGGCCTCCTGATTGCGGGGGGGATCGCGGCCTTCTTCTACCTCTACAAGGGGCTCACTGCGCGCATGGTACATACCCTGCAGATGTGTCTCGTGGCCATCATGGTCGGCTTCTCCAGCTACGGGGTGATCCTCGTGCGTGCCGAGGCTGATCCGCCGATGAACGAGAATTCTCCTGCCGACGCCTTCTCCCTGCGCTACTATCTGGCACGTGAGCAGTACGGCTCCGCACCCCTGCTCTACGGGCAGACCTTCGCCTCGCGCATCAAGTACGGCAGCGATGGTCGTCCCGTGATGAAGGAGGAGGAGCCCACCTACGGACGTATCAACAAGGAGCATCCCAGCGACCCCGACCGCTACGTCGTGCGTAGCCTCAAGGAGGAGCCCGTCTACGAGGAGAGCGAAATGATGCTCTTCCCCCGTGTCTACGACCGTGGGCACGCCCAGATGTACAATAGCTGGATGGGCCGCGCCGAGGATGATATGAGCGTCCCGAGCTTCGGCGAGAACCTCAGCTACTTCTTCAACTACCAGGTCAACTACATGTACTGGCGCTACTTCCTGTGGAACTTCGCAGGGCGTCAGAACGACCTGCAGGGCGACGGCGGCCTGCTGCGCGGCGGTGCCATGACGGGGATCCCCTTCATCGACGCCCTCTTCTACGGCGATAGCGACAGCCTGCCCGAGCTGATGACCAATAATAAGGGGCACAACGTCTACTACGCCCTCCCACTGCTGCTGGGGCTGATCGGTCTCTTCTTCCAGATCGGGGCAGGACGCCGCGGGACGGAGAGCTTCTGGATCACCTTCATGCTCTTCTTCATGACGGGGCTGGCCATCGTCCTTTACCTCAACCAGTTCCCAGGGCAGCCCCGCGAGCGTGACTACGCCTACGTGGGCTCCTTCTACGCCTTCGCCATCTGGATAGGCTTCGGCGTGGCAGCCCTCGTCACTGCCGTCAATCAGCTCCTCGCCTCGAAGGAGGCCAAGGCTAAGGCCGCAAAGGACAAGCAGCCCCTCACCCTACAGCCTACCTATGCCGCCATCGTCGTCCTGCTGAGCCTCCTGGTACCCCTGCAGATGCTCGGGCAGAACTGGGATGACCACGACCGCTCGGGTCGTACTGTGGCCAGCGACATGGGGCGCAACTATCTGGAGAGCTGCGAGCCCAACGCCGTGCTCTTCTGCTACGGGGACAACGACACCTTCCCCCTCTGGTACGCCCAGGAGGTCGAGGGCATCCGCACCGACGTCCGTACGGTCAATCTCTCCTATCTGGCAGGCGACTGGTACATCGACCAGATGAAGAAGCAGGCCTACGAGGGCAAGCCCCTACCGCTCGGACTGCTCCCTGCCTCCTACTATTACTACCACGCCTACGCGCTGGTCAATCGTCAGGGCAATGAGCCCATGACGGTGCAGGAGGCCTTCGCCCACCTCAAGGACGCTCCACGCATCGACCCTGCGACGCTCCCCACGGGCAACATCATCCTGCCCGTAGACTCGGCGCGCGCACAGCGCCTCGTAGCTCAGGCTGCCCCCGACGTCGACTGCGAAGTCCTTCCCGTAATGCCCCTCTCGATCCAGAGCCGTCAGTATCTGGACATCGGCGGTATGAGCGTGCTGGATCTCATAGCAGGCAATCAGTGGGAGCGCCCCATCTACTGGGCGATCACCTCACCCCGCAATGCCTTCGACAACCTCCCCGAGCACATGGTGCAGTCGGGCATGGCGCACCAGCTGCTGCCTATAGCCTATCCGCAGGACAGCACGGGGCAGCGCAGAGAGAGCGGCATCGGGAATCTCGACCACATGTACCAGACGGTGATGACGAAGTTCCGCTGGTGCGGTGCTGATCGTCCCGGCACCTACTTCGACGAGAACGCCCGCGGCATCGTCTCCACGCTGCGCAATCAGATCTTCTCCCCGCTGGCCGATGGCTTCATAGCACGTGGCGACAAGGCCAAGGCCCAGGAAGTCCTCCGCAAGTGCCTCTCCGTGATCCGCGAGGACAACGTCCCCTATGAGACGAACTCGGTGTACTTCGCCCGCTCACTCTATCGTGCGGGGCTGACGAAGGAGGCCGACCACGTGCTGCAGGTCATCGTACGCCGCTCGCTGAGCACGCTCGTCTGGGCGCTGAGCCTAGAGCCCGAGCAGTTCCAGCAGCTGGTGCAGCACGCCGACCTGCAGGAGGCCTACATGGGTCTGACCTATCCGCTGCAGCTGGCCGATGAGTTCGGCTCCACGAGCCTCAAGCAGTACGAGGCTCAGATCACCGAGATCGCTCGCCGCCTAGGCGCTGGACAGCGCTAAGGCTACACAACACCAGAGTACAGCACCATGCTGGAGCGTCTCCTCTGCCGCGTACCTATGTGGTACCGCATGCTCGTCCCCGGGGCTCGCTGGCGCATACCAGCGATCTCGGGGAGGAGCATTTACCTGACCTTCGATGACGGGCCTATCCCCGAGGTGACGCCTTGGGTGCTGGATGAGCTCGACCGACTGGGGGTGAAGGCTACCTTCTTCTGCGTGGCGGACAACGTGCGCAAGTGGCCCGAGCTCTTCGAGGAGATCAAGCGCCGAGGTCACCAGGTAGGCAACCACACCTACCACCATATACAGGGGCTCTATCACGGCACGCGCAGCTACATGGAGGATGTGCATGCCGCGCACGAACTCATACACTCGCGCTACTTCCGCCCCCCGCATGGGCACCTGCGCTTCAGGCAGAACATCGAGCTCAGCCACAGCTTCGAGATCATTATGTGGGACGTCGTCACGCGCGACTACAATGCGCGGCTCACGCCCGAGGAGGTACTCGCCAACGTCAAGCGCTACGCACGCAACGGCTCGATCATCGTCTTTCACGACTCGATCAAGGCGCAGAAGAATATGCGGGAGGCTATGCCTAAGGCCGTGCGCTGGCTCCTCGACGAGGGCTATCACTTCCTACGCATAGGCGACGCCCCCTAGGGGAGCACGCCCAGCAGACAGGGCAGCGAGTGGCTGCCCGGCTACTAAATGAGGAAGCTAAGGGATCATAGGCATAAGGTCTTTGGTACGGGTATAAAAAAAGCGGAGCTGACTTCCCAGCCAGCTCCAACCTATTAACCAAAACCTTAACTATGAAAAATTACTTTTTCAACACAAAGGTAGCAATAATATCGAACAAAGGAAAGACCGCCCCGAGACACCGCTGGCACCGCAGCAAGTGCGGCCCGCGGGTGGGCGGACAGACAGCTTGAACGAACTTACTATTAACCTCTTATGAACCGACCCCTGACACCGGACTCTAAATCCGACCTGTCACTCGCTCCTAAGCGCGTCTATATCGAGACCTACGGCTGCCAGATGAACGTGGCCGACAGCGAGGTCGTGGCCTCCATCATGCAGATGGATGGATACCACCTCACAGAGGATCCCGAGCTAGCGGACGCCATATTCCTCAACACCTGCTCGGTGCGTGACAACGCCGAGCAGAAGGTGCTCAATCGCATCGCCTACTACCACTCCATACGCCGCAAGAAGCGCCGCCGCATCACCATCGGCGTCCTCGGCTGCATGGCCGAGCGTGCCAAGGAGGAGCTCATCGAGAAGCATAAGGTAGACCTCGTCGTCGGCCCAGATAGCTACCTCGACCTGCCGAACCTCATCGGAGCCGTGGAGCGCGGCGAGAAGGCCATCAATGTAAAGCTCTCCACCAACGAGACCTACAAGGATGTCATGCCGCTCAAGCTGGGCGGTGTCCATATCTCGGGCTTCGTCTCCATCATGCGTGGCTGCAATAACTTCTGCTCCTACTGCATCGTCCCCTATACCCGTGGTCGTGAGCGCAGCCGCGAGCTGGAGAGCATCATCCGTGAGGTCAAGGACCTGGAGGAGAAGGGCTATCGCGAGATCACCCTGCTGGGGCAGAACGTCAACTCCTACCGCTACGTCGATGGCGACAAGGTCTACGACTTCGGCGACCTGATGGAGCAGGTAGCGCTGGCCGTACCCGGCATACGCATCCGCTTCACCTCGCCCCACCCCAAGGATATGGATGACAAGGCCATCGCCGTAATGGCGAAGTACCCCAACATCTGCAAGCACATCCACCTACCCGCCCAGTCGGGCAATGACCGCATACTCAAGCTGATGAAGCGCAACTATACCCGCGAATGGTATCTCGAGCGCGTAGCAGCCATACGCCGCGCTATGCCCGACTGCGCCATCACCTCGGACCTCTTCTGCGGCTTCCACGACGAGACGGAGGAGGACTTCCAGGACACGCTGAGCCTGATGCGTGAGGTGGGCTACGACAACTCCTTTATGTTTAAGTACTCCGAGCGTCCAGGCACCTACGCTGCCAAGTACCTCGTGGACAACATCAGCGAGGAGACGAAGATCCGCCGCCTGCAGGAGATGATCGACCTCCAGACGCAGCTCTCGCTGGAGAGCAACCTTCGAGACGTGGGCAAGACCGTGGAGGTACTGATCGAGGGCTTCAGTAAGCGCAGCCACGAGCAGCTCTTCGGCCGCACGCAGCAGAATAAGGTCGTCGTCTTCGACAAGCAAGGCTACCGCGTAGGACAGTACGCCCAGGTCCTCGTCGAGTCGGCTACGGCAGCGACCCTTATCGGTCGTCCCGTACAGCCCGCCGAGGGCTACGTGGCGCCCGTCACCGATGCACCCTAACACTTGACTACACTATACTATGGTTAATCTACAGACGACCTTCGCTGGGCTGCAGCTCTCGAGTCCGCTCATCCTGAGCAGCTCGGGCCTGACGCGCAGCATCGATCGTACCAAGGCCTTAGTCGAGGCTGGCGCTGGTGCGGTCATCCTCAAGAGTCTCTTCGAGGAGCAGATCCTCATGCATACGGGGCATCTGCTGGCGCACAACGAGTATCCCGAGGCCGCCGACTACATCGCCTCCTACACCCGTGTAGAGGCTGTGGACGAATACCTCGAGCTCCTGCGCCGCGCCAAGGCCGAGCTCTCGGTGCCCGTCATCGCCTCCATCAACTGCTCGGGGCTGGAGAGCTGGACGGACTTTGCCCAGAAGCTCAAGGAGGCTGGCGCCGACGCTCTCGAGGTGAACATCATGCGCCTGGAGACCTCGCGCTTCTACGATCCTGTGGCGGGTGAGGAGCTGTATCTGGAGATCGTCCGCCGCCTGCGCGCCGTGGGTCTACCGCTCATCATCAAGCTCTCGCGCCACCATACGGCGTTGCCTACACTCGTGGATAAGCTACGTGCGGCGGGGGCTACGGCCGTCACGCTCTTCAACCGCAGCTACCAGCTGGACATCGACCTCGAGCGGGAGCAGATCGTCGGCGGTGATGTCTTCTCCCACGCGGGGGACTTTGCCGAGACCCTACGCTTCACAGGCCTCATCCGTGGCGTCGTGCCCGGCATCGAGCTCGCTGCCTCGACGGGGATCTATGGCTGGCAGGAGCTGGCGAAGATCCTGCTGGCGGGGGCAGATGTGGCGCAGATATGCACGGCCGTCTACAAGCACGGCCCCTCGGCTATCAAAGACGCGCTGACGGGCCTCGGGCGCTGGATGATGGATCATGGCTATCAGAGCGTGGACGAGTTCCGCGGTCGCCTCAGCTATGCCTCTGTCGCTGACCCGAGCCTCTTCGAGCGTCTCCAATTCATGAAGTATTATTCAGGGCGTACGCAATCCTAGCCTTCGCCCGTTATTCTACCAACTACTAATATAGATCAAGAACAAGATGAAGAAGAATGTAATGATCGCTTCACTGCTCGCTGGGGGCCTCGTCCTCTCTAGCTGCGGCCTAAGCAATTCAGTCAAGGGCGCTGGTATCGGCGCTGGTGCTGGTGCTATCATCGGCGCTGGTGTAGGTCGTGTCCTCGGGAATACCGGCCTCGGTGCCGCCATCGGTGGCGTCGTAGGCGGTACGGCAGGTACCCTCATCGGTAACAAGATGGACAAGCAGAAGCGTGAGCTCGAGGAGAAGATGAAGACGGCTAAGGTCGAGAGCGTCAATGACGGTCAGGCCATCCGTGTGACCTTCGACAGCGGTATCCTCTTCGCCACCAACTCCGCTAGCCTCTCCACCAGCTCGCAGACTGAGCTGCGCAACCTGGCCGTTAGCCTCAAGCAGAACCCCGACACCGAGATCAAGATCGTCGGCCACACCGACAACACGGGTAGCGACAAGATCAACGACCCCCTCTCCCTCAAGCGTGCTACCAGCGTGCAGAGCTTCCTCGCTGCTCAGGGCGTATCCTCCAGCCGCATGCAGGCCATTGGCGAGGGCAGCCACAGCCCCGTCGCAGACAACGGTACCGCTGCTGGCCGTCAGGCTAACCGCCGCGTAGAGGTCTACATCCTCCCCAGCAAGGCGATGATCGAGGCTGCTCAGGCAGGTACGCTGAAGTAAGCCTTCCGACGCCCTTAGCCCTTAGTTCCACGCGGACTAAGGCAAGCTATATACCGCGCCCCCAGACCGTCCATCGCGACGACTTGGGGGCGCTCCTTTTTCCGCTCCTAGGCTAAGGCTAGCGCGCACAGTGCCCTGGCTTAGAGCGCAAATGACCCAAGGCCAGCGAGCTTAGTTCCTAATCCGAACGAGCGAAGTGACCTATCCGAGCGAGCGAAGTGACTTGCCTCGGCGAGCTCCCATCATACACTCCGCGAGCGAAGTGCCTGATGTCCGCGAGCAAAGTAATAATACTTCTCTAGAAAAATAATATAAGTTCCCGCGAATTATTATATAACTTTCCGTCGAATATTATATAATAATCTGACAAAAGTTATATTACTTTTCGGAGAAAGTTATATAATAATTCGGGAGATATTATATAATATTTCGGGAGAACTTATATTACTTTTCCCGCCATATTATATTAGTTCTCCCGCCAAGCCTATAATCTTCCCTCGCCCACTGCCTGATGTAGCCTCACCCCAGCCCTTAGCTTACGCCAGCAACGTCCTTACGTGAGCAAACCAAACCAGTCTTATTACCTCCTTCTTCACACACTCCAAGGCTAGCTTAATACGCTCCAAGGCTAACTTGAAACAGATAGCTCAGGCCTTTTCCACACCCTCTAGACTACAAGCGGAAGAGGAAGCCCCAACGGGGCAACCCAATCAAAGCCCAGGGTGCGTAGCCCTACAAGGGCGACCAAACCCTGGGCTAAGCAAATTAATACCAATGGAGCGCTGTAAGTGCGACCCTCAAGACGATCGGAGCACCGTGACTTGGAGCACCAATTTATCTTGAGGGTCGCCCCTGTAGGGCTTTGTCCTTTGATTTGATGACCTACCCAGGGTTCCGTCACGCCTGCAGCGTTCCCTCACCCTGGGCTTTGATTGGGTTGCCCCGCTGGGGCTTTCCACTCCGTTTGCCCACAGACGAAGAGAAACAGAACCTATACTTATCCTCTATCAACACAATAGCAAGAAGGAACAGAACTTATGCTTATCCTCTATGAACACAACAGCGAGGAGGAATAGAACCTATACTTATCCTCTATCAACACAACAGTATAGTGTGCATCTGCTTCTATGGAGATAGCTCAGGCCTTTACCACACCCTCTAGACTACAAGCGGAAGAGGAAGCCCCAACGGGGCAACCCAATCAAAGCCCAGGGTGCGTAGCCCTACAAGGGCGACCAAACCCTGGGCTAAGCAAATTAATACCAATGGAGCGCTGTAAGTGCGACCCTCAAGACGATCGGAGCACCGTGACTTGGAGCACCAATTTATTTTGAGGGTCGCCCCTGTAGGGCTTTGTCCTTTGACTTGATGACCTACCCAGGGTTTGGTCGCCCTTGCAGGGCTACGCACCCTGGGCTTTAACTGGGTCGCCCCGCTGGGGCTTTACACTCCGCTTGCGCACAGACGAAGAGAAACAGAACCTATACTTATCCTCTACGAACACGATAGAGAGGAGGGACAGAACTTATGCCTATCCTCTATGACACTATAGCAAGGAGGGACAGAGCTAATCCTTATCCTTTATGAACACAACAGCATAGGGTGCATCTAGCTCTCTGGAGATAATTCCTCCCCTTATGGACAGCAGCAGGGCGACGGAGCTAGCAGGCGAATAGCTATCTTTGGGGTAGATGTCACACTGATACTTAGCTCCTATGCGCTCCATACACCTCCAGCACTTCCGCTGCTACAGCGACCTCAGGCTCGAGCTCAAGCCCGGGATCAACCTCTTCGTCGGGGACAACGCCAGCGGCAAGACTTCGCTACTCAGGGCTTGTCAGTACATGCTGAGCTCCTTCTTCGCGGGCTTCAGCGACGAGTACACCAAGTGGCTGAGCTTCGGCGACGATGACTTCCAGCAGGAGTTCCAGAGGGGCAAGCAGCTCGATGAGCAGCCCATCTCCATCAGCTTCGACCCGACGGACCTCATCGAGCGCCTCAGCCCCGAGTACCTAGAGGAGCAAGGCCCCCTAGGCGAGCAAGTGCTGGAGAAGCGCAGTGCCAAGAACCGCCGCGCCCTGACGGGAGGCTTCAAGGCCTACCGCAGCTACGCCCAGTGGCTGCAGAGTCACTACTACGACCGCGAGGCTGCACGGCAGAGCTACCCACTGCCCCTCTTCGCCTACTACTCGGTAGAGGACATCCATTCCAACCGCAAGCTCAGCCTCCAGCCCTTCAGCAAGACGACGAGCAAGTTCTCCCTCGGCTACCTAGAGTGCCTCGAGGGCGACGGCTTCCTGCGCTACTGGGTGCACCGACTGCTGGTGCTAGCGGAGCGTGATCCCGAGCACAGCGAGCTCGGCTTCGTGCGGCGCCAGATGCTCCAGATCCTCGGAGCGGAGGGCTGTGACCTCTTCTACGACATGCTGATACGCCCCATCAAGCGGGAGGTGGTCTTCGTCACGCCCGACGGCAGGGAGATCCCTACGGCCTTCCTCTCCGAGGGCTACAAGCGCATCATCTCGATGAGCCTGGATCTGGTGATGCGCAGCTACCTGCTTGACTATCCTATCTATGGCGATGAGACCTGCCGACACATCACGGGCACGGTGATCATCGACGAGATCGATATGCATCTACACCCAAGGCTACAGGCCGAGATCCTACCCGTGCTGCACCGCTGCTTCCCCGCCCTGCAGTTCATCGTCTCGACCCATGCCCCCATGGTGATGAGTGGCGTGCAGAGCGATGGGACGAATATCGTCTACCGCCTACGCTGCAGTAGTGAGGCCGAGTACTGCCTCGAGGAAGCCACGACCTACGGCCTCGACATCTCCACCCTCGTGGAGCGCCTCTGGGAGCTCTCGCCCCGCAGCCATGAGGTGAGCAACCAGCTGGCCGAGCTCTTCCACGCCATAGACGCAGGCGACTACCAGAGGGCACGCGAGCTGCTGCAGCGACTTCGCCAAGCCTTCCCAGGCGGCGAGCTCAAGGAGCTTACCCGCGCCGACACCCTTCTGAGACTGATGCAGCGCCCCGATCGGCTATGATACACATCAAGAAGTCCGCACCGCCCAAGGGCTTCGCAGCCTACTGCCGCCAGCCCAACGCACGCTACAGCGAGCTCTCGCACAAGGCCAAGAAGAGCCTCAAGCAAGGCCTGCTGCGCGACCAAGGCTACCTCTGCGCCTACTGCATGGGCCGCATCGACGCTGGGGAGATGAAGGTGGAGCACATCGACAGCCAGGCCATCCACCCCGAGCTGGAGCTGGACTACGACAACCTCCTAGGCTGCTGCTACGGTGGCGAGCGTGACGAGCCCGACCCCTTCCGCGGACGTCGCTCGCTGCACTGCGACTCCTCCAAGGCGGCCCGACGCCTCACCTGCTCGCCCCTCAATCCCGCCTGCATCGCTAGCCTTAGCTACGGCTCGGAGGGCTGTAGCATACACTCCAGCAATCCCGAGTGGGACGAGGAGCTAGATCGCATCCTGAACCTCAATACGAGCAAGCTCCGTCACAACCGTCAGGAGGCCCTCTACACCCTGCTGGACGAGCTGCAGCAGCTCTTACCCCCACATTCCTCCCGCCACAGGCAGCGCAGCGTCCTCACCAAGCTCCTCGAGCGCGTCACGGCGCGCGATCGCTACGGCGAACTCATCCCCTACTGCGGCATACTCATCTACTGGCTCGAGCGCATGCTCCGCGAGCTGGAGGATGAGCATACCGCGGGATAAGGATTATCTTTGCACCAAGCCCACCGCGGCAGACAGACAGCGCGGCAGGCAACTGATCCATCACCCTAAGCAAGCAACGACGATGAACGAATATCCCCTCTGCCCCGAATGCGGCGGCCCGCACATCTACTTTGACGGCACTACCTACGTGTGCCCCGACTGCTCGAGTGAGTTCGACGTCGAGGCGCTAGCAAGCTCCACCACTGCCCAGGTATGTAAGGATAGCAACGGCACGCCGCTCGCAGATGGCGACGCCGTGACCGTCATCAAGGACCTCAAGGTACGCGGCTCCTCGATGGTCATCAAGCAGGGCACCAAGGTCAAGAGCATCCGCCTCACCGACAGCCCCGACGAAGTCGAGGGCAAGGTCGATGGCTCCGTCATGGTCCTGCGCGCCGAGTTCCTCAAGAAGGGCTAAGCGCCTCCTCTGCCCTCCTCCTACCCTCTCCCCCACACCGCCCCTCCCCCTACTTGTCCCCATCCTAAGGACGCACGTAGCGCTGGACACGATAAGGCTGGGCGACACGTTCTATATTAGGAGCCAAGCAGCTCCACGAAAAAGGGCAGCTCTACCCTGCCCTATCCTCTAGACGCACCCCAATGCTGATCCGCTCGAGCATTGGGGTGCAGGTCATATCTACTGCCCCGACGTACACGCTACCAGAGGCGCGGAGTGGCGCAGTGGTAGAGATTGCGTATTTTTGCAGTCTACAATAATATATATCAGTATACAGAGCATCATCGATGGCACAGCAAGAAGACCTCTTCAAGAAGGTAATCGCCCACTGTAAGGAATACGGCTTCGTCTTCCCCTCCTCTGAGATCTATGACGGCCTCGGCGCTGTCTATGACTACGGTCAGCTGGGGAGCGAACTCAAGAATAACATCAAGCGCTACTGGTGGGAGGCTATGACCCTCCTGGCGCCCAACGTCGTGGGGATAGACTCCGCGATCTTCATGCACCCCAAGATCTGGAAGGCCTCCGGTCACGTCGACGCCTTCAATGATCCCCTCATCGACAACAAGGACTCGAAGAAGCGCTACCGCGCCGACGTCCTCATCGAAGACCACCTAGCGAAGATCGAGGAGAAGATCAATAAGGAGGTAGCCAAGGCGGCGAAGAAGTTCGGTGAGAGCTTCGACGAAGCACAGTTCCGCTCTACCAACGGCCGCGTGCTCGAGTACCAGGCCAAGTGGGACGAGATCCACACGCGCTTCGCTGAGGCGATGAACGCTACCGACCTCGAGGGTCTTCGCCAGATCATCATCGATACGGAGATCGTCTGCCCCATCAGTGGCACGCGCAACTGGACGGAGGTACGTCAGTTCAACCTGATGTTCGCCACCGAGATGGGCTCCACGACTGAGGGCGCGATGAAGGTCTACCTGCGCCCCGAGACGGCACAGGGGATCTTCGTGAACTTCCTTAACGTGCAGAAGACCGGCCGTATGAAGATACCCTTCGGCATCGCCCAGATCGGGAAGGCCTTCCGCAACGAGATCGTCGCCCGCCAGTTCATCTTCCGCATGCGCGAGTTTGAGCAGATGGAGATGCAGTTCTTCGTTCGCCCCGGCGAGGAGCTCAAGTGGTTCGAGTACTGGAAGGAGCTGCGCCTGCGCTGGCACAAGGCGCTCGGACTCGGCGACCAGAAGTACCGCTACCACGACCACGAGAAGCTGGCGCACTACGCCAATGCCGCCACCGACATCGAGTTCGAGATGCCCTTCGGCTTCAAGGAGGTGGAGGGTATCCACAGCCGTACGGACTTCGACCTGAAGCGCCACGAGGAGTTCAGCGGCAAGAAGATGCAGTACTTCGACCCCGAGCTGGGCGAGAGCTACACGCCCTATGTCATCGAGACCTCCATCGGGGTGGACCGTATGTTCCTCAGCCTGATGTGCGGCAGCTACGAGGAGGAGGCGCTGGAGGGCGGAGAGAAGCGCAGCGTACTGCGTCTGCCTGCAGCCCTGGCCCCCGTCAAGCTCGCCATCCTGCCCCTGGTGCGCAAGGACGGCCTCGACACGAAGGCACAGGAGATCTACGACGAGCTGAAGTTCGACTTCAACTGCCAGCTCGACGAGAAGGACTCCATCGGCAAGCGCTACCGCCGCCAGGATGCCATCGGTACGCCCTACTGCGTGACGGTAGACCACCAGACGATGGAGGACGGCACCGTGACGCTACGTCACCGCGACACGATGCAGCAGGAGCGCATCGCCATCAGTGAGCTCAGCCGCGTGCTCTACGAGGCTACCTCGCTGAAGAGCCTACTGCGCCGCATCTAAGGCCCCCACTACCCATTCCTCACCCTCTAGTCCCAACACCTATGAAGGCTCAGATCCTTGCCCTGCTCGCCCTAGTGGCTAGCTGTGGCCTCGCTAGCTGTAGCGACACCATCGACACGGCACAGGAGCGCCGCGCCACCAACGAGCGTAACTTCCTCTCCTTTGCCGACAGTGCAGGCTACGAGAAGGTACACCTGCCTGGCAACTATGCCGACAGCTATGTCTACATCAAGTGGCAGAAGCACGGCACAGGCACCGTGACCCCAGCGCAGAATGACGCCGTCAAGGTACGCTACCGCGGCTACCTGACCAGCGACTGGACGTCGAACTCCCGCAGCGCCCAGCCCGTCGATCAGGGCAACTGGGATCAGCCCGTCATCAACGACTACAGCCGCGTCAACAGCTATATCGATGGCTTCAAGTACGCCCTGCAGAGCCTCAAGGTCGGGGACGAGGTCTCCGTCGTCATCCCCTGGTATCTGGGCTATGGCTCGTCGATCACGCGCTACATCCCCTCCTACTCGAGCCTCTTCTTCCAGATCAAGCTCGAGGAGATCAGCACGCCTCTGTAAGGGAGGCGCCCATCAGAGTATATCCCATCTATGCATCTATTGCTTTCCAATGACGATGGCTTCCGCGCCGCAGGCATACAGGAGCTGGCCCAGTCCCTCCTGCACCTCGGCGATGTGACCATCGTCGCCCCTGACGGCCCGCGATCGGGCTTCTCAGGTGCGATCACTACGACCCAGCCCCTGCGCCTGAAGCATCGCAAGACCGAGGGACGCCTACGCATCTACAGCTGCGAGGGTACGCCCGTGGACTGCGTCAAGCTAGCACTCAATACGCTCTTTGCCGACACACGCCCCGACCTCATCATCTCGGGGATCAATCACGGCAGTAATGAGGGCATCTGCGTAGGTTACTCGGGGACGATCGGTGCCGCCCGTGAGGGCTGCATCTACGGCATCCCTTCGCTGGCCGTATCGCTGGATGACACGGCTTGGTCGCCTGACTTCGCCGACAGCATCGTCTACACGCAGCAGGTCGTCAAGCTCATGCAGCACACCCAGCTGCCTCCACACACCATGCTCTCGCTCAATGTGCCCAAGACCAAGCCCCAGGGGCTGAAGGTCTGCGCGCAGAGTGTGGGCCAGTTCGTCGAGGAGTTCGTCCCCAGCCGCGATGGTAGGGGCAAGGATATCTACTGGATGACAGGCCACCAGCGCCCCGCCTCTAGCGAGGACCGAGGGGACTGGTACTGGCTGCGTGAGGGCTGGGCGACGCTCACCCCGCTGCAGCTCGACACGACCAACCACGGCTGGATCGACCACCTCGACCAGCTGGCGCAGCAGGCTGCTGGCTAGCCCCGTGACCTAGACGAAGCCCCAGCATGCGCTACTTCCTAGTCGCAGGCGAAGCCTCTGGAGACCTACACGCCTCAGCGCTCATCCGAGCACTGAAGGCCGAGGATCCAGAGGCTTCGTTTGCCTTTATGGGTGGGGATAAGATGGCTGCGGCCGCAGGCATCCCCCCCGTCGTCCACTACCGAGATGTAGCCTTCATGGGCGTGGTGAGCGTCCTGAAGAACTACCGTACCATACGCCGACGCGCCGAGTGCGTGCAGGAGGCCCTGCGTGCCTTCGCCCCCGATGTGGTCATCCCGGTGGACTTCGCCGACTTCAACATCCGCTACGTCCTCCCGCTGGCCCAGGAGCTGGCTATCCCCAGCGTCTACTATATCCTGCCCAAGCTCTGGGCCTGGCGTGCTGGGCGTATCAAGCAGCTTCGCCGCTACCTCAGCCACGCCCTCTCGATCCTACCCTTCGAGGTGGACTACTTCCGCCAGCAGGGCCTCTCGGTGAGCTACGTGGGCAATCCTTGCGTCGATGCCCAGCTGAGCTATGAGGCCGAGCACCCCGAGCCCATAGAGCGCGACCCTCAGCTCCTGGCGCTCCTCCCCGGCAGCCGCAAGGCCGAGCTACGGGAGAACCTCCCCCTGATGCTCCAGGCCTCTGAGGCGCACCTCGAGGCCGGTGGACGCGTCGCCGTCGCCGCTGCCCCCGGGATGACGGCAGAGGACTACGCCCCTTACCTCAGTGCTTATCCCCAGGTAGAGCTCGTCTGGGGGGATAGCTACGGCCTGATGCGCCGTGCCGCTCGCGCAGCTGTCACCTCGGGGACGGCGACGCTGGAGACGGCGCTCGCGGGTTGCCCGCTCGTGGTATGCTACGGCATGGGCGGACGTAGAGCCCTGCGCTGGATATTCGAGCACTGCTTCCGCGTGCGCTACGTCTCACTGGTCAACCTCATCCTCGACCGCCCCGCCGTGCCCGAGCTCCTAGGCGATAGGCTCAGCGCGCCCGAGCTACGTCGCCAGCTGGAGCTCCTCGAGGAGGGGCAGCCTGCCCGTCGGGCACAGCTGGAGGCCTTCGCCGAACTCAGCGCCACACTCGGACGCAGCTACTCGGCCCCACGTGCTGCCCGCACGCTCATCGAGCAGCTCCAGCGGCAGCGCTAGCCCCAGCCTCCAGCCGTGTACATCCCTGGGATAAGCTGGGGATAGCGCGAGGATAAGCGAGGGATAAATCTAGGGGTACTCGTGGACGAATCAGAGCCCCCCTCCCCCTGCCTTCGCCCCCCTGTAGATAAGCCCCCTAGCTATACACCAGCTATACACTTAGGGCCTTCGCCTAAAGGGAACCCCGAGCCTCCCCAAGGCGTGGATGAAGTAGAGCGCCTCCCCATCGGAGGGCTCTAGATAAGGAACTTAGCCCTGTGGGCAGTCTGTGGGCAAGCTTCCCCAAGCCTAGGGATAAGCCTGAGGAGGGGTGGAGCGAACTGGAAGAGCGCTTGGAGGCTTACCCACCTGTCCACGGCGCATAATATACATAGTAGATAAAGAGAAATAAGATCTAATTACTCTAAGACTATAAGAATAATAAGGACGGGGATAAGCCCCCGCCCGCGTCGAGGAGTGAGCCCACAGCCGATACAATTATGAGAATACTAGCACTAGACATCGACGGTACCCTCATCACCAGCCAGCACGTGCTGACCGAGCCCGTACGCAGCGCCCTCATCCGCGCCCAGCGCGACTATGATATACGTATAGCCTTAGCCTCGGGTCGTCCTACGGCCGCGCTAGGACATCTAGCGGCGGAGCTGGAGCTGAAGACCTACGGCGGCTACCTGCTGCCCTTCAATGGCGGTAAGCTCATCGCAGCCGCCACGGGCGAGGTCCTCAGCGAGACCGTGCTGGATGCCGACCTTATCCCCCAGCTCTATGACCTCACGCAGCGCTACGACCTCAACATCCTCTCCTATACCGAGGACACCATCCTCAGCGAGCGCTCCGACGACCCCTACGCGGTCAAGGAGATCGACATCACGGGCATGGCGCTGGAGGTGGTGCCCGACTTCCGCGCGCTCTCGGCGCTGAAGCTGCCCAAGTGCCTCGCAGTCGGGCCCAAGGATAAGCTCATCCCCCTTGAGGCCGAGGCGAAGGAACTGCTCGGCGATCGTATCGACGCCTTCCGCTCCAGCGACTTCTTCCTCGAGCTCGTGCCTAAGGGAATAGATAAGGGCGCCGCGCTGAGCCGTCTCCTCGAGCTGCTGGGCCTCACGCCCGAGGCGCTCATCGCCATGGGGGATAACTATAATGATCTTGGGATGCTGCGCCTGGCGGGGACCAGTGTCGCCATGGGCAACGCCCCCGAGGACATCAAGGCTGTGGCTAGCTATGTCACGCGTACCAACAATGAGGACGGCGTCGCCTACGCCCTCGAGGAGCTTGTCTTCGCCCGCTCCTAGCCGTCCCGCCCTCTAGCCCTTGCCTCGCCCTCCGCGCTGGGCACCAGGCTCCGCCCCACTAAAAACAGCGCTCCCCCGACTAACAGCTTTGCTAGCTGGGGGAGCGCTGTCTTTTTGCCTTTAGCACGCTGTCTCTTCTCTTTTAGTCCGCTGTCCTCTCTCCTTCAGTCCGCTGTCTCTTCTCCTTTATATAGGTGGGGACGAAACCCCACGAAAGCCGCACCGTCTGCCGAGCCTCCGCGTGCTGTCCGTGAGGGATATCCATCAACCTGCTGGGTGCTATCAGTCAGCTCGCCGATGGATACCCGTCAGCGCCCTGATGGATATCGGTCAGCTCCCCTAGGTATAGGATGCAGTGCCGCGGCTGGCGGCAGGAGTAAGCCCAGCTGGCTGCTGCCTACACTCGCTCCTCGAGCCTGGGAGCGGAGGCGCCCAGCAGTCGGGCTGAATTGCGTATCTTTGTACACCTATAGTAACAAGATACAGCAATGAAGAAGATCATCGCCACGGACAAGGCGCCTGCCGCCATCGGTCCCTACAGCCAGGCTGTACTCCTCGACGATACGCTCTATGCCTCCGGGCAGCTCGGCATCGATCCCAGCACGGGGGACTTCCCCGAGGGGATCACGGCACAGACGGAGCAGAGCTTCCGTAACATCCATGCCATCCTCGCCGAGGCAGGCATGACGATTGATGATGTGGTCAAGACGACTTGCTTCCTGGCCGATATGGGCGACTTTGCGGCGATGAATGCCGTCTACGAGCGCCAGTTCACGGGCAGCTTCCCCGCCCGCTCGGCCGTCGCTGTCAAGACGCTGCCCAAGAACGGGCTCGTCGAGATTGAGATCATTGCACGCAAGGGCTAAGGGAGCCTCTGCGCGTCCTTCGTCGTATTCATTTAATCAAGGGAATCCAATGGAAACAGTCGTTAGTGGTATCCGCCCGACAGGCAACCTACATCTAGGTAATTACTTCGGTGCTGTACGCGCCTTCGTCGAGATGCAGCAGCAGTATAATTGCTTCTTCTTCATCGCTGACTGGCACTCGCTGACGACACACCCCCATCCCGACGACATCATACGCTCGACCAATACGATCCTGGCCGAGTATCTGGCCTGCGGCATCGATCCCGAGCAGGCCACCATCTACGTGCAGAGCGATGTACGTGAGGTGCTGGAGCTCTACCTCTACCTCAATATGAACGCCTACCTCGGGGAGCTGGAGCGTACCACCTCCTTCAAGGATAAGGCTCGTCAGCAGCCCGACAACGTCAATGCAGGCCTCTTGACCTACCCCTCCCTCATGGCGGCCGACATCCTCATGCACAAGGCGGTCAAGGTGCCCGTAGGTAAGGATCAGGAGCAGAATATGGAGATGGCGCGCAAGTTCGCCCGCCGCTTCAACACCATCTACGGCGTGGACTTCTTCACCGAGCCGCAGTCCTTCAGCCTCGGGGCTAAGGCGCTCAAGGTTCCCGGCCTCGATGGCTCGGGCAAGATGGGTAAGAGTGAGGGCAACGCCATCTACCTCACCGACGACGAGAAGACCATATCCAAGAAGGTCATGCGCGCCGTCACCGACAGCGGCCCCACCGAGCCCAACAGCGAGAAACCCGAGGCGATACAGAACCTCTTCACCCTGATGGAGATCGTCTCCACGCCCGAGGTCTACCAGCACTACAACGGCCTCTACAACGACTGCGCCATCCGCTACGGGGATATGAAGAAGCAGCTGGCCGTGGATATCAATGCCTTCTGCGCCCCCATCCGCGAGCGCATCCTCGACATCAGCGGGGATAAGGAGCTGCTGGCACGTGTGGCCCGTCTCGGCGCAGAAAAGGCCCGTGAGTCCGCCGCACGCACCATCGAGGAGGTACGCCACATCATAGGCTTCCGCCCCCGCTAGGTCTAGCGCCCCTCACCTCCCACCTAAGTAATCACACTCATCACATAATACTCCTCATGGAATTAGTAGGAAGAATCGTCCAAATCCTCCCCCTTCGTACGGGGACGTCTAAGGCAGGCAACCCCTGGAAGGTACAGGAATACATTCTCGAGACCCTCGGCACGCAGTACCCCCGCAAGGTATGCTTCGAGCTCTTCGGGGACAACGTAGACAAGTTCCCCATGCAGATCGGGCAGGACGTCACGGTATCGATCGACATCGAGAGCCGCGAGTTCAACGGGCGCTGGTATACCAGCATCCGCGGCTGGAATGTCGTGCAGGGCGTGGCTGCCCCTGGCGTAGTAGCTCCCGCTGCTGCTAGCTATGCCGCTCCCCAGCCTCCCGCTCAGCCCGCGGCGCCTGCACAGCCTGCAGCGCCTGTCTCGGCGGCCGACGACCTCCCCTTCTAGCCCCTTCGGCCCTTGCGAGAGCCTAGCTAGATCACATCAAGAGAGCGTATGCTGTAGCCCTCGACTGGGGGCGCAGCATACGCTCTTCCTTTATCCTCAGACCCTTTATCCACCCGCCTCCCCCTATGCAGCTGACCCTCCTAGTCGTAGGCAAGACCGATAGCAAGCACATCGAGGAGCTGATGCAGCACTACGCAGCACGGCTCAAGCATTACCTCCCCTTCGAGCTCAAGGTGATCCCCGACCTCAAGCGAGGGCGCCTCAGCGAGGTGCAGCAGTGCGTGGAGGAGGGGCGCGAGCTGCTCAAGCAGGTGCAGCCAGGCGATCGCCTTTGGCTCTTCGACGAGCGCGGTGACCAGCTCACCAGCCGCGCCTTTGCCCAGCGCATCGAGCAGGTGATGATCTCGGGCGAGCGCCGCCTGATCCTCGCCATCGGCGGACCCTACGGCTTCTCCGAGGAGGTCTATGCCCGCGCTCAGGGACTCGTAGGGCTGAGCAAGATGACCTTCTCGCACCAGATGGTGCGCCTCTTCGCCCTAGAGCAGCTCTATAGGGCACAAACCATCCTACGCGGCGAGCCTTACCACCATGACTAGACAGATCACCCAGCTCTACAGCCGCCTCAAGGCCTTCATCATCGCAGGCGACCAGCGTATCTACTACTGGATCCTCGTGCTGGCATTGCTGGTGCCCAACCTCGTCCTCTCCATCGTCATGCAGCAGTCCAGCGTGGGGCGCATCCTCAACGTGCTGGTCATGCTGCCCATCTACATGCTGCTGCTGGCACTAGCCAAGCGCCCTGGGCGCATCTACTGGGGGCTGGTGGTACTGATCCTCCTGCACGTCTTCCAGCTCGTGCTCCTGACGATCTTCAGCGGCTCGGTGGTAGCGGTGGACATGATCCTCAACCTCTTTACCTCCGAGCCCGATGAGGCGGGCGAACTCCTCTCCAACATCCTCCTACCTATCGTAGGCATCCTCGGGGGCTATGTTCTGACGCTGCTGCTGGCTACCGCCTCGGCGCGCAATCCGCGGCCGCTCCCGCCCTGCTTCCGACGCCGTGTGAGCCTCTGGGGCCTTGGTCTCCTACTGCTGGCGCTGCCCATCTGGGTAGGGGCGAAGCGCCGCGCGCCTTACCTCCACCTGCGTGCCGAGGTCTATCCGATGAGCGTCTTCTACAACATGTACCTGGCGACGAAGAAGCTCAGCGAGGTCATCCACTACAGCTACAGCTCGGAGGACTTCAGCTACGGAGCCACCAGCAAGCACCCTGAGGACGAGCGTGAGGTCTACGTCCTGGTCCTCGGAGAGACCAATCGCGCCTACAGCTGGAGCCTCTACGGCTACGGCCGCCCTACGACGCCGCGGCTGGATAGCCTCGCTGGGAGCGGGCAGCTGAGCGTCTATCGCGACGTCTTGACGCAGTCCAACACCACCTACAAGAGTATCCCCATCATCCTCTCCCCAGCCGATGCTGAGGCTGCTGACCAGCTGCCGCGCATACAGGGCATACTGACGGCCTTCCGTGAGGCAGGCTTCTACACCGCCTACGTGACCAATCAGCCCGGCAATCACAGCTATGTGGACTTCTTCGCCATGCAGGGGGATGAGTACCATTCGCTGCGTAAGGATAGGAAGCTGCGGCAGCGCAAGGGGCAGCGTCCCGGGCGACTCTACGATAGGGATATGCTCCCCTATCTGGATCGCCTACTCGCTAGTGAGCACCCCAAGCTCTTCATTGTCCTGCACACCTACGGGGCGCACTTCAGCTACAGAGACCGCTATCCCGCACAGGAGGCTGCCTTCCTTGTCGGCAAGCGCTATTCGGGCAGTGAGGCCGATAGTCTAAGCCTCAGAGCTGCCTACGACAATGCCGTGCGCCAGACCGACCACTTCGTCGCCGAGGTCATCGCACGCCTCGGGCAGCAGGATCGCCTGGCTGCGATGCTCTACGTCTCCGACCACGGAGAGGACGTCTACGACGACAGTCGGGAGCGCTTCCTGCACTCCTCGCCCGACATCTCCTACTACCAGCTGCACGTACCCTTGGTTCTGTGGACCTCGCCCAGCTATAGGGAGCACTACCCGCTGGTATGGCGTGCCGCGCTGTCCAACCAGCAGCAGCCAGCCTCGACCAACGCCGTCTTCCACACCCTGCTGGATGTTGCGGGAGTCACAACACGCTACCGCCAGGAGACTAAGTCGCTGGTGAACCGTGCCTTCAAGGCTGGGCAGCGCTACTACCTCAACGACCGCTACGAGTGCGTCCCCATAGAGCAGCTGGAGCTGGCGGACGAGGATATGGAGCTCATACGGCGTATGGGCCTGCATTTCGCTCCCAGCCCTCCCAGCCCTTAGCCTCTGTCCTGAGCGCCCTCAATAAAGAAGCGGGACAGCGCTGCGTCGTATGACGCGGCACTGTCCCGCTTGGCTTTTCTTAGGGGGAGCTTAGCCTGCTAGCTGGGCGAGCTAGTAGGGGGAGTTCGCCCGCTGGATCTCGTAGAACTCGCGGGGGGTCCCGAGCTGCTGCAGTACGACCTCGATCTGGTAGGGTGAGATCTTGCGGCGCGTCAGGCTGAAGCCTCGCCGTTGGAGCTGCCGCTTGAAGAGGGCGTCGTGCGTGATGAGCTGTCTGAGCGCACGGCTAGCACTGGATGGCTGGTAGTGGGGGAAGTAGAGGGAGGCGAGCTCGCGGAAGCTGTAGACGCGGAACTCTAGCTCGCAGTCACGCGCGAGCTTCCTCTGGAGGAGCTTACTGGTACTCATAGATGTAGTGAGTAATAAAGGTGAATAAATGAAGTATATAGGGCGAAGGGGCCTCCGACCCGTCTGGCGTCGTGTTTCTCAGTATATATGGGCCAGGCTGGGTGTCTGCTCCGTCGCTTGAGGCAAAGGTACGAAAGATCTCCCCTACTCCCTCCCGAGCCTTCGCCCGCCCTGATCCGCAGCGCTTCTCACCCTTTTCCAGCTCTGCTCACTCCCTCCTCTCTGCTCGCTTTCCCCTTACGATCCCTGCTCTCCGCACCTCTTGCGAGTGCTGCCCGAGGGGTACAAAAAGAGCGGGAGGTGAGCCACTGACTCACCTCCCGCTTAATATCTAGGTGCATGCCCTGGGGCGTGCTGCCGAGTCGACTAGTACTCGTCCGAAACGCTGAGCTTAGCGCGACCCTTAGCGCGACGTGCTGCGAGTACACGGCGGCCGTTAGCCGTAGCCATACGTGCACGGAAGCCGTGCTTGTTCTTTCTCTTGCGGTTCGAGGGCTGGAACGTTCTTTTCATCTCTGTGTCTAAATATATTTAGTTCTTACTGTTCTATGCTGCACAATTTGAGTGACAAAGATAGTCAATTTTCTTGAAGCAGCCTCCGCGCGCAGCTCGGGCTGCCTCGAGGCGGCGCTCCGATCTAGGCTACCACAGCTGTGCGGCATCTACGAAGTGTATGCCCTTGCCCTCGGCGCGCAGCAGCTCGACGAGGCTGCGGACGGGGAGACAGAGCGTCGCCGTATTGTCGCAGGGATGTATCCCGATGAGGGCGCCCTCGGCCGCATACTCGCTGTCGAGGTAGAGCTCCACCTGGTGCGTCGGGTCGTGGAGTAGCCCGAGAGGCGAGACAGAGCCCGCCTTGAGGCCAAGGATGCGCTCCAGCTCCTCCTCGCTGGCGAAAGTCAGCGTACGCGTGCCGTAGAGGCGCTTGAACTTATTGAGCTTTACCCGCTTGTCCCCGCGCAGGGTGATGAGGTAGAAGCGCTCGTGTCGGTCGTCGCGTACGAAGATGTTCTTGGCCATGGCCTCGGGATGTGGGAGGCCAAGCTCGGAGAGCGTCGTCATGCTGTGCGCGGCGGCGTGCTCGGTCAGCTGGTAGTCTATGTGACGCTCCTGGAGGTAGTCGTAGATGGCTTGCTTGTCCATGAGATATACTGGGGAGAAGGCTTAGTCCTCGGCCTCCTCGAGGAGGCGCGTAAGGAGTACGGGCAGCGCGTAGCGCTCTTGCTCGGCCTCGGGGATAAGGATCCAGGGCTGCTGCTCCTCTTCGGTGGAAGGTATGAGTCCCTCGGCCTCGATGAGGTAGAGCTCGGCATAGAGCTGCTGGTGCGAGAGGCGGTGCTTGGCCGTGGCGCGGGGCTGAGGATGCAGGCGCGGCGCACGTAGCTGCCCGAGGAGCTGGGCGAGGTGCGGGTGCGCCAGTAGTGCCTCCGCGCTTAGAGGCTCCTCGCCGCCCTCTATGAGCGGCAGCTCGTAGAGCCCCTGCCAGATGTCACCCGCACCGCGGCGCCGTAGGAGGCGGCTGGTCGCCCCACCCTCCCCGAGGCGCACGAGGAAGTAATACATGTAGCGGGGACGGACGCGCGTCTTGCCCTGCTTGATGGGCAGCGTCTCGGCGATCCCTCGGCGGTAGCCCTCGCACTGTTGCTGGACGGGGCACTCGAGGCAATGAGGACTGCGTGGCGTGCAGCAGAGGGCCCCGAGCTCGATGAGGGCTTGGTTGTGCCGACTGGGGTGCTCGCGATCCAGCAGCTCCTCGGCCAGCTGCCAGTAGACGCGCTGTCCCGCGCCCGTGTCTATAGGGTCGCTGAGGGCGAAGAGGCGGCTGAGGACACGGTACACATTGCCATCTACCGTCGGGAAGGGTAGATTGTAAGCGAAGGAGAGGATAGCCCCACGCGTATAGGGCCCTACGCCTGGCAGACGGCTGAGTTCCTCGAGCGTGCGTGGCAGCTCCCCTTCGAAGTCCGAGACGATGATCTGGGCAGCGCGCCTGAGGTTGCGCCCACGCGAGTAATAGCCCAGTCCCTGCCACAGCAGCAGCACCTCGTCCTCGCTGGCGGCCGCCAGGTCGTAGACCGTGGGGAAGGCCTCGGTGAAGCGATGGTAGTAGCTCATGCCCTGATCCACGCGCGTCTGCTGGAGGATGACCTCCGAGAGGAGCACGTGGTAGGCCGACACGTCGCGGCGCCAGGGTAGGTCGCGTGCCTCGCGGTCGTACCAGGCGCCTAGGCGCTGCCTCAGCGTCCTATATAGAGAGGATGCGGAGGTCTTCAACGAGGTCTTCGTCTATGGGCTTGTTCTTCTTCACAGCCTTGGAGAAGGGTACGTAGACAAGGGCGTCGTTGACGATACCTATCATCACGTTGCGCTGGCCCTCCAGTAGAGCCTCGATGGCAGCGACGCCCATGCGGCTGGCGATGATGCGGTCCTGAGCGCTGGGCGAGCCCCCGCGCTGGATGTGCCCGAGGATGACGACGCGCACGTCGAACTGTGGGTACTCCTTCTCCACACGCTCGGCGACCTTCATCGCCCCGCCCGTGCTCTCGCTCTCGCTGACGAGGACGATGCTGCTGTTCTTGGTCTTGCGGAATCCGTTCTCGATCGTCTCCGCTAGCTGGTCCTTCTCGAAGGCGTATTCGGGGATGATGGCAGCCTCGGAGCCCGTGGCGATGGCACCGTTGAGGGCTAGGAAGCCCGCTTCGCGGCCCATGACCTCGACGAAGAAGAGGCGCTCGTGCGAGCTAGCCGTGTCCCGTATCTTGTCCACGGCAGTGACGATGGTATTGAGCGCCGTATCGTAGCCTATGGTGAGATCGGTGCCGTAGAGGTCGTTGTCGATGGTGGCAGGCAGCCCGACGATGGGCACATCCCACTCCTCGGCCAGCTCGCGAGCGCCCGAGAGCGAGCCATCGCCGCCGATGACCACGAGGGCGTCGATGCCGTGTGCCTTCATTGTCTGGTAGGCCTCAGCACGTCCCTCTGCGGTGCGGAACTCCTGGCAGCGGGCGGTCTTGAGGATCGTCCCTCCGCGCTGGATGATGTTGCTCACGTGCTGCGTCTCGAAGTCCTCGATCTCCTGCGAGATGAGGCCCTTGAAGCCTCTGTAAATAGCCTTGACGCGTATGCCGTGGTAGATGGCGGTACGCGTGACGGAGCGGATGGCGGCGTTCATCCCGGGGGCATCACCTCCCGAGGTCAGTACGCCGATACATTTGATAGCGGCCATATTGCTTGCTTGGTATGAGTAGTCTAGTTAGTCCGCACGTGCCTAGGCGTGCTGTGCCTTGTCTGTGCGGAGGGCTTGGATGAAGGGGCTGTCCTATCGCTCTAGGGCAAGCCTCGGAGCGGGCCTAGCGGGCTCGCGCTGATATCTCAGAAGAGGGGCAGCGGTGTGAGGGGCTAGGCGGGCTCGTATTTCTTATATAACTTCTTGGAGAATATTATATTACTTTCTGACGAATATTATATTACTTTTCGCTGAAAGTTATATTACTTTCTCCCCATTCTTATATTACTTTGCTCCCTCCCCCTTAGCGCTTAGCTCGCTGCCCCTTATATCGGGGCTTCGTCCGAGGCGCGTCGGGGCAGAGCTCCGTAGCGCTTGGGGACGTCGTGCTGAGCGGGAGGCTCGGGTGCTGGGGGAAGGACGGGCGCTAGCGGACGAGGCAGGCGCGGTAGCGGCGGATCGTCTCCTCGAGGCCGAGGTAGAGCGCGTCGGAGATGAGGGCATGGCCTATGGAGACCTCGGCGAGCTGAGGCAGCTGCTCGGAGAAGTAGCGGAGGTTCTCCAGGCTGAGGTCATGCCCAGCGTTCAGCCCGAGGCCGAGGCTGGTGGCGTGCACCGCAGCGCGAGCGAAGGGCGCGACGGCGGCTGCCCTGTCCTCGGGGTAGAGGCGCGCATAGGGCTCGGTATAGAGCTCGACGCGCTGGGTCCCGAGGCGTGCAGCCTCATCGAGGTTCTCCAGATCCGTGCCGACGAAGATGGAGGAGCGTATGCCCCACTCGTGGAGGGCGGCGAGGATGTCGCTGAGGAAGTCACGATGGGCGGCGACATCCCAGCCTGCGTCGCTGGTCAGGGCGTCGGGCGCATCGGGCACGAGCGTCACTTGATGGGGGCGTACCTGCTCCACCAGACGCATGAACTCGGGGCTTGGGTTACCCTCGATGTTGAACTCCGTAGTCACGATCTCCCGCAGCTCGTAGACATCGCGGTAGCGTATGTGACGCTCATCGGGGCGGGGATGTACGGTGATCCCCTGGGCACCGAAGCGCTCGCAGTCCCGCGCCACCTGCAGGAGGTCGGGGACATTGCCCCCGCGCGCGTTGCGCAGGGTCGCCACCTTGTTGATGTTCACACTTAGCTGTGTCATATGTCTAACTTATATATATTTGTAGTAGATAATAGGTCTCACCGAGACCTAAGCGGGACAAAGATACGGCTTTCTCTAGCTAGCGCCGTCTAGCCGAAGGGCCTCCCAGATGGACTATGTACAAGATAGCACTCATCGCCTCGCAGCACCTGGACGGACACGCTGCGCACCTTGCCGAGCTGCTGGCTGTCCTCGACAGACCAGACGTGCGGCTATACTTGGATACCGGCTTTGAGACGATGCTGCGTGAGCAGTTCGGTCTAGAGCCCCGACTGGCAGGGCACCTGCCTCCCTACCCTACCCCCCTAGATGTAGACTTCGTGCTGAGCCTCGGCGGCGATGGTACCTTCCTCAGGGCTGCCCGCCGTGTCTTCGCCCAGGAGATCCCCGTGCTGGGGCTCAATATGGGACGCCTTGGATTCCTAACCGATCGCGGGATCACCGAGGCGCTGCCGCTGATGGAGCGCCTCTTCACTGAGGACTACACGCTGGAGACGCGTATGCTGCTCTCGGTCGAGGTGGACGGTCAGTGCCAGGGCGACGTGCTCAATGAGGTCGCCCTGCTGAAGCGCGAGACGGGCTCGATGATCACCATCCATACCATGCTGGGCGATGACTTCCTCGCCGACTACGACTGCGACGGGCTGATCATTGCTACGCCCTCGGGCTCTACGGCCTATTCCCTCGGGGCAGGTGGCCCCTTGATGATGCCGGGCTCGCGCTGTATGCTGCTGACGCCCATAGCCCCGCACTCGCTGACGATGCGCCCGCTCGTCGTACCCGAGGCTACGGATCTGGAGCTCAGTGTACGCGCGCGCAACAATAGCTATATGCTCGTGCTCGATGGGCAGGCACGTATCCTGCCCTGCGGCGCGAAGGTGCGTATACGCAAGTCCACACGCCAGCTGCAGGTCATGCATCTGAGTCCTCACTCTTTCGCCGATACCCTGAGGCGCAAGCTCCTCTGGGCTGCTCCCGTACGCGAGTAGCGCCCCCTAGTGCCGCCTCCCCTACTACGCTACAAGATCCATATCTATACACTTCAATCACCACACACTATCGACATGAAAGCCCTCCTCCCCCTCCTGGGGCTCTTGGCACTTAGCCTCACGGCCAGCGCCCAGCAGTCCTCCAAGGAGCCGTGGCAGAACCCTGAGGTCAATGCCATCAACCGCCTCCCGATGCACGCCGACTACTTCGCCTTCCGCGCGGGTGAGTCGACCAGGGACCTTCGACAGAGCACCCACTACCTCTCACTCAACGGTATGTGGCGCTTCCACTGGGTGCGCAACGCTGACGAGCGCCCCACGGACTTCGGTACCCTGAGCCTCAACGACAAGTCCTGGGCACAGATCCCCGTCCCTGGCAACTGGGAGCTCCACGGCTATGGCCATCCCCTCTATACCAATGTCCCCTACCCCTGGAGCAACCAGTTCAAGAATAATCCCCCCATCGTCCCCATCAAGGAGAACCACGTAGGGAGCTACCGTCGCAGCATCACCATCCCTGCCTCCTGGAGGGGCAAGAAGGTCATCGCCCACTTCGGATCCGTGACCTCCAACATCAACCTCTGGGTCAATGGCCGCCCTGTGGGCTACAGTGAGGACAGCAAGCTGGAGACAGAGTTCGACCTCACCCCCTATATCAAGTACGGCGAGCCGAACCTCATCGCCTTCCAGTCGTACCGCTGGTGTGACGGTAGCTACCTCGAGGACCAGGACTTCTGGCGCCTCTCGGGCGTCGGCCGCGACTGCTACCTCTACGCTCGCGAGCCGCAGCACGTGTGTGACCTGCGCGTGGTAGCCGACGTCGACACGGTGAACTACACGAAGGGACTGCTGTCGGTCAAGCTCGACAAGACCTCCGCCAGCCTACCCGTACGCCTTACGCTGAGCGATGCCACGGGCAAGGTCGTAGCCTCGGCAGAGACGCGCGGCTCGGAGGTCCAGATGACCCTCGAGCACGCCCAGCTCTGGAGTGCCGAGTATCCCTACCTCTATACGCTGCGCGTCGAGGCAGGGGGCGAAGTGATCCCCCAGCGGGTGGGCTTCCGCAACGTACGTATCGCCCGAGGGCAGCTGCTGGTCAATGGCCAGCCCGTCCTCATCAAGGGGGCGAACCGCCACGAGATGGATCCCGACGGCGGCTACCACGTCTCCCGCGAGCGTATGCTGCAGGACATCGTGGTGATGAAGCAAATGAACATCAACGCCGTACGTACCTGTCACTACCCTGACGCCGCCCTCTGGTATCAGCTCTGCGATGAGTACGGGCTCTACGTCGTGGCGGAGGCCAACCTCGAGAGCCACGGTATGGGCTACGGCAAGGAGTCCCTAGCGCACCGCAAGGACTTCCTCAAGGCGCACCTTGAGCGTAACGAGCGCAACGTCCAGCGCAATGTCAACCACCCCAGCGTCATCACCTGGTCGCTGGGCAATGAGTCGGGGCACGGCGAGAACTTCTGGGCTGCCTACCGCCTGGTGAAGAAGCTCGACCCCACCCGCCCTGCGCAGTACGAGCGCTCGGGCAAGGAGGCGACCGATATCTACTGCCCTATGTACCGCCGTCCCTGGGAGATCCAGAAGTACCTCGACAGCAAGCCCTCGATGCCCGTCATCCAGTGCGAGTACGCCCATGCTATGGGTAATAGCGAGGGCGGCTTCGACGAGTACTGGGATATGATCCGTCGCGAGCCTCAGTATCAGGGGGGCTTCATCTGGGACTTCGTCGATCAGGGCCTGCGCTGGCGCGACAAGAAGGGCCGCTCCTTCTACGCCTATGGCGGCGACTTCAACCGCTACGACTATTCGGACAACAACTTCCTAGACAACGGGCTCGTCAGCCCCGACCGTCGCCTCAATCCGCACGCCTACGAGGTGAGCTACGTGCACCAGAGCATACGCCCCTCGATGGTAGACGCAGCGAAGGGACGGATAAAGATCTACAATGAGAACTTCTTCATCGACCTGAGCCGCTACACGATGCGCTGGGAGCTCTCTGTAGAGGGCCTTCCCGTCCAGTCGGGGACGATGCAGCTGCCCGCGATTGCCCCGCAGGCCACTGAGGAACTGACGATCCCCTACACGATGCCCGCTGTGGGCGCGACGGAGGACGTCACGCTACAGCTCTCCTTCACGCTCACCCACGCCGATGGGATCCTACTGGCGGGTACGGAGCTGGCGCACGAGCAGTTCGTCCTGCAGAAGGGGCAGCTGCCTGAGCTGAAGCTCAACGAGCAGCGCGCCCAGTCTGCCCCCGAGCTCCTCTCCAATGATGTGCAGTACTACATCATCAAGGGCGCGGACTGGCGCATCGAGATCGACAAGGCTACGGGCTTCGTCTCGCACTACGAAGCAGGTGGCGTGCAGCTCCTCGATGAGGGGCATCAGCTGCGTCCCAACTTCTGGCGCGCCCCGACGGACAATGATATGGGCGCTGGTCTGCAGCGTCGCTACGCTGTCTGGCGCCACCCTGAGCTCAAGCTCAAGAGCCTCAAGGCCACGCAGCCCGAGCCTATGCTCGTCAAGCTCGAGGCCCGCTACGAGCTGCCCGCCGTCGGCGCTACGCTGAGCATCGACTATACCATAGATGCGACGGGACGCATCCTCTACCAGCAGGCGATGAAGGCTGGCAGCAAGGAGAAGGTCGCCAATCTCTTCCGCTTCGGTATCAAGATGGAGCTGCCTCAGGAGCTGGATCAGGTGGCCTTCTACGGCCGCGGCCCTGTGGAGAGCTATCCTGACCGTAAGCTCTCGCAGCCCTTCGGCTACTATCAGAGCTCGGTAGCGGATCAGTTCTACCCCTACATCCGTCCGCAGGAGACGGGTCTGCACAGTGACCTCAGCTACTTCCGCGTCCTCGACAGAGGTGGCCGTGGGCTGGAGCTGCGCTCCGATCAGCTCTTCATGGCCTCGGCGCTGGATCGCAGCATGGAGAGCCTCGACGGCTACCCACAGAAGGGTCAGGAGCACTCCGAGTTCATCGCCAAGGCACCCTTCACCCAGCTGCTGGCCGACAGTCACCACATGGGCCTGGGCTGCTACGACAGCTGGGGGGCACTGCCACAGCCCAAGTACCTGCTGCCCTATCAGGACTACAGCCTGACGCTGCTGCTGACGCCCGTGCTGCCGCTGCGTCCACAGCTCTAGCCTGGGGCTAAGTAGTCCCGAAGCGGGCTCACCCGCTAGAAACAAATAAAGCGCGCGCCCTGCCGACCTCATCGGGTCGGCA